>Ga0315320_10000631_pt1 | contig 29053 bp, 31 predicted proteins | sample M140m21515metaG_FD_203458 | JGI IMG/M metagenome (GOLD analysis project Ga0315320, IMG submission 203458) | Ammonia-oxidizing marine archaeal communities from Monterey Bay, California, United States - M1 40m 21515 | ecosystem: Environmental > Aquatic > Marine > Coastal | place: USA: California... | reverse complement strand
TCTGTCGCCTCTAGTTCATCACTTTCTTCAGATAGGTCTTCACCGTCTGTCCAGCGGTCTAGGATGGCATCTGCGGCATCGTCTAAATCTAATGCTCGCATCTGAGGGGCGGTATCTTGGACGTTATTCATGGTCCTATGCTTCCTCTTGGCTGTTGTCGCCTTTAGCAAGGATCTCGTCACGGACGGACACTTGCTGCTTCAAGGTGTTCACTACATCGACTAATGCTCTGTAGTGGGAGAACGTGCGCTCACGCTTGTCACCATCTTCGGGCTTTGAGTTAACAAAGGTCTGGAAGGTGGACTCAACAAGGCTGTTGATTACACGGTCGAATGCATCAGCTGACAATAACGTCTCAGCGTCATCACCAGCCTGCACTAGTTGCTCTTCTTGGGTAGTCATTTGCTCTCCTAAGGGGGATGGGCGTTAGCCCGTTGGTGATGCTATTGCACGTACATCATCGGCTGTTTTGGCTATCTCTAGCTCTTCACCGTCAACGTATTGTTTGTGCTCTAGCTGTGCTTCTTTGAGATCCATGCTGTCGCTCTGGATTGCAAAGCTGCGCTCTGCCTTCATCTGTTCCAGCTGTAGTTTCATCTGGGCGATTTGGGCATCCATCTGAGCCTTCATCTCAGCCACGGCTGTCTGACGCTCTTGGAGTTCTAGTTGTTTCATTGCTGCCTGTTGTTGCATCTCTTGTGCTGGGTCAGGCTGTTGCTCTGGTAGCTGATCTGGTGGCGTCAGGTAGTCATTGACGTTCTTAATGCCATTGTTTTCCATGACATGAGACATCAGCTTGTACTGGTTCTGTGGTGTGTACATGGAAGACAGGGTTGGATCACCTACCATCAACGTATGCAGCGCCAAGTACTTCTGGGCCTCTTGCTCTTGCTCCCCGTAGCCAAGGTGCATCTCAACGACCACATCACGCTTGCTGCTCCACTGCCCTGGGCTCACTGGTACAAACTGACCAGCAATCTCAACGACCTTATCTTCAGACTCATTCTCCACGACCAGCTGGTAGATGCGCTGGTACAGAGGTTTTAAGAAGTTGTTCGCAAAGTTACGTGCAATGATCTTCTGGCGTTGCTGAGACATGGTTGCCAGCTGTTCCACCATAGCAGCTGAGTTCTGCTTACTGATGGCATCCTTGTTGAGGCCCTGAGATAACCGGGAGACGCCTGTGGTGTCCTCCTTGTCATCATCGAGCATCTGGATGGTCTGGAAGATAAACGGGTTCAAAGGTGCCTGGGGCATCGCATTGATTGCATCAGGGCGTGATACATTGACCACCCCGCCTACCCGGTTGTCTATCAACTCGCGTGGGTTCGTAAGACCACCTTTAACCACTGTGTAGCGTGGGTTGTTAGTGATCATGGCGTGATCGAGAATCGACCGGGTCAGTACCGTCCGAGCATTCTGGATAGGGACAACCTTGGAGCCAAAGTTATTACCAAAGAAGGCATGGGGGATGGGCAGTGGGATAAACGGGATGAATGGCTTACGGTCTGCCAGTTCACACTCCAGAACCACATTGCCAGCCTTGATAACCCGGTAGAGCTCGGCGGTTCCTGTCGCTTCCTTGTCTAGCATTATGTATGCTTCGTAGACAGTCACGGAGCGCACCTGATCTTGGTAGCCTTTGGTGTTAAAACCACGGTCACTACCGATCTCTTCGTGTCGGCTGAGGACCTCTGGGTCTGTCTCCATGTCTACGTCTTCGTGGTCACCGATCTTACTGATGATGTCCTCGTCGTAGCCCATCTCACGTAGCTCTGAGATCGTCTTGGTGGTCCTGTGGGCACAGAAGCTAACCGAATCCAGATCCTTGCTCTGGGGCTCAATTAGGAACTCCTCGGGGGCTACAGCCTCAATGATGACTTGGCTGGTATCTTCAAAGACACGCAGTTCACCTGAGTATAGGCCCAGCGCATCCTCTTCGATTTCCTCGATCTCTACGTTGTCTTGTGCAAGCAGGGTATCAAGCTCTTCCTCAGTAAGGTCTGAGACGGTCTCTAGGTGGCTGTCTTCCTGTGTGGCCCAGAATACCTTGGCAATACCTACGCGAGCCACAAGACCATCGTGGATGACGGTGTTCATCGTGTTGTAAAGGTTGTTCTGGCGATTAGCCACGTAGTCACAATAGCTGGTGCTAATCTCTGCCAGGGGGACGTCTTCTTGAGACTGGGCTGCAAAGCGAACCGTACGGAATCCCGTACTGAATGTTTCTAGCAGCGCTGCCTTCATGCTCTCTACTGCATCATAGACATCCATAGAGACATACTTGCTGTTGCCGTCATGTGCTGGCCTAGGGAGTGAGGCATTGTAGAAGTCTACGACACGCTTACGCTCTCTAGAGATCTGTGAATCATAATAGCCCACACTGCGTCTGATGTTGTCATCAAGTATCGTGACAATCTTATCGTCATCCAGCTTAGTGTATTCATCTTTATTCATGATTAGACCATTTCAATGTAAAATTCATCGCCACTCTCTATTGGTTCCCAAGCTCCCTGGTGTACGTGGTTGGCTAGGGCGAGAGACATGACACAGTCATCAAAACATCCGGGTTCAGCTTCCATAGAACCGCTTTCTGTGACGATGTATGTCAGCATCTCTCTTATCGTTACTTTGTCGTTGAGCTCGATCTTTCCTTCACGCACTTCCGCACGTAGCTGATCGATGACTAGGGGCTTGGTTTTGGCTGTCGTAGTGAACCCAAGCTTGATCGTCTCTCGATCTGTGAGCTTGTCCACTTGGACCTCGGTGTAGAAGTTTGGGTAGGCCATATCCTTGCCTAACCGGGTACACGTTAGAATGCCGTGGCTGTTATTCTCGACAACAATGTGGGCCTCGTTGTAGTACTCACCTAAGTGATAGAGGACCGTAGCAAAGTGGTCTGGGTGGACATGAGCTCTCCAAGTTGCAACCTGTCGCTTCTTACTATCGAGCACCTGAGCGACACTGTAGTCACCACCCCGGACGCCCATAGCAACATCGGCACCTATGACATAGAGCTCGCCTGGGTCATGGGGCCGGTAGGTTGTTAACTCACCTCTGCCATTCTCCAGCCACTCTTCGGCCTCTAATGCTAGACGCTGCTTGACGTCCTCAGCCTCAGGTAGACGCTTCTGTAGAAGCTCTGGGTTAAACACAGGGCGCCCAGTTGTCAGGAAGGCCTCTTCAGGCTCTGCAGGGTACTCCTGTCTAAAGAGATCCAAGCCGTTCTGTGCAATCTTCCTACGTCTGAACATCAGCTGCTCATCGTCTAGGGTATACTGCTCGGCCAAGTCTTCTTCTTCTGGGGTGCGCTCAAAGTTCTCTGGGACTTTCTCCCGATACTCTGGATCAGCAAACCAAGGTATAAACACTGGCACGTAGCCATTAGACCCATCAACAGCACCCTTCCATAGGTCATAGAAGATACCCGTGACACCGTTTGCTGTACTTTCGACAAAGACAGCTGTGCCAGGTGCATTAGGGACAGCCTGTGTTAGGCCGTTCCAGTTCTCTTGGGCTGTACTCTTAGGCCAGAAGGCAATCTCTGATGCGTGAACGTGTGTCAGGGTTTCCCCTCGACCAACAGCCTCGCCACCAGCCGTAGCAACCACATAAGAACTGTCCAAGACATCGAATGAAAGCTCTCGTCTAGAAGAATACTTTGTGTGGGGCTTCAAGATGTCTGGACAGTTCTCATGGTAACGCTTGGTCATATCAAAGAGCGCACGGGTGGAGTCTGCGTGGTGGGTAATCACCAGAGACTTACATGCTGCCCTCTGAGACACAGCGAAATACAAGTAGCCGCCAACGTAAGTACTTAGGCCTTGCTGGCGAGCCTTAAGGATAATCACGCGCACCTTGCCCTCGTCAGCCATCTGTTTGCAGACAGCATCGTCTAGGATCTCTTGGGCTGGCTTAAGTTTTAGGGGAGCTATGTCCCCTTGCTTGGTGCGGATCTTTAGTGCTGAGTTGGCGTAAAAGCTAAAGTCTTCATACAGACGTTTGCGTATCGCCTTCACTTGCTTCTGGGTTGGCATCGGTTTGCTCTTCCTCTTCTTCGCTATCCAAGAGCGAACTTAAGAAGGCTTCTGCCTTGCCGATTGTTACTTCGCTTTTGGCAGCTGGTTTAGACCGGGTGAAGTCTAGGATCAGACGCGCAGCCGTGAGTCGATCCCGTGCTGATGCCGGTGCTGTACGCATGATTTCGACAGATGTTTCCAATGCTTCTACGGAATACTTGTCATCAATGTTGTACTCTGGGTTATCAGACATGATCTTTACTACCTTCTTGGCTTCTTGTTTTGCTTTATCCCTTATTGGCTTCATACCCTCAGCCGTGTGGCCGTCATGGGTCCCCCAAGGTCTACCGACATTCGGTCCCTTAGGTTTCTTCATCCAAGACCTATGAAGTGCTCGGCCCTCTGGCGTCTTCTGGAGACGCGCAAAGTAATTGGATTCACCCGTCCTTGAGTTGTAGTGAGTTCCCTTTGGTGCTTTTGCGACCTTTTTTCGGGGCTGGTTTGGCTTGGGCATCTCTCGTCTCCACTAGTGAGTTTATGATAGAGAGTGTCTCAGGACACTTTTTGCAGAAGACAGGGGCTGGGATGTCTTTCTTGAGTTCATCCAGCATGATTTTGCGCTGGGCATCGGTCAGAAGCGTAGACGTCTTAATGACCTCTATCGTCTCCATGACCTCGACCAGGTCTTGGACTGTAAGTAACATTTGCTCTCCTTGGGTGGTCTTAGGCGGCTGTTAGTGCGCCCGGTGGGGGCGTTAGAGCCCCTGGTGCCATCTGTTGTTGCTTCTGGCGTTCTTCTTCTTCAGCTTGCTCTTGCTTCATGAGCATTGCCATAACGACAGCAAAGGCCATCGCTAGTGGGTGGCTGTAGAATTGAACCTTTGTGCTGTTCTTAAAGAACTCACGTACTGCCTTTGCCGCATGAGGGTATTCTTTTTTCATGCGCTTAGGTTCCATTCCGTAGAAAGTAAGGGCGTCAACGGCAAGCTCAGACACAGACCTTGAATACCTCTCGAACCTGTCGATTTCTGCTTGAACCTCGGCCCTTTCAGCCATGTCTGGTATTACTCCCAAGATACGCTTGGCTGGGCCACTTATTCTCACAGGTTGTACATTGTCACCGTTAGTAAATACTTCTTCATCTTGGATCTTCAGAATATCTTTGATGACTTTGTTACTGCTAACACTAGGGGTATTTACCAGCTGACCTATAAGACCGTCAAAAGTCTTAGGTGCAGCATAGTCTACTTCACCTGTTAGGTAGTTCTTACTAATGAGAGCTTCTGGGACATCTCTGCCATCTAAGTCTGTACCAGACAGGCCATGCATAGTTTCATGGAATGCAGTAACGTATGCTTCAAAGTCTGAAATGAAACGGTCTGAGCTAGGTAGCTTAGATCCAGGCTTCATTACAAAAGCACCGTACTTGTTATAGACCCCAGATGCATTCTTTCCTGCATCACGGTCTTCTCCAGTTATTCTGGCAGCATCAAGCATCGCCTCGTTGTCTTCAACAAGCTGAAGTGTGATGTCCACGGCTTTCGCAAACCTTTTGGCGTTCTCTAAACCTTGTGGAATCCCGTTCTCAAATGCGCCCCCAGGTTTGCCAATTTCAATTGCGGCTCGAACTGTAGGTGCTTCAAGTTTTACTTCCTGGGTAGTGGGGACAGGACGCCGGGCGGTGGATCCATCTTGAGATCCCTGAATCCGCTGGGCGAGGATGCCTGCGACTCCTGTGGGTTGCTGGTTGAACCTTGGGCTCTCTTGGCTTGGGCCATCGCTACCATCCCCTCGATAAAGTCCTTCATCGCCTCTGGGGGTACTTGGCTGATTATTGACGGCTCCGTCTCCGTCTGCATCGGGGAGTGCTTCTTGGATTTGGTCATTTGCTATTCCTTCGCCTTCCGCAAGCATGATTGCAGCATCTAGATAGTCATTATCTGAGCCTCTTCCAGGGGCTACGCCTAAATGTCTGAATAATTGTTTCTCAGGATACCACATCAGAGCTTGGAAGTCAGCTGTTTCGATATTGTAACCAAGATCACTTAGTTTTGCTATTGCAGCCTTTGTAACGTCACGCATGTACGCACGTTCACTTGGGCCTTTTGGCTGTGCTTGTAGCTGTGGTTTAAGGTTTTTTACATGGGTTCCAGTCTTCTTAAAGAAGTTTGGCTTAGTGTGGTTTACACCATTTTCCTCTTTGTACTTCTTGTAAAACTTCTGATATCTCTTCTCAACCTTGGTGACAAAATCGTCAAACAATGCTGGGTCTTTGTTAATATCACGCTTACCGACACCCATTTCCTTGAGCGTCTGGTTTATCATCTTCTGCTCAAGTTTACCTGCAGTCTTCAAAGCGCCTTTGACGTTAGATCGACCTTGGTCAAGATCTGGGTCTGCAACAAATGGACGCCCCACCAAGCGGTTCCACATACGCATCCACCAAATGTCCATCGTAAGTGGGTCGTAGTTACCACGGATGTTCTGGTAGAAACCTTGGCCGATCTTAGGTCCTATTATGTATGAACCTTTGACTTGCGCGTTTGCACCTTCTGATGATGGTACTTTGATTTCTGTACCATATTGGGCGTTGAACCGAGATATGTAGTCATTGAGCTCGTTGACAGTAAAGTCTTGATCCATGAAGTCTTGGATGGGCATATTTGCACCAGAAGACTGATAGGCATTAAAGAAGTCAAAGGCCTCAAGCATAGCGGCGTTCCGCTCACCACCTTTAATCCAGGTGTCGGTAGGCATCTTGCCGTTGTCCATAAAGTGACGGAAAACCTCTAGTGCATACTGGAAGTTGTCGGCCACGGCCTGGCCATTAGAAGTAACAGCTAGAGCAAAATCAAAAGCTGCTTCTGCGTCTGGTGACTGGGTTACGCGGGGATCAACAAGAGATACAACACGTTTTGCTGCTTTGAGCTTACGGTCATACCATCCGATGGCGTTAGCGTCACTTTGTAGTGCGTTAGCAGCCTCAGTTGCCATGTAAGTAGATATGATATCCACGTTCTCAGGTGTGTACTCAAAAGGCTCACTACGGCCTGTGGCTTCTTTCCACTTTTGGTGCATGTAATCTGCAGCTTCAACTAGATTACGCTTTTTAGTAGGCTTATATGAACCTTCACGCATCTTTTGGATATCAGCTTCGCTAGGTGACTCATTAAGGCGAGTAGCGTTGATTTCAGACTGAGGTACGTTCAGAGGGTTTACATATGTCTGTAATGTAGGCTCTTGAGACGCAGAGTTTAGGTCTTTAGCAAACCTAGGACGATCCTCGGTCTCAGGGGCTTGCATACGTCCCACACGGGCTTGCTGGAGCGCCACACGGTCTCTGTAGGGCTTGAAGTAGGTGTCTATGGTATCTTGGTTAACACCGATGTTCTGGAGCTCTGTGGTGATCTCATCGAGTGCTGCAACAGGGTCTGGGCCTAGGCTAGACTGTACGTCTTCTAGGGCGGTCATCAGCTGCGCTTTGTCAGACACAGATACGCCGGCATCTTCGGATACTTGGGATGCTAAGGTTCTGGCGAAGCTGTTGTTGTCGATCTTGCCTGCCTGGTAGTTCTCCGGGGTTGTGAACTGGTTGCCAGACAGAGGCTGACTAGGTGCTTCAGTTTGTACATCAGTCTGCGTTGGAGACTGTTGCACACCGCGAGCCAACAAAGGGTTGTCTGGGGTTGCCACAATGAGTTCTGGGGCAGTCATCTGAGCGTATTGGCCGATGATCGGGATGATCTCGTTGAGCTCTAAGACGGGGTTGGTGTCCCCATCCATATTCTGTTGGATGCTCTCTAAGACAGGGGCTAACTCAGGTTGGCCTGCGAAGTCTTGGGCCATACTGTTGATTGTCTGCGATAGACCATCCCGTGAGAGGCCAGTGCCAGACAGGATGGTTCCTACCGGGGAGTTGGCGTTGGGTGGGGCATCGATCTGGGTAGCTATGCTAGCTAGAGCTTCCCTACGGACCTTTGCATCCGCTTCAGCTGTCTTGGCCTTGTCTACTAGAGATAAACCAGATGGCGAGGGTAGGCCCTGTGCATTGACGTTCTTGTTGACGAACCTTGATAGCTTATTGCGGCGACCAGTGGCTGCATCAACCAGGCGACCTAAGCCTACTATGCCTGCTTGGATTGGTACTGACTGACCTAGGGTAGCTGCAGCTGCACCACCACCGACAATGATGTTACCAATGCGCGTTGGATCATAGACAGCACCAGACGTTCCAAAGGGACTGAAGTAGTCAGTGAATTGGCTAACGCCGCCCTTCATACCACCTTTGAATAACCCGGTGATTACATTAGATTTGGCTAAAGCATTCATGAGGGCAGCGCCCTCTTGGTAAGGGCCCACCAGGCGAGCTAATGCAGCCATCTGTGTTTTGCTTACATACCCAGATACTTTGTTCTTGCCTGACTTAATGCCAGCATTGGCAGGGGCAAAATCAGATATCACTTGATCGAGGGAGCTAGCGTTCTTGCTGTTTAGTTTACCCTTGAGAGCCTTCACTAGTTCTGTGATTTCACCGTTGTTTTGCTCACGGACAGCTTCTAGGGCACCCTTAGCTCCAAACTGGGCAGTGACGTCTACATTGGAAAGCTTAAAGCCTTCCGCTCTAGCAATTTGCTGTAGTTCTCTAGCGACATCACCAGCTGCAAGCTTGGTACTGTTATTAAGGTTGTTGACGTCAAGTTCACCATCAGAGGTAAACAGTTTATTTTTACCGGCAATCGCTGCTTCTGGGATAGTTGCGCCAGCACCTACAGCGCCCTCTGCCAGTGCTTCTTTTATGCTTACATCATCACCTACAGACGCAGTAGCTGCAGCTTCCCCGCCACCTTCTGTAGTTGCTTGGGATACTGTTCTGCGAGCCAGTGTTTTACCGAACAGGTTTGACGCAACAGCACCCTGACCAGCAAGCTCAAACATGGCTATTACTAAGCCTCTAGTGAGTCCACGCTGGTTAGCCTCACCCATTGCCTGGGGGTTGTTTAGTAAAACCTTGGCTGAGTTAGGGTCTGATAGGTCAACACCTTTTTCTTCTAGAAACCGGTTTACTTCATTGGAGTACTCACGACTCAAACCACCCAAAGCTAAAACTGAGGATCCAGCAACAGGGCCAGCAACTGCAGTTGTAGCTAGACCCCCCGCTATAGATGGACCACTTTCAGACAAGGTTTCACCTGCCCAAGCCATAAAGCCAACAGGGTCGTTGGTGATTGAACCCAACCAACCTTTAAAGGAATCAGGAGCTTCAGCTAAAGACTGCTCATACCGGCTAGCTGTCGATGACTTAGGTAAGGCAGCTGCTTTATCTTGAAGAGCGCCAGCGGCTTCTAAATTAGACTGGGCTCGCTGTGTAGCGGCAGCTGTGTCTACCTGAGAAGCATTGTCTAAGCGTTTCTCAACAACCTGTGAGAAGTTTGCTTGAGCAGCTGGGGGGACACTATATTGCTGCATAAGGGCAACAACATTCTGTGGGTCATCTAAGTTTACCCCGCGTGATGCAAAAGCTTGTGTAGGGACTCCAGCCCTCTTGAGCTCATCGTAGATGATGCCACGTTTTTCTTCTGCAGACGCAAGTCTATCTTGATCACTAAGCGCTCTAATGTCAGCTGTAGCGGCCATAGTTGGAACTGCAGCGGCAGTCTGTAAGACACCACGTTGGATAGCGCGGGATACACCAGTACCCGCTGGGTTAACTTCTTTTGGTGGGGGTTGCGTTGGTTGCTGTGGGCCTTCTAGCTTAGACTTCAGTGCTGCTAAGGCACCTTCTTTAGTCGCACCAGTAACCTTATACCGCTTCCCGTCAGGGGCGGTGATTGTAAACGTAGCCATCACGTACTCCTGATTTAGGTTGGATCTTCTACGACTGTGTAATCGCCTGCTCCGTTAGAGAGGCCACGCTCAAAGGCGATAACCTTAGACAGGACGTCCATGCGTTCAGTGATGTAGAGACGCCAAAGTCCCTCATCATCAGTGATCTTCGGTAGTGGGCTCTTGAACAATTCCATCTCTTTGTCTGAGATTGCACCTTTGGTATTGGCAGTCTTCAGAAGAGTATCGTCCACCTGGATATTTGCTAGGATTGAGCGCATGTAGGCGCGTTTAGCCCCTTCATCATTACCATTGTAGTAATCACTGAGGCCACTGGCATCGAGCCATGCACCCAGGCGTCCAGCAAATGGTCCAGTGAGGTTGTCTTTCTTCAAGGCAGTTAATGCTTCAGACATCTGGTCATAGGATGCCTGCATTCCAATAAGGTTTTCTGAAGGGTCACCCTTGTTTGTCTTAGCTGCAGCTGCCTGAGCTCTAGCTTGGCGATCAGCAATGGCCTTCCTACGTGCCTCTTCGATCTCAAAGGCTTCCATCTCACGGGCACGGTTGTAGTCTTGGATCTGACCATAGCTATCGCTCATTGCACCTAGGCCAGCTAAGGCACCCTGAGAGCTAGCTGCCATCGTGGCACCACCCATGCGCATCATAGCTTCGCCTAGGCCAATCTTCTGGTTGGGCATACGGCTTGAGCCACGGGCGTTTCCAGTGGCCGATGCTAAGACAGGTTGCTGGGGCTGTGGTTGCGATGGATTAATTAAGGCTGGCCCTTGTGAGGGCATGGGGAGGCCTGAGTGCGGGTTTGGCCCTTGTGGAGGCATGGGTGGCCCCGGTTGAGGGTTGGGCATTTGAGTAATAGGTGACTGAGGCTGGAATAGGGTGGGGTCCATCAAGAGTGGGTCCATTATGCAAACCCTCCCCGCGGAGCCGTGGGTGGAGCTCCACCACCGTAGCTTCCATAGCCGCCAAAGTTAGTTGGCAGCATGTTCATAATCTGGGATCCATACTGGTCGCCAAACCCAAAGCCAGACTGCATTCCACCCAGAGTCGCTGTAGTTGGGCTAGCCATGTTGGCTGCAGCGTGGTTGTTAGTGCTGGGTGCCCGGTTTAGCATATTACCCATGTAATCCTTGTACATGTTGTAGCCAAAGTCTCGGTTACCCTCGAATCGGTTGCGCGCATCGTTAAGAGCAGCTTGGTCATAACCTTGAAGAGCTTGACCACCCTGCATACCGTAGCCAAACCCTGAGCCCATCGTGTTGAGGCCAGTGTTGTAGGCATTGGAGATCTGGTTGTTCATATTGCCTGCACTGGTGAGTGCATTAGACTGATCAGTGAACTGTTGTTGTTGCTGGTTAAGTGACCTGTCGATCAGGTTGTTCGTGATGTTAGAGGTAACATCGGAGCGTCTGTCATCATAAGAGCGCTGGGCAATAGCATCGGCTACACCAGCACGGCTTGAGTTGACATTACCAGACCCAGAAGCAGCTGTGTTGATACCGGGGAGCGTTTGCTCTTGCAGCTGTCTGGTGCTGTCACGCATCACTGAATCAACCAAGGATCCAGCGTTGTCACCAGCATAACCAATAGCCTTAGACAAGCGGTCTTCTTGTGCTGCATCAGAGAGGCCTTGGAACTGGTTATACATGTTGTTGGCGTTGGCACCAAAGCCTGCGTTGTTGGCCATCATGTTGTAGCCACCGCGCTGCATGTCGAGGCCGTAGTTGCCCATGTTGCCAGCTGTGCCTGTCTGGAATGCATTAGGTCCAGCGTAGGTTGGGCCTTGGTAGTAACCAGTGTCTAAGACGCCATTGAAGGCATCTTGACCACCTGAGAGGGCTTGATCAACGTAAGGCTCATACTGACGAAAGCCAGCCATGTTGGCATCGTTCATGGCCTTCATATTCTTGCGGTCTTCTTTAGCGGCCTTGTTGCCCATGATGCCGCCTATGACGGTTGGTGCAACGGCACTAATGATACTGCCCCACATGCTGGATACTCCTTTAGCCTTTGTTGGCTTTTATTTTTATTAGTCTTCTGTGAGAGATGGCTTAAACTTGAACCCAAGCTGTCCCATTGTAGACAACCAGTCCCTGGTAGCTGTTACCCAGTGGGTTCCAAGGTGACACGGCATAGCGAACCATGCCCTTCCGAGGGCTGCTAGGTGCATCCTCAGCCACCTGGGGTGCTGCGTCAGCTATGGACTTTACGGATGCCTCAATCTCCCTGAGCTCATCTTGGATGAAGTTCTTGAAGCTAGCCTCTAGGGCTGGCGTGGGTCGCCTAGTGTAGACCCTAGTTAGTATGTTGAGCTTATCTGACAAAGACATGGTCAACGCCTCCCAGTGGCTACAACCTCGACGTCCATGCCTGACAGGGTGAAGTCTTTAATCTCTGAGGTCTGCACCTTGTAGCTTAAGTATCGACCACTGATACGTGTATCCACTTTGTACTCAGTTGAGCTATCGAAGGTCACCGAGGCATCATAGAGAGGTACGTTAGGTGGCAAGTCGGCAGCACCAAAGGTGAAGTCAAAGAACTTGTCAGTGGATGGCGTGGATATCTGAGGATAAAGCCTCTTGATGATCTTGTAGCTACTCAAGGGAAGCTGGGCTTCTTGGTCTAGGTCAATACCTGTGCGCTCTAGATAGACAGGTTTGTTGACCTCGGTGGTCTCAGGTAAGTTCAAGGACCCAGAGTCTACTAGGTCGAGGCCTAAGAGACGGGGGCTGGTGATACCGGCGGCGGTGTCCTTCTTGGAGACCATGACTGGGTATCTGGTGAACTTAGATTCCTGAGCGTGATAGGTGCCGCCCGTGCTATCATAGGTTAACCCTGTGGTGGCATAGGTAGCCACGGCGTCTAGGTTAGCTAGGGATCCTGAGGTTACATTAGGTAGATCCACGAAGGACCATGTGTCCGATCTGTAGTTATAGACAGCTGCCCTGTTGCAGCCGCTTACGTCATCATAGACAGCTAGGTCATCACCTGTGTGGTAACAGAAGTAGATCTCTTCTAGGTCGGCCACATGCATAACAAAGCAGGCCTCTTGTAGAGACATATCGATACCATTGAAGATGTAGTCTCGAACACGGTTGTCACAGATGGATTGCCTGGTGATGCCATCGTTGACATAGATGTCATCTGTATCAAAGACGTAGTGCTTACCTTCGACCTCTAGGATGCAGTTCTGGTTAATTACACCAGCATCATCAAAGACCTTACGGAAGTTAAATATGAAGGTGCCACCTACGAACTCCATGTTCCACACTTGGTCACTAGAGTAGATCAGGAAGTTGGAACCTAGGGTGGCCCCGTCCACGATGGGGGTCCTAAGCTGCACAAGATCATTGAAGCCTGCAGACTTGGTGGTGTCTGTAGCATCCCAAGATCCGGGTACATTGTTGGCTAAGGTTATATCTGAGAAGCGCACTCGGTTGGGGTAACTGGTGCTGCCCTCGGTTAGACCTAAAGCTAACATGAAGTCACCAAAGGACCTCAGGGACCTAGTGCGCCAGGTGCTATCCCAGTTGGCTAGGTTGCTGAAGGTACTGGCGGTAGGGGTTCTAGCGATTGGTACTCTAGAGGGCCTGTTGAGGTACTCTACTGAGGCTAAGGTGGTGCCGGTGACTGGGGCGGGGGATGCAGACTGGGTGTCTGTGTGTACTGAAGACACAGCACCATTGGCAAACTCTTCCACTGAGAAGTCATCGTTGACTATAAGCACTGTGTCGAAGGTGCCGGGGTTACTTAACCCAAAGACAAAGGATGGGACCTTGGTGCTGGAGCTAGTGTAGTCATAAGCAGTCCTGAAGACTGGTGATCTCTCTACGTTGCCATCTGAGAACCTGACGTTCTTAGCTCTAGTGAAGGCATTAAACGGGAGGTTGAAGGGGTCAACGTCAGTGATTACCCCTGCAGCACCTAGGTTTCTAATGGGGAGCAGGGGCATCTATGTGTATCCTATGTCTTCATGATGTAGGCTAGTGCATAGTATGGGGGTCTGTTCTCGTGACTAGAGTTACCACCCTTATAACCAATGCTTGTAGACACAGAGATACCTGTGGTTGAACTACCTGTTTGTTGGGTTTGGGGTTCAGAGTCTCTACTACTTTTCCCAGTACCAGAGGATCCAGTAGCACCCTTAAATGAGTGAGAGTGACCTGGGTCACTTACGCTGGAACTAGCACTGTGGTTGTGTGAGGGCATCTGGGCGATGCTGAGGGTCACACTACTGGCACCGCCTGTGTTACCTGTGCTGTAGCTAGAGCCAGAACCAACGATAAACCTGTTGCGGAGGTCGGGGGTTCCATTACTACCGTTACACAGGACAAAACCTGATGGAATGCTACTGTTGGACCCAGACCACATCATGATAACACCAGAGGGTACGCTGGATATATTGTTTATCTGGCTCTGGATGGAACTGGTGACACCATTAAGACGGTTGAACTCAGTACCAGTGACACCAGCTGCAGCTGCACCAGACAAGATGTTTAGGTCAGCTGTGTTACCGGTGTAGCCATCTAAGGTGTTAAGCTCATCTTGGGTGCCAGTGATAGCCCCAGTGATGTTGGGGAGAGTAGCCTTGATAGTACTCTTGACTAGACGGATGTGGTCATCAGCCTGGGCGAGACCATCAGTAGCTACTGGGTTGCTAGAGTTGAGGTCACTGATGTAAGTGCCGGTTTCTAAGGCCATACTGGTGTCCTATCTATGGTTACTTTGGTGTCCTAGGTGTCTTAGGTGGACCTAGGTGGGCCCCCAGGGTCTACTGGGACGCGTAAGAACCAGAAGATACCTAGGTGGACCTAGGTGGGGCTAGGTTATGCGATGTGGAGCCATGCGCCATACCCCAGCCACGCTAGCTCAACACTGGTGAGACGTAGGCGGGTAGACCCCATGTCATCCGGGGGTCCCCAATAGAGGTTCAGGGATGGGAAGACATGGATGCAGTTGTCTAGGTCTGGGGTGATGACGCTTAGGTACATGCTGGGGGACCTTTGATGGCCGGGGAACCTTTGTTTTCTGAGGTGGAGCCTCTGTTAACTGAGGTGGGACAACAACAACAACAACGAAGGTCTTTAACGGACTTTTGAAATCTATTGATTGATTTGGGTACTGGGGGCCACAAAAGCTGGGCATGGGACCCGTGAAATCACTGAGACATTCCTAAGTCATTGATATCATTGGATGCGTAGGTCAACGGATAGTGTATCCGATGACAAAACCTAGGATAGTGAACCCAGATCTAAGACATTAGATCCATTGACGTCAGAATTGTTAGGCTAACAGTCATAATCTTTAAGACAAATCGGGACCTAAGCCCACCAGAGTAAACCTCAGTCTACCTCAGTCTACCTCAGTCTACCTCAGTCTACCTCAGTCTACCTCAGTCTACCTCAGTTGATCCACGGAAGACCAAACCACCCTGGGAGAAGACAGGAGACAGTCTGGGAGGGGACTGTAGTGTCAAGGGGTTTGGTCATCGGTAGATCACAGGTCGTCGTCACTGGTAGCTTCCTTCGTATAGGGGTCTCTTAGTACCTAGGTATCAAAAGGTGACTAAAGAGGCATCGGATACATGGGAAAAGGCATCGGATAAGGGGCATATAGTGAACATCGGTTATCATGTAACAAAATACCTTGATAACCATAGAACTAAGGCCTATGTGCGAATCAAGGACCTAGGTCCTAGGTTGGTGCGGGAGAGCTAACCTTAACTCCGGTTTTAGTGTTACCCCCGCACCAGCTGCTTACCTAGTTATTCCTCAGTAAGACAGAAGCCACAGAAGTCATCCTTAGATGGGCTTCCACAGCTGACACATGTCTTCCATATCATTCACATGTCCTCTGGCCTGTCTGTGGGTCGTAGTAGCAAGCCTCAGCACCCTCAGCACCACCGATGTCAGTACCTGTGTCTTCCTCAGCCTGTGGTTCAGCTGTGTCCTCACTGGTTGATGCATTGAGGATACCGTAGCGTTTACCTGATGCTCTGAAGGTTGTGCAGCCGCTAGCACCGCCATCATAGGCTTGCATGTAGACGTCCTTGAACTGTTCCCAGGTTACATCAGCACCTACGTTGCATGTCTTAGAGCAAGCAGAGTCCACGTAGTGTGATGCTAGGTTGAGCACTGCCACATGGTCAAACACAGAGAGGTCATCGGCCTTCTCTCCTTCGATCCCATGTACCCGGTAAGCATAGTCTTCTACTCGTTCTATCCTAGGTCCATCAAAGGTTTGGATAGTGCGGTCGTAGTAGTGGCTGAAGACTGGTTCTATCCCTGAGCTTACGTTGTCAGCTGATAGACTGATTGTCCCGGTTGGTGCTACAGACAACAGATGACTGTTGCGGATCCCATGCATACCGATGGCTGCTTGGATGTGGTCTGGTAGTGTCTTGACGAAGTTAGACTCCAGATACTTGACGTTGTCATAGAGCGGGAAGCTACCCTTCTCAGCTGAGAGTGCCACCGATGCCATGTAGCATTGGTCTCTGATGATAGCCATAACTTCACCCAGCTTAGCCAAGAAGCCTTCAGAGCCATACTTCAGACCCAGCGTCTCTAGGGCATTGGCTACCCCAGTCACACCTAGGCCCATCCTACGTTTATCCTTAGCTTCCTTCTCTTGGGCTGGCATCGGGTACACTGCACGGTCCACTACGTTGTCCATCGCTCGGACCACTGAAGGGATGTCTGCAGACAGCTGCTTAAGATCTAGGGAGAACTCATCTGTGTAGGGGTCTTGTCTGATGTACTTGGTCAGGTTGAATGACCCCAGCAAGCAAGCTCCGTTAGGTGGTAGTGGTTGCTCACCACATGGGTTGGTGGCTGCTATGGTCTCACAGTACCAGAGGTTATTCTTCTGGTTTATACGATCGATGAACAGGATGCCTGGCTCTGCCCAGTCCCATGTAGACCTGAGTATATCATCCCAGAGGGCTCTGGCATCCACTGTCTTATACACTTGGCCTTCAAATGTAAGATCAAAGAAGTCACCAGTCTTAACTGCATTCATGAAGGCATCAGTGACCCCGACACTGATGTTAAACCCTGTCAGTGTGGTGCTGTTGTTCTTTGCTCTGATGAACTCCTCGATGTCTGGATGGTCTACACGTAAGACACCCATCTGAGCCCCTCTACGGTGCCCAGCGCTGGCTATAGTCTGACAGACAGCGTCAAAGATACCCATGAAGCTGATAGGGCCTGATGACTTACTGTCGAGGCTTTTGATCAAGGCACCACGGGGTCGTAGGGTGCTGAAGTCGTAGCCTATGCCACCCCCAAGCTGCATGGTTCTAGCTGCATTGGTAGCAGCCGCCATGATGCCTTCCATGCTGTCCTCAATGGTAGGAGACACAAAGCAGTTGTAGGGCGTCACGGTTCTGGGTGCGCCCATAGCGCTCTGTACCCTGCCAGCTGGTAGAAAGCGCTGGTTGTACAGTATGTTTCTGAAAGTATTGAAGTGATCGTCATCGTCCTTGAGGGCATTGGCTACCCTTGTCATGGCCTCTTTGAAGCTCTCGCCTACTGAGCGATACTTCATCTTATGTATTTCTTCTGAGATTGGCAGGGCTGGGCCAAAGTCGTTCTTCATGTCATTCATTGGGGTTGTTACCTTCAAGCATATTGATACGCATCTCGCAGTAACGGATGCACTTCTCTAGATCTGTGATTTCTGATTCATTCTTGGTTAGGCCATCGTAGGTCTTGCTGCCTGCGCGGCTGGCGTACTTGATGACATTTCCACGCCAGAACTCCATGCCGTTTCTCATGATGTATCTGACTGGCTGTATGGGCCACTGGGTGTAGTGTGATGGGTTCTTTACTGAGTCAGTCATTGGCTGTCTCCAGTACTTTCCTGGGGCGTCCACCACGCTTGTTGTTTAACTCAGAGAGCCGTGCCATTGAGTTCTTTCCACCGTTACGCAAAAGGAACCTGTCGTTGTCTCTTTTGCACACCTCAAGATAGCGATCCCACTGGGATAGCACTGAGGCTTCAGTCATCCCTGTGCTACGTTTTCGTGGCATTAGTTTCATGTCTTGGCTCCCATAGTTTGATTGTGTTGTTGTCCAAGTCCCAATCCTCATACCTGAGGATCCGCGCTAGCCGGGCTTGGGTTAACGCATAGTTGGCGTTTAGTTTCTGCTTGGCATATGCGTTGACCACTGTGGGCCAACTAGGGTTTTGCTTGAGCAGTTTCTCGGCTGTCTTAGGACCGACCGAGGGACACCCAGTGTAGCCATCAGTGACATCACCAGTGAGTGCTTGGGTGTAGAACCATAGATCCGCTTGGGCCTTGTTGATCGTTTGAAACTCACCAGACATAGGTCTGAAGAGCTTGCATGGCACCGACTTGAGATCCTTATCATCACTGATGACGATGGTTTGATGACCCGGTGCTGAACCTAAGATGCCCATGACATCATCGGCTTCCAGCATCGGCTCTATGTGCCATCGGTAAGTCTTCTTGACCCACCTCAGCATCTCCAGGTAGCCAACGGGCTTCCTGACTTTCTTACGTCCACCTTTGTATGTGGAATCTAGTTCTTTTCTGAAGTTACCTTTATCAGACAAGCAGACAATGAAGTTGCCGGTGCCTAGGTGGTCACAGAAGTCATCTATAGTCTTCTGGAATACCTTCTTGGCTTCCTTCAGATCGATAGAGAGGGACCAAATGTCATCACCCCAGTCTATCTCAGTCTCACAGGCCGCACAGGCTCTGTAGAGGTACAAATCACCGTCAATGAGGAGTACTGTCTCTGCCTGAGGCGACTGCAAATACTTCTTTAAGTAGCTCATCTAATTCTCCTTTAGCTTCCATTCCGTATTCCGTGATGATCCACTTATGGGCATAGGTTTCGTCGCCGACATTGGTTGTGATCAGGCCCTCACTGGCAGCTATGGCAACGTAGAAGGCACCTTTGCGTGAGAAGTCACCACTGATGCTGAAGGGCTGTCTCCACGCCCTGTCCAAGACCAAGTAGAAGCACATGAAGTGTGCCATCTGGGGGTTAACCTCAGTGTGTAGCAGCCCAAGTTGCTCCCACGGAATGTTCTGAGGTGATGGGTATTTTAGTTTTGAGAGCAACCCCTGCTTCTTGCGCCATTCTTCTAGTGATATCACCGACATCAGTAGCTACCTCTTCTGTTTTACATGCGATTTGAACTTCATCGTGGATCCAACCAACGATGTATGCGTCACCTTCGTGATGCTTGGTTAACTCAGCATCGACCAAGTCTACCCACTTCTTGCAGATGACAGCGCCAGATGACTGTAGAAGCTGAGAGAGCAGCTTGTGCTCACTACGGACATTCAACAGACGTCCATCGAGGCCTTTGAGGTGGCCGCGCTGGTATGCCCTGCGTAGGTTTGTCTGAAGCTGTGCAAAGGCTGGGATAGCCTTGTTGAAGTTGTCCTTGAGCTTCTTGCCTTGCGTAGCGTTGCCCCCAGCAATCTTACCGATCAGCTGATCACCGCCGCCATACATGGTGGCATAGATAAACGTCTTGGCTTGATCTCTGGTGGCTAACCCAGCTGCCTTCTGGTTGTGCGTATGGATATCACCATCAAGCACCTGTCTTGCATACTCACCACCGTCATCAAGGTAATGCGCTAGACACCTAAGCTCTAACCCAGACAGGTCAGACCCAAGTAAACACCATCCCTCAGGAACCGTGAATAGACTACGACACTCTGAGCCGTACGGTAGGCCACACTTGGGTACCTGGGCTAGGTTGGGCCCTCGATGAGCCGCTCTTCCGCTGACAGTACCGCCAGACACGATTGTGTGTCTTATGCGGCCATCGTCATCGACACGCTTGAGCCACGCTTGTGGACCCTCAGCTAACTGGCCGATGCGCTTCTGTATTAGGAAGAACTCAGCCAACGCCTGTGCCTCAGGGTAGTGCAGCCCAGCCAGCACTGTCTCGTCTATCTGGGCGTGTCCGTTGTCCGTAAACTTCTTAGGTTTCCAGGCGTACTTCTGCTTTAGACAGAACTCTATGTGACGCCGGGAGCTAGGGTTGAAATGGATGGCCTTACGTTTAACAAAGAGCTCACCCTTCTTGTAGCCACGGGCCCTGTTGTTGACCTTAGGATAGAAGTCTTCAGTGATCTCCCAGGGCGGGAAGAGCTCATGCAGACCATCCTCTAACTCTTGCCGCTTCTGTGCCAACTCAGAGTAGAGCTTAGTGGCCCCAGCCTTGTCGAAGGTCCAACCGTTGTTGCCAATACGGAAGCAAACCTCAGCTAACCTGTGCTCTAGGTCTATGCTTTCTTGGCTGAACCCGCTGTCCATAAACACTTGGTACAAAGTCATGGTGACAGCGGTGTCTTGGAGACAGTAGTCCAGCATCTCTTGGCTGAAGTTCTCCCAGCCACCAACGTATTCACCTTTGTATATACCGATACGATAACCCCATGCCTTGAGGCTGTGGCTACCTATGAGCTTCCGGGGGAACTCATGAGGCTTGAGTTGATGTTTGATTGTATCTGTCTCGGCTAGGGTTGTTCTCATCAACCGGGACATGACTAATGTATCTGTGACTTTGCCTTGGATGCTAAAGTCTGGATACAGCTTCTGAAGAACAGGAATATCATAAGCTATGATGTTGTGACCGATGATTTCCTCGGCATTCATCAAGACGTACAGCGCACGGTCTATCTCATCGGGACCAAACGATAGCTTCTCGTTGGTCTCAACATGTCTCAGACAAATGCAATGTACGGTGCTTACAGTATCGAGTAGGCCGTTGCTCTCCAGGTCAAAGACCCAGCGGCTCACTCTTCAGTTGGCCTTGCTTTGGGGCGTAGGCTACTCATGGGTGCTAAGTTCTTAGCAGGCTGTACCAGTTGCGCCTTGAAGCACTGGTCTAGCGAATGTTGATATAGGTCCTTCTGGTGTGCCCAAGACACACAGTCATCAAAGGATTCAAAAGCCACAATGGCTACGAATGAGTTTACTAGGTTCATCTGTTATCACCTGACCCTTCCAGCTTCCCACGCTCCTGGCGTGACTTAAGCTTCTCTAGGTTCATGTGGGCGACCTCATTAAGGCTGATGCCTAGGTCCCGTGACAGCGCAGCGATATACCAGAGGCAGTCACCAAGCTCACTAGCTATAGCAACGCGCTGGGCGTCTTTGAGGTCCTCTAGACCACTTTGGTCGATCCCGTGATCTCGGATCAGCTTCTTGATCTTGTCACAGACTTCCCCGGCTTCTGAGGCTAACCCTAGTGCTGGGTAGACAACCTTCCACTTGTAGATGGCAGTGGCAGCTGTGTCTGCCTGGTAGTCGTTCATGGTCAGGGAATACAGATAGTCTGTCTCTCTATTTCTCATGTTGCTCTCCTTTTTCTAGATCCATTAGCCTCAATGCTAGGCGTGCCATTTGCTTACCCATGCCCTCTTGGACGTAACCTGTGAACAACGGTCGGCGGTCCTTGGCGCTCAGTGCTTCGCCAGCAATCAGAGCAAAGGTTTTACCGTCATCTGGGTGGTCTATGACCTCAAAGGTTATGTGACCGACCTCATACTGCTCACGCTTGAAGGTGGTTGGCTTGGGGTGCCTTTGTTTGCTTTTGTGAGAGTGTGCTCCCATGTTTCTCTCCTCTTAGTTAAAATGGTGCGTCGAAGGCATCAAAGTTACCTTCGGCGTCTTTAAGCCTGCCTGTGCTCTGGCTGTACTCAAGCACCCCAGCTGCGCCGACTTCCCCGGTGTGTCTGTTCTTCAGAACCACTAGGTTACGAAGGCCAGCTGTGGGTTCATCTGGGTCTACTTGGATGCCAATGCAGCAATCAGCCAGCTGGGCTATTGCATGGGATCCACGTAGTTGGCTGAGGCTTACCTTGGCACCGCCTTCGTGCCCTGTGTCGCCCTGAGGGCGGCGTAGGTGGCTCACGACGATCAGACAGATGTTGAGCTCTTGAACCAAGACACGCAGCCTGTTCATGATGTCATCTACCAGGCGTCTTTCGTCTGACACTTGCCCCGTTAGCCCAGACACTAGAATGCTGATGTGGTCTAAGAAGATGACCTCAGCGCCCAGCGCCTTGTTCATGTAACGGATGCGATTCAAGATGATGTCTATGTCGGTAGAACCAAAGTGATCGAACAGGTAGAACTGACGGTCTTTGACTAGGTCATCAAAGGATGCCTCGATCTCTTCCTTGGTGGTGCAGTCAGGGTCCACACTGATGTTCTTACTCATGTGTAGGCCAACCATGCCTTGGGCGGTTCTCTTGGTTGTCTCTTCTAGCATCAACATGCCGATCTGAAAGCCACCCATGTGGACATGGTAGGCAATCTCTCGGACGAAGGTTGACTTACCCACACCACTACCAGCGGCTATCGTCACAAGGGATCCAAGCCTCAACCCTTTGGTGATCTCGTTGAGCCGCTGATAGGGGTATTGAATGGGAGACACGGCCTCTTGTTCGCCTATGGTCTCCCGTAGATCTGATGCGCTAACGATGCCATCCGGGCGGTACTCACGCGCCTGCCAGATAGCATCCATGATAGCCTTGGCATTACCGTCCACCAGAGCCTCTGAGGCGTCCTTGTAGGAGCCTAAGTTAGCTATCTTGGCCATGCCTATGGGAAGGGCCTCAGCGCACTCCAGAGCCGCCTCTTGGCCTGCCTTGTCGTTGTCAAACATCAGTATGATCTCTTTGAAGCCACACAGGTAATCGTAGTTGTTCATGAGGGCTTTTTTGGCTGACTGAGACCCGTTGGGGACGCTGACTGTCGGCCACTTGTTACCTTGGGCCTGAGACACCGACATGCAGTCTATCTCACCCTCAGTAATCACCAGCTTGTTGCCGTTGGACCAAAGGTGAGACCCAAACAGGGTCATGGCCTTGGCATCACCGACAATAGAAAACTTCTTGTCCTTCGTGCGTACCTTCTGTGCGCATCGCTGGCCGTGCTTGTCACGGTAGGTCGCAAGTTGCACCACTTGACCACCGTGCTTGCCGACACTGTAGTCAAACTTTCTGCATGTTGCCTCGGTCAGCTTGCGTGACGCTAGGTGCAAGTGCTCGCCGGGGATCAGGTCACGGTTAGGTGGCGCCTTGTTACTTATAGTGCGCTCATATCCAAACTCTTCCTTGCCATAGGACGCACAGCCAAAGCAGTAGGTATGACCATCGTCATACAAGGCGGCGTTGTCTTTAGATCCACAGGTTTCGCAGGGGACATGGGCAACAAAGTCGCTTTCAATAAGCTCAGTCATTTGTATCTCCCAAACAAAGCTTCCCACTCGGAAGGGACGATCCCAGTCATGATAAACTCACGCTCATCTACCGTCAGATGGCTGAAGACGTTCTGTGATAATTCGCCTTCCATCCAGCGAGACATCTGATCTTCAGTGACATCCAAATCGAGCGTTAACTCTTTGCCTGTCAAAGGTGACTTGCGTTTGATTTTCATGTGGTTTCTCCCAATAATAAAAAAGGGGCGACCTAAGCCGCCCCCTTGCTCTCCTTTGTTGTGGCTTCTTTCAGCCAGTCATCAGGTATGACCTTGTTGGCATACCTAAAGCCATGCTTCTCGCAGTAGGATGCGTAGGTGGTCTTGGACCCTTTGTAGAGCTTTGCATTCTGATTGCTGAACACGAACCTGATGTCTAAGTCAGGCTGTTGCTTTTGAATCAGAAGGTGCTTGGCTCTATCCATGACAGTCCAACGCCCCTTGGTTTCGACATAGAAAAAGCCGCCGGGTTTTGGCAGCTTAAAGTCGGGGGTGTACTTGGATTGTCTGGCGGGGATCACATAGAGGATCTTCTCGGTCTCATAGAGTAGCTCGATGCCAGCTTCTTTGATTTGCTGGGCGACCTTGTCTTCAAGACCAGAGCGGAACCCATACTTAAGACCAACCTGTTTAGAAGTCGTAGTTATCTTCTTCAGCGTCTTTGGTCTCAAAGCTTTGAGCTCCTGTTACTGTGTTGGCTACATAGCCGCCCTCGACAGCATCAAAGCCACCCCCGTCACCACCGCCGCTAGACACTGGGTCAATCACTTGAACGGCACCTAGGCGCAGGCTGATGCCCTTTTTGCCAGCCGAGGTATACCCATCAGCAATGCCAGAGACACGAAGGGTAGACCCACCAAACATGGATGGTACTTGGTCGCGGGGGATAGGGTTACCTTTGGCATCAAAGTACTTAGGTTCGTACTTGGATTGGAACTTAAAGACGATCTCGCCGGTCTCTGGATCTTGATCCATAGGCATCATCACCTTGTCCTTAGCGCCAAAGCTTTCGCTTTTGACGTTCTCTAAGATTTCCTTGAGGGACCCGGCGTTCTCTGGGGATATCTTGAGTTGCACCTTGTATTTACCCTCAGCATCAAAGGCTGTGTCTGGGCGCCCTGGTTGCAGCCACGGGTATTGTGCTGTTCCAGCTGGGCTTGTAAATCTAGCTTTGCTCATCTTTTTTAGTCTCCTGATTGGTTTGGTTTGATTTAGCCCCAGGCAAAGTTACCTTCGCCTCTTTGGCTTGCTTAAGAAGCCAGTCGGGGATGTCCTGCCCTTTGTTTTGGAACAGGCTACACAACCCCAAGATTTTCTCTCTTGGGTGCATTTCGACGATCCTTTTCTGTTACTTCTTCGATAGGGGTCTCTTAGTCCCAGACGTAAAAAAGGCCCCACTTGGGGGCCTCTTTGGTTTGTCAAAATCCCAACCTAAATTAATTTAGATGGGCATTGGGATTAACTAATTACCGTGAACTGGTTCTCTAATCACTGTGACCAAACGATGTAATATCTTCCAGTCAACACACTGGCACCAGTCTTCTCTCATGAGTTCTAACTGTGACATGGCTTCTTCAGCTGACTTTGGTGGGTCGAAAAGTTCTGTCTGTGACTCCATGAACTCTTCCCAGTAATATATCCCGTCACCTTGGTATACCTGACCAAAGATGACGTACTCTTCATATGTCCTTAGTTTAGGCTCCATGTCTTCTCTCCTAAGAAAAACAGTATTCACTGTCGCGGATAGCGCTGATGTCTAGGTTACCTTTGGCTGGCACCGGGGGTAGGTCCATGTCTGGGTTAGACAATCGATCCCGGCATTCCTTCTCAAAGTTCGCAAAGACGCACTGGTCCTCATACATGTTCACAAAAGCATCTCGGATGCAGTGGTAGAACTTCCATGTCTTATCGATAGACGTCCCAAAGCTGTCATGGATCATAAAGAAGTCTTCCACGCCATTCTCTAAGCCCTCGCAAATAGACAAGTGCATGTGGGCGGCATCTAGACTGTGGATGGCATTAGGACTAACCCCATTCCTAGATTTCCTTGTGTCAAACACAGAACCAAAGCTACTCACGTTAACCCTAGTCTCTTTCCGCAGCTTGGCCTCTCGATCCCAAAGGAAGATCCTCACACGCTTAACGTCAGCCTTAGTGTAGCGCTGGACAACAGGAAAGCCTGAGGGTGACGTCCAACGTACCGACTTGCTTTCCCTAGCCAGAGCATCCGCATATGCTTGGTAGAACTCCATGCCAGACGCCACTGACTTAATGACTGTCTGCACCGCCTGGTAGTTAACCTTAGCCAAGAACCTAGCATAAGACTCTTGTTCTCTACGGCTTACACCAAACGGATGCTTATTAAGCTCACCATAGCTCACAGCCTTCTGTAGGGGCTGCATGAGGTCCTCTATCAGTTGATCACCAAAGCCTCTCTCAGCTGAACTGTAGCCATACGTCATGACGTTACGTTTGACCGTAGATCGACCGACACCAAAAGACAGCCAGACCTTAGCCTCTTCAGAGTCATCTAGCTTAAGTAGCCTGTTAACTTCATCAGCAACCACCTGGTAGACGTCTTGGCATTCGTCTGATGGTGTTAGGTTAACCATAGCTCCGTCTTCGTGACGCAAGGCAGCTGCATAGTGTTGCACCCCAGAGTTAGTGCCATCCAAGCTTATCGGAAGGTGACAGACGTAATCCTCAATGCCTTGGTCTTGAAGCTTCTTGTATTCCACGCAGGCAGCTAAGAACTGGAAGGGCTTGTCAGCCTTAGACCAGATGTCGAAAGAAGCCTTGAAGTCTGAAGCCACACTTAAGATCATAGGCTCGTTGTCCAAGCACCATTGGATCCTGTCTTCTAAGGACTTCTTAGAGATCTTATCAAAGTCACCTACGTTGGCTAAGTGAATAGACAACCAACCAGCATCACTCTCCTCGATCTTCTTGCCTCTAGCAAACATGAAGAGCGACTTTATGTGATCATTGCGATGGTAGTTGAAGCTGGAGACAGGATACATTCGGCCTCTAAAGTCCAAAGACCAACCAATGTAGAATTCGTCAAACTTAGACATCTCCCTAGCATCATGTAGATCACAGGCTATGACTTGGACGTTGGCCTTAGCCTCAATCCTTTTGACATGCCAAGCCTTCTGGTCTTTCCTGATTTGCTGAATGTATTCCTCAGAAAAACCAGAGGTGTCCTCAGGGAGCCTAGGTAACTCTGGTGGCTCCATCTCTGGAAACTTACCAAAGCGCTTCCCTTCTTCAGAAACCCATTCCAACGCAGCTAAGGTAGTAGGGTTTACCTTAAGAGGGGTGGCTTGGAGTGCGTTCAAAGCTTGTAGATACTTAGGTTGACCATACTTCAGACTGTTGTCTATAGCCCTGCGCTGTTCCCCGGTAGACTTACGCACCAGGGGCACCAGCGAGGACAAGACGTCATCAAGGTAGACACCAGTGTCAAAGTCTTCCCAAGGTGTCGGGGGAACCACCATTGGCCCAAACATAGGTGTGGCCCAAGCCTCTCTTTCAGTCATCGACAGAAGATGCTCGCTGGCCTCATCGGTCAACTCAAGTGACCTCAGCGTCTTAAGGTTTACTGTTGTCTCAACAAGGTTGAAGACACCAGAATACTCTAGGATGGCGCTTAGGATTGGAGCAGCAACTGCTACTCGCTTTCTCATAGACCACTTGCTGACACTATAGCCTTCCTTATCTGCAATGATACGCATGGCTTTGAAGCGATAGCGTTCACTTGAGTGAGCCTTAGTGACTTGGGTAGACAAACGCTTAAAGAGATCCTTGTCATGTGTCTGCAGGCCTTCAGCCCACTTCTCATGCTCGACCCTAGAACCAATGTTGCTCAGGGCACCAGTGAGTAGGTTCGTATGTAAGACAGCGTCAAAGCAACAATTGAGACCAATGTATGCTAAGACGTCAGGATCTTGGTTCTCTAACTCCTCGTACCAAACTGATTTCTTACCACAGCCACTAGAGAACCTCTGTAAGTCTTCTTGTAGTGCTAATGTTATTGCGTCTGATACCTTCGGGAGTGCCTCTACGATGATCCGATGTGGGACCTCTTGTTGGCTTGGTTTTTGTTTCTCTTGTCTTCCCTGGTATCTCTCGAAACCCTTAGATTTCATTTGCTGCTCGATGCGAGTCTGATGCTCGCTTAGGGTATTAAGTGTATTCACTCCACGCCCCCCTCAAATGACCACTCAGTCTTTGGTGGAGCCTGGTGTGGGTCACTCCAACTACTTGCGCTGCGACCGTGGCAGCTACCGTCCAAGTTAGGCTGTTTCATCTTTAGTACTCCCGTGTATTTCTCTTTTAGGGGTCTCTTAGTCAAACCCTTGATATCATTAGTTTATTTTAGAGGCCAAAATGGGCCCCTAAGATAGCATCTGATGTGCTATTTCTTGCAGCGTCTCTGGTTTTTCGTGGACGTACTTAGCGGTCGTTTGACCACTACGGTGACCTAAGATCCTTCCGATCAGCACCGTGTTTACTTGCAGGTCATTAGCCATGTAGGTGGCGGCTGTGTGACGTAGGGTGTGAAAGACAAAGCTACTGTCGTTTGGTGCAATCTGTCTACGTGCTTCAGCCCACGAATTGTAAAACTTACGGTGCGAGTGATGCTTTTTTGGGCAGAAGTCTAACTCCTGTAAAGCTGCGTAGACACTTTTGGGGCACGGGACCATTCTATCGTCCCCGTTCTTAGTATCACTCAGGGATATCCAAGTGCCAGCCGAATCGGTGACAACCATTTCTGGGGTTATGCTGAGGATCTCACCAAGTCTCATTCCCGTGCCGACACCGATGGCAACCAAGTGCTTCATCCACCAGTGCTGGTGCCCATCAAAGAACGCCTTAAGTAAATCAAGCTCACCAGCATCCATCCAGCGCACCCGGCCACCCTTGATCTTAGCGAAGGTAATCTTGGGTGCCTTCTCGACAATCTCTAGATCCAAGGCTTGCTTATAGACGCGGCTGATAGCTGCCTTGTAGTGGTTGATGGTGTTCTCACACAGCCCCTGCTCTTGTAGGTGGCCCACGTAGTCGTGGATGTCCACTGCAGTGATCTTGTCTAAGGGCTTCTTCCCGATACCTTGGAAAGCACTGAACCGCGCCAGTTTGGCTGTCGTTTCTGCTAGGTGTTTCCCAGACCACATCCGGGTGGCCTCTTTGTTAACGAAGTCAATAAAAGTAATCATAGCGCTGGGCCTTTCTCACAAAAGTCAACTCTACGAATATAAACTTTGAGATGGTGACCTAGACGCCCCCAAGTTTTGGCTGAACGCGTTATAGACATCATATCAACATCACTGTCGCCATCATAAGATTTACTTTTATGGATAGTCTCGCCATCCTTGTTCATCACAATTAAACAATAGTTATTCATCTGTAAGTCTCCCAACTTATGACGCTATGACGTTGTGTGTGTCCCAGGCGGCATCCCTGATCGCTTGGTCTATAGCCTCATCGCGGCTAAGAGTGGTCTGGTAGCTATCGAGGCTGCAGACACGGCAGTACTCAGTGACGGTAACGGCGTTACCCCAGCGGCTATCGTCAACGTAGGTTATGCAATTGCAAGTCATCATCTAGTCTCCTTGTTGTACAAGGGTGCTGATGTTTCCGATGATGACTTTGGTTGGTAGCGGAGGAGGGACTTGAACCCCCGACACGCGGATTATGATTCCGCTGCTTACCCCTGTCATCTCCGGGCCATCGACCCTTGATCATCAGATAGTAAATCCCGATGCATAAATCAAGAAGTTTTTGTCTCAAATGTATATAGGGGGCTCTTAGCCCAACCCCAGTTGAAAAAACACCGATCACTTCGTCAGCGTAAACTGATGGAAGCTCCGATGTTAGTTGGGTCATCTTCCTAAGTTTTCTTGATTAGCAAGACAACCATCATACCGATCAGGAT
>Ga0315320_10000630_pt1 | contig 29065 bp, 27 predicted proteins | sample M140m21515metaG_FD_203458 | JGI IMG/M metagenome (GOLD analysis project Ga0315320, IMG submission 203458) | Ammonia-oxidizing marine archaeal communities from Monterey Bay, California, United States - M1 40m 21515 | ecosystem: Environmental > Aquatic > Marine > Coastal | place: USA: California... | reverse complement strand
TGTGGTGAGTGGCACGCCTTGCGGTGCCACTCACCACAACGCACTTTGTGTCCGTGCAAAAGGTTTCGTGGAGAATCTGAAATGGTGAGTCAGTCAACGGTATTTCATTTTGAGCCCAATTCTTGTTCACCAAGTAGCAGTGATCTTGCATGCGACAATGAGGCTTTGCGTTTGGGTGAATCAGAACAGCTCTATTTACCATTAGGGTATGAGCCTGGGTATGATTATCCGCTGCTTGTATGGCTTCCACAATCAGGTGGTACGGACTTTGACCTCGGTCGCACCATGATGCGAATGAGTTTGAGGAATTACCTTGCAGTGCAGCCTGCTGACCCGTCCGATTCGGAGAGTTGTTTTCAAGCAATTGACGGAATGATGAATCGGTACAGCGTTCACTCTCGAAGAGTTTATCTCATTGGTATTGGGGCAGGGGGAGAAAATGCTTTTCGATATGCCTGTCAGAATCCAGAGTCTTTTGCTGGTGTTGTCTCAATTAATGGCCGGTTTCCTCTGCGCGAGAGATTGCTAGGGCAGTTGGCTCGTGTTCGTTCGCTTCCAATGATGCTTTGTTGTGATGAAAAAACAGAAGCAGGTAATTTGCTGAATGATTGTGATGTGAATCAAACATTACGACTGTTTCATGCTGCAGGCGGATTGATGTCGATGCGTGTCTACCGAAATAAAAGAAGTGATGGGACTCAGAAGGTGCCTTTGATAGATATGGTTGGGGATATTGATCGGTGGATTATGGATGAAGTGTGTCGCGTTCCAGGGGATCAGGTGACTGCTCTTGTCTAGTTTGGGCAATGCTTGAAATATAAAGGTTTCATGATGACAGAATCGATCTCGGCGAAACAAACGACAAGTCATTACGGCCGGTCGCCAGCGTTGCGAGAAATTGTGGGGAATGTGGTGAGTGACTTGCAGCGTCAGCACGCCGATTCAGGTGTGCCCTTGCCTCACGTGTCGGTTGACGTTCCTCGTGCGCATAGGTTTGAAGGGGATGTTGTAGTGTTGGAAGAGTTGCTTAATGTGTGGCTCTGTGATGCGGTTCGGGCTGCCGCTGGAAGTGCTGCTATGGCTCGCACTGCAGAAGTTCTTGTCACCAGTGTTGAGTATCCAGATTGCATTGAGATAGAAATTGCAGACAGCGGCCCCTCTCTTTCAGAGCGACAAAGGCTTGGTGGAGGTGTTGTTGGTCGCGTGCAAGCAGTTTCTCAGCAGAAACTGCTTGATCAAGTTCATGGTGATATGCGGCTTGATGATTGTGCTGAGGGTGGTGTAGCGGTGACGATGCGTTTCCCGAAAGTGGTTTCGCAGCGGATAGCTGCTTGATTTTGTGTCTAAAATGGAGATTTCTGCATGGATGCAGCGATCGAAAACGTGTCAAAAAGTCGTTCTGGAGTCCGGCCAATTCAGGTTGTCGGCTTCTGCCTTCTCTTGCTTGCCGCGGTAGCAGGTAGCCTGCTTGTCGAATTCCCTGAAAAGAAGGTGGGTGGTGAGGTCGAGTTGCTAGTTGGGGCAGTTCTTGGCCCGGCAGACCTTGCCGTTATGGAGGCGGTTTTCGACCGCTCCGGTCTTGAGTCATATCGTGTAGATGATGGTCGCCTTTACGTAGATAGAGGTCGTCAGAGTGGCTATTTGAGAGCCCTCGTTGATGCGGGTGCTCTCCCTCCAGAGTTTGGGGGAAGTCTGCGGCGAGCAGTTGAGAGTGATAGTCCTTGGCGAAGTAAAGAGACTCAGGCTGAGTTGGTACGAATCGCAACTCAGGAGGAATTGTCACTGGTGATTCGGACTATGCCAGGTATCGAGCAGGCAGCAGTACTTTATTCGGGAAGTGATTCAGGCGGTTTGTTTCGTGATGGTAATGCTTCTACCCAAACGGCAAGCGTGAGTATTCGTACGCAGCCTGAACTAGAAATTGATCGGCATCGTGTTGAGGCGATTCGGGTACTTGTTGCTTCTTCGATTGCAGGTCTTCGTGTGGAGCAGGTGGCCCTCACTGATCTCCGAAGTGGACAGGTGTTTGATGGTCCGCTGGTGTCAGATGCTGAATTCATAACTTCTGATCCAAATCGAGCACGAGCTGTTGCATACGAGCAACATGTGACCTTGAAGATCCGTCAGGCGTTGGCTTTTATTTCCGGAGTTGTTGTCGAGGTGAATGCCTCCGCTATTGAACAAGTGGTTGGTGGTAAAGATGAGACGGTTGTTCGAGACGCACGGGCGGCTGCTAACGTGCCTGCAATTGTGGGTGTTGGGTCGGATGGTGATCGGGATACAGCGGATGTTGGGCAAGTTGTCTACGTTTCTGTAGCAATTCCGGAAACGTACATTGACCGTGTGCGTGAAGAGGTTTATGCGAATCTAGATGATCCTGCGGGTGCTGAAATTGAACGGCTTCGAACGCTTGTCGTTGGGCTTGTTCCTGCAACGAAACCGTGGGGCCGGGCTGTGGTCACAATAACTCGATATCCAGGGCTTAGTGCTGCCACGGGCACTCAGGCCATGGAAGATACGTCGAATCAATTGAGTTCTAATGAGGACACGTCTGTTCCTGCACCAACATATTCATTGGCAATGTTTTTACCAGTCGGGTCGGAATCGGTGATTCGTTCTGCGATAAAAGGAAAGCCGATCGCGCTGTATGGGTGCCTAGCGTTGGGGTTTTCTGTAGTGTTCATATGGTGGCCAAAGTGGCGTATGCGAGAGCAGCCATCTGGTACGTTGTCGGATGATAGTCGCGAGTTGATTAATTGGGCAACGCTTCGACGGTCTCGCCAGCATAAAGAGCAAGCCAAGGCATAGTGAGCCCTATGAGAAATCCCCAATTCTATGAAATGCCGTTGCGCGAAGGAATCTTCTCTTTGGCAGTTTTTGCCTGTTCTCATGCTCTCCTGCATGCAGGAGAGGTCGATCCCAAAACTCATTTCCCTAGTGATTTCCCAGCTGTTTCCCTGTCTTTGGAGGAAACTTCAGAAACTCAGCCTTCGGGCACATCAAATGCCTTGTCTTTTGGTAGTGAGATGGCTTTTGATTGGAAGGCCTGGGCGGTGGTGGGTGTTGCGGGAGCCGTGTTGGTCGGCATTCGCCTGTTTAGTCGTCAAGCTGTGTTCAAAATACCAAGTGATGTGTTCGAGTTGCTTGGTGAATCAACGTTAGGCGGTGGTCAAATAGTGAGGATTGTTCGTTTCGGCCCTAAGACTCTTTTGGTGAGTGTTGGAAGTGGTGGACCGAAGACACTCTCGGAGTTAGACGATCCTTTGGCTACGGAGTGGATTGCTGCTGCCTGTCGTGGAGAGCAGACTTTGCGGCCTTCGGTTAGCCGCTTGTCAGTTGGCAATGACTCCCAAGATGTCAGTGGCTCTCAAGTTTCTGAGCCCGGCAGCACGCCTCATTCTGAGGTGGCATAATGACGTTCTCGATTCTGGTGCGAAAGAGACTCATCCTGGTAGTGATGCTGGCCCTGAGTGCATCAGCGAGTCATGGTCAGGACGTTCAGGTGCCTGTAGATAGCGTTAATTCAATTGTCAAAGATTCGGCTACTGAAGATGGTAGTCCTGATCTCAAAGGCATTGGCACAAGTGGTTCGCCCTCGATGGCGGTTCAGTTGCCAGATAATATTTCTAATATTTTTGATCGGCGGTGGGCTGACCGTCTGCTGCCGGCAGCAATAACTTTCGGTGTAATGAGTCTTGCGCCGGCTTTGTTGCTTATGACAACATGTTTTGTTCGTATGTCAGTTGTTTTGTCGCTTACACGGCAAGCCATCGGGACGGCTAATTTGCCATCCACACAAATTATTACATCGTTGGCACTGTTTCTATCCGCGCTTGTGATGTGGCCAATTTGGACGACTGCTTATCAAGCAGGTGTTGAGCCTTATCAGGCTGGAGAGGTTTCCTTGCAAGAGGCTTTCGATCGAGGGAGTCTTCCTATTCGCCGATGGATGTCTCATCAGATAGAGGAGGCGGGTAACCGTGATACCGTTGCGTTATTTCTTCGCCGACATCCGGGTGGTGTAGATCAAGTCGATAGTTACGATCAAATACCTACAGAGGTACTTTTGCCCGCTTTTCTTGTGAGTGAGCTAGAGGTCGCATTCATGATTGGCTTTCGGATTCTGCTTCCTTTTCTGGTATTGGACTGTGTTGTTGCAACTCTTGTGGTTTCAACAGGCCTCGTTATGTTGCCTCCTACGATTGTGTCCCTGCCGTTAAAGTTGCTTGTGTTTGTTATGGCGGATGGTTGGTCTTTGGTTGTTCGTGGCTTGCTCGACGGGGTATGCCTTAATACGTCCTAGAGCAAGTTTTATGTGTTTTCTTTACGAGCTAGCGGTTTCAGGGAAATTTTGTATGGCAGACTTTGATCTTGTTCCACTTGTTCGGTCTTCGCTTCTCGAAGGCGGGTTGCTGTTGGCTCCAGCCCTTTTGGCTGGCTTGTTGGTAGCTCTTGTTGTTGGTGTTTTGCAGTCAGCTACTGGAATTCACGAACCACTTATTGGTATGGTTCCCCGGCTTATTGTCATGGTTACTGTCATGTTTCTGACTGGAGGTTGGATGATTGACAGGTTCGTCAGTCTTTTTCAGGTCAGCGTTCTTTCGCCATAGCCGAGTTCCTGTTCTCTGTACTTTCGGAGTGTGTTTTGCTGATTGCTGAAGCTCTAAGCACTGTTGGGCTCTTTAATTTGTTTTCCCAATCATCGATAATCATCTCTGTGGGTGTGCTCGCCCGCATTGCTGGTGTTCTGCTTAGTGGGGGCTTGCGGATATTTCCTGGTGGAAACGTCCACCTCAGGGCTGCGATTCTTTTTATTCTTGGGTTTGCTGCTGCACCGGTTGCCATTTCAGTGTCGCAGATGCATGGTGCGACTGAGCAATCATTCGTGCCCTTGGTATTTTCGGAGCTACTGGTTGGCTGTTGTCTTGGTATCACGATCCATTTTTTTGTAGGTATTTTTGAGTCTTCCGGAAGTCTGCTTGCGAACGTTGCGGGGCTTAATTGGGCAGATGTATTTACTCCGGGCGGTAGTGGTGGCCCCGGCGTAGCGCGTCTTTGCGGATGGGTAGGCCTTGCTTCTTTTGTTGTTGCCGGTGGTCAGCAATTGGTAGTTGCTGGACTCATTGATAGTTTCACCCAACTGCCAGTAGGAGCACTTGCTCAATCAAGTGACTTATTTGGACTGCCAATTGTGATGAGGTTCATTGAGTTGCCATCACTTTGTTTGCAAATGACGCTCATGATCGCTGCTCCACTTCTGGTTGCCGTAATGACGGCACATCTCACTGCAACAATTTGTATGCGTTCAGTTGACACCACGCCTGGGCCAGGTGTTTTTCAAGGCATTGCTGCTGCTGTAATGCTTGGCGGACTGATTGTCGGAAGTCAGCAGTGGGCAGGTAATTCAGGGGAGTATATCCGTGCTCCTTTTGAAGCCACTTTTGAATTATCAGATCCCGGAATCCGTCGAGGTGTACTGTTCGGTTTTGAAAAAGAGGGGCTATTTGATGAGTGAAAGCCAAGATCGAACTCTACCAGCTACACCACGACGAAGGGAGGATGCTCGCAACAGGGGGCTTGCTCCAAATGGTGCTGTGTTGGGCTGGCCTGCGATGGCAGCAGTTGTTTTGTTTGCGATGCCAGTTTGGTGTCGCACGACGTCTTCAGCGACAGTTGCTGCTATTGAAAATATCCAAATGACTGGAAACGGAGGAAGTTCGTATATCTTGTTGCCGATTGTTTTCCCCACGATTGTGGTCGTCGCGCTCGCTCTCGGAGTCTTGCTGCTTGTTCGCACATTTTTTGATGGAGCTGCTTGGCGGTTTGACCGTCTTGCATTCCGGTTCGAACGGATTGATCCGAAGGCTGGATTACAGCGTATGATATCCAAAGTGACCGCTGTTCGGACCGTGAACTCTTTTATTGGTATAGCAATCCTCGCATCGGCTGCTTGGTTATTAGCCGGCCCACTTGTTGTTGCGTTGGGTGACTTTTCAGCACATTCTGGTGCTGGTGCTGGTGCTGGTGCTGGTGAAGGGCAGGGCAGTGAGCTCCTCCTTCCAGCAGTGAATTATCTCTGGGGAATTCTGATAGTCGCGGGTATGGTTGCTGCTGCAGATTGGTGGCTGCAACGATTCCGTTTCGAAAGGAAAATTCGAATGACTCCGAGTGAATTGCGGGAAGAGTTGCGAGGACTCCGGTCTGATCCCAAGGTCCGGTGGCACCGTAATGGGAAGTGAGGTTTAAACTCGTAATTCACTCTCTCCAGTTCGCTCAGGACAGTTTTTCAGTGCTTCTTCGACAGGGCCATCGAGGAATTCATCAACCTGCACACTCGCTCGTCCTTCAAGGCCATCGATTGTTAATGCAGCGTGTAAGTCAACCTCTTGAAAAAGTGGGTCAGCTGTAAGTCGCTCAACGAGATCGTTATCACGGCCATCACGGATACCTGCGGTTGCTGCATGACTGTGGCGGCGAATAGCTTCGTGTAGTTCCTGCCGGTCGCCTCCCGCTGTCGTAGCAGCCATTAAGAGCCGTTCGCTGGCGAGGAAAGGAATGTGCTGTTCGAGATTGCGGCGGATGGATCCGGGGAGGACAACAAGTCCACCAGCAATGTTCGAATATATTACGAGTACAGCGTCTGTTGCGAGGAAAGCCTGCGGTAGTACTAATCTTCGAGGTGCTGAGTCATCAAGCGTTCGTTCGTACCACTGTACCGCAGCAGTCTGGCTTGCCGTCTGTTGGAGGCCCATGACGAAGCGACTTAAGCCGCACATTCGCTCGGCTCTCATTGGGTTTCTTTTGTAGGGCATTGCGGAAGATCCAACTTGATCAGTTTCAAAAGGTTCTTCAAGTTCACCCCACGCCGCTGCAATCCTCAGGTCATTTCCAGCTTTATGGGATGATTCTGAAATTCCGCCAAGTGTCGTTAGAACCTGAGAGTCAATTTTTCTTGGGTACGTTTGCCCAGTAACCGGAAATGATTTTTCAAAACCTATTTTTTTTGAAACAAGCTCATCGAGTTGTCTGACCTTCTCGTGGTCTCCATTAAATAATTCAAGAAAACTGGCTTGTGTACCAGTTGTTCCTTTCACGCCGCGTGCACTTAGAAGAAAACGCCGGTGATTAATTTCTTCAAGATCGAGCAGGAGGTCGAGGATCCAGAGGCAGATTCGCTTCCCAATGGTCGTTGGTTGGGCAGGCTGTAGGTGTGTACGGCCAAGACAGATGACCGACTTTGTCTCACGTGCTTTGCTTGCTAGTTTCTCAATAACACTGGCTAGTCGGCCTGCTATAAGGTCGAGTGATTCACGGATTAAACAAAGGTCGGTGTTGTCTGTTACGTAAGCACTTGTTGCTCCAAGGTGCATGATCGGTTTGGCTTCCGGGCAGTCATCTCCGAAGGTATGGAGGTGCGCGAATACATCGTGACGTGTCTGCTTTTCATAGGCGGCTGCTTTCACGAAATCAATGGTGTCGAGGTGGGATCTCATCTCATGAAGTTGCGAGGTTGTTATTGGTAAGCCCATCTCAGCTTCGGCCTCAGCGAGTGCTAACCACATTCTGCGCCATAGGCCGTACCGATGCCGGTCGCTCCAGATATGGGCCATTTCTTTTGAGGCGTAGCGATCAGCAAGTGGATTGCTCCATCGTTCAGTTTCGACGGCCTGGTCATTTTTTGGGTCTTTAACCATGATTCACTTTCGTTAAGAATGTATTTAGTTATTCATTTTTTATGTGGCTTTTCAGCCGATGTCGACATCATGCAGAAGAATCGCTCGATAGCTAGTCTCGCTCGTAGGCCTCGAGATGATTCTGCTTTCAGTGATCGATCCAGAGACTCCAACCACTTCGGAAGTTTCTGACATCGATGGCTACCGAGGCTCCGTAAGGCAAGTTCAGCCTGGCTCAGAGCTTTTGGCCAACTTGCGACCCCAGCCTCCTTGAGTGCTGCCCCAAGGCTCGTTGGACGATCAGGCCCTCGGAGTAGCCGTGCCGCGGTCGAATAACGTCGTAGCACCGTAGCTGCCTGAGCGGTTAATCCAATCGGGCTTTCACCAGCACCAAGAAGGCCATTAAGTAAAGAGATGGCTTCTGCAGTTCGGCCCGCTGCTGCTGCATCAATCATCTCCCAGACAGTTCTTTGGTGTCCCATTCCTTCAAGTGAATCGACCATCTCAGGAGGAAGCGACCGCTTGCCATTTTGTGGTAAAGATGCAGCGAAAGTTGAGAGTGCCTGATCGATTTGGCCGAGTTCATCACCAAGGCGTTCAAGTATTGTACTCGCAGTCACAGCAGGTAATTCAATCGAATATGTCTGTGCTGCCCATTCTTGAAGCCATGCGGTCAGGTCAAAACGAGGTGGTGTTGAAGTTGTAATGATTAAGCCGTGTTGCTGAACGGCCTTCGCTAGTCGTGTGTTTGAAGGAAAGCTTTTAACCTCCAGCACAAGAAAACCACTGTTCCCTGGCCGTCGACCTGCAAACTTTTCAAGAAGTTCCCGATTTGAGGAGACAAAGCTATCAGCTCGTCGTACCGTAGCGATTCTTGCCGCCGTGCTAAACATTGGAACTGTTGCTACTTCGTCAAGAATATCTCTCGGGTCGGGTTGGTCTTCACCAAGGAATTCACGCCAAGCCCAGCCGTCATCTTCTTCTGCTGAATGAATGCATTTCCGCAGACGGGACAAAATATGTCGATTTACAAACTGATTTTCACCAACGAGCACGACCATCGAGGGCTTGTTTTCAGAACCAAGAATGAGGCTTTTTAGGCTTTTTTTATCGAGGAGCAGATCGAGTCCCAGCACTCCTGCATTCTTCTTTGCCACTGGCGGACTTCCTTGGGATCGACACAAATTTAACTTACGTAGTGTAGCGAGATTTTTGAAAAAAACCCCAAGACGGTAGTTAAAAGTCTTCGAGAGAAGCGATCCGCTCTAGAATCCGGGTGTTTGCTTAAGGGTTTATAACTGTCGTGGCCCGTGGGCTTCCAAGCGTGCCAATAAATCGGGCAGTTCGAAGAGTAATTGGCTCTTGTGTGATGCTTTCACCTACATTCCCCGCTGCATCAGGCATTTCAATTCGCACATATACGCGGCTTGGTAAAGAGCGATGTGGCTTCCAGCTGTATTGACCACTGGTTGGCTGATCAGACGCAATGGTGGCCCAAGGTCCGGATCGATGAGGAGAATATGAAAGACGAACCCGGTCTGGAATCGTCAGCGGGTCTTCGAATGAATAATGGATTTCGAAAGCATCAAAATCGCTATTTTTAACTGTTACTACATCAAGGCTTGTGGCTTGAGGTGGTGTTGTATCAATTCCAATCCAGGTTGATGGCGACTCACCTGCTCTTGGAGCGATCGGTATACCAGGAACGTCTCGGACAATCTCAAGACGGCATCCGAAAAGACCTTCACCGGAAAACTCGACATCGATAGGGCTCTTGGTATCTGTATCGACCGCGATTCGCTCCCAAGAGTTTCCTCCATCTCGTGTACTCCAAAGTTCGACTCGAAAAGGACCTTGTAGATCTTCAGGGACATTGAAGCTGTACTCCCAGCTAAAACTCTGTGCTCGCATGAGATGAAGTGGGTTGCCTCGGTATTCTGCAACTAGGCCGATTTCTTGGTTTTGTGATAACTCTGGATATTGCAGTTTTTCTTTTATGGCAGCCGCAAGTGTTGGTGAAGATATTGTAAGAAGAGGTTTTTTCTCAGTAACTTCATTATTATTTCTTGTTGGGCTGGATTGTGTCGGTGAAGGTTGCGCAAAGCCAACAGGCTCACCACCGGCCCATGACTTCCCAAGGGTCGGCTCCCAACGCATGTCCGTGCTTTTGCTGCTCGACAGATGCTCCTGAAGCATTACAGATTTTGTCTGGCGACTATCGCTGGTGCTTGGTCCAGCCAGTGGTGATGGGAGTGCGGGTGTAGTTATCTCATTCGCAAGATCAGTTTGTGATACCTTAGGATCGGTGGGGAGCATCGAGAATTGCTTGGTTGTCCTATGGCCAGAAGCATCTGCCATAGAAATTTTTACCGTCAGTCCGTCCACATCCTGTCCAGCCCACCAAATTTCTTCACCCACAAGATGAGCTGGAGAACGTCTTGAAAGGACTGGTTCTGTAGCAATTGTTTTCCAGTCTCCGTCAGTTTGTCGGTATTGGAACAAAATAGTATCAAGATTGATTGAGTCGTCTGCTGCGGCGTAGCGGCACATGATTTCACCATCGGAGCCCTTCCAGACGCGTCCGGACAGGCGGGGTGCTGCTGCATCGACAAGGACTCTCGCGTCCGGCCCCTCACTGCCACGAGACCTATTTTTGCGGTCAATCGCACGAATGCGAAACCAGTATTCTCCATCGGTACCAGCTTCAAATGGTATCGAAGAATTTGGGGGGGATGTAGAGCCTGCTGGCGTCCAAGAAAGGCCGAAATCGGTGGAGACACTCATTTTCACCTGTTGAACGGTGGCGTCAGGAGTGTCTGGCGTTGGTAGCCGGAATGGGATAGCAAACTGCCGTTGGGTTGTCCGCACCAGTTCCGGAAGTGAGGCCGTATTCTCCGCCTTTGTCTGTGAAAAAGACTCTGAAAACCCTCCTCTCGCACAGCAAAAGAGGAATAACAATATGCTTAGCCGAGATGTATTCATAGACTTCATGAATCTTTCCAAATCTCCGTACATTGACCTCATAATCGATATCGGCCATTTGTTTCCGAAAATCGTGCTTTTCCGATACAAAGGAATCTGAATATGGACTTCTGTGTGGAATTGCTTTTTGAGCCCGTGGCTGTCCGGGATCTGGGCGAGATGGTGAACTGGCAAAGAGTGGTATGAGCTGGGTGGTAAGGGCAGAGTGGTGAGGACTGGGTGGGCGAGACAAGACCGTAGCCATATAAAGTTTTATTGTCGAAAGAAACATGTGAAAGTTGCTGGTTAAAGCTTGCTTTTTGTAATTCAATGAAAAAGGTGGGTTTTTTTGGTTCCGTTGCTGATTAATTCGTTGATCCTTCTGGCTGTTGTTGTCAGTGGGATCGTTGTTATCGTTCTGATCCGCGAAAAACTCCATGGAACTGGTGCCGGTCGTGGCGATTGCGACGAAACTTGGGAGCAAAAGCTGGCTGAATATAAAAAACTGCGGGATAGGGGTGTGCTGGAAGAAGACGAATACCGAAGAATAAGAACACTCGGTGATCCTTTTCTCAAGGAAGCTGAGAATATACCCAAGACGTTGCCCGTGATATCAAAACGAGTAACAGGAGAGGACAGGAGGATCTAAATAGATGCCGAGCGGAAAAGATGCAAATGGAATTGGACGTCGCGGGGCTGGCGGCACAACGAAAAAAAATGCCTTCTGTTCATTTTGTAGAAAAAGCTACCGTGATGTGGGGCCCCTTGTTGAAGGGCCTGGAGACGTCTACATCTGCGGTGAGTGCATCGAGCTATGCCAATCGATCCTAGATCAAGAGAAACGCAGAAGAGGAACTAGCAAACAACTCTTTACATCAATTCCAGCACCACGAGAAATCGTAAGTCATCTCGACCAGTATGTGATTGGACAACATCACGCAAAAAGAGTTCTCTCTGTTGCTGTGCATAGTCATTACAAGCGGTTAATGATTGGAGCTGAAGGAAGCGACGTTGATGTTGAAAAATCCAATATCTTGCTCATGGGGCCAACAGGCTGTGGGAAGACTCTTCTTGCAAAGACATTGGCCAAACTTCTCGATGTCCCATTCGCCATTGGTGATGCAACTACTCTGACGGAGGCTGGTTATGTTGGTGAGGACGTAGAGAATCTCCTGCTGAAATTGCTCAGCGCTGCCGACTTCGACGTCGAAGCAGCCCAGCGGGGTGTTCTGTACATCGATGAAATTGATAAGATTGGAAAAACAAGTCAAAACGTCTCGATAACTCGTGACGTGTCGGGAGAAGGTGTGCAGCAGGCGCTTCTGAAAATGCTAGAGGGGACAGTAGCAAATGTACCACCACAGGGTGGGCGGAAGCATCCTGAACAGCAATATCTGCAAATAGACACTTCGAATATTTTATTCATCTGCGGTGGAACGTTCGTTGGTATGGAGAAAATTATTGCTGGTCGGCTCGGGAAGCGGACTATTGGCTTTGGCCAGCCAAGCAGTATCGCTGCTGACCCAGATGTTGCTGAGTTGTTACCGCAGATTGATTCAGACGATATCTTAGAGTTTGGCTTGATACCTGAATTGGTTGGCCGACTTCCTGTGATTTCCTCGCTAGGACCATTGAGCGCGGAAGCTCTTGTGCGAGTGCTGCTGGAACCACGGAACGCATTGGTAAAACAGTATCAGAAGCTCTTTGAAATGGAGGATTGCAAGCTTGAGTTTACGGACGATGCGTTGCTTGCAATAGCTCGTCGAGCTCTTAAGAAAGAAACAGGGGCACGGGGTCTGCGATCAATAATGGAAGACGTAATGCTTGATGTCATGTTTGATCTTCCAGATAATAGAGGCAGTCGATATCTCATTGAGGCGGGACATGTTGATGCAAAGCAGCCAATTCTTCCGTCACAAGAGGCACGTCCAAAAAGTGCCTGATCGAAGGATTAGTGTTTTTTAGCGAGTCGAATAAGTGCTTCAATGCCTCGCTCCAGCATGTGGTCCGAAACGGTGTATGAAATACGGAAATGAGTATCTGCGGTGCCAAAAACAGTTCCTGGTACGACGAGCAGTTGTTCTTGCTCAACGGCATGTTCTGCAAATGCTGTTGCTGAACCACCTGGTGCTTTTGGGTAAAGGTAAAAAGCGCCTCCAGGGTGGATGAAATCATAGTGGCCTCGAAGGCCCTCAATAAGTCGGTCTCTTTTCTTCCGGCAGGCATCAAAAGCCCCTGACATGTCACAGTCAGCAGCAGCTATTGCAGCCCATTGGCCGACCTGCGGCGAGCAAACGAACGTGTATTGTTGGAGCGTGATGCACGCATTAATAATTTCAGCAGGACCATGCATGTAGCCCACTCGCCACCCGGTCATTGCATGGGTCTTTGAGAAGCCATCAAGGATAACCGCGTTGTGACTCAATGACGCTGCTGAAGTAAAGGGACGGTCGTAGCAGAACCCACGGTAAAGTTCATCGCTGATAAGCGTTACGTCATGGTTGTCTGCTAATTTTGCGAGTCGCTTAAGTGTCTCAGGTGGAATGACTAATCCCGTTGGATTGTTTGGGCTGTTCAACAAGACCGCACGAGTCTTAGGCCCGATGCGGGAGGCAACTGCATCGATATCTATTTCAAAAGTCGGAGATGTATCGATTGCGACGCAATGCCCTCCTAAGAATTCAATGAGTGGTCGGTACATCACGAATGCTGGCTCAAAAATAATGACTTCATCGCCAGGGTCAATCATTGCCATAAGCGATAGAACTAATGCTCCACTTGAGCCGCTCGTGACGCATAGTGATCGGTCGGTTTGGCCGATTTGTTTGTGCACCTCTTTTGCTATCCGCTCACGAAGTTCAGGTATGCCCTGAGTAGCCGTGTAACCATTCTTACCGCTGACCGTGGCTTCGCATGCAGCCTTGCGTGCGACCTCTGGCATCTCGAAGTCAGGTTGACCAATAGAGAGATTAATTGGATCTTCGAGTGTCTGCATTAACTCAAAAACACGTCTAATTCCAGACGAGTCAAAGCAGGCGGCTCTACGTGAAATGAGAGACCTTTTCGCTCCGGAAGAATCTTTCACCGAAAGTCAATTGCCTTTCGTGCTTGAAGAATCTTTGAACAACTCATCGAGAAGTTCGCCGAGTCGTTCACCACGGGCATTAAGGCTCACGACGTTGCCGTCTTTACCAATAAGAATTACGGTAGGAATGCCACTTATTCCATAGAACGTTGCAAGTGGATGCTGCCAACCGGAACCCTCTGAGGTCTCAAAAAGAATCGGCCATGGGATTTTTCTGTCAGTAACGAATTTTTCAAGAGCGTCTCGGTCTTGGTCCAAGCTGACCCCTACAACCTCAAATCCCTGAGAGCTGTATTTTTGATAGGCCTCGAGAACGTTTGGTATTTCCGCGATACAAGGGCCGCACCAAGTTGCCCAGAAGTCGACTAGAACAACCTTTCCATCAAGTGTGCTTTGGTCAAATGGTTTACCGTTAAGAAGGGTGCCAGTTATTTTCATTGGGTTGCCAGGGAGGGAAAGTCGACGAAGTGTTCCTTGGAAACTTTCCGCCATTTGCTGAATGCTCTCGTTCTTACTCTTTTTGAAAAGAGGGCCGAATGTTTCATAAGCCTGTTTTGAGAGAGCTTCACCACCAGGCATATGCTCAAAGGCGCTCGCGAGTTGCATAGCAAGACCGGCCGTCGCTGTATCGTCAGGATTAGCAGCTAGAAGTGCACCAGCTTGTTTAATAATGGCAGGCGCTTTTGCTAGGTCGCGCTTTGTGAAGAGTTCTTGCGCTTCCTGCACGAGTAGCAGGCGCTTTGCTTCGGTAGCGAGGGCAGGGGAGGGCCCATCGATCAAGCTCGTAGCAAATGTCTGCAGACTCGAAGTGGCGTCTGTATCGCCGAGTCGACTAAGCATCATGAGGCTTTGCAGCTTTGCTGTTGCAGCTTCATCAAAGAGGTCATCAGAGTTTTTGAGTTGTGACAACGCCCGATCGGCAGCCTTCATAGTGGCGGTTGCGATCGCCTGCATGGATTTCATCATTTCTTCGCGAGATACAGATCCAGGGTTTTCAGCGACCTGTCTTATCGTCCGGATGTAGTCGAGCATCTCTTCAGGAGTGCCTTCAGGCACAGGAGGAATTCCTGAATCGCCGGCCTTTGCCTGTTTGCCCGTTTCTGGCTCAGCTGACAAGCCGAAGTTGCTGAGACTTCCTGAAGCTAGCAACAATAATATTGGGAGACTAAGTGTGATAAAAAAACGAGCCATCAGAGGAGCCTCTTTTGAGTCTGAAAAGTGGTTGCTGTGCAAGTGGATTGGCCGGATGACAATCCTGACGTGCTTTAGCCTACTCCGAGACAGTCCGCTTCGGCAATTGATACTGCAAAGTTCGCGTCAGTCACTTCGAAAATGCCTATTGTAGAATTGTTCGCATGCGAACAAAGCCGCTCTCTCCCGCTTCGAGAGTGGTGCTTAACTGCCATGATATTGACGTTGTCCCATCATCTTTCAGAGTTGTTTTTATTTCTGCAGGAAGGCTTGTAGCAGGTGAAGATTCAATGAGTTGCAGACGTTGCGGCAGGATGTCCATGATTGTGATGTCTGTGAGTGGCACATCGCCAGAATTTATAAAAGCAATGGTGAAATCAATTTCTTCACCAATTCGTGCCGAATCACTCCCAGACCTTTTGCACAAAGTGAGTTCAGCTCGTCCTAGGGACTCAACGCGGAGTATTGCTATGCCTTGGCTTGAGGACATAACGTCAGCCTGTTGGTCATTAAACACCGCGTTGGCCGCAGTCATTCGTGTCCAGGCGATTGGGATGTCGACACCGACAGACTCTGCAATCGCCTCCTTTCTTTTGGCGGAATTGATGTGAGTGTCGTAAACACTTTCGCCTGGCTTCTCTTGGCTGAGTGATTGGTCGGGTAGTATGGCAGTATCCACACCAAGTGGACCGGAACGTTCTTCGACTGCAATGCCAGAGTTTGATTTTCTAGCCAAGCGCAAGCTTGTTAATTGCGAGGTGTTACTTGTAGGCTGTTGCGTGATTTGGCTCGCTAGACTTTTGTCATTGGAAAGGCCAGCCGGTCCTTGAGGAAGTGACTCTTCGTGGAGTTGGGTGACGTTGCGAACACTTCCAAATCGTGGAGCATAAATACACTGGCAGTTTGAGTGAGTGACGCGAGATGAAGCGGCGGCACGAGCATCATCGATATCAATGCCATCGTCTCTTCGGTAGCGTGCCACAGTGTCGCCAGCCGAGAGGCCTTCGATTCCAGTGCGGCCAATGGCTTTTGCGGGCTCGAATGAATCTCCGCCGTTACAAATGAGTGGTGGTACGATCTCTGGAGCATTTACGACATATGAATGAACTGGTTGTTCAACACACTCACATGCTATGCGATGAGTGGGCTGCAGTGAGCTAGCAGGCGGGGCGGCCAGAAGCGGAGTCGCGACAAGCCCCAAGGCAAAAAAACATACAAACAACTTTTTTTGTATTGAGCAGAGTTGATTTCGGTACAAAAAAGTCATTGGTAATTCTGTAAGGACTTTAAAGGCAAGCGATTACCGATCCGGAATTCGGCAACTGGCTGGCCGAGAGTACTTGCGACTGATAGGCAGCTATCGCCGGGCCGAATATCAAACCACCTGTCAGCGAGCACGTCAGAGGCTTCAGGTTCATTGGAAACGTATACGACACGTTGGACATGGTTGCCCGAGAATGCCTTATTCAGATCATCTTCGTCGATCACAACCTCAATTGGGAATCGCCATTTCTGTCCCCGCGGCGTCGCCAGTGGTGATAAGACACGAAGAGATGGATAAAGCTCGTCCGAAGGGCGGTGCCGTAGCCCCGAGATTTTCAATCGATAGGCTTGTCGCGGTAATAAGCCGAGTCGTATTGGGAGCGGGTAGGCTCGTGACCAACCAGTGTTGGTTTGAACTGAAACCAGAAGGCCTTCGGGACCTCGTAGTTCGACGGGCTGTTGGTGAATTGATACTTCGTCCAGGCGGGGACCGAACTGCGGGGGGCGGTGACTGCCAATCGCTCCCGGTTCTGCCAATACGGCGATTGGTTTTTCCAACTCTATTCCTTCAATGTCATCAGCTTGGGCTACTGTCATTGTCAGGACTAGTGTGGCAATCGCCGGCATGCCGCCAATTTTCCGCAGCGCGGACCCTGTCTGGATGGAAGTATCAATTTTGGACATAACGTTTTTGAATGATTTGCTTATCTACAGTGCCGAATATTGTGTTGATCTGTTTGTTGCTTGCATCTCCCTGGATATTAGAAATTTGTTGGTGCCGGAGGGCAGGAGCAATCATGGTGACCACATCCATTACATATGGCTGCTGCTCTAGCATCTGGATCTGGACCACCGTTATCGACCCAGCGAGTGCGATCTTCACGAGGCTGCTTGAGTCTTATATGTGGGACATCTGATCGCTCTGCAACGTATGCACGAGAGGCAGGTTTTGGATAGCTCAACCCCGGAGCCTGTTGCACATGTAATTTCAGCTGTTTCGTCGGGCCGGGAATACTCGTGCGAGTGTGATTGGTGATCGTGTGCTTCTGTAGACCGGCTGGACCACCCAAAGGAATGTGTGCAGGACCAGGCAGGCCTATAGGGGTGCCAGTGATCGGCATCCCATAGCTTGGTGCAGTCATGCCTGCAACAAAAGCGGGCGGTAAACGCCCAGAGTTGTCACCACAAGGTTTTCCTAAAGGAATCCCTGCTACGGCTTGAGGAACTCCACTGATTGGTACTGCTCCCTGCATCACAATAGATTCAAGGTCTTTATTACCAATCCGAATGATTGCTAGGATTGAGCCACGGCGATCAGCTTCGACAACAGGGTCAATCCCTGGATCGAGGCGTGTGCTCACAAGGGTCTCCACGCCTGCAACAGCCAATTCCTGATAGTCCGGGTCAGGTAAATAGACAACTTTTGTGACAAAGTTTCCCGTTGTTACTTGGTCAAGGTCTTCATCAGTGAGTTGAACAGGAACCGTATTGTGTGCAAGAAATGCCGAGGTTCTTGGCGTTGTCGGTGCAACTTCGAGTGTCGGATATAGTTCAGTTCCCTCTCTGCCCGGAATATTTGTGAGCTTCAACCGGTAGATGGCGCCCTGTGGAAAATCATATCGGCCTGGCGTAACCAGTGGGCTGGAGTCAAAGCCTCCTGCAGTTGCAACATCCCAGCGAACCTGCATGCCGTCTGGTCCCAAGAAGCCTACTTGAGACAGCGGCAATCCGTTTGCCACAAGAGGTGTCATTCCGTCCTGTAGTGGCCCAGCGAGGCCACCTCCTGCCATGTATTCTTCATAACCGACAGGTGTAATAATTCCTGGCCCAGGGCCATCAACCCCAGGGCCAGGGTGTGCAAGCATTTGAGGTGGCGGTAGGACATTCGTATGTGGCTGAGCACCAGTCCCAACGTTTGCTATTCCAGAGAGGGGCGAATTCGCTGGTATATGGCAGCCAGTCATTACTGTCGCCAACGAAAGGCCAATGAATTTTTTAGCACAGATATTGAATTTCACTTCAGAGTCTCCAGCTTTGCGAACCGGGTGAGTTGGTGTATTTATCGTTGTTTTGTAGTAGCCGAAAAAATTCGGCATGGGCCTTCTGCTTTTCTTTTCATAGACTCCCGATATCTCGATGACAGAAGAGTTCTGTGTGTCGATAATCAGTGCTTTTTGTAAGTTCGACTTTCCAAGACCGAAATCTTTGGAAAAACCCGTAGAAATTACGAAATTGGTAAATTTTGCCCGAAGTTCCAAGATGTTTTCCTCTGAAGCCAAATATTTCTCACGGAATAGCGTCTTCCTCGTGGCTTGGGTAACGTGCCTACCTTTTGGTGGAAACTGCATGTCCCAGGAAACTGCAGGCAATAGCGTTTATCAGCAGTCAGCGAGTTCAGGATTCCGCCAAAGTGCGGAATCCGTATCTTCTGAAATGCAGGCCGAGCGGCTTGTTGCTTCTGTGCTTTCGAGGCTTGGTCGTGCTGAATCCGTGTCGGCTCGAATCAGGCAACGTACCCGAGCACAAGACATGGTGCTTGTCGGAACTGGGCGGTATTTGCAACAGGGGAGGGGGGTGGATCAGCAATTTCGTCTTGAGATCATCAATAAGGCGGACACAGAAACATTTGAGTTATTAGAGGTTTCTGATGGGCTTTCTTTTTGGAAATTCAGGAAGAGTAGTAACACGCCAGTGCGGCTAGCACGAGTCGATATTTCACAGGTCCGCACAAAACTCCAGAGTTTTGGTATTGAGAAAGATCAAGCAGTTGCGCCGCATCTAGGTGGCTTGCAGCGAACACTTGCTCTTCTTAGACGTTATTTTCAATTCATATCAGCCGAAAAAGAATCTCTCGAGGGGCTGCCGGTCTGGCGAGTGGTTGGTCAATGGAAGACGACTGTCTTAGCATCGATGCTCGGGCAAAGCACAGAGACGGCAGAGGCTTTAAAGGATAGCGTCGTGCGCGTGCCCGAAGGCATGCCTTGCTCGGTAGAGTTGATCATTGGGAGCGAACAGCTGTTTCCATTTCGAATAACCTGGAATGCTTGGTGCAATGGTGACACGATTGAGCCGATGTCAATTTTAGAGCTTTACGACGTGAGGCTCGAAGAATCTATAGATTCAGCTGCCTTCGTATACAAGCCCTCGTCGGAAGGTCTTGTTGATGTGACAGAGCAGTTTATCCAACAGGTCCAACCACTTCGGCAATAGAGCCAAGTTTCATGGCGGTGTACAGCGGCAATAACCCAGGCGTGCTGTTGCGTTCTGGGGAAGCTGTCTATTCTTTATGTAGAATAATTATCAGAGTTGATTGATTGCCAGCACGGAGCCTTACGCCCAAGCACCATGTCTAAGGAGAATTGATGGAGAAGATATTTACATCTGTGGCAATGTTTGCTGTGGCGCTTATGGTCGCTACTGCCGGTCTTGGTCTGTGGCTGGGAGATCTTCATGGGCAAACAGACCAGGCAATTCTCCGTTGGGGCACGGTGCATCGGCTTTCAGGTATCTTGGCGGCGTTAGTAGTTGTGCTCGTGAATAGCATGTCCGTCACGTATTTTATTGGCACCGGTCGTTGGTGTCGAGAGGTTGTAGAGACATATCACCTGCCAGATGCACTTATTCTTCGCAGTAAGGCCATCAAACGGAGCTCTTTTCCATTTGCTCTGGTTGGCATGTTAAGTGTCGTCGGTATCGTAGCGCTTGGAGGGGCGGCAGATCCTGCTGCGGGCCGAAGTGGAAGTGAGGCGTGGGTGACGCCGCATCTTATTGGAGGGATAGGATTGGCAGGTTTGATTGCTGCTTGCTTTCAGTCCCAGCGTGGAAAGATTTCGGAGCAGCAAGTCCTTATAGAAGATGTTCTTGGAGAGGTGCGGGCAGTTCGACAAGCCCGTGGTCTCGATGTTGATCTCGATGAGCCTGCTGTGGTTTCAACAAACTCTTGATTGCCTCTCAATTATTTTATTTCGACCCATCAAGAGCAGTGATAGTAGCAAATAGACTATGTGGATGGTTCGTCTGTTCCAGTTGGGTGAGTGCCCACGCCAAGGCAATTCCAATCATGAGAGCAACCGTTAAAAGAATGCGATCGTGACTGTGAAACTGCACCTCAGGCAGCAAGTCGGCAGCAGCGATGCATAGAAATGCACCCGCTGCCAAAGCAAGGGCGGCACCGGTAAGTGATGATTGGAAGTCGCCAAATAGGTTGATTCCAAGAAGAAAGGCAACGGCACCCGTAGGGACTGCAAGAGCATAGAGTGCGTTCAGTCCTAGTCGGGCTTTCTTGGATAGCCCTGAGCCGATCATAAGCGTTGCAATAATCCCAGCATCGAAAGGCTTATGAAGTACAATTGCAAGGAAGGTTGCAAGCCCGGCAAGCCCGGTCATGCCGTGTCCAATGTCCGAGTTGACGGCTGCAGCGAGTGCTGCACCATCGGCAAGACTATGAAGCCCCAGTCCGATAAAGGCACCACTCCATCCCCATTGGCTTACACCGTGCTTGTGGTGCCTTGGGTCAGGAGCATGTCCATGCAAGCGATCATGCTCAGTGGGATCATGAAGGCACGTGGTGTCGATTTTACAGCCGTCAGCAGCATGGTGCGAATGCGCATGAAATGTTCGCTCAAGCAGAAACATGACGAAAAACCCAAACAGGACCCAGCTCATTGTTGTGTCAATTCGCTGATTGAGTTCGAGATATGCATGAGGGATCATATGCAGCATTCCTACTCCAAGTAAGACGCCGCCAGTGAAGGAGAGTAAGACTTGCAGCCTTCGGTGGCCGAGTGTCAGGAAACTTGCAGAAACTCCGCCTGCAAATGCTGCAATGCTGATAAGTGTGAGGTATCCAATAAGCAGTGGTTGCAGGCCTGGGTAGGTGATGCCTATTTCATTTAGTGAAGGAGCCATGGGGCTGAATTCTTTCTGAAATAGCGGGGCCGCTAGCAATATGGGATTTCATATGCCATGAATGATCTCACAGGATCTGGAGGCAAACAAGAAGGTGCTCTTGTAATGCCTGATGTAGAAAGCGGCCGCTCACCGTCTGTAGACCGGCTGAGTTGAAGGGTAGGTAGGATACTGAATGGCGGCCTGTTCCACCTGTTGACGAACTACAGATAAATTTTCGTTGACAGCGGCGTCACTCGCAGCCAAGGCTCCAAGAATAATGACAAGGAGGTATGTCACAATATTGGCCCATGCCTCGTTGCCCATGAACTTTACAGCTGTTCCGAATGACTTTTTTATTTTGGGCCCAAACATGCCAAGTTTAACAGACCAAATTTCATCAAGAATCAGGTGCGTTAGAAACCCAAGGACGACAGCGCTGGCTACAAAATATCGACGCATTGGTTCTTCGGATGAAAAAATCAGAAAAGCACTCAGGCCAGCGATGGCTGCTGAAGGTACGCTGTGGAACATCCCCCTATGGACAGCAAATTTTTTAAGGAGAAAAGTAACACCAAATCGAATCGTAAGATAAATTGCCGCGCAAACGAGGATGAGCGCCTCTGAAGGCATGCTAATCTGTTGAAGTCGCGGCAACAGCATGACAGGCACAACAGCGGCGGCAAACGCAACGCTTTCTTTCAGAGGGATACCTGGTCCGCTATCGAGGTCAGGGAGCATGCCGGCAACAGAACACAGTCCAGCGCCAAGGAGGCATGTCAGTGGAGGAATCTCACCGACATACCAAGCGGCTGTCCCATAGCCGATCCCAACGATCGTTGAACCGGTAATGTGCTCACGGAATCCCGGCACGCTGCGAATCCCTCCTCGAGAGGCGTTGCTCTGTAAAAGAATTGCTGCAAATTACAGCAACCCTACGCCGTTGTTGGAAATTGTTCCCTCAATCACCAAGCGCACATTGCGCCCTCAAACAACACCGCTGTAGGAGGAACTTCGGCTTCTTTGCCCTTTGATGCAGAGAGCCTTTTTTTTTGCACCCCCTACACTCCCGAAGTGTTGTACTCTGCCTGACCGTTAATAAAGGATTGTTCAGGAGAAAGCATCTGGCCGAAGGGGCTGAATAGGCACTGTGGGAAAGCTGTGCAGTCTGGTTGGCTCGGGGGTGGTCTTATTTCTTCTGAAAACTGGACTTCTTGCCTAATGACATACCTCCTACAGTCCGTACGATTCTCTCGCTTGGCGTATGCGGGTGAATGATAAGACAATGTAAGGAGAACGTGCGTGGCGATTGATAGCTATGACATGGTGATGCTTGGCCTGCTGGCAACGGCAGGAGTTCTTGGCTATTTCAAAGGAATTGTCTGGCAGATAGCGTGGATCGCTGGAATCTGCTTAAGTTCCTATGTTTCACTGCGTTTCAGTGGAGAAATTGCTTCACTCACAGGTCAACCACCACCGTGGAACAGGCTGCTGGCAATGCTTGCTCTTTATGTTGGAACATCATTGGTTGTTTGGGTCACATTTCGCTTTGTATCGTCATTAATTGATGCAGTCCACCTTTCGGCATTCGACCACCAGTTAGGCCTGTTATTCGGTCTCGCAAAAGGGGCGCTCATTTGTGTTGTTGTGACGTTTTTCGCAGTTACGATGATGCCGGCGTACCGCAGTGAAATAACAGGGAGTCAGAGTGGCCAGATTGTTGCCAAGTTAATTGGTGAGGCGGACCAGTTTCTACCGGCAGATATCCATGAGACGGTCGATCCGTTCCTGCAACAGTTTCAGCAGCAGTTCGATGCCGGTGATGTCAATTCTCCGCAAGGTGTAGTTGCTTCCCAGTCGGGCCAAAATGAAGGTACATCGTGGCAGAGTGTGCTTGAGGGCGTTACGTCAGTTGCTGCCTGGGCGGGTGTCGAAGCAGGCGATGAGTCTGGTGCGAAGGGGGCGGATTCTCCATCTCCTGTAAAAGCTGCTGCTGCATGGATGACTTCAGAAAGTTCGACAGAAAATGCTGTAGATGCTGCCGGTCGCTATCTCAATCAGAATTCTGCATTTGGTGGTCGTAGCGTGCCGTCGCCAGCGTCGGTCCTGCCTCCGCAGAATCAATGGCAGGGCAATGTGCCGCAGAGGTTTCCGGTTGGATCGCAGACTCCATTGCCAGTTCGGCCCTGAGCCAGTCGGCGAGATAGAAGGGTGCGAAGGGTAGTGTCGTCAGAAAACCCTTTAAAACATGTCATAAACCGGACATAACAGACATTATCGGACGTTACAGAAGGGGTAGAAACAGGCGGGAAATACTCTCTCTTTTGAGTTTCTTCTGCCCTGCTTTGTGTCGTGGCGAACTGCTCTTCAGGCGTTCGGTATTTCGAGCATCAGTTTGTTAGTCTTCCAAAAAAGTCCCCATCTGGCGGAACTTTGCGTAACGACTTTCGACGAGTTCCTCAATTGGCTGTTTCACCAAATCTCTGAGTGTTCGCTCAAGAAATGTTTTGAGTCGGGCTGCCATTAAGCGTGGGTCACGATGAGCGCCTCCTCGAGGTTCATCAATAACTTTATCAATGACACCGAATTCCTTGAGATCCCACGCTCTCATTCTCAAAGCCCGAGCTGCATCAGCTTTGAATTCAGCACTTTTCCAGAGAATGCCAGCACATCCTTCTGGACTGATGACGCTGTAATAGGCATGCTCCAGAATTGCAACACGATCTCCAACCCCAATGCCTAATGCTCCCCCGGATCCTCCTTCACCAATTACAACACAGATAATCGGTACTTTCAGTGAAGCCATTAAAAACATGCTCTCCGCTATCACTTGGGCTTGTCCTCGCTCCTCAGCACCAACCCCGGGGTAAGCGCCAGGAGTATCAATGAGACAGATTACAGGCAGGCCGTATTTGGCTGCCAATCGCATTTTCCCCATTGCTTTTCGGTATCCTTCGGGGTGAGCGCACCCAAAATGGCATGCCTGCTTCTCTGTGAGAGTTTTTCCTTTTTGGTGACCAATAACCAGAACTTTATGGCGATCAATCTTCGCAAACCCAGTGAGCATGGCTGGGTCGTCACCAAAAGCCTTGTCACCGTGAAGTTCAACAAATTCATCAAAAACAAGGCTCAAGTAATCACTTGTTTTTGGTCTGTTCGGATGTCGAGCAACTTCAACAGTCTGCCATGGATCGAGATTGCCAAAAATTTGTTTTTGGAGATCGGCACATTCCCGGCGAAGTTGTTGAACCTCATCTTGAGACTGCTCGCCGAGCGGTGCTGTCTCGAGGTCGGCAATTTTATCCTCGAGTTCGTAAATTGGTTTCTCGAGGGGCAAACGATGAAGTCCGCGAGCCATTGAAATATTCCTGAAGTTACAAAAACAGCATGTGTATTGTCACCACTGAACCGAACTGCCGTCAATTGGCTTTTTTAGATGCCGCAGAGCGGCCCTGTTGCGTCAAAAATGGTGCGTTGCGGACATGCGCAGCGACTTCGACCATGGAAGACGGCCTTTCCTTCACTCGCTTTGCGAGAAGTTCCCGAATAAAGCGGTCCAGCTGAGGCGTGACACAGGGATTCATGGCTGATGCGAATGGCGGGCTTGTGTAGAGGTGTTTGCTGAGAAGTTCCTGTTGAGTAGACCCAGTGTACGGAGGGTGTCCGGTGACGAGTTCGTAAAGAAGGCAACCAAATGAGTAGATGTCACCAGCATACCCAACACGATGTCCTCGGATTTGTTCAGGTGACATGTAGCTCGGTGAACCTTGGATAGTTACTTTGATTGGCACGAGACGAGCAAGGAAGCCAGGTGGTCGTGTAGCAATCGCCAGATCAATTAAACGAACGTCACCTGAATCATCAACAAGAATGTTTTCTGGCTTAATGTCCCGGTGAACCCAGCGGTTTGCATGAAGGTGGCTTATTGCATCAGCCGTTTTTTGTGCAATCAACTGTGCTTGAGCTGGAATCGAATCTCCTTTAGAAGCAAGACGCATTTTTAGATTCGGGTGACGGAACAATTCCATGACAAGGTGTGGGAGTCGACCTGTTGTTGAATATCGATCGATACGAATAATTCCAGAATGATCAAGTGGCCGACTGACAGTAAGTTCATGTTTCAGGAGCTGACGAATGCCTTTGTCGGAAGCTGATTCTGGAGACGCCAGTTTAACGGCGACGCGTTTTGATTGGCTCCCATCTAAAGCCTCCCAGATTTGACATTTACGGCCGACGCCAAGTTGACGGACGAGCCTGAGGGAACCAAGTTGTTCAGGAGGACGAGGCATGAAGAGTAGCTGCTGGTTGATGTTTGAGAGTGATTTGTAACAGTAAAAGGCCGTGAGCTGGTGCGGTTGGGCCCGCAGATGTTCGTTGTCGGTCGGCGAGCACTATGCTGGCCCATTCTTCTGGTCGTTTGCCATTGCCGACCATAAGGAGCGTGCCGGCAATAATTCTCACCATATTGTAGAGGAATCCATTTCCTTCAATTTCAATCCAGACTTCGTTAGCGGCATTAGACTCACCCCCTGTGTGCCTTTTGATCGTAATATCATGGATCGTTCGCACTTTCGACGCACGAGGAGAAGATGGGTTTTCGAAACTACTGAAGTCATGTTCGCCGACTAAGCAAGAGGCAGCATTTTGCATTGCAGAGATGTTGAGTCGAGACCTCCATTGCCAGACGAATGGCCGAGCTAGAACAGGTCGGACTTCTCCATCATGAATGCGATAGCGATATCGTTTTTTTTCGGCATCAGTTATCGGGTTGAATGACGGATCAGCTTCACTCGACCGAAGCACCACAACATCATTTGGAAGGTGGGCATTAATTGCCCTTCGCCAAACATCTGGTGAGAAGTTTTTTGTTGTTGTGAAGCTTGCAACCTGATCTGCTGCATGAACTCCAGCATCGGTACGGCTACTCCCTTTTGGCACAATTGTTTCACCACAAACACCTTTGATGGCATCACGTAGGACACCCTGCACCGTCCTTTTGTCAGGCTGAATCTGCCACCCGCTAAACCGTTCGCCGTTATAGGCAAGACGAAGTTGCAATCTTCGGCTCATGGAATCAATTCATTTCTTTTGCGAGGTGCTCAGCGATTTGTACGGCATTTGTCGCAGCGCCTTTCCGCAAGTTGTCTGATACGCACCACATTGCGAGTGAGTTTGGGCTCGATGTGTCCTGCCGGATACGACCGACGAAGACATCATCTCGACCCCCCGCATCTCGTGGCATTGGGTAGCTGGAGGCAGCAAGGTTGTCGTTGACAGTAACGCCAGGAAAATTCGATAAAAGGCGAGATGCCTCCTTTGGCGAAAGCGGCTTTTCGGTTTCTATGACGAGGCTTTCGCTATGGGCGTCAGCAACTGGTACACGTACACATGTAGCACATACCCCGATGGTGTTATCATTAAAGATTTTTTGGGTTTCCTGAACCATTTTTATTTCTTCACTCGTACTCCCCCCCTCCTTCTCTGATCCAATCTGGGGGATGAGGTTCGCTGCAATTTGATGAGTGAAAATCTTCGATTCCTCTGGCGACCCGTTTAGCCAGGCTTGCAGCCCCTGCTTGAGTTCTTGTGTGGCTGCTATTCCAGCGCCGCTAACCGCCTGGTACGTGCTTACAAGAACGCGTCGAATGCGGGCAGCATCATGAAGTGGCTTCATGACCATCACCATTTGTGTTGTCGAGCAATTCGGGCTCGCGATAATTCCTTTATGAAGCCGGATTGATTCTGGATTAATTTCAGGAACAATCAGAGGAACGTCTGGCTGCATGCGGAAATGGGCACTCTCATCAACAACGACAGTGCCTTGCTCCACGGCCCACGGCACAAATTCTGCAGCGACTTCATCTGGCGTGCTACCGATTGCTATTTGTACGTCCCGGAAGGCTTCCGCTGTAAGTGCTTCAACAACAAGTTGTTTCCCCCCGCATTCAATTGTTTTGCCTGCAGATCGCTGAGAAGCTAGCAATTTGATGTTTTTCGTTGGAAATTCTCGGCTCACAAGTTGGTCAAGGATAATTTTTCCAACAGCACCAGTAGCGCCGACAATAGCAAGCGTGTGGATCATAGATTCTGTCCTGTGGCAAGTTAAGGAGTCGAGTTGTTGTGAAGGGTGTTGAGTTGTGAGGGTAGAAACGCCATGTTAGCAATAAGCATAGCGATTCCGAACTCCAGCATGCCCATAGTAAGGCCGATGCCCAGGTGCACAAATACTGCTGTCATCAAAAAAAGTGGTCTTGTTAATCGAGGCCATATCAATGCCGCATATGAAATTTCCCAGAACAATGCACCAAGTGTAAGTGCATTGACAAGCAGCGGGTGCCAGGCGAGGAATGTAAGGTCAATTGTGCGATATTGGATGTTTGCTACCGCGCCCCACAGTGCGGTACCTTCCCACCAGCTTGCTCCAAGTAATTTGCCGCACCCGGAAAAGAAATAAAGTATGCAGAGATGGACCTGAATAAGCCTCATCGCGATCGTTGTTTCAATATTCGGAACAGGGCGAACCTTTTTAAAGAGGCCATCGATGGAGAAGCGGGCCCCTGCATTCCCAATGATCATTGGTAGCAGCATGATCCCTAGAGCGTCATCAAAACCAAAGGTATTCAGGGGTGCACGGTTCACAGCACTGACGTATCCAGCGAACGCGATACAAGCCGCAGTGCGGGTGAAAAACCCAACGCTCAGTGAAATGGCTGCAAGAAAACTTAAAACAGCAAGCAGCCAGGTTGCGGTGGGTGTTTGTGCCGCAAAATACCAACTCCAGTGCCATGGCTGATCGTTGAGTCGCCAGACATTTCCTGCTGATTGCCAGGCGTTCTGCCCAAAGAAGCCTTCTTGGTCGTAGAGCCAGATGACACTCGACCACGTTAAAAGAGTGCCGGTCAAAATTCGAAGGACACCGAGCAGCGTAGGGTCTGATGGTGTAAACCAGAATGTTGTCCACGCTGTCCACCAGGAGGTGAGCCAGCCCGTAGTTGCTTGGCCCAGTTTTTTTACGACAGGGGTGTTTTTCATTCAGAGACCCTCTCTCGCCACCTGTAGGTGCCTAGCGGAGTTGTTAGGTCATCCCCTGCCCTGCCCTCCCTTGTTTCAAAAGTGTCGGGTAAATAATGTTCAATGAGTTTGAGAGTGATCTTTTGCCCGTCATGTTCGGTAAGCAGTCGTGTTGCAAGGTCCTCAGCAAAAGGTTGCCAGTCTCGGGTTGCTGCATGGCGGATTTCTGCAGGTGCCTGCGGTGGTGGTACCATCGCAGAAATCTTTTCTGGAATCATGAAGCGGCGGTGGTAAAGAAGTCGCGGCCAGTCAGAATTGGCGTCAGGAAGCGATCCTTTAATAATGGTGTCTGTGTCAGTGGTGAGTGTCCATTGAATGGAATGCCCTGGCCCTGGGTTCGGTGCAAAGAAACGGTAGCCGTGGCTTAGGCTAAAGGCACCTACAAGTGGACGGAATGGCTGCAGGATGACGTTCGCTAGTTCACTCGCAGGAGGCGGGCCTGCAAGTGGGGGGAGAGCCACTGCGAGAATGTATATCGTGACAAGAAGAGACACAAATAGCCGGATGGCAATCGGCCAGTGACACCCACTCATTTTGTTGTCAGCATGTCGGAGTTCTTTTGTCATAATAGTTTTGAAGATTGTCAGGAGTCCAAGCGTGTACTACAAGCACTTATCGGCGTGTCGAGGCGATTGGCAGTAAATATTTCATGTATGGCAGATAAATTGGTTTTTTCGACAAGTCCAAAAAAACCCCCCACGGCTCAGTGGAACCGTGGGGGATCGTAGATATTTTCGGATCGTATAACGTTCTCAGACTGCTACTGAATTGATGCAGTCTTTTCAATAAGACGAGTATCAGCGATGAAGTCGGTTTCTTCGAAGGACAGTTCAACCGTATCACCGGCTGCTAGATTTATCACCTTTGAAAGAACATTTTCACGGCCATCGTGCTTCGTTACAACTCGAATCTCATAATCTTGCCAAGCAGATCC
>Ga0315320_10000629_pt1 | contig 29114 bp, 27 predicted proteins | sample M140m21515metaG_FD_203458 | JGI IMG/M metagenome (GOLD analysis project Ga0315320, IMG submission 203458) | Ammonia-oxidizing marine archaeal communities from Monterey Bay, California, United States - M1 40m 21515 | ecosystem: Environmental > Aquatic > Marine > Coastal | place: USA: California... | reverse complement strand
CATCTATACTCTCTTGAGTCAGCTCTAAAGCTCTATTACCATTACCATAACCATCCAATCGCGTAATTCGTGGTGAAGAACCATATTCAATCAATTGTGACGTGCCTCCCGATTCTGCTATTGGGGCGTGTGGTACCGCAGAAACAATTTTAACCCCTCCGACCGCAGCCTTTCGACATGGAATATACGGTTTCTTCTGCCCATCTAATGCTGTGGGATCCTCTGGATTGTACTCCTTGTAGTTGTTGTAGGCATATGATATTGCCATAAAATGATAGGTCTTGTGGTTCACCAAAGTAGGACTTCCTTGTGCAAACTTATCTTCTATGAGCTTAAAGGAATGCTTAATTCCCTGGTCTGCACCATCTACCATTTCCGTAGGTAAAGACGCACCGAGAGCATCATCAAAATCAAAATTTATAAGTCGGTCAACACCATCTTCTTTGTCACACTGCGCCACCAACCTCGCCTTAGTGGGATCCTCTAATTCTGACAACGAAACCTGATCATTGACCAGCTGAAAAATTTGATAGCCTTGAAAACGATAATATTTATCAGCTGACGAATCTTCAGAAACGATAAACGGATCATATTCAGCATAACCCTCCTGGTAATTGTTTGATGAAGAATTATTGTCCAAAGTAAGAATAAGTTCATTTTCAAGCTCTTGGATTATCAAGTCTGGAGCATGAGGCCCCTCTAAAATCTTGAAACAATTTTCAAATAACGCCTGTGCTTTATCATCAGCACGTCTTAAGACCTCAACAGATGCAAAAGGGTCTCCGCCATTTGATCTGGCATAGACAATTCCAACGGTTATATTATTAACAGAACCAGGTTTTAAAATAAAGGGGCCAGCGGATTGAACAAAACGCCTGTCATTTGGGGTGTTATTACTACTTTGTTCGGTCCATGGGTCCTGAGGATAACCACCTGTTCCCCAACCTAATGGATCGGTGTCCCCTGGAAACATAAAATCACATGGTGTATTTGGGTCCGCTTCCTCATCTGAGATATGCCCGCTTCCCCCATAAATGAACTTTGATCCATCCTTCCAAAACCCTTTGAGATAATTGTAATAATCAGATGCATTTGTGGGGTCTGTTTGATTTGGGTTTGCACCATTAGTCGTATTTGAATAATATAAAAATCGACGCATTCCAAATCTTTCATTATCGGGAATCCCATCACCAAAACCGATACCATTTAAGGCTTCATTTTCATTTATTCCAAAGGCATTGTCAATACCGTCATTATCTTGATAAGGACCTTCAAAAAAATCTACGCCAACAGCGGGAGGAGAAGAGCCATAACCTTTATAACCCGAATTGTCTAAATCTAGATTATCTCCATTGTAATAATAGGCCAAACCACGATTAACATCGCAGCCAACATAGTCGTCATAAGGATCTCCAAGCGCTCCATCCGTAAAAAAACCAAAATAGGTGTTGTATAAAGTCTGTGTCCCTCTATTAATGAGCTCATAATTATAAAAAGTCATATTATTGACCTCATCATTTGATGCAAAAGAAAATGCTTGAGAACGAATTTCCATACCTATAGGGTCTGCTCCTGTCTCGGTGTGAATATTCCCTTTGTCGTTCATCACCCACCAGAAATTCAAATCACCATACAAAGAAACAGTTCTGTCAACAGTGCATTCTTTAGTTCTGTTAATATCGTGCCATGGATAATCTCCATCTTGCCAATTGTAATGTCCATCTTCATTGTAATCAAAAAATGGTGCCAAATAATAATCTTGCCCGGCCGAAAGATCGCCATGCGCAGGCCAATTCTTTATAATTTCTGGAACTTCATAATTTGGATGCAGTATGGCCTGAGTATTCGTTCCATTCTCTTGATCTGCAATTCCTGATTCAAACCAAGAGGTGAATTCCCGAATCATATCCTGAGTAGTAATGAAATGTCGGTCATAAGCATCACAGGTTTCGTAATCAGTTTCAGCAAATACCTCAGAAAGCGGACCCGTCCAATAGTCCTGTCCATTTCGATAGCGTAAGGCGGCTAACTTAAGCTGCTCATTGACATCTGTCCCACCGAGCCATAATGCTGCCGTAAATAATGCCATAATTCCAGAATTCTTCGGTACCTCGTACTGAGAATTATTCAATCCGGGGATTTGCCATAAATTACCCGCAGTGTGCATTAAGGCGCGAACATTATTGATCTCCATGTACGTGGAGGTTGTAGGCGGTGCACATCCCGCACCTTTTTCAGGAAGTGTTTTCTTTACTTCACTACCATACTCTTGACCAAACAATTGAAAGCTGAGGGCAACAAAGAAAATAAGATTGATCTTCACGAATTGAAATTACTCAATTTTCAATAACCTTCATCAATTTCCTCAACGAAAGCGTCTTCAATATGTTCCATTTCAGGGCCTTTTTTTGAAAGAAAAATGGATACAATATCAAAACGGCAATCGCTATTCAAGAATTTTTCATTTAACAAATGATTGGAGACCTGAATAATTTTCTTTATTTGACCTTTGATACAGTCTCATACGGCAGCTTGAATGCAATAGAACTTATAGCTTTAACCTCAACAATAATGATCATATTTTGGAATTTACAAACCAAGTCGACTTCTAATCTTCCGAATCGATAGTTTTAAAAATATCTCTTATATCCCTTAGAGAGAAGATGCTTTACCGCCAGGTCATCTCCATATTTACCTTTGTTTTTCATCGCTTCATATAAGATGCAAATTCCTAAAAAAAGGAAAAGAGAACGGAGTGAATAAAAATTATCTTTACCATTACAATACGAAAATTATGAAAAATATATTTATTAAAAATATAAAAGGTTTAGTGCAGGTTGGCGAAAACTTACCTCATCGTGTTGGCGGTCCTAATGCCGCTGAAGTGCCTATGATTGAAAACGCCTTTTTGGCCCTAGAGGACGGCTGTAGGGTTGTAGCATACGGCTCTATGGACGATTGGGATGGGATTGACGACTGGAGGAATCTTGAAGTTATTGATGCAGAAGGATGTTACGTATTGCCCGCTTTTTGCGATGCGCATACACATACTGTTTTTGCTAAAACGAGAGAAGGAGAGTTTATAGATAGGATTAATGGGCTAAGTTATGAGGAGATTGCTCTTAAAGGTGGTGGTATCTTAAATTCAGCCAGAGCGCTTTCACAACTTACTGAAGATGAACTTTTCGATATCTCCTTTAGTCGCGTTGAGCGGATCATTGAAAAAGGAACGGGCGCTCTGGAAATAAAGTCTGGTTATGGTTTATCTGTGGAAGCTGAGTTGAAAATACTTCGTGTAATCAAAAGGTTAAAAGTAAAAGCACCTATTGAAATCAAAGCCACTTTTTTAGGCGCACATGCTTTCCCTATCGCGTATAAAAATGATCATGAAGGCTACATTAATGAGATTATTTCAAAAATGTTGCCAGCTATTGCAGCGGAGGGTCTCGCGGATTATATCGATGTTTTTTGTGAGAGAAATTATTTTTCAGTTGACGAGATGGAACGTATTCTTGAAGCGGGGAAAAAAATTGGCCTTATACCCAAAGTGCATGTGAATCAATTCACGACCATAGGAGGTGTAGCATCAGCAATTAAATCAGGAGCGTTAAGTGTGGATCATCTCGAAGAATTAAATGACAAAGATATCGCGGCGCTGAAAGGAAGTAAATGCATGCCGACCTTTCTTCCAGGATGTTCACATTTCTTAAATATCCCTTTTGGAAAAGCGACAGATTTAATTGAAGAAAACATACCTTTTGCCTTAGCTAGTGATTTTAATCCGGGATCAACTCCATGTTACAGCATGTCACAAATTTGGTCTCTAGCATGTATAAAGATGAGGTTAACACCAGAGCAAGCTCTAAATGCTATGACGCTGAACTCCGCATATGCCATGGGACTCGAAGGTTCTCATGGAAAAATAGCATTAGGCCTAAATGCCCCAATAATAATGACGAAACCGATTTCATCTATGGCCTATATCCCCTATTCTTTTGGAGAAAATCTCATTCAAAGAGTCTTCACTAAACCTATTGAAGAATAATGTCAAAGATTTTATCCTTTCAAAACTCTTTTATTGAAAAAGTAGTCGTTCATATTACCGAATCAGGTGTTAATATGGAGCATCTCAATGTCATTGTACCGTCTGATCGGGCTGCGAATCAGCTACGTGTTCAAGTTGCCAAAACACTTACTAAGCCTATTTTAGCTCCAAATATTCAGACCATTGACAAATGGATTAAGCCTGAAGGGATTTTAGTCGCAGATGAGACAAGACAACTCTTATGCCTTTACAAAATCGCTCAGAAATTTCAAGATATTCCAAATGAGAATTTCGAGGAGTTTTTAAGCTGGGGTAAAATTGCGGTAAAAGACTTTAACGAAATAGACCGTTCATTATTGGATCCCATTGCTGTCTTTAAAAATTTAGCTTCAATTAAGGAATTAGAAAGTTGGCAGATTGATGAAGATGCATACTCTCAATCACAGAAAAAATTCCTTGGCTTCTGGGAAAAACTACCTACAATGTATACCTCCTTTAATGGCTCGCTCAAAAAGAATGGACAAGTGACTTCTGGAAGGGCTTACAAGAAATTTGCAGAAGAACGGCAAGACTTTCTCTCTTCAAGCGCAAAAAACTATTTTATTTTTGCTGGTTTCAATGCTCTTTCAAAAGCAGAACTGGTATCAATTAAAAAAATTATTGATGCAAAAAAAGGGATCTTCTTGAGTGAGTCAGATACCTTTTATATCAATGATAGAATGCACGAAGCAGGAAGCTTTTTGAGAAAAAATCATGACTACCTGGGCGAAAGCTATAATCCAAAGCCAGCGGAAAAGCTCCTTAACAAGAGTATGGATGTAAAAATCATAGAGTGCGCACAGCACATTGGACAAGTAAAAATTGCAGCAGACGAACTTAGTAAGCTTAGTGAAGAAGACGTCAATAATACACTTATTCTTCTGTGCGATGAAGCATTAATTGGGTCAATGATCCATCATATCCCTAAGAATGTGAGTAAAACCAATTTAACCCTCGGTTTACCACTAACGCAAACAGCAGTTAAATCATGGATTGACATCTTATTTCAAATACAGGAAAATAAAATAAAATTTCAATCCAACTCCATCTATTTTTATGACTTACAACGATTCATCAATCATTCTTTCACAATCAGTGCTTTAAGCATTGGTGAAGTGCAAGACTTAGGAGATGTCGAACGTAATGCTATTCGATTCAACCGCATATTCCAAAATCCTAAAGTGCTTCAAAAAAGTAAAGATTTAAGTATCCTTTGCGGACTTGTATTTGAGGATTGGTCGGAAAATTGGGGAAAAGCACTGAGGCAAATCAGAGGACTCAATGCTTTTTTTCTTGACCGTATGAATAACGAGGTCAACTTTGAGAAAACGATACTTCACGTCCTCGACGACGCGCTAGTTGAACTAGAAAATATTATTGAGGAAGGCATCCCAAAAATGAGTCAAAAAAGTTTTAAACTATTCTTTGATCAGCATTGGATAGGTCGGTCAATCTCTTTTTCAGGTGACCAACAAGAAGGACTGCAGGTAATGGGGCTTTTAGAAACTAGAATGCTTGACTTTAAAACGATTATTGCACTGGGGATGAATGAGGGCAAATTACCAGCCACAAATCCAATACAATCCTTTATCCCAGTGGATTTACGCCACGGATTAGGCCTGCCAACAACCAGGGAAAAACAAGGTTTATTTGCGCACCACTTTTATCGCTTACTTGGTAGCTGTGAACAATTAATAGCTACATTTTCATCAACGAGTGAACAAATAGGCTCTCAGGAAAAAAGCCGCTACCTTCTTCAACTTGAATTAGAGTTGGAACGCATCAATCCTAATATTAAAATTCAAAATCTTCAATATAATGTTCCGATTTCTGGAGTTTCAGATAGCAATTCGCAGATTATAGAGCGTTCTCCACTCATAATGGGCCGAGTTGAGAATTACTTCAAAAAAGCAATTTCAGCTTCTTCAATTAACACCTATCTCAGGTGTCCATTAGACTTTTATTACCGCTATATTGCTGAACTTGGAGAGGAGCGCAATGTTGAGGAGGAGATAGAAAGTCAACAGTTCGGTTCCTTGATTCATCATGCATTAGAATTACTATATAAACCCTTTGCCCTCTATAATGCAGAAGGTAAAGAAGTCCTACCTAAACCCAAAGCACTAAAAGAAGCAGATGTCCTTGGAATGCTCAAGCAGTACAAAAAAGTATTGTATGATGAATTCTATAATTATTTCGATAAAGATGAGCAGCTTTTTTTAAAAGGTAAAAACCTTGTAAGCTATACTATTGCCCAAGACACCGTAGAAAACACCCTTCGTAAAGAATTAGAATTGTTGCAACAAATAGACGACGAACTTTTTATTGTTCAAGTTGAATCGAAACAGACCATGGAACTCGAGCTTCATGTTCATGGCACAAAAAGAAAAATAACTTTTACTGGGTGTATAGATAGAATTGATAAAATCGGCGATCAGTATAGAGTCATTGACTATAAATCAGGAAATGTTAAAGAGGGCGATGTAAAGTTTTCTGAAAAGGATTCAGCGGTTTTAAGCTTTTCAAAATGTAAACATGCTGTTCAACTCACAATGTATGCCATGTTTTTAAAAGAAAACTATGGATTTTACCCCTCTGAAACTAGTATTTTTTCGCTTACAGATGTCAATAGGATGGAATATGTCTTAAATTCAAAGACCAAAAGCCTCGAAGAAATATGTGTCTTATTTATACCTTTTCTCGAAGAATTACTTGAGGAAATCTTTGATAAAAACAAATTTTTCGAGCACAATGAAAATTCTAAGTATTGCAATTACTGCGAATAAAAAAACCTGAAAAGAAATCAAAAATTGTTCGAAATCTTTTCAGGTAATCTGCAAGTTATATAAAACCAAATATGAACAAAGAAATTGTTCGTACTATGGCTTAAAGACGAAAAAGTTAATGTAAGGGTTGCTTTGAGAGGTAAGGATTAATACAACTCTTCTTTGAGAACTGTCCTGTAGTCTTTTATTTCTTCTCTATTAATTTTATGTTCAGCATCTTTTAGTAGCGTCAACAGATATACGAGATTGTCGGTATCTTCAATTTCTAGAGGGTATTCATTTCCTTCATCATCCTCTTCATATTGTGCTTGAACACTGAAACTTTTATTCTCTTCAATGAACTCATAGGTCAACCTTAAGGTTTTTACCACCAAAGGGTCCTGCTCTTTTAAAGCAATGTTTCGCAAGTCTTTTAAAGTTTCAATTAGCTTTGGAGCCTCAACTCCTTTCTTTTCAACTTTTGCTAGAATTTTATCAAGCTTGTCATTTGCTTCCTGAGTTCTCATATGAATCGTTTCAATTTTTCACAAATTTAATGAGTTTACTTGAATAAAAACATAAAGAGGGCAAACATTATTCTTGACATTTATTCCCATTCTATTCAGGAACACTATTATTACGAGAAAGAAATTTTAAATTTGTTTCATGGAGATCCTTTTAAAGGCATGTAGTGTTGGTTTTTTATTGAGCGTCATGATTGGCCCTGTGTTTTTCGTACTTCTCGAAATAAGTATACGTAGAGGATTTCGCGAAGCCCTTATCTTTGATTTAGGTGTATTAGCCAGCGATGCCTTGTATATTCTTTTAGCATATCTTTTCTATGCTGAAGTAGATAAAATGTCTACAGTTACGAATAAGGCCATTTTTGGCTTTATTGGTGGCGGCATATTTATCATCTATGGGATTGTAAACTACTTCAAAAAGCTAAAAATAAGATCAGAAACATCCATTGAAAATCTGGATTATCAAAAGTTGGACTTTGCGCGAACATTTTTAAAAGGTTTTCTTCTCAATTTTGCAAATCCTCTGATTCTCTTTTATTGGTTCAGTGTTTTAACCTTAGCAAATCAGTCTATTTCTGATGGAGCTAGTGACTTTATGCTCTTTCTTTTCCTAATGATTGTTTTAACGACCTTTTTGGGATTCGATTTATTAAAAATACTTGGTGCTAAGCAACTCAAACCTCTTGTAACAGATCGTGTATTAATTGGTTTAAATAGATTGATAGGTATTGTTTTTTTCTTGTTTGGCGTAGTTCTTTTACTTCAGAATTACTTTAAAATATATCCTCTTTAAGCCTTAAATCATGATGAAATCATCACTTCTTTTCTTGCTTCTTATAAGTACACCAAATTTTATTTTCGCTCAAAATGTACGTGAAGAAAACTTAACAGAAAGAGTTCGTTTATACTGGGATATTGAAAAAAAACATATCCGTGCTCGAGGCGCCTATTACACAGATCAAATTATTGGAGAGACACAAGAAAAACACGGTAAATGGTGGTTTTACGACTCAAAAGGAAACGTAACAGAAGAACGGCATTTTTTCCGTGACCGTATTCATGGTGCCCAGCTATCATTTCATTCAAATAAAGTAAAAGCAAGTGAGAGCAATTTCACCTTTAATGTTGCCGATGGTCTTTTCAGGGAATGGAATGAAAATGAGATCCTAATTACACAGGGCCTTTATGAAATGGGGAGCCCCATTGGAATATGGTTTTATTATTATAATAATGGCGCGCTTAAATCACGAAAAAGAATTTCAAATGATACCGTCTATCTAAAAGATCATTTTCTAAACGACACTTCACATACTCAGTTAATTCTCAATGGAGAAGGCGCGATAAAGACGTATTATGTAAGTGGCGGTCTAAAAGAAAATTACAGTTATACTAAGGGCTTAATGACTGGTCCTTTTGAAGAAAGATTAGCGAATGGAATCATTTCTATTTCTGGTGGTTTTTTCAAAGGGCTCAAACAAGGCAAGTGGACATTTTACTTTACCAATGGAAAAGTCGAGAAATGCATCAATTATAATAGGGGTGAGCTCCATGGTAGCTACCTTGAAATGAATGCCGATTCCACGATTAACACCGCAGGAAATTATTCAGATGGAGAAAAGGATGGGGGCTGGAGTTGGTATAACGCGTCTGGGCAACTTGATATGAAGGGTGTTTTTTATAAAGGGCTTCAAGATGGTGCGTGGGAATATTATTTTTCAACTGGACAACTCTCTTACACTGCAAATTATAAAAAAGGAAAACGACACGGGAAATGGGTTTATTACTTTAATAATGGAACACTTTTTAAAGAGGGCATGTATTTTGACGATCTTAAAGATGGTCCGTGGGTGACTAACTACGAATCTGGAAATCTTCTGATGACCGGCCTGTATATGGGGGGGGAAGAAGAAGGCGAATGGAAAAACTATTGGGAAAATGGCAAGGTCAAAAACAAAGCTACATTCAAAGCAGGGATTTTAAACGGTGACTGGTCTTCATTTAGCCCGAACCAAACACTTCTACTTTCAGGAAGCTATAAAAAAGGGCTTAAAATTGGAGCTTGGATAACCTATGACGATAAAAAACATATTTTGCTCGAAGAAAATTATAAAGTAGTCAAAAGTGCTAAAAACGAGAATGAAATCACAGTGATTGGTCGAGATGATGCAATTTCAGTATTACATGGTTCATTTAAAGCATATTCGGAATCTGACTTCGCAATAAAAGCAGAAGGCACATACAAAAAAGGTAAAAAGAACGGGACCTTTATCGATTATTATCCAGGGGGTGTTATACCTACTATTATAGCACAATATAAAGAAGGTGAACTCCATGGGTTATTTCAGCAGTTCTCAAGACGCGGAGACATCAAATATCAAATCGCCTACAAAAACAACCTTAAAGATGGCGCATTCATCATTTTCGACAACAATGGTGAGGTCTACATCAGAAAACAATTCGAAAAAGGAAGAGAACTCCGAAACTAAGCAGTATTATTATTGATCAACTCTGTGAGTATTATGAAGTCCTCAACGGAGCATTGCTCAGGACGTTCCCATGAATATTTCTCAGGGAGCTCTAGCCCTCGCAAAAGCCGTTTCAATGAATTTCGTAAAGTCTTTCTTCGCTGATTAAATGCCGTTTTAACAACAGTTTTAAAAAGTTTTTCATCACAAGGCAAAGCCATTCGTTCGTTTCGAACACAACGAATAACGCCTGATTTCACTTTCGGGGGCGGATCAAAAACATCCTCATCTACTGTAAAAAGATATTCAATGTCATAATAGGCCTGCATAAAAACACTTAGAATACCATATTGCTTACTCCCTGGACCTTGGGCAATTCTTTGGGCAACTTCCCTTTGAAACATTCCAACTATCTCAGGAATACGATCTTTGAACTCTAAGCAACGAAATAATATTTGTGAAGAAATATTGTAGGGGAAATTACCTACAACATTAAAGTTCTTTCCAGGTATAAATGCATTGATATCGTATAGTAGAAAATCTTCTAAAAGAATTTCCGATGCCCTTTCGGGATATGCTATTTTGAGATAAGCGATGGATTCTTCATCTACATCCATAAGGTATAGCTCTTGAATGCGTTCATCATCAATGAGCCATTTCGATAATGCACCTGTTCCTGGGCCCACTTCAAGTACATTTTGGCTTTTAGCGAGTGGTAAATTTCCAACAATTCGTTGACAGATCGTGGCATCTTTTAAAAAATGCTGTCCTAAATGTTTCTTTGCTTTAACCTTCATGATAAAACTCCTCAACAATCTTTAATTCGGTTCTAAATGCGGCAAACTTTCCTTGGTACTTTCGTGAATGTTCTTCTTGAAGCTTGTGGGCGTGTTCTTTTTGATACTGATCTAGGTGCTCTCTACTAAAAGCCACATACATTACGGAGTAAGCTTTCCCACCTTGTTCTTCTCCCGTTAATAATCTTGACAATTTACATTCTCGAAAAGCCTCAGTAGACATTACATCTGGGATGTGCTTGGTTCTCATCCAAGACAACCACTCTTGTTCAATGGAGTTATCTATACTCACCGTTACGTTATAAATAATCATATCCAAAAATACGCTATTCACATGAAACGTGGGAAATGTTTTCTCAAGGTTTGGTGTACGCGGTAAAAAAAGTTATTTTTGAGATACACTAAACCAATAAATATGAAAAAAATTCTACTTTATTTTTGTGCAGTATTTCTCTTTTCTGCTCAATTAAATGCACAATCCTGTACGCCAGGTGCAAACTTCGCAGACTCGACTTATGGCATCTGGCCTGACACAACTACGAACTTCCCTTTAGCAGAAGATGGTGTCGCCTATTCTACTGATCTCAATTTTAAAGTTCCGGACGCAGTAACGGAAGACATTACAGGTGGAGACCCCGCTTTAGAAGCCTTTATTGGTTCTGAAATCCAAGGGTTCACAGTAACGAGTGTCGATGGGTTACCAACAGGTTATGATTATGCTTGCAACGTTTCAGATTGCACGTATGATGGTGGTGAAAATGGATGTGCGAACGTATTTGGAACAACCTCAGGAACAGGAGAATACCCTGTGACGATTACAGTGGAAGGCGTCATCCTTGTCGTTCTTTTCCCTGGACTTCCTCCAACACCAGTAACACAGGCCTTAAGCTTTGATGGATATAAAATAATTGTAGGTTCTGCCGGAACAATTGAAGAGGTTATTCAACCCTTGACAGTAGTTCCTAACCCTGCATCTGAGTCTATCTCTGTGAATGGTTTATCCGCATATGAAGCAAGTCAAATTGCGATAATGAATATCGAAGGAAAAATCGTTGCCGAAAAAAATCTATTAAACGTAAATGTTGCCAATTTTGACTTAACTTCACTTCAAAATGGGGTTTACTTTGTAAATGTGGCTCATGCTAACGGAACTGAAACAATCAAGTTTATTAAACAATAAACAAAAGCATAAAAATTGAAAAGGAGGCTTAGGCCTCCTTTTTTATTGGTAAAACTTCATGTCATCTACATACCTGAATACAGGCTCAGATAGCAAATAACGCACGTCTTTTTTCTCTTTAATCGCTTTTCTAATAAAAGAAGAAGAGAGCTTCATCAAGGGGGCAAAATCACATAATATGACGTTTGGGTGCTTCGAAAAATTTTGCGCTTCTTTCGTTGCATTTTCCGCTTCAGACTCTTGTATCGTCAAAACACGCGGGTAAACATAAATTTTATGGTTCTCAAGTATTTGTTCGTAATTAAACCACTTATGCAATCCTCTTAAATTATCCTCTCCCATAATAAGTGCAAAGTTATTTGACGGATACTTTTCAATAAGATGCGTAAGTGTATTTATGGTATAGTTCGGCCGGGGCATTTTAAATTCTATATCACTCGCTTTAAGTTTCCGATTGTCATCTATGGCCTCCTTTACCATAGCCAACCTGTGAAAATCAGCAAGTAACGATTTCTTTTCTTTTAAGGGGTTTTGCGGTGTAACTACAATCCAAACCTCATCAAGATCTGTGTGCTCAGCAAGGTGGTTTGCAATAATAAGGTGTCCAACATGTATAGGATTGAACGTTCCGAAATATAGACCTATATTCATTCAGCTAAGAATTCATTAACGGCTTTCGTTGCCTGGCTAATCGCCACTTCTAGTCTGTCATTTACTATAATTACATCAAAATCCTCAGAAAGTTCAATCTCCTGTGCTGCTTTAGATAAACGTTGCTTGATACGATTTTCAGAATCTGTTTTTCTATTTCTTAAACGTTCTTCCAAAACGTCAATACTAGGAGGCATAACAAATATGGATAACGCATTCGCACCGAACTTTCTCTTCAAATTGACTCCTCCAACGACATCTACATCAAAAACAACGGTTTTATTATTCCGCCAAATGAGGTTTAATTCAGTGTTTAACGTACCATAAAAATGATCCTTGTAAACCTCTTCCCACTCCACGAACTCGTTGTTATGGATCTTTGATTTAAAACCAGAAACACCAATAAAATGGTAGTCTTTCCCATCTATCTCTTGGCCTCTTGGAGCTCTGCTGCATGCAGAAACTGAAAAGCTCAAGTGCTCTTGTGTTGCCAATAGCGCCTTTACTATCGTTGTTTTTCCAGCCCCTGAAGGAGCGGAGAAAATGACAACCTTACCTTGTAATTCATTTAAAGCCACTAAAGCGTATTTAAAATTTGTTCTTTTATTTTTTCAAGACTATCCTTCATCTGAACGACACGCTTTTGCATTTCAGCATGATTGCATTTACTACCAATTGTATTGATTTCACGTCCCATTTCCTGGGCTATGAAACCAAGTTTCTTTCCCGATTGGTATAAAGGAATTGTATCAAGAAAATATTGAATATGGTTCTTGAGTCGCATTTTTTCTTCTGCTATATCTAGTTTTTCAATATAATAAATTAACTCCTGCTCAAATCGATTGCCATCCATCTTATCTGTTGGAAAATCAGCAAGCCCTTTTTGTAATCTGTTTTTTGTAGACTCCAATCGTTCAGCCTCAAAAGGTTCAATTTCTTTAAGAAGCATTGAGATTTCATCGGTACGTTTCAAGAATTCTGTTCGCAAATCTAGACCTTCCTTTTCGCGAAACTCTCGGACCTGTTTGCAAGCTTCTTCGGCAAGTTCTAACACCATGGAAAGTTCTACTTTGTCTGGAGCCATGCCCTCTGTATTGATCACATCGGGCATTCTTAAAATCATTGAAAGATAGTCGCTTTTCTGCTCACCCCATGCTTGATTTAAAGCTTTTAACTCTTTATACATAGAGCTCGCCAATTCTTTATTGACTAGATTCAGTTTTCCGGCTTTTTCACTTTCAATATGAATCGCAAATTCAATTTTCCCGCGATTCAAGACCTTTCCAATTAGTTTCCTTATTTGTGGCTCAACCTCCTTATAAATAGAAGGTATTTTGACAGATAGGTCAAGTCCTTTACTATTTAAAGTTCGAATTTCAATGGAGGCTTTTCGTGATGGAAAAATACGATTGCTTTTACCAAATCCTGTCATCGATTGCATCATAATTCCTGGTCTTTTAACAAATGTATAAAATTTGATGTTAGTTAGTCTAACAAAAGGTCGGCATCAATACCATCATTTTGCTCCTGAATAAAAAAGGCTATTTCAGCTATTATTTCATCCTTTTGTTCTTTTGTTCTTTTCAGATTAGAAAAATATTCTTTGAGGTATAATTGTGCCTCCAAAAGATGATGTTCCTCGAATGGCCCTGTCATATTTTCAATAACAGTAAGACATTCGATTGCAAGCATGAGTTCTCCCTCCATAGATAAAGCGACAAATTCTGCAATATATTCACTAAAGTCTAATTTACTATTCCAAATAACGTTGACAAGATCAGTTTTAAGTTTATCGTATACCTCATCATTTAGCGTATCCATAAATAACTGTTTCGCATCATTGTCTCTAACATCTGACAAAAGCGCAATTACTTTTTTCTTGACTGTTGCGTTTGTTGTCTGAAGCATTAGACTTATCAGTTCCACTAAAATCAATACGTTTCCAGATGTCGAAATGGTCTGAATCGCTTTTGCCATTTTTTTCTCTTCACCGGAAGATAAATCGTCTAATGCTTTTTTTAAGGATATGGTGATTTTTTTCTGTGCCATAGTCATAAGGTTGACCGCAAAGGTAGGGAATCTGTTAAGATTTAAGTAGCACTTATGCTTGTAGAATACTTTATGAAGGATTACCTGTTCAAAAATAACCCGCAATGTGCACTGTTGAAAAGAAGTTTAGTTCATCTTTGTTGAAACCCTTGGTATGAGACAAACAATATTATCCTTTGCACTTCTTACACTTTTTATTAGTGCCTGTGTTCCTTCAAAAAAATATAACGAACTACTTGAACATAAAAAAACTTGTGCAGAAGAATTAGAAAAGTACAAGAAGATGAGTTTAGACTATGAAAGTCTTGCGAAAGAGCTTGAGCTTAAGTTCGACCTGGCAAATAAAGAACTTATTGGCCTTCGAAAAGACACTTCTGATCTTGGTGCACAGATGCGTCTTATGAATAGAAATTATGGCATACTCAAAACCCAAACTAAAGAGCTTGAAAACTCATTCAATAACCTCAAAAACCTTAGCACAAAAGAAACAGCTGCGCTCCAAGCCGAGCTTAAAATAAAAAACCTTACACTTCAGGAAAAAGAGGATAACTTATTAGCCCTTGACCTCGAATTAAAAGAAAAAGAGCGTTTGCTCTCTGAACGAGAAAAACGCGTAAACGAACTAGAAGATTTGCTCCGAAAGAAAGAAGATGGTATCCGTATCCTGAAAGAACGAGTTGCGCATGCTTTAAAAGGATTTGAGGGGCAAGGGCTAACAGTCGAACAAAAAAATGGTAGAATATATGTTAGCCTAGAAGCAAAACTACTATTTAAATCAGGTAGCACCACTGTAGAAGAAGAAGGGACAAAAGCTTTAGTTGAGCTTGGTCGTATACTAGAAAATGAAAATGATCTCGAAATTATTGTGGAAGGCCATACAGATAGTGATAAGCTTACTCGAACTATAGCACCAAAAAACAACTGGGAGCTTTCTGTTTTAAGAGCTACGAGTGTTGTTGAAATTATTTTGAACAATTCTTCTGTAAAACCCTCTCAATTAATGGCGGCAGGCAGAGGAGAGTTTTATCCTGTTTCCGATTCTGATAAAGCGAAAAACAGAAGGATTGAGGTTATTATTTCCCCGAACTTAAATAAGTTGTACGAGATTATATCCAAAGACTAAAGTGATCATTTCAAAATATTCACGTGTCCTGTAAATAGTTCTTTATCGACTTTGTCCAAAGGCAATACCCGAAGTTTCCATAAGTAAGTGCCATTTTGAACTCTGCGACCTTTAAAGGTTCCATCCCATTCAAAATCTATATCGGTTGAATAAAAAATTAGTTGTCCCCAACGATTAAAGATTTCTATTTCAATAGACTGAACGCCAATTAAGCTGACAGAAAAAACTTCATTTACACGGTCATCATCTGGAAGAAAGGTATTAGGCACATAAACAAAGTACTCATTCAGAATCTCCACATACAAGGTAATACTATCAGTACACCCCTTACTGTCCTCAGCAACAAGTGTAACTGGGTATATCCCTGGTTCATCATAAACATGGTTTGGATGAATCTCTGAAGAATATCCGCCATCACCAAAATACCATTCATATGAGAAACCATTCGATGTCAAATTTTGAAAAGATATAGGTAAATTCTCAACAATAGGGTCACTAATAACAGTAAAATTAGCATCAGGCTTGACCACAATGACCTGGATGGATGCCGTGACAAAAAAGGTTTGACAATCATCAGAAACCTGAACTTGATAATTGGCAGTGGAAAAAGGTTGTACCCAAACTTGTGTTGATGTCTCTTGACTGTGCGGCCAGAAATAAGAGTAGGATCCAAAGCCTCCGGATGCAGATACTAGAACAAGAGTAGAATCTCCTGGGCATAGAGATACTGAAGGACTTATTGTTAATTCTAAAGGAGGACTGGTGACATCGTAAAATATGGTATCAAATGCGTAGCTTCCACATTCATCATCAACTTCCACGACAAAATAAGTGGATGCCATTGGCGAAATGAAGGAAGAGTCGGTGGACGAAATAACCTGATTCATGGCATTTGTCCAAGTATATATATAATTCCCTGTACCACCTGTCGCTTCAACGAATATTGACTGACCCACATTTGGGCATATTTCTATAATATCATCACTTGTCACAATTGAAATCGGATCATACTCAGGAACACTGACGATTACAGTATCGTATGCGAGGACATTTAGACAGTCGTCAACAACTTCTACAAAATAGCTACCCGTCTCTGTAGGGGAAATACTAATTGAACTTGACGATTCGCCTGTATTCCACAAATACGTGTAAGGTGCTAAACCACCTGTGACGTTTGTGTTCAATGTTATATTTTCTCCCGGACAGCCTGTTTCTGTGTTACTAATTTCAACATTTACGGCTTCAATATCCTGTAAAAAAAGCTCAATGGAAACAGGCGTAATATTCCCACACGGATCCTCCAAGGGAAAGTCTAAAAGGATATTTTCAAGTCCTTCTTCGATGCCATCAAGTACAACACTAATTGTAAATGAAACCTGGGTCTGTCCAGGATTAAAAGTTATGGTATTTGGAATTCCAGTGTAATCAACTCCATTTGTAGCGGAGCCAGAAATATCTAGGGGCACGGTCAAAGACTCGTCTAAATTTGTTTCTCTCTCGAGCGTTACCGTTGCTGTAACGCAGCCTTCAGCAACCCAATTTGGATTCGAAAAAAGCTCACTGGAAAGCGTGTAGCTTATTTCAACTGGTGTTGGAGATGAAAGACTATTTGCCTCAAGGAAGATCCCTGAATCCCATGAGCCATCCCCTACATCTGCAATCGCAATAACGAGATGATACGTCTGCCCACATTGCACCTCCGAAACTGCTTTTAAAACTTTTGTAAATCCGTCATACTGAATATATTGGTCAGAACCATTCCATGGCGCATTACTTCCTTCTCCGTTGTAAATATAATACTGCGCGTTCGTAACAGGGTTAACGTTATTAATGGATACTACCCCATTACCATTTGGTAACTGTGCTATATTTTGATAGCCTAGAATTCCTGGGCCTGAAATAAAAAACCCAAAGACATCATTATATGTTGAACTTATCGGTGGTGCGTACTCCGGGTATTCCTCTGAACCAAAAACATATTTAAATGCCACGGTGTCAGAGTAGGGCACAAAATCAAATTCGAGTATTGCTGCATTAAATGTTGGTTCTCCATTTAAGATATTGGACAATAGACCAGAACCACCGTATCCATTATCAGCTCCTGAACCTGCTTGATTATTTGGTCCCTGTGGACCATAGGAATTTGCAAGCACAGTGCCTGTCGTTAATAAAATCCCTTCGTCTATTCCTAGATTTGTTCCCGATGCCTGAAAGGACCCAATGGCAGAAGGTGCGCCGTTGTACATAATATTCGAGACCGTAACTCCTGGGCCAAGAAGTACATTTTGAATCAAGTTGAGGGGAGACACGCCCGTTCCTGTCACAAGCTGTGCATGCGTTTTGCCCAAAAAGAGCACAAAAGCTATGGAGAATAAAATAGATTTCACTTTATATACTGTGTATATAACGTAAACGAGTCGAAAACGTTGTTTTTCAGTGTCTTTATTTTCCTTTTGGGAAGAATAATGGATGGAAAGCAACCCAGCTCAAAAACGGAAAATAATGCATCGGCATCGCATATCCATAAATTGTAAACTGAATTTCCTCATGAAGATTGTAGACCGAAAAAATACTAAAAGATGATAAAATTGAAATTGAAGCAAAAAGGAAATAGAACAAAAACATACCCCAAGTATGTCCTATTCTTTGCAACAGTGCATGGCCCAAAGAAGCTAATAAGCAACCGACAACTGGCGCTATAAATAAATGCAGCATGGGTATGGCCTCGCGTAAAGAATCCAATTGATCACCTTCAATAACTGTAGCTTTTTCATAAGCCATTCCATACCCTATGGTGACAATCGCAGCGAAAATTCCTGCAACTAGGGGGTGAATTATTCCTTTTTTCAAGTCTATTATTTTTTTAAGGTTAACGCTGCAATAATTTTTATAGAAGGCGATACTTTACTTTTAGGTCCCATATTATAATCTGCTCTTTTAACGCTGAACTTTGTTTTGTAGAAGTACTTTCCGTCTTTCAAAGTGATCGCTAATGGCAAAGTTACCTCCTTTGTCACACCGTGAATTTTTAAGTTCCCTTTAGCGAATGTACCTTCTTCATTTCGAATAATTTCTGAGGAATTAAATGAGATTTTTGGAAACTTTTTAGAGTTAAACCATTCTGCGCTTTTTGCATGTTTATTTTGTATTCCGTTCCCAGTATTAATCGAAGCGACATCAATTTCCAAATTAAAAGCTGAAGGGACTCCAGGTTTTGTGGTTTCAACAGTTCCAGACATTTCTTTAAAAACCCCGGAAGCATCCTTACTGAAAAAAGCAATTTTGTACGTATTTATCGCATTGGATTCTTGAGCATTTAAGAATGTAACGGAGAAAATTAAAGCACTTGTTAGTAATATTCCTTTCATAAATTATTGTTTTACAATTTCTATTTCAGCGTTTAATAAAACATCATCGGCTACAACAGTATAAGGCATATCAACTCCTATTTTAAAATCTGATCTTTTAAAGGTAGCTGAAAAATACAAGCCAGCCAATTCGCTTCCGCTGCGCGATGTTGTTGAACCGTTGTGGGTCATATTGAGAATGAGTTCTTTTTCTACACCATGCATATTTAATGTGCCTTTCACGTTATAGGTATTGTCGTTTTTTGCAGTAATGGAGCTACTCGTAAAAATAATTTTGGGGTATCGCTCGGCGTCAAAAAAATCTTCACTTCTCAAGTGCTTGTCTCTTGATGAATTTGCTGTATTAATCGATGCTGTTTCGATAACCATTTTGATTTTTGCATCCTCAAAATTATCATTTAAAGTAGTTACAACGAGATCAAAGTCTCTGAAATCTCCGATGGTATTAGAAATTGCTTTGTGGGAGACTTTAAAACCCATGTTTGAATGTGCTACATCTGCAGACCAGGTTGGCAAATCTTGAGCAAAGGATATATAAGTTAAGATTATAAATAATGGAGTTAAGAATTTCATTTTTTTCGGGTTTTAGTTTTTATTAAAATTAATATTTCATTATTGCAACTATTAACATAGGTTAAGGTTTGAAAGTTCAATTTCACTATTCCAAAAGCACGAACCGTGCCAATATATGTTAAAAAAATGTCAAGACCTGTAATGAATCGTCTAAGCTGTCGTTAGTAATACAACGAGTCATTAAAGACGAGTTGTTTTCATATTTAGTAGTTTAGGTTAGAAAAAGAGGGCGCGTCCCTCTTTTTTGTTGATATGACCCCCATGTTCTTGGTGGTTTTTCTAAATTTGTTTTGCACCGAAGGAATATAAAAATGAAAGGACTCAAAATATACAACACATTGTCAGGAGTAAAAGAAAACTTTGTACCGATTCACAAAGACATGGTCGGGATGTATGTTTGTGGTCCAACGTTATATAGTGAGCCACACATGGGTAACATGCGTACTTTCATTAATTTCGATTTGGTATACCGCTATTTATTGCATATTGGTTACAATGTAAAATATGTTCGAAACATCACTGATGCTGGACATATTACGAATAGCGCAGGACAGCAAGAAGATAGTATTGGAAAAGCAGCACGTCTTGAAGAACTACAGCCTCTGGAAATCGTATACAAATACAATATTCGATTCCAGAACCTACAAAAAATATATAATCTATTGCCTCCAACCATCGAGCCTACGGCAACAGGACACATTCAAGAACAAATCGAAATCATTGAAAAAATCATAGCGAATGGTTTTGCCTACGAAGTAAATGGATCCGTTTATTTTGATGTTCAAACCTACAAGGCCTCCTATAATTACGGAGCCTTAAGTGGTCGAAAAGTTGAAGAACTTGAAAATGAAACACGAGAACTTAACGCGCAGGGTGAGAAACGTTTTTTTGCTGACTTTGCACTTTGGAAGAAAGCCAACGAAAATGACATGCAGATCTGGCGTTCGCCATGGGGTAATGGCAACCCTGGATGGCACATTGAGTGTACTGCAATGAGCACAAAGTATCTCGGTGAAACTTTTGATATTCATGGTGGTGGTTTGGATTTAAAATTCCCACACCATGAGGATGAAATTGCCCAGAGCTGCGGATCGAGTGGAAAATCACCTGCTAAATTTTGGATGCATGCCAACATGTTAAATGTAAATGGCAAAAAAATGAGCAAGTCCCTTGGGAACTTCTTCTTACCCCAAGAAATTGTCGAGGGAACAACAGATCTTTTTGATAAAGCATACAGCCCGAATGTTTTGCGATTCTTTATGATGCAGTCCCATTACCGAAGCACTTTGGATTTGACACAAGAAGCTTTGGATGCTTCTGAAAAAGGCCTTTCAAGACTAACCGGAGCATTGCAATCCTTGGAAAATATTTCTGTTTCAGAAAAAAGCACTTTTGATATAGAAGGTATTGTAAGAGAATTCTATGCGGCAATGAATGATGACTTCAACGCTCCCATTTTAATTGCGACTCTTTTTGATGGCGTTAAAAAAATCAATCTTATCCGAGATGGAAAAGCATCGATATCCCAAAAAGATAAGACTTTACTTTTAGCAGAAATGCAAAATTTTGTTTTGAATGTTCTTGGTCTTACCCTAGAAGGTGGACAAAAAGACAATCGATTAAAACCTGTTATGGCGCTTGTATTAGAATTACGTCAACAAGCACGTTCCAATAAGGACTGGGGAACTTCTGATCTCATTAGAGATGGCTTAAAGAATGCTGGAATTACGGTGAAAGACGGAAAAGACAGTACCTCGTGGAAATAACTCGATTTTATTCAAAAATCATACGTTTTTGCAATAAAAGGTGCTTTTTTGAATCAAAATACTAGTTTTTGATCCTTTTTCATGCGTTATTATAAAAAATTAAACATCACCCTAAACTTTAATTAAAAAATCAATATTTAATGCAATACTGGGCAAAAAAGAGACTTTTTTTGTTAAAATCTTTACTTTAAGCACCTTTATGGATGAATTATACTCAAAAATGAGATTTTATCCCTGTCGGAAAGATCCTGGTCGACCTACTTAAAATAATTCAGAATATACGCTCTGTCAAATAAACTATAATTCAATTGCTTTATTTTTTTCAAATAGCTTTTCAAAATTCTTTTTTTAATACTTTCATCCGTCTCGATTTCGTAGCTTAAAATCAAGTAATAAAGCTCATAAATATCAAAATAACTCCTGCCCCATCCCTTTTTGTTCACATGAATCAGATTTTTTTTGGCTTGTTTTATAAATCGATTTTTGACCATATAAATCAATTTAACAATCAAAACCTGTTGAAGATGAGATTCTTGATATAGCTTTCCTTGCGCAAAAGGTTCACTTTTAGACACAAATGCCATAAGCTCAAAATCTTTTATAAGTAAAGCCGTGGTTATGACTTCGAATATATAATCCATTCTATTTACCAAATCGCCATCAAGTTTATTCTGTAAATCAGCGATTATATCCCCGCTAGGAATATTGTGCGTCGCATTTTGAATTAGCTGAACACTGCGCACACGTGAATATAAAATCGGATGTAGATTGTTTTGGAGCTTTAAATCAACGAAAGCATTGGGAACACCCATTAAAAAGTTTCTTAGGAAACTTAAACATTGAAAAAATAAGGCATCCTTTCGTTTTATGCGCACCTCACCTGCTACTACTAAAGTCATAAGCTTCACGTAGTTATTGTTTTTAGTATTCAAAGAGGAATAATCTACGAAAATCAGAAAGACCATTTCCATAAATACATTGTTTTCGGCTAAGGCAATCAGCTCCTTTTTCGGAACCGTAATACTTCTGAGTAAGAGCCCTACAGAACGACCGAATTGAACCCGTTCTGAATAGTTTAACCTTAGCAAATTCAAACCCCTGCTGTTGCATAGCGTATGTATCGCCTTGTAATTTCCAGCAAGAAAGCATTCTCTGAAACTTATACTTAAAAGCTCCAAAAGTTGTGGCACTTTCTGTATCCGACAAGAGGTTAAGAAATTTAAAAGGTTCGCATCTTGGGAATCTCCTAAATAATAATACAGTTCATTTTGAAGCTCCCAGCCAACCTTTGATGGATCTCCCGAAGTAAATGCAAAGTAATTCGGGTAGCCTACAAAAGAGCTCAATACATTCAAGGTTTGTCGTGAGGGTTTATGCTGCGCTGATTTGTCTACATTGAAAAATCGTCTAAAAGTATTATAACTGACCTGTTTTTTTTGTTGCTCATAAATCAGATCAGAAAGCAATTGACAATCGCCTCTAGAAACAATTTTATTGCCAAGCTTTAACTCAACCTCTTCTTTTAAACGTTCTTCCATATTATAAAGATATAAAATGTATCAAGAATGTATCAATATTTCTAAATGATTACGTTACTTTTACAAAAAAGTAAAATTTAAAAATTATGAAAAAATTAGTAATGGTATTTGCACTAGGTGCAATGTTAGGTTCTTGCGGTAGTGATGCTGCGGATATTGATGTAGCATCTCTAGACAGCCCTTGTGGATGTGTGGAAGCGTCTATAACTGTAATGGATGAAATGATAGCACTTGTCGCAGAGGCAAAAGATCTTGGGCAGGATGCCTCAGAAGGAGATCAAAAGGATATTGAAGAAAAAGGTGAAGTGCTTCAAGACAAAATGAAAGAAATTGAAACCAAGTGTAAAGGAGATTTAGCTGCTGAAAAAGCGGGTGATGACTGTGCAGCGCTAAAAGAACTTCCAAACAAAGCGAAAGAATACAGGAAGGCGTTAAGCGGAATGTAAATGATGAATATTCAAATTAAGCCCATCTCATGATGGGCTTTTTTCGTGTCGTATTGTTTAGCAGAATAATTATGAAAAAATTAGTAATGGTATTTGCACTGGGTGCAATGTTAGGTTCTTGTGGTGACGCTGATGATGGTATAGATAAAATCAGTGCAATTGACATCGATGTCGCAACTCTAGATAGCCCCTGTGCATGCGCAGAAGCAATGGTTGCTATTTATGATGAAATAATTGATCTAAGTAAGGGGAACGAAAAGTCTGCCGATCAAAAGATCAAGACTCTGAAAGACAAATTAGAGGAAATTGAAACGGATAAGTGTACCGGGGATTTAACCCCAACTTTAGTCGGAGAAGACTGTTCTGTACAACAAAATGACATGCATAAGAAATTCATGGAATATTCGCAGGTATCCAATTAATAAAAATAATTAAAGCCTTAGGAAGAATATCATTCTTAAGTCGCAACCTTTTTTCACGTTTTTCGTATATTCACATTAAATTAAAACATTCATTAAATTAAAACATTAGTTATGAAAAAAGTATTACTCGTATCGGTCTTAGGACTATTTTTATTTTCATGTGGTAAATCTGCATGTGATTGTTTAAAAGAAAGTACAAGATTAGCCGAAGAGGCGATAGCTGCGAAGGGTGATCCGGCTAAGACTGCAGAGATCGCGAAAGAAGCTGCCGAAAATGCGGAAGATTGCAAAGATTATACAGAAGAAGATTCTAAAGATTGCAAGTAAAAATCTAAAAAATCATAGCTGAGCATTTTAACACAGCTATGCCTTCGAAATGAATTAATTTTATTTCAAAAACCCATCAAGCGATGGGTTTTTTTATGCCTTCTGATTTAATTTATAAAACGCGAAACCCTCAATGAATAGAACCTTTGACTAAAAAAAGTATACTGTGATAAAATTCAGTTTGTAAATTAGACTGTTTTTCCTTTGACTTATGAACGAAGTCTTCTAAAATCATAGCCCCCTTATAACCTTTTTCATTTGTGGGTGACAAGACTTTAAGCCCACCGGAGTTTCGTGCTTCGCGCGCCAAAATCACCTTATGGGCACCTAATTGCTTACCTGTTTGAATGGCTAAGCCCTCACTTAGCTTGCCATCATATTCAAAAAGTGAATATCCTAACATCACATATCCCTGATCCTTCAAACGCTGATAGGACTCAAGACATAAATCCACCTGAGAAAAGGATTCAAGCTCCGGATAATAATCAATACCAAGATCAGCAACATTTTGAATCGAGACTAAGGGGTTGACTTCTGTAAAATGCTCCAGGTAAGCATTCTTTTCGCTTAATTTACAACCATTTAGAGCTACAGAAACCCATAAAATAAGGGCTAATCTTTTTATTGCTTGCATAACAAAAGTAATGTGTCAGGCTTCCAGCACGACTTCTAAGCTTGCATGCTCTAAAATCAAAATACGACCTTTGAGGTCCCCCTCCGTTACCACAACGCAACAATAGATGTTGGCCTCATTGGTTTCTGGCGAAACATAAGGCAAGTAGGCATCAATGTAGCCTTGCTTAAATTTTGTTTCTTCAACAACCTCACATGTGTAACCGAGACATCTTCTTTCTCCCAAATCATTTAAGGGCCTAACAATTGTTTTCATAATATCGTATTGTTTTGATCTAAAGATAGAAAAAGACCAGACTAAAATGAAGTAAAATAAATGAAGTTTTAACTTAAAGACGATGATATAGATGGCTTTGGAACACTCTTTGTAATTCCATAAATAAATTAATTCCTATGACGATCAAATCAAGAATTTTATCTACGTTATTGCTGGCAGGTCTTTTTGCTTTTCGTCCGGCACACAAAAAAGAGATAAGTAAGGATGTTCAGCCTTTCAGAATCGTGAAACAAGCCGCTTTCAAGAAAGGGGAATTTCTTCGCTATGATGTTTCATACGGATATTTTGATGCAGCAAAAGCCACACTAGAAATAAAAGAGGTATCCGCAGCTATAAATGGTCGAAAAACGATGCATGTCATAGGAAAGGGTAAATCTTCAGGTCTACTTAGCTGGTTTTTTAAGGTTGACGACCGTTATGAGAGCTACATTGATGAAACAGCTATTTTACCCTTGAAATTCATTCGGCATGTGCGCGAAGGCGACTATGAATTAGATAGAGAAATCTCATTTAACCAAGCTGAGCATAAAGCTACTGTTTCCCAAAATGGAAAAACAAACTATAAAGTTGCGCCAAATACCCAGGATTTATTATCTGCTTTTTATTATGCGCGAACTCTAGACATGGAAAATGTAAGTGTTGGACAGGGGTTTGAAATTCAAACTTTCTTTGACCGGGAAATGTATCCCCTCAAGTTTAGGTTTCTCGGAAAAGAAGTAATTGAAACAGATTTAGGTGCATTTAATTGCTTAAAATTCAGGCCGATGGTTGAAAAAGGCCGCGTGTTCAAGGAAGAAGAAGATATGACGCTATGGGTAAGTGACGATGCAAATAAAGTCCCCATACGTCTAAAAACAGATCTTCTAGTTGGGTCTATTAAAATGGATTTAGTAGAGTATGAAAATCTAATCCGACCACTCAATAAATTGAAAAAATAGAAAATGTTAAGATTTAGAGCCACTTTAACAAGAGGCTTTTTTTGACAGCACCTCAGTACGCTAAATATTAAAACCACTTATATGTATCAAGGATGTATCAGTATGAAAGAGAAAGAATACTAATTTTAAAAAAACTAAATTATAAAGATTATGAAAAGAAAATTTATCACAGTGTTATTGATTACGCCACTCGTATTAGGCTCATGTGGAGATTCTTCTGAGAGTGTTCAAGAAGAAGAGGTCAAAACAGAAGAGGGGAGCAAAAACGATTATAACGAGTCAACTGAAACTGATAATTCTAGTTCAATTGATTTTGATGAAGCCATGGATGAATATGAGGCTTTTATTGATGATTACATTGTTATGCTGAAAAAAGCGGTGGATTTACAAAAAGACCCTGAAGCTATGATGAATGACCCAATGGCAGCAATGAGCCTAATGGAAGATGCTCAAAAATTAGCCAAAAAGGCTGAAGTTGCATCAGAAAAATTACAGGCCGCTTCTGAAGATTTTACCATAGAACAATCGGAAAGATATATGGAACTTTTTACTAAATTATCCAAAGCTGCTGCTTCAATGTATTGATCAACAATTTGAAAACTATAATTAAAGAGAGGCAAGTCCTCTCTTTTTTTTTGACAAATGAAATAACAGATCAAACTTAACTACAGAAATTAGGTAAACAACACGAATAAACTAATAACAGTTAATATTTAGAGCCACTTTAAGAGTGATTTTTTAATGTTACATTCGTTTTGTTAACTTTGACGAAATCTAAAAATAAATATGATGAAGTTATTATTAGTGATGATTACGGTGTGTTTAACCTCTCTGTTAAATGCCCAAGATATTGAAGGTAATTGGAATGGGGAACTAAATATTCAAGGGCAAGAAATGGCTTTCATTTTTCATTTTATAACAGAGAATAACGACTATACTGGAACAATAGATATTCCAGCACAAGGAGCTACAGGAATACCTATTGAAGAAATTGATTTAAAGGGCGACGAGCTGTCATTATCTTTGATGCAGGGGGCAATCATTTACGAGGGGACAATAGAGAGTGATTTAATAAAAGGAGTATTCAAACAAAATGGACAAGAATTAACTTTAGATTTAAAGAGAGGAGACATGAAAAAACCAGGAAATATAGGCCTGCCTAGTTCAAATAATGAATTAAAGGCTTTAGCGGCAAAAGAAACAGGGCAATATAAATATAAGGTGAAAGATTATTTTGCTAAACCAAATTCTTCTTCATTTAAGTTATCTCCGAATGGGAGATACATGAGTTTTCGTAAAAAAGATGAAAAACTAAAAAATCATGTGTTTGTAAAAAATATTGCTAGTGGTGAAGAGCAAAGAATAATAATTGAAGGTGAAGAATTAATCAGAGGATATGGTTGGGCAAATGATGATCGGCTAATCTATGTAATGGATAAAGGGGGTGATGAAGATTATCATTTATTTGCGGTTAACGTTGACGGAAGTAATCAAAAAGAGTTGACACCATATGAGGGCGTAAAAGTCGAAATTATTGAACAGCTTAAAGAAGATAAAAATCATATGATTATCACAATGAATAAAAACAATCCTCAAGTATTTGATCCTTATAAAATAAATATAGAAACGGGTAACATTGAGCAATTGTATGAGAATGAAGACATACAAAACCCTATAATGAATTTTGTTTTTGATAAAAATGGAACCTTAAGGGGCTATGCCAAACTAAAAGATGGAATTAAATATGAACTATTCTATAAAATGGATAACAATACGTTTGAGCTTATTCATGAAACCAATTGGGATGAATCCTTTGATATTCAAAGTTTCAATTACGCATCAGATAATAAACACGAAGCCTATGTTGTGTCGAATTTAGAAACTGACAAAACAGAAATATTTAGATATGACCTAGCTAAACAAAAGCCAATTGAACGTCTATTTAGTCATGATAAATACGATGTATCTGGCATGGGGATTTCAAGGAATAGAGATTGGGAGTTAGATTATTTTAGTTATGAAGGAGATAGGTATCATATCGTTCCAATTAGTGATTTCTTTAAGAAATTATACAATAGATTATCCGAAGAATTTGTAGGCCATGATTTTTATATCACAGACAAAACAGATGATGAGAATCAATATTTGATTTATGTCACAAGCGATAAGCTATATGGTAAATACTATTCATATGATCTGATAAAAGATCAAATAACCCTGCTATTTGACTTAATGCCTCAATTAGATGAAGATGATATGTCTATTATGCAACCCATAAAATTTAATAGCCGAGACGGTCTTACAATCCATGGGTACATTACTTTACCTAAATCAGCAAAAAAAGGAGAAAAAGTACCTGTTGTCGTTAATCCTCACGGAGGACCACAGGGCGTAAGAGACTCATGGGGTTTTAATCCGGAGGCTCAATTATTTGCCAGCAGAGGTTATGCCACACTTCATGTTAATTTTAGAATAAGTGGAGGGTACGGTAAAGAATTTTTAAGGAAAGGATTTAAAGAAATTGGGAGAAAAGCCATGAATGATGTTGAAGACGGTTTGAAGTATGTCATTGAACAAGGATGGGTAGATCCTGAAAAAGTAGCTATCTATGGCGGCAGTCATGGTGGATATGCTGTTTTAAGAGGCTTAACCAAAACCCCGGATTTATATACTTGTGGTATCGACTACGTAGGTGTTTCAAACCTTTATACGTTTATGGAAAGTATGCCTGCCTATTGGAAACCATATTTAGAGATTATAAAGGCCATTTGGTATGATAAAGATGTCAAAGAAGAAAAGAAAATAATGGATGAAGTGTCTCCAGCTTTTCATCTTGATAAGATCACCAAACCTCTTTTTGTAGTCCAAGGAGCAAATGACCCAAGAGTGAATATTGATGAAAGCGATCAAATTGTTAGCGGGCTCAGGGCAAAAGGTGTAAATGTTCCATACATGGTGAAATATGATGAAGGCCACGGATTTGGTAAAGAAGAGAACAGAATGGATTTATATAGTGCCATGATGGGGTTTTTAGCAAAAAATCTAAAAGACTAAGCGTTGTTAAAGTATTAACGTACTTTTTTATTCTTTAATGATCATTTTTCTATCCACTGTAACATTGACATAGATGCAAAGAAGCGGCATATAAGCTTTAAATGTACGATATTCGTTGAAGAACTCGTGTTTTT
>Ga0315320_10000628_pt1 | contig 29121 bp, 49 predicted proteins | sample M140m21515metaG_FD_203458 | JGI IMG/M metagenome (GOLD analysis project Ga0315320, IMG submission 203458) | Ammonia-oxidizing marine archaeal communities from Monterey Bay, California, United States - M1 40m 21515 | ecosystem: Environmental > Aquatic > Marine > Coastal | place: USA: California... | reverse complement strand
ACCGAATCCAATAATCTTACCTTCAGATTCTACTACCATTCCCTCACCATTAAAGTTCTTCCACGCATCTCCTTTATCTACCAAGGATGTTTCCACAAACTTGAGTTGGTTCAGTAATTCCCAAACTCTATCGATGTCGTTAAACTTTATATCTCTTACTCTCATAAATTTTTAAACTCTTCCTCATTATATAGATTCCTCAGCCATCTTCCTATCTCTTTAGGTACAACCCAAAAAAGAACTTTTATCCATATTTTAATTTTTCTCATAAATTTCATAACCTCGAACTAAACGCTGGTAACACTAATAATACAATTAGCTCACATAGGGTATATAGTAATACAGTACATAGTATAGATAACAAAGAACTATATACAGAAGTACTTAATATAATCTTCTCTCATATTAATTAACCAATCTTTCTGAGTAGGAGTATAAAACCCTTTTTGGATAATATCCCTAAGACCACGAGAAGTATTCCCACTATATACATTCTCCCATCCTTTAGAATCTATCTTCTTAATCACCTTCTCGATAAATCTAATTTGTGGTGTATCTAAATAATGCCTTTCTTCTTTCATATTTTAATTTAAAATTTTTAACCTCTTACTTTATGAGGGCAAGATAGGATTCGAACCTATGTATATGGATTTGCAATCCACCGTATCACCACTCTACCACTTGCCCGTTTTTAGAGAGAACCTTGAGGTGAGGTGATAACGCTCGAGGCTCATATTTCTATTTTATCCTTTTTAACATATCATGTTACCCACAGGTGGGTACTACCCTATTTTTTTCCATAGGTAAAAAAACCAGGCTCGATAGAAAAACACACCCGACCCCTCCTAGCTCTTTTTCCTTTTTCCTCAGTTACAAGAAACCTACCCCCTATGGGGGTGGGGGGGATTACTCTTCTATTACAACCACATCTTGTAGTTGCGATTTCACATATTGAGTTTTGGAATTTATTAACCGCTCACTTTCAAACAGTTCTATCTGCTTGTGAGCGTGTTTGAGTGTTAAGTATCTCCTATTAAGGAAATCTCCTCTTAACTTAGGAGTTTGTACAATAGTTACTAGCTCTGGATACTGTTCAGTAGGAGTAAGTTGTATTATACAATTTCTGTGTTTGTACTTCATAGTGTTATTCATATAGGTTATTCTTTTTCTCTTATCTCTTATATAGGGTATATGTGAGCTACTTTACTTATTACTTCATGTACCGCAAATTCTTTTCTCATATTACATAGTAAATATACAACAAATATTTGATATATCCTAATTTTTCTTCAATTATTTTAATTAAAGGACAAAAAAAACCCACTAAGTGGAGACTAAGCTTCTTAGCGGGTGGTTCGGACGAACACTTTTTGGATAGGAGAGAGTGTATAGTCTCCGTTTAAAACTGAGGAAAACCCCTTAACCTCAGATAAATACGATTTTTGGTGCGTAGTATCATTTCATCGCCTGTGACACCTCATCGTTATGAGCTATCTCCGAATCTATCCGTAACTTATGTACTATGTACTGCGGTAATTCTACCTCATCGGAGATTGAGCGGATGGTTGGAACTGCCCCAACTTCTCTTGACTGGATGCCAAGCAGGTTTCTCTTAACCCTTCACCCGCATTTACTTAGTAAAGATACGAAAAATATTTGATATATCCTAATTTTTCTTAATCTTTTTTCAAATAACGTTTCTAGCCTCGATTAATTAGAGCAAATCTCAATCATTAATCATCTTACTATGTAAAGATACGAAAAATAATTTAAATATCCAAATTTTTTCGTATTTATTTTACTTTTCTTCGGTACTCATACCAATAATGAACGAAATCATCATCAAGCTCAGTATCCCTAACGATGCTAATGGGTTTTTCATCATATACAGTAGTACAGTAAAGAATATATCTATTGTTATAGGTATTAATGCCACTCCTACTACTACTATTATCCCTATCAGTACCCAATCTCTAGCTCTCATACTCAATTTTGTTTTATTATCACTCATTTACATAGTAAATATACGAATAATTCCTGAGAAATCCAAACTTTTTATCACTTTTTTTTGAATTATTCTCATATAGTCACCGCTGAGAGATATGAAATCCTCAAAATATGGGAATACTCCCACCCACAACCACCCTAAAGATACAACATTTTTTCGAGAATTCCAAATAAAACGGGTGACAATTTGTCATGAAGCTCCGATTTACGGTTTTTTCATCAAATATGAGCTTCTATTGTGAATTCCTCATTTTGTTTACAATTGTGAACACCCAAAAACATGACAATGTGTCAGGTTATTAGGCTAGAAAATTCACTATGAGAAAAAAAAGGCTCTACACGAACACACACTTGAGCCCTCCAACTATACCAATATATTACTTAATATGCTATCACTATGGGAAAGTATATCACAATTCCATTATGACATTTCTCTATTGTGAAACTCCTTATAAGATTTAACACCTCGATAGGAGGCTTATAGGGTTATATAGGGGTATGTAGGAGTTAACTTTTAAAGGGGTGTGATATCTTGATACGGATACATCTCTCAGCCTCTTAAAAGGGTTTAAAATGGATGGTTTTTAGGGGGTGATTTTGGGGTATATTTCCACTATTGGGAGTGAGGAACATAGGGAGCTAAAAAAAGGATAACTCTTCCATGTGAGCTATCCTCCGTTTGTGTTCATTTCCCTACTATATTTGGATTAGGGTGCTTTATCGAGGTGGGTAATTCTCTTCTATATCTTGTTTGGAAAGGGCTAAATCTCTTTCTTCTTGAGCTAGAAGAGCCTTTCTCTTTAAATCTTTCCTTTGAGAGTATTCCACTTCCATACTCCCATCTATATTAAGTTCTTCTTTTAAGTTATCTATACGTTGTTTAGATACTCCTCTTGATTGTAGTTCTGTGAATACTACTAATAGAAACATCTGAATAGATAGGGTGTTTATATCCTTATTGAGTTTCCATAGCGATACTCCTATTACTATATACCCTATTAATCTCCATTGTATTATTTTCTTTATTATTCGTTTTACCGAAGATTCCTTACGAGGTTGTTTATTCTTTCTTCCTCTTGTTGAAATAATCACTTTGAATTTGTTATCTTGTATATCTTTGCTTCTACTCATAATATTAATCTCTACCTCTATCCACTACTTTATCGATATCTTGCGATGGATACGATACTTCATTACATTTAACACATATATAATATGCCCCACTTGTTGGTTTATAGTACTTTAACTCTATGTTACATCGTTTACAAATCATATATAATAAATACTATCAATAAAAAGAAGGGAAAAAATTTCTTTACGACTCTCCGAACCCCCCACGACAAAAGAACGAAAGGGGTGAGTTGGGTGCTACATATGTAGTTGTATAATAAATTTATATACTATAATAGATACAATTATATAAGCTGCTATAATCCACAATAGGTACATCATTTCCCGCATCGTTCAAAGGGGGTTCGGTTCGTTATTTAATAATCGTAATCATCATCGTTGTAAGGAGTTTCTTTGGGAGTTGATATAAAGTCATCTATTCCATCTTCCTTATCTTCATCATCTTCGTAATCGGTTTCATCCCAATATAGGAAATCCCATTCTCTATCGTTATTTACCACGTCCTACTTTTCTAACCCCCATGTTTGCACCTTTTCCTTTTGAATTGGTTTTTACTTGTGATTTTGTATTCTTATTGTTTTGTTTATCGTGTTTGTTTCCGAAAAATTTACTTCCCATAATTGTTTTCCTTTTATTTAAATCTAATTACTTGATTATTATTAACTTTTATTTGTTCGAATGGTGTTTCATTAGGCATTGGTACATTCAACTTTTGTTTCTGTATCCAATTATACATATCATCTGATACTAATTTATATCCCATTTCATTTGGATGTCCATCATGTGGTACTGGTGATTTGTATTCTTTTGGTAACTTCTCTGCGAATTCATGTATTTTATTTTTAAAATTTATAAATATTTTTGATAAACTCGGTTGAATTGATAATAATCCATCACCATCATTTGCCCAAGACCATACGAATAAATTCCAACCTCTAGCTATACAATATTCTTTCAATACATTTATTCTAAGAAGTGTTTCGACTCTAGCATCTAACCTCATTTGAGATAAAGATTGATTGTGTATTTTTACCCTATCTTCTATTTTGGCCAATACCCATTTTCTGTGTTGTCCTGAATCTGATACTGAACGATTTACTATCTCGAATCCTCTATCATAGAATGTAAGTTGCCAAAATATAGTAACATTTTCATCATCTGGTAAGTTATTGAAAAAATTAAGAAGTTGTGATTCATTTGAAGAACCAGCATATCCGTAATTTATAAACTTTTCATAACCAAGTTTTTTTTGAAGATTTGCACCAATACAATGTTTATTAAATCTATCCATATTATCTTCTCGCCATTCTTGGAATTCTTCATTGCCATTATCGCAGTTTTCTGGCATAGTATCTTTATCGTAGCATCCATCACCTTGTGAGAATGAACATCCTAATGTAATTAAAGTACTCATTGTTTAAATTTCATTTTTTTAAATAGTTTATAATATTCATCTTCATTATCTAATTTATATTCAAGTAGAGTATCATCCTCTTTTATATTAGATTCCCAATGTTTATTGAGTTCTAAATATCTATTTCTATTATGTTTTAAGATAGGAATCATTTCTTTATAAATTTCATTACATTTTTCAATTGAATAATTTGATAACTGAAGTACTATACTTTCAATCATTTTATATCTTTCATTCCAATCTATTATATTATCATAGCTTTCATCCCAAAAGTCACCAAAAGTTTTGAATCCACACTCTCTGAGAACTTTTAGTGAATATGGACTGGATATCATAATAAATGGTATTCCTAAAGTGACAGCTCTTGTAGTTTTTTCTGTAAGATGTATGAATAACCCATCTCTGATATGTATTTGAGAATTTACATAATCATCATGAGTTTTAAATCTATTCTCAATCTGATTTTCGGTAACTAACATACAAAATGTTGATTTTTCATAGCCGGTTATTGGATTAAATCCTGTTAATACAAGACCATCTATTGAATTAAAAAATGGATGTTTATTAGATACACCATCTACACCAAACGAATAATGGAACTTATCTAATAAATTATTTTCATGAATCATTTCAACTATTTGTTCTCTAAATGGTTTAATTCTTCGGTTTAAGCAAAGAAAATGTTTATCTATTATTCTGGCTTCAAAATTAACATCTTCTTTAGTAGGTTCATAAAAGGGAATAGATAACATATAGGGAAATCCTTTATAGTTACTATGATTATCTTTTAATTTAAAATTAGGATTGTTATCAATAAATTTTAACTTTGAATGAATACCTCGATTTGTAAACACCTCATTTAGAAGTTTATATAAATAATAAAACCCTTCCCACCAAAAGCATTCATGTATTCGATAGAAGGTAAATTCATCTGTTTTATCATCGAAGTTATCAATTAATTCGTTAAAAAGTTTTACTAATGACTCTTTATTTTCAAGTATATTCTTTTTAGAAAAGTTTAAATATTCAAATTTATCTTCAGCTGATTGAGAATTATTTACAAAAAAGATTGAACCTATATTAAAAGATTTGTAATTATATGGTATTGATTCTTTAGTTCCATCATCATATCTAATTACTCTTGCTTTCATAACATTTAGTTATTTTGCTTTGGGATGGTTTTTTACCTGTTCTAACTTTTTAGAAAGTTGTTCTATAATGTCAGAGTTACCACCACCGGCTTTTTCTTTTTCTCTTTCAATTGTATTTGTTAATAAACCTATTATTTCTTTTTGTCTTTTTTTACTCATAACTTCTTTTGGATTAAATTGTACTGGATTATATATTCTATCTAAAACTTGTTTTATTATTGAACAATCTTCATATCTCTCTACTTCTTCCATTTCTTCAAGTAGTGAAATGAGATGTGCTTCTGGTATAAGTCCTTTTATTGTTCTTCTTCGAATGGTTCCTTTATCATAACAGTCTAACATCCAACTTAATGAACGAATTCTAATTTCTTTCATATATTGTTGATTTGAAAGTTTATTATTCCAATAAAACTGTTCTGGCGTCATTTTATTTATTCCAACTTATTTCCCAATCTTTAAATTCATCAGCAATACAATCGATTTTATAATCTTTTCTACCACCATCTAATTCTTGTATCTTATTCTTAGCAGTATTTCTGATTCCATTCAATCCATGTGTTAACATCAATTGATTACCTTGCTCATCACCACTACGAGCATTATCTTCATTTACCCAAATATGTAAATTCATTTGAGATAGTACTACGATTGCTCTGATGAAATCTCCATCAACTTTTAATTGTTTATTAGTATCTAATATTTCTGTGATATCATGTACAATATCTTCAATTTCTTTAGCATATTCCTCTTTATGTTTAGGAATTTTCACTTCTTTTAACTGTACAATAGATAATCTATCTATTAATTCACCCAATGTTGGTAGGTATTTTCTCATAGTTTTCAAATATTTTTCTAAATTCTGCAAAGTAGGCCTCATCATTACCTACTTGGTTATAATTATGAGAAATATGAAATTCATAGTGTTCTTTTCCAATATTATATAATCTATTAAAATTGTGCTTTAATATTGGAATCATTTCAATATACATTTCATGTAATTCCTCTAAACTTTTTTCGTTTAGTTTTTTTATTATGTTCATTATGATATCTAATCTGATATCATCATCTTCGATATTATCATAGCTTTCATCCCAAAAGTCACCAAAAGTTTTAAATCCATATGATTTTAATTTATCTAACATCCCATACATTCCTACATAAATAAAAGGTTGGCATATAGCTAATGGTCTAAATGTTTTCTCTGTAAAGAATTTTTGAACTTGTTCTTCATTTTGAGTATTGAATTTATAGAAAAAGGTTTCACATAAAATATTAACAATAGAAGTATATTGATATTCAATACCCGCCGTTTCATCTCTTCTAACATCATGAATATTATTATTTAATCCATACCGTTCTAAAGGTAAATGAGGTAGCAAATTATCTTCTTCTGGATTTGAGTATGGTGGATTTTCTCTATAATTAAATGAATAGAATGTATTTTGTTTTAAATTATCATCCGATTCAAATAATTCATATAATTTTTTTCTTTCAATTGTATTTCTACTCATTGGACATAAAAACTTTCTAAGAAACTTTCTTTTATATAGATGATTTATATCTACTGCATATGAAACATTATTTTTATATTGGTTTACTGCTCTGAATAAATACCCATATCTTTCGTTATTGTTTTTACATTCAAAATCAGATACCCAAATTTCAAACTTATCATCCCTAATTTTATTTTCATTTTTCCATTTTTCTATCCACCCTAACTTGAAAAGTTGTTTCTTTTCTAACAAATCTCTATGTGGACGTTCAGCTTCGGATGATGAGTCTAAAACTATTTTAGCATCATAATGTTTCACTGCTGAGAGTACTGAATCTAAAACATCTTTCAACATAGAATAGGATTTGAAATCATCTATTAACCACTCTGCTAATGATGCTCCTACATAAATCCTAACATAATTCATTTTAGGATTACAAACGATATCTCCTTTATGTAAGAAGTTATTTTTCATTATTTTTGAATGATTATCATTACATCATCAAATCTTTTTTTGTTTTCTCTTAAATCAACAATATCATAGTTTATCTCAAGTTCATTACATATTTCATCAAATTTATTCTTACTCGAATCTATATTTTGTATATCTTCAATAATTAGCTTACCTCCGTTTTTTACTTTAGAAAGCCAATATCTAATTGAATAAAGTTGTGAATTTAATGTATGAGGACCATCATCAATGATATAATCAAAAGTATCATCATTAAACATAGTTACAGTACCTTCATCATATCCACTTTTGTTAATAACTCTAATATGTTCTGGTTTATACATCCACTCTCTTTTAGTAACTTCAATAGCTGTAATCTCAGCATTAGTAAACCAATTATCCCAAAGTTGTAGTGAACCACCTTGCCATATCCCAATTTCAAGTATTTTAATCTCATCATTCTTTCTTGGAGTAAATTCATGTGAGTAATACCCATCGATATAATCGTGTGTGGTTCCTTTATCGGTCATATGACCATATTCATTGTTATTAAAATGTTCTGATAATGTCATAAGTTTTTATTTATATTATAATCTAATTCCATCTACTTTAAAATCTGTTATTTCAGAACTACCCAACTTTTCTAAAAAAGCAGTAGCTTCTTCTTTATTATTAAATGGGGCAGTGGTAAATATTTTTCCGTTCATTTTCCAACTTACAGAATTATCATTCCAAATTACTCCTTCCATATTATCTCCTTTATTATGTTATTATAAAATAATTCATGTCCTTTTGTTGAAGGGTGTAACCCATCACCAGCAAGACCTTCATCTTCACCCATTTCTGAAAGTATATACTGTTGCATACCTTTGAATTTTTGAGAAGGATACCACCAGTTTGCTTCATAAATGCTATCAATCAATTTTGAATGTTGTTTGTATATTTTATCATTTAATTGCCCCCAACCCCAAAAAAAGATATATGGTATGTTTTTACTTTCTAAAAATGTTTGTGTCATTTTTATATTTAATAGAGCACTTTTATAATGAGAAAATGATACCATGTTTTCAAAGTGTGAATTAGAAGTTCTTCCGTAATCTAAACCATTATCTACATACTCAGATATTCTGTGTAATCTATCAAGTGAATCGGTTTCTATTAATCTTTCAATCCATTCACTTTCATTAAGTGCATAACCTCTTCCTATTGCTGACCATTGTACTATTACGAAATCATAATTATCTTTGATGGTATTATGTACAATATTTTCAGCTATTTCTGCATTACCAGCTGATTCTCTTGCTGTATTTTTAAAAGTTGTTTGGGGGTGATTTATTTCTAATAAATCTGTATATGGAACCCATGGGTGATTTCCACCGCCTCTTATCTTATAACTTTGACTAAATGAACAACCTCCAATTAAAATGTTTTTCATATTGTTGAAACTCCTCGTTTTTGTACTACTAATGTTGCATTTTTATTTGCATCTTTAATTGCCTCTACTATATTGTATTTTTCTAAATATTTTACTACAAAAGATGCCATCCAAGTATCACCTGCTCCACTCAAATCTCTAACCTCAACTGTATTATCTACTGAGTATCGTTTCTCGTTGTACATACATCCTCTTTCAGACATGGTAATAATTAATTTATCTTTCCAGTCCGAATATACTGCTCCCTTTTCAAGACAATCTTCCCATTCTACTTCGTTCATCTTTACAAAAGTATAATCCTTGAAATAATCTCCACTACCTATTGTTTTTTTAGTATCAATAAAGGATAGTTTAGAATTATGACCGATTTTACCTATATCTTCATAAGTTAAATATCCTTTATCATAATCAGCAACTATTACTGCATCATATGAATCGAAATCAACCTTACGATAATCAAATGAATTAGAAACCTTATCATTACCATCTACTCTGAGTAACATTTGGTTTGATTTGGTTTCTACATATCTTGTCTTTATGATTTGTTCGTTGTTAGTGATTAGTTCAGTTTTTTGAACTCCCAATGCTCTTAGGTTATCAACAACGTTTCCAGCCATACCTTGGTTGGTTATGGTTTTTGATGGATTGAATACTGGTATTGGTGCTTCAGGACATAACCTATCACAACTACCATATACAAAAACATCTGTACAACTATCTCCTATAACTAAAATCTTCATTATGTAACCTTTCTTGAGTTTTTTTTATTTTACTACACATTTCATACTCTTCTTCTTCAATTGCCCAATTCATTATTTTGCTGAGAGTATCTTCAATACCGTCTAATCTAACAATAAAATCATAAATCTTTGGTTTTCCTTTTAATGAAAACTGTACTCTTGCGGCAATTTGTTCTTCAATGGATTCTTCTATAACATCGTTACATACTTCAAAAAGTATTGGCATTAAAACTCGTTTACCAATTCCCTGAACCCATTCATGAACATCAGTTTCTCCAATATGAACCGTAAATACTCGTTCGTTAATCATTTATAATATTACCTCCACTACAACTGATGATACATTTTCTTCCTTTACCTTTTCTGGTTTAATTGAAACTATCTTAAAATCTGCTCCAAGATAAGTAATTGTTCCACCAAGGTTTAAACAAGGTCCTCCTTCAAAATCATACATTATTTGATTACCATTTTCATCTTCTGAACCTCTTGATAAAAGTGATTCTCCCATTATTCTTATTTTTGTATCTCCAATTTTTTCAAGTACTCTTTCTACTCCGTATCTATTTTTTACTATTTCCATAACTTACTAAATTGTATTTTTTCTTCTTCAATTTTTTTTAATATACTCTCAGCTATTATTTCATGAGCAAATGAACTTGGATGTCCATCATCTATCCCATTATATATATCTTTTATTTCTAATTTATGGGATTTTCTAGCGGCTTCGGTTGATAAATTGTTCTTCCAATTATATAAATCCTGCAAACAATCAAACTTCATATTATTATATTCAAATCCTGCAAAATTTTTTGGATATTTTTCTTTCAAAAAGTTAGAATGTTCCTTATGCCAAGATATTCCTATCCATGGAATTGTTTCATTTTTGGCGATTGGATATGATAAAGTATTATCAATTCTAAATATTTGATTTTTTAAATTTACTTCAATCAAATCTCCAAAGTTTTTCTTATCTATATAGTTAAACAAATCATCTCGAATCATATCTGTAAATTGAATAACTACCAATTGAACTGTATATGGATGAATGAGTTTTTCTAAATTTTCAATAATAAATGTAATTTCATCATTTGTTCCACCATTACCCCATTTTGTAGAATGACTAACACCTAATTGTTTAGCTACTAAGTTGGGAAAATGTTTTGACTTTCTAAATACATCATCATCATAGGTAATGTGTTCTCCATGATAATTTGGTACTGAGTGTTTGTTACAGAAATCAACTGATTTACCTTCGGAAATCCATTTTTCTATTTGTAATCCCTGTCCCCAAGTAATACTATCTCCTAAGAAGAGTATCATACAAACTTTTGCTTTCGTGTTCTAAAGTATATTTCTATTATACCTTTATTCTGCAATCCATATAAATTATAATATGAATCAATATAATTTCTTACACCATAAATGTGTTCTACTTTATCCATTGAATCAATAACTTTAAATAGTTTTTGGATTACCATTTCTTTTACTCTGTTCATATTTTATAAATATTTACATTATACTTTTTTTAATTGTTTGTGAAAAATCAGGACCTTCTGGAATATCATACAAATCTTCATTTATAATATTATCTTGAACGAGTTTATTCCAAATAATTTTAGAAATAGTCTTTGTTGCGAATAGAGAAGGATGTACATCTGTGTAACCTCCATTAGTTTCATCAATAATCTTAATTCCTTCTTGAGATGCAAACTCATGAAATGAATTATATTGTTTTTTATTTTTAAATCCAAATTCAATTAATTTATCTGAATATTCTATATGAGATTCATATTGTGGATGAATAATCTGTGGTGGAGCTGATATGTAATAATTTACTTCATAGAAATCTAAGAAACTAAGAAACCATAATAAGCTTCTTGATACATCTTTCATTTCAATATCATAATCCATGAAATTTTCTCTAAATGTATGAAAGAATTCAACATTATCATCTAAGAGCTTTATCTTATCTTTGCTATCATAAAAGTAACTTTCTGCCATTGTTATATGCTTCCTATTATAATTTAAAGCATAATTAAGTACAACATGATTTTTTAGAGGGTTGAAATAAAACTCTTTCCTACTTAAATCACTAAATTCAAAAATATAAATGTTATTTTTGTAATCAGTATGTAAATCAAAATCCTCAAAGAATTTTCTGTATATTCTATCATTACCATAACCCTGCTTAGATATGTTTTGCACCTCAATCTTTAAATTATTTTCTCTAAATAATCTTTTTAGTTGTCCTGGCCATGAATAATTATCTTGTGTTAGTGGTGTTTCAGAATATATTGATTTTAGAAGTTCTCCTCTTGTTTTAGGGGAGTTACCCATTAAGCCCTTCCAATATTCTTTTTCTATTATAGTAGAATCAAATTCAAATCCACCACCGGCTGTATTAGATGTTCCATATGTTATAACCCGTTTAATCATTTACTCTATCCTTAATAATTCTCTTACAATCTGGTGAATTTTTTATATTATTAATAATAATATCATTAATATAATCAAAATCTTTTCTTTTTTTATTAAGTTTAGTGCCCTCAATAAAATTTCTATCTATAAGTTCATCATATACCAAACTAGCAATCCATTTGTTAGAAATATATCCCCAATGACGGTCATGGTGATATCCTAATGTTTCGTTTACTATTAATCCCGATTCTCCTACAAGATTATGCCCATCCTCATCAGGAAATGTATTTATAAAATTTGGAATTACTAACGTATCCCAATAACGACCTTCAATATAATGTGGGGGAACAACAGTAAGAAAATTGATTTTATTTAAAGTTAAGTAAGATAAAAATTGGGTTGTTGAATTTTTTAACAAACTAAACTGAGTATCGTGATTAATAAGATTATCACAATATTCTTGATAAAAACTTTCACCAGGTAGTTTATCCATTTTTTCTGTATGTACGGATAAAACATCATTTGCGTAATCATTAGAATAACCACATACTTCTGTTTCATCTGTATCTGGATCAGTAGTATAATTTAAAATTATATAGTCTTTTAAAGCCCTTGAGTATAATTCTTTTCTACCAGTCCAAGAGAATTCAAATAAAAATAGTGTGGTATCTTTATCAAAATCATCCATCATTGTTATATCAGTTGCTTTTCTGTATAACCTTTCATTACCAAATCCACTTTTACCTAAGTTTACAACCTCAATATCATATTTAGTATCAGTTAATAACTTTTGTAACTGACCAGGATATGAGAAATTTTTCATAGTTAATTCATCAGGTACACCTTTATATGCATGAATTACTGAATATTTAAGATTGTCTTTATGCCACTCATAACCCCCACCTTCTGTATAAGATGTTCCAAAAGTATATATTTTCTTAATCATGAAATAATTTATTTTGAATAAGTTCCCAATTCTTATTAAAATCTATAACAATTTTATCTGATAATAAATACCCATCATCAATCATTTTATTAAATATATGTTCTGCTATTGTTAGATTAACAGAAACCCCTTGATGATTATCAGATACAATTCCTCGTGATTCTTTATCTATATTAAATTCACTCATATCTTGTACAAAATTTAATACATTTTTATCGAATTTATATTCAACTATATTTGATTCATAATCCATTTGTTGTTTAAATTTTGGCTCTATTGGTAGTCCACCATTGGTTAGATAAAACTTAACACCAAATCTTTGAAGAAATGATATCATAAATATAAAAGATTCTTGAAGCTTTGAAATTAGATATTGATAATCATTGTGAGTTATCTTATAAAAATCTATCAATGTATTTTGATATTTAGAAATTACTTCTGCATCCTTTTTATCTTCATAGTGGTAATCAGTAGAAAATGATAGCGTATCAATACTACGAGGACCAAAGTTAGTTATAAAATACTTTCCTATTTCTTTAGAATACCATTCTTTTCTATCCCAATCAGATACTTCTATAAGAACAAGTGAGGTATCTTTATTAAATTTAGGACTAGATACTACTTCAATTAATTTACGATTGACTCGTTCATATCCAAATCCTTGTTTGGCTAAGTTTACAACTTCAACATTTATCATTCTACCTAATATATTTGGGTAGGAGAAATCAAAGTGGTCCTCTGTATCAAATATTTTCTTGTATAAATTAGGATTATTTCTGTATCTATCCGAAACATTAAACTCAAATCCACCACCTGCGGTATGAGATGTTCCAAATGCATATATTTTTTCAATCATAAATTAATACCTCTAATCTGAAGTTCTGATTTAGTATAGGTTAATCCCATTTGTTTTTTGTACCACCAATACATATCTTCAGTAGTACCCTTTCCTCTTTGTTTTTCTAAACACTTATCCCAAAGGTCTTTACCAAATTCATAAGTTAATTGGGTTCTCAACTCCATCAATCTAGTCTGCTCTTCTTCTAATCCCTTTTCCATAAGTTTTTGAGATGCAATTCTTCTCATTTTTGCATATTCATGTGCTTCAACTTCTTTTTCTGGTCCATCTTGTTGTAGAGATGTTTCCATAAAATCATCAAATTTCTTTTGATAATTATTTGCTTCATCAATAGATTCAAGAAGATATGGTGAATATTCGAAATCACCGTTTTGGATTCTAAGTAAAAGAGGTTCTTTTGATTTTAAAGGTCTTTTTCTGTATTTACCTTTTGTAAACCATCTAAACGGATTATAAGCCATAGTTTTAAGTTTTAATATTTAAGTAAATATACGAAAAATAATTGAAATATCCAAACTATTTTGTTAAAAATTTTATCATATAACTGAATGACTTATTATGGTTTTAATTGGTATGTTTAAATTATGAACTAAAATTGAAATAGCCCCACCTTCTCCATACCCACAACCATATTTTGACCATTTATTACATTCATGAGTTCCAGTCTCATCATTAGGAATACCTTCCCAAAATCTACCTTTGTAATATTTTTCTTCAAATATAGGTTGAAGATTATGTATTTCTTTTAATATAAATTCAGTTTCATTTTTTTTATAAGGCAATGAAAGTAATTTTTCATGCAAATAAAAACAAATAGGGTCGTATCCTAATTCCTCATATATTTCTATTAGTTGTAATAAAGAAGGATTTTTTTTCATTCGTTCTAAAAGTGCTAATGGATTATCAAATATAGTAAATGTATAAACCGATTTTTTATCCAAATTAGCACTACCACTACGAATTATTTGCATTGGAATTGTTTTGATTGAATCACAATCAATATAAACTACTCGTTCTTTATGCTTTATTATTAATCGTAACCAAAATGGTAACTTTTCATAATAACTAAATTCACTTCGTGTATATTCTACTATTTTACAGTTTGGAAAATAATCAGGAAAATCTGTATAAACATATACTATATTATTCTTTCCTAAATCATTTACATCATCTGCATTTTCCTTACACCATTTTTCTCCAACACATAAAGTAGCATAAATCATTATATTAAGTTTTTTTTAACGTTAATCCAACTTGTATCTCTAAATATCTTATATGGATTACCCACCACTTCAGTTACTGCTTTACATACATCAGGCCAATGTTTTGGATTATAATCATGACCACCAATAATACCACCATCTTTTAACTTGGGTAAATATAATTGTAAATCTCTCTTTACTGATTCATAATCATGTGCCCCATCTATATAAATAAAATCTATACTATTATCTTCAAATCTATCAACAACATTATAACTAAAATCGGTTATATGCTCTATATTATTAAAGAGTTTAGTATTAAGTTTATATTCTTCAATGACCACATCCCAAGTTATGTTTGCAATTTCATTAAACTTTTCTTCACCATTGTGTGGGTCTATTGAATATATTTTATTAAATAATTTAGTACATCCAAACAACTTAGTAGATTCACCCATATAGCTTCCGATTTCAATCATTTTAGAACCATTTAAAAGATTTTCATGTAATAGAGATGAAAGTTCTGATAACATCTCAATAAAACCTATAAATTCATAATTAAAATGAAATGGACTCCATTTATCGGTTGGATTAAATCTCTGAGTAATCATAGTAACTCTTGTTTAAACTTTGTTTTATAAAAATTCATATAATTTAATCTATTAGCCGAATAAACACAAGCGTACAAACATCTTGGATTATCTGATATATTTGGTTGTGATTTATGTAACGTATCTCCATGTATTGCTACTATATCTCCGGCTTTTGGATATACTTTTTCTATTTCATTGTTATGTTTGTTATACATTTCTAATGTTCCATTTTCATCTGTGAAATCATCCAATATTACACAAAGATTTACTGAGTTTGTTCCTTCTGCTTCGTTATCTGAATGGGCTTTGAAATCGAACTCATCATTTGGTAACTTAACAACAATCTGGTCATTATATAACCAAACATCTTTTGTTTCTAATAACTCACTTGATATCTCATACATTATATCATGTTTGTAAAATCCCATTAGATACTTATCATACATTCCGGCACAACCAATACCCAACCAATGTATATCAGAGCCATACTTGGAAGGAGTTCCCACTTTATCGTTGACCCATTCTCTTAGTTTTATAGCTCGTGTTCTGAGTTCATTTATGACATCATCAGGAACAACTTCCTTTAAATGTACCCATCCTTTTTTATTGTAAGCTTTTAACATAATTAATATTCTCCAAAGAAAGTTTGTCCAAAATGTTCTCTGAAGTTTTGAAATCCAATTGCTGCATTTTCTTCCCAAGTATCTACATCCCCATCATCGGATACCCACTTGTAGGATTTGAAACTAACACCATACTTCATACAAACATATGCAAGTGGATAACATTCCATATCTACGATATCACATCCCTTAATCATTTCTAAATACTTCTCTGCATAATCAGTACGAGTATTATCATAAATCTGGTCTGTGGAAAAACATTTGATTCCACTCTCTGAAAGTTTTATCTCACATTCATTTGATTCTGGCGTACATCCATATTCAGAGAAAGGTCTAACATCTATATTATTGTAAGTTTCACCAACTTCTATTATCTCTCCTACTTTATTTTTTTGTAAATTACCACAAGAACCAAAGTTTATAACTAAATCAGGACTCTCTTCGATAATGATTTTAGTCATATTCATTGCAGCATTAGTTTTACCAATCCCTACTTGAAAAATTGGTACTCCATTTATATCTGTTAACCCACCATGTTCTAAGGGGGTTGCTGATACTAATATTATTTTACCCATCATATTTTATTAAACATTTTACATCGTGGTTTTTTACAATACCAATATCCATTAAACATATTTTATCAGTTACATTATAACCAATTTTTTCACATAATCCTTGAGCTGCTTTCATAGTACCACCCGTTGCATATACATCATCTACTATTACAACATTACCTGAAGAAAATTCTGGTAAATGAGCCATTTCAAATGAATCCTTACCATACTCTAATCCATAATCAACTGAACATAGTTCTAAATTACCTAATTTACCTTTTTTTCTGATTAATCTAACTCCACCACCAAATAACATTGAAAGTGCAGATGCAAATAAGAATCCTCTCGATTCTAATGCTATCCAATAATCAGGTTTGGTTTCTAAGAGATTACCCATATCTTTAATTGCCTCCATAAATACAGTATGGTTTGCAAGTAAAGGTTGAATATCTCTGTAAGTGATACCTTCGATTGGAAAGTTTTCAATCTTTCCTATATATTCTTTGTAGAATTCCATTATTTTAACGAAAGATATTCTTCTATCTTTTCTGAAAATAACATATCATAAACTTCCTTACCAACCTCACTTGGTGGTATTGTAATAGATTTAGATGCATATCTTGTTGCTCTCATAATATCTGATTCTGAATATAATGGTTTTGTTGAATCAATTTCTGCATTTACATATTCTACAAACTCTTCCGATTCCATCCACTTCTGATATTGATAATCATCATCATTTCTTGAAGTCAATTCATTCATTATATCTTCTTCAGTTATATGAAGTTCATCCAATAACTCTTTAGTTCTTCCCATTTTTTAAATTTTTCATTTGTGTTTCTGATAGTATTCCTCTTTTTTCTGTTTTATCATCAGTTGGTATGGAATACTTTTTTACCAACTCTTGTAACCAATCTTCTTTTGTTTTACTCATTCTTAACTATGTTTATTGCTTTATCTATGTTATCTAATGATGCCTCGATTTCAGAACCATCTGAATAGTTCAAATCCCATGAACCATCTTGTAACATCTCAAAATCTTCTTTGAGTGTTTCTAATATTTTAAGTAATTCTTTATTCATCTTTTTTAGGTTTAGGTTTTTCACATTTACCACAAGTTGTTCTATATGCTGCGTTCATTGCACCACATCCACACCTCCAAACGTTATCTACTAAATAACCAGGTTTGTATTTCATAGGTTTCCTGCATCCAATTTACCATTTTCGATATCTGTAATTAGAAACTTGATTCTCTCTGATGCCATGAGGGGTGAATCTGATTCTAACAACTCTAATATTTGGGAAAGATTTTTCTTTACCAACCTTTTGGAACAAAGAGGATTTTTAACTTTGAATTCTTTTCCATCTCTTATCCAATCCTTTACTGTGTCTCTTAAACTCATATCTTAAATTTTATATTACTAATATACGAAATTATTTTGAATTATCCAAATTATTTTCACAATTTTTTTTATGTCCAAACCAACCACCACATTTACACTTAACCCAATGTACAGTTGTTGCTATAATTGGCATTGATGCCATCATTGTCCAAACATTAGGATGAAAGTGTTCTCCACAAAACCCAAGTATATGTCTTAAGAATTCTATCATCCAAATATTTCTACTCTTATATCTTTCATCATTTGAAATCCTCTTTCTGAAAGATGCTGTCTACCTTCTTGAATCATTCTATCCCAACCACAATAATAAACCCAAGGTTTTTGTTCTGATGAATCTATCAGAGGTAGGTAGTGGTCATGTACATATCCTTTAGCAAATCCTGGTTTATCTTCTCTAGATAACGTAGGAACGAATTCAAAGTTTGGTAATTCTTTTTGTATTTTTTCCATCTCTTCTCTATAAACAATATCATCTTCAGTACGAGTACCAAAAAACAATTTAATATTTTTGAATGGTACTTTATTTTCATAGAGATAATTTATCATTGAACGAAATGGTGAGATACCAGAACCAGTTGATACAAAATAGATATCTCTATCCATTAGATTATCTGGTAAAGTAAATACTCCCATTGGTCCTCTGTAAATAAATTCATCTCCTACCTTTGCTTCATTAAACAAATACTCACTCATTGCACCACCTTCAAGATAAGTGATGATAAGTTCAAATTTATTTGTTCCATCTGGCCAGGATGCTACTGAATAGTTTCTTACAACTGAACCTTCTAATCCTGGTTTCATACACAGTTGTACTAATTCACCAGAAGTATAATTTAATTTATCAAATAACGGGTCCTCGAAAATAAATCTCCAATTTGATTTTGTTTCTTTTATAATTTCAGTTAATACTGCTACATTCATTTTTTTATATTTTTATTTACTTTTTTATATCAAAGTTGGTTTTTGAATTAATTTATCTAGTTCTGGCCATAATTCACCAAATCCTTTAGATAACTCGTTATATTGTGAATCTTGAATGTTGATATATTTTCTAAAATCCAAATCTATATCTTCTTCTTTTACTTCTTCCCAATTTGCAAAATCTTTTGAGTTTTTTATTTTATCTGATAAAGATGTCAGACTTTGTTTGTTAAATTCAACATACTTTTCAAATGTAGGGATTGTTTCAATCTTATTAATCAAATAATCCTTAACATTCTTAGAAAACATTTCAGGATGTAATACATCTCCGTTTCCATTTATATACTGCCATGTAATAGGTATCTCAACTTCATTTGAAAAACTCACAAATTCATGTAGTTGAGATAAACTAAGTATGTTCATTACTGATAAAAAGTTATAGTTATGGTTTGGATTAGTATTTTTAATAAGTTCTAAATTATTTTTCATTCTATCCCAATTTCCACCTTGTCTTACATATTCAAACTGCTCACCTACATTCTCCATACTTACAGCCCAAATTATATTATCAAAATCTTTTAACTTCTTAAATATATTAGATTTTTCAAGTTCAACTCCTAAGTTTGTTATTATTGTTATATTGGTATCTTTTCTTACAATATCTAATAACTTATCATTCTGCATTTGTAAAAGAGGTTCACCACCAGCTAACATTATCTTTTCGATTGTATCAGCACTTTCCTCTATTAGTTCAAATATCTGTTTTTGACTAGTTACATTTTCCTTATTCAATCCCATACCTTTTTTCTTTGCCCAAGAAGAACTAAAATCTTCATCACAATAGATACAAGAAAAGTTACATAAGTTACTCCATCTTAAATCAAGAGTTCTTAATTCAAATTTATTTGGATTAATTTTAACTCTATCAAAGTGCCCTCTCTGAGATAAACCAAAAATATTTTCTTCTTTAGCACATCCATCACAATAAGAATTAATCTTGGCATTTGCAATATCATCTCTTATGTTCTGAGCATCTTCACTATTGATTATTTCTTTTATAGTTCTTTTTGGTTCTTTTGGATTTCTATTTAGGTGATTTCCCCAAGTATAGGTACCTGAGCAGCATGAAGAAACACCACCATGAACGTCAATAAATAATGAATTAAATGGTGATGAACAAAAGTATTTATCCTTGAATGTTTTACCTTGAATCATATAGTAACTTTACAATAAATATATTGATTAAAAATTATTAATTTAGAACTAAGGGGCCGAAGCCCCTTTTAGTTCATTGTAAATAATTGATAACCTTAAAACTGAGGGATATCATCCTCATCAGTACTTTTAGTGTCCTCTACATCATTGAATAGAGGTTCACCATTTTCATCTTTTTGATACTTCTGTACCAATTGTTTGATGTAAGTTCTTTCAGAATCAACACCACCATCTTGTGAGAAGAATGGGTAGATTGAAATTTCAGCGGCCTCGGTAAGTTCGAAACCATCGTAGATTAATCCAGCCATCTCAACAGATGCTCTGGTAGAAACCATTGAAGTTAGTTTACCATTTTCACTCATTGATTGAGTTCTAGTGTGGTGAGATATCTCAGCAATTGCTTTCAAATCATCATCATTAACTTCTGGAAACATAAACTTTAACAAACCAAATTCTTTAACATCATCAAGAACATCCATTTCGATAGTTACAAATCTATCTAAGATTGCTCTATCGATAACTCTCGTTGAAGTATATTCATTACCGATGTTAGCCGTTGCGATGAACGTAACACCTTCAGCCACATTCACAATTGGTGAACCTTCAGCCTCATCTAATCTCAAGTATCTTTGACCTTGGTCAAGTACTGTCATCAAGATATTCCAAGCATCAGGGTGAGCTCTCGATAACTCATCTAACAGAATAACTGCGTTTGGAGTTTTGATTGCCTCAACAAAGGATGATTCTGAGAAGTAAGTTCCTTTCTTCTGGTCGAAGTGAGTATTACCAATCAAAGTAGCTCTCGGGTCTTGAGTAGCTCCAAGGTTGAAGTAGAAATCTGGTCTATCTAATGCCGAAACTAAAGCTTTAGCCGCCATAGTTTTACCACATCCAGCTGGACCGGTCATCATTATATTTTTAGCTCTCACCGCACTTCTGATAAGATATTTCCATTTCAGTTCTTCCATAACCAATTCAGTTGGTTTTAGAGATACCGAACCTTTGTGGATAAAATCCTTGATTGCGGTGTGGTCACCTTTATCTTCGAATTGTACACCACCTTGGTCTGTATTCATAGGAATAACTAAGGAGTTATAAACATCCATATCAACTTTTCTGTAAGATTTCTTACCATTTTTATTAATGTAAGCTTGAACAGCCATTCCTTGATTGAAGGCCGATTTTCTCACACCAGTAGTGGCACCTAGAGTACCAACTTTTACACCAGCGGTGTCAATTAGTTTGAAGGTATTCCCAAATTGTTCAACTTTATAAACTTCATTTGGAACGTAACCTGATTTAATTTCATTTGTCATATTTTATAGTTTTAAGATTTATTAATTATTAACTTATTTACTTTGTAAATATACGAAAAATAAATGAGAAATCCAAGCATTTTCGTATTTATTTTCATTTATTTTTGTAAAAATAATTGGTTCATTGTTTTGGTGATTTGATTAACATTTGTTACATCAATCACTTTGGCTCCTTTACCATACATTGTTTTGAATGCTTTTGAATCATATCCATCATCATATCCATCACCGATGAAATAAGCCAAGGTTTGAATTCCCATACTCTCAATCATCTTCACCATTTTGTTAGTGTGTCTTTCAGCAGCATCACCATGGTAGTAGAAACCTTGACTGGGAAAGTAAGGTTGTCCATCTGATATGTTTAAGAAATAAGAATCCAAATCGGTGTTGATTGGAACAAATTCTTTTTGAATAGCCTCGAAACATAATCCTTCTGGTGTTGTACCATGTGGTCCTAATCCACCAAACATCTTTTTAACTTTAGAGAACTTATCTACTCTACTATCGTAAGCCATTATAATATATGGTTTCTCACCTTGTGTACATCTGAAAGTTACTTGAACTTGTAAGTTAGGAATCATATCAACTGCTTTACAGATAGAAACTGTATTTATCATTGTTTTTTCCCATTTATCACCACTCATAGATGAACTAGCATCTACCGATATATGTATGTTTGCTTTCTTGTAGGAATCAACTTCAGAAAATTGGAACACATTTTCATTACCAAACCCTAAAGATGAAATCATTCTCTTATCAATTCTACCAACTTTCTGTCTGTTGAAAACTGTTGTTCTATCTTCACCTCTTACTTGAAGTTTTTTACCTAACATAGAACCAAGTTTAATACCTTTATCAACTGCATCTTGGGAATACATTCTTACAACACCCTCATTTTCAACATTCCAATAGTTTTTAGTTGTCATTGGAAACATATCTGATTCAAAAAGTGATTTAGTAAGTTTCTTAACTACGATACATTGAACAGATTGATTGCCGTAGTAACCTTGATTTACTTCTTTACCAACTTCTTTCATTTCAGAACCACTCTCTTCAATAGCATTTAAGTTTTTGGAATCTGTTTTAGAAATCGAAGTTTTTTGAATATCACCATCTAGAAATTTCTTCTGTTTCTGTATTTTCTTTTTAAGTAAATCTTTTTGTTTATCTGAAAGTTGAGTAGATGATTTAGATTTTGAATCTGAAGATGAAGATTTTTTACCATCCATGTTATCTGGTAGATTACCAATATCCATTCCACCACCACCTGTTGGTGAATCATCTGAACCTCCACTTGGAACTTCACCATTTAGAATTGAGTTAGAAAACTCTTCAAACTCTTCATCACTCATTGTAGAGTCATCTGAAGAACTTTGTCCATCATCAGAGCCTCCATCAGTACCTTCTCCTTCACCACCTTTTTGTAATTTATCTAAAGAATCATTACCATCTTGGGAAACCGATAGGTATTTAAGAATTACTTGGAAAATTTTAAGAGCCACATCAAGTGAATCTTGTGAGTTTTTTAATCTTGAAATATTTTTTAGATTTACTATCTTATAAATCTCTCTTAATCCTTTCAGAGATGAAAGTTGAGTATTTTTGTTATGTAAGTTAATAATTCTGAACATATATGATTCGATGAGCTCATCGGTATATTCATCAGATAAGAGTGCCTTATCAATTAACTTATCATTGAAGTACTTATCGTACATTTTTCTGTAATAACCTCTGTAACCAGGTGCTGATTTGAATACGAAGTTATCAATTCTCCTATCTTCAACATAGTTCCACAAATCTTTAACTGTACCAATTGTATTATTTATACCTTTTTTAATACCACCATCTTTAACATAATCAGGTATTAAATTATAAAGGTCACTAAGTAGTTGAAAGTCTGAAAGTTTAATGTGAGAACCCTCGTGAAGTGCCAGTCCAACTGCCACATCAAAATCTTTTGGTTCTGTTATCCTACTACCAATAACAACTGATTTACCATCAGTATAAGATTCACCTCTCTCTTTGAACTTAACAGGTATTGATTCGTTTGTTACGATGTTAACGAAGTTAGCAATAGCCCTCTTGGATGATGCTAACTTATATAAATCTAAGGATTTCTTTTCTCTATCGGAAAGTTGGTTAACGATGATATCATCTGTATCGAAGTCATCATACCAAAATGAAGAATTGTTGTATTTACTCATGTTTTAAGCTTTTAATTATTTACATAGTAAATATACGAATAAAAGCCGAGAATTCAAAGCAAAAAGTGAATTATTTTCAGTAAATTATACTAAAAAGTGGGTTTTTTCCCTTTACTCCAACGTATTTCCACCCCTGCTCTTCTAAATTTAATCTCATAGCAGGTGAGTTATACTTTTCGTTAAACTCTTTTACGAGTGTTCTTTGTATTTTATTCATAGAAATGATGATTAATCAAATGTGTATCCAAATCCGCTCTCTTGCTTATCCAATTCATTGTAAAGGTCATCTAAATCTTCTGCACACTTACGAACCGCTGACCAATCTTGTTCCTCAAGTGAATCTTCAAGAATGTTGGCTATCCTTCCTATTTCTTCTAATAATTTTCCCATATAAAATATAAGTGTTATATGGATTAAATATAGAGTTATTAAAAAAGACAAACCTAAATGATAGTTTTTTTTATCCAATCAAGTGATTTTGCATGTATATTGTATTTTGAACATATGGCATTTAATACCCAACCCTCGCCATATCCAATACCTATTTTACTATATTTATCTAAATTTTCGTTCATTGGTACTGAACCAAGTAAATTTTCTAATAATGGTTGTAAAGTGTTTATATCCTCTGTAATATCACTTAATTTATCTAAGTAAGGAAGAGAAATAATTTTTTCATCGATGTAAAAATTTGGAAGATTACTAAGATTTATATTTGAAAAAACTTCAAGTATTTTACTTTTTTCGTATTCACCAAAATACTTTGTTATCCTCCCATCATTTGAATCATATACATCGTAGGTATATAAGCTATCAGAATCGTAGACAAACTCGGTGTTAATACGAGTATCCAACAAATCTGCATCTACATAGGTAATTCTTTCCTTATAAGTTTCTAGAAGATTTGTTATCAGATTTATTTTTTCATAATAACTAAATACATCTCGTTTATATTCTATATAATTACAATTCTGAAAATAAGATGGTTTATCAGTTAATACATAAACTTTATTATTTTTTGAAAATGCATTTATATTTTGTGCATATTTAGTACACCATTCTGTACCTATACACATTGTAGAATAAATCATTTAATAGTAATTATCTTTTTCCTTGACCACGATACGCTTTTTTATAATATTTAGCGTTTTTACTTCGTGATGTCTTTGTCTTTGAATGAACACCTGGTCTTTTCTTTTTAGAAGAGACTAGGACATTGCCTGATATGTATGCCATTATTTTTTAATGAGATTGTTGTTTTTGAGAGCTCTTGCAGTTTTAATCCATTTTTTACCAATTGAATTATAGATTGGTTTTCTAATGAATGCATTTACTGCTTTTTGTACTTGGGATGCGATAGGTTTATAAACAGTATTATCTACAATTCTAAAGTTTCCTCCAAAAAGGTTTTGGAATTTACCTAAGTTATTTTGAACATCTTTCCAAGATTTTTCTAATAAATCATCTGGTAAAACTCGTTCTCTTTGTAAGTTTCTTTCTTTAGCTACTTCGAGTGAAGTATTAACGAATACCATGTAAGTATCATAACCTAGTGATTCAGCATATTTCTTATTTTTCTGAATCTTACTGTAAACATGACCAGTACCATCGATAACCATACCTAACCTACCTGCTTCATAAAATGATTTCTGTTTCTTAGTAAGTTGTTTTGCTTTATCTCTAATACCACCTGGTGTTGCAGTAATCTTATCCCATAGTTCTGGTTCTTCTCTTTCGATTCTTGCCAAATCTTTTGGGTCTATACCATTCTTCTTCAACCCAGCCTCAAATGCTGAATCTGAATTTACTGATTTAAGACCAGTTGATGAGAATGATGTTTTGAGTTTTTTATCAATACCGAAAATCTCCATGGCAGTAAAGGATTTACCTGAACCAGGTCCTCCTGCCATGAAAACACATTTGAGAATACCAGGGTCATCAACACCCTCGATAATCATCTGTTCTAAAATCGTTTCTTTTATGTTCAATAATTCTGATTCTATATCATACATAGAATCTACAATTACTGCTTCGGTAAGTAATGATTTAATACTCAACTGTTACTCCTTATTTTTTATTGTATATTGAGTAAACTTTATTTACTAGAGTTGATTTTTTTACTGAAATATCTAAATCTTCCCCATGGTCAGCTTTTGTAGAGTCAACTAATTCTTTTTTAGTAAGTTTGTTAAGTTTAGTTTTTGTAGGTTTACCTTTAATTGCAGATACTACATCTGATAATTCTTCTACTACATCACCAATTTCTTCTTTAACTTTTTTAACTCTTGTTTTTACTGCTTTAACTTTTTTCTGAACTCCTTCTTTGATATCGTCTACTTTATCTTCAACTACATCTGGAATAAAATCACCATCAGAATCTGCGATTTTTCCCTTTTTGATTAAAATGTATCCAACACCACCTGCAATTGCAATGAGTGCTAGAATAATTAGAATTGTTTGCATAATTTTACCTTTATTTAATTTGTATTAATACTACTATAAATATATAGTTTATTGAAAAACTTAATTTTCTATGTTATTACATTAATGTTTTACTTGATTTATATTTTACTTTGGATATTGTTCCAGCAATAACCCGTCTATTGGTTTTAGAACCAGGACTTATTTTTGGTAAGTGTAATAAGTCTGCTGGAAATATTAGTAGTTCATCTTCTTTGGGGAGTATTGCTTTGTTATAATCTTTAGATTTGAAATAGATATAACCATCATCTTTCTGTAAATTATCTGGCATGGTTACATAATAAGTAAATGTCCATTCACCCTTTGTTCTTACTTCAGACATTCTTGAGTGATTATGGAAATCCTCACCTTGGGGTGATTTTTCATCAATAATAAAAACCCAATTTGCTAAAGTATATGGAAAATCCTCACCATCGTAACATTCTTTTACTATGGTATCAATTATTCTATTTGTTACTTCTTTTATGAGGCCGTTATGGATTACAACATGAGATTGAATACGAGGCTTTACAGGTCCTCCTTCTAAGTTTGCACGTAAATCTAAGCTAACATTGTAATCAATTTCCTGTGCAAGATTTTTTAAGTACTTTTTATCGTAACCTAATTTTTGTTTGTGTATCATATCATATACCTATGTGAACCTCTCCCTCATCTTCCAGCTCTTGTATTGACTTGTGTTCTTCGATAAGACCTGATTTTGGGAATAGTATTGCGTAGATAAAAATAATTTTTAAGATTAGTTTTTTGAATTTTAGTTTCATTTTTTAATAACTCTCAATTTATGGGTGATTAGTGTACTTTTATATAATTATATATTAATATAAAAAGAAACACACTTTTCCTATTAATTTATTGTTAATTTCAAAAATAATCTTTATTTTATTCTTCGCCGTATAAACTCCACCTTTTTTCAGGTTCTGGTTCTATTACTATTTCTTCAGTATCTACAACATATACGAATCCTTCTTTAGCATCCATATAAAATTGTGTTTTACCTGTATCTTGGTAAATGAACTCAAGGACATCTGTTAAGGAATCTAAAGTAACGGTAGTGTTAGAAAGAGGAGCCCACCTATCTCCAGGTGGTACTCTCTGTGCTACTTTTGTCTTTACTTCACTTTCTTCTATTTGAGGTTCTTTACTCATTACTCAATAACTCTTAATACTCTACTTTCTTTAGCACCACTTACTTTGTAATCTATTTGAACATTTGAATCTTCAAAATCTTTTACAACTCTTGATTCAGCTTCTGTTACTGATTGTGCATCTACTAAGTAGATTTCTTTTTTTAACTTTGGATTACCATTTTTAAGTGTGGCAACTTCCACTTCTACTGTAACTTCGAAATACTTCATAATTATTATTTATTTATTTGATACAAATATACGAAAAATATTTGATACTGCCAAATATTTTATTATAAATTTTCTAAACCCTTCCATTCTCTTCCAAAAAACTCATAGTTTCTTTTAACAAAATCATCTGTTCCATCTTTTTCTATAGCAGTTTCTTCATCATCAAATATTGCATGAACAGGACATTCAGGTAAACAAGCTCCACAATCTATACACTCATTAGGGTCAATGTACAACATTTTTCCAGCGAGTTCTTCCTTACTCATTCCATCAACTTCTTTTCCAGCACCTTCAATATCAATTGGGCCATGAATACAATCAACAGGACACACATGAACACACGCTGTATCACATACTCCCTCACATGGACTTCCTATTATGTAACTCATAATTGTTTATTTGATACAAATATACGAAAAATATTTGATATATCCAAATTAATATTCATATTCTTTTCTAGGTCCTGTTAAGTTTCCATTAATCAAAAATGAACAATTGAAACATAACATTCTAAGGTTTTCATATAAATGGTTTTTTCTATCACCATCAATGAAATCTAAAACAAGAGGAACTTTATTATCAGTAATTCTTTTTTCTTCAAATCCACATTTATTACATTTTTCTAACATATATCCATTATGTAATAATCTTTGCTTTAGTTTCCAAACAGGATATTCAGGATATTTTCCTTTTAGAATATCATCTAGTGAATACTTTCCTCTTTTAAGATTGTAACCTTTACGAATACCAGTACCATCAGGATTTTTCAAATCCTCAAAGATACCATATTTTCTTGCATATTTTTTGTAAGTATTGTAAGATACTCCTAGTAAACGAGCGGCTTCCATTGCAGAACGAGCCTTTTGTTGAACTTCTTTTATCTCCGATTCTAATAAGGGTTTAGAACCTAATCCTCGTTTCATTCTCCTATTTTTACCCGCTAAAGAAAGGTCTTGTGTTGGGTCAAAGTTTGGGAATATCTTTTCGTTTTTATTTTCCATACTAATCTTCTTTTATATAAGTATAGTATATTAAAACTTTTTGATATACTTTCCTTAAGTTTCTTCTCTTACTACATCTAATGTTACACAATGAGGTCCTCCACTAAAAGTTCTGGCATGTCTCATTCTGACTGGAAGGGTTTCAATTCCCCATTTTTTAAGTTCTTGTATTAGACCAGTTTGTCTTTCTTCAACCATACAAAGTTTAT
>Ga0315320_10000627_pt1 | contig 29164 bp, 34 predicted proteins | sample M140m21515metaG_FD_203458 | JGI IMG/M metagenome (GOLD analysis project Ga0315320, IMG submission 203458) | Ammonia-oxidizing marine archaeal communities from Monterey Bay, California, United States - M1 40m 21515 | ecosystem: Environmental > Aquatic > Marine > Coastal | place: USA: California... | reverse complement strand
TCGTCAAAGTTGTTGTTGACTTTTACGAACGCTTGTCTTAGGTCATCACCTGTTCCATCGTTTGCTAGTGTTCCTACATTTATTCTACTTATTGCCATTTTTCTTTCCTAAGTTATTACGCTATAATTGAGCCTTGGTTTGCAGTATTCACCCAACCATTTGTACCATATAGTAATGTTATATTATCGTTTACATCAGCCATTGTAATTGTTGTTCCAGTAGCAAGTGTAGTCGGAGTAATTGTTGCGTCACCGCCATCTACTATCATACTAATTATTTTTATTTGTCCTGCTACACCATCTGCAAGTGTGTAGTCATCTGCGCCAGTTGTTGTAATTTCAGTAATGTATGATGTTACGTCAATTGCTCCAGGGCCACTAATTTGTTGCACACTTCCTATCATAGTTTGTTGTGCTGGTGTTGCTGTATGTGTTACTTCGCCTGTTGAAGCATCATACATCAATGTAGTTGTACCACTACCACTTCTAATTGGTTTAATTACTAAACTACTTGCTGTAGTATTTTCTACTGCACTACCTGTTGCGTTGATTACAATTGAGTTTGCGGCTTGGTTAGTTTCACCTGCTAATTTTCCAATTGCTATTGCAACAGTACCTTGAGTTTCTCTACCTGCTGAGTGACCAATTGCTACTGCGGATACACCTTGATCATTTTGTCCAGCGTAACGTCCAAGTGCTGTAGCCTGTGCGCCTTGTCTTTCTCTACCAGCAGAAGTACCAACTGCTGTAGCCTGTGAACCTTGATCTGTTGTGCCAGCGTATGGTCCAATTGCTATTCCACCATATGCTTGGTTAGTTACACCTGTGTTTTCACCAAGTGCAATTTTATCTTCACTTGTTCTTATACTTGTTGTATCTACTACACCAACGATCTTGTTGTTGTTACCATCTACAAGTAAAGTTGAATCATCTCCAAATACACTACCTTCAACGTCACCGTCAAGTGTACCTACGTGAGCTCCGTTAATTGTACCTGCAAAGTATGCATTTTTAAATCTTACTGCGTCTGTACCTAAGTCCCAAAGGTTATGTTGGTTAGCATTAGGTCTAACATGTCCTCTTATTGTTCCGTCTAAATTTACCGCCGCTAATATACTATCTATAAGTATAGTTGAATCATCTGCAAAAACACTACCAACTAAATCACCAGTGTTGTTTACGTCTATTGTAACTGCTCCATTTTGTATATCTGCTAATGTTAAATAGCCTGCATCGTTTACAAGTACACTTACACTTGCTCCTGGTTGTACTGCTGTTGCAGCCAATCCGCCTTGTGCTGTTGTTGCGGCATCTGTGATTCCGTATCCTGCTAGTGTTGTTGGAGTTGCTGTTAAATCTGCAAATGCTACTGTAGTTAAGTAACCTACATTATTTGTAAGTGTACCAACATTATCGCCTGGAACTAATACATTCAAATCATCAGTTAAGTCACTTAATTGAGTTGGACCACCTGTAATATCTGAAAATGCACCTGTAACTGCTACAGTTGCTAATTCAGTTCCGCCCTTTTTAATACTAGTTGCATTAATTTCGTTTGCGCTTACTGTGCCACTTGCTGTTACATCTACAACACCAATAACACTGTTACCAGTAAGTTGTAGATTATCGCCATTTGGAATTTCTCTAATTTTGTTGCCGTTTGTTGTGTCAACAACTAATGGATATCTATTTGCCATTGTTTTCCTCGCTTACTGTATTTATTTGCTTTGGTTCCATGCTTATCATCGGTGCTCCGTTTCCGTTCGGATAAAACGTAAAAGTTTGTCCTGTGCGATCATCAGTTTGAACAACTGGTTTATTTTTAATGTTGTTTATGTTATTGTCAGACATTATACTCTACCTACTACTACTTCAACTGTTCCTTTTTCTGTTGTATCTTTAGTACCAATTGCTTTACCAATTACACTTCCTACTTTAGGATCATTGTCAACAATAGCATATCCTGGTATTGCACTTGCAACCAACATATCACCTTTGGCAACTTTTCCAATTACATTTACAGGAACTTTACCTTGTAGTGCTGTAAGTGTTTTTATACCTGGACATCCTTCGTTCATAGTATAAGCACTTTGATCACTTACTACACCAGCTACTCTTGTTGTACGATGTTCTGTACTTTGTGTAACATCTTTGTCGCCACCAAATACAAGTACTGTTCCAACTGCGTATTCTACATCACCTTCATAGTACTCAGCTAAGTCAGCGTATGTTGCTTGCATACGTGATCCAGCTGTTAAACTCCAGTTACCTGTAAAGCTACCTGCTGTTGCTGCTGCACCTGTTGTGATAGTAGTAGTTGTTACTTGACCAAATTCAACATTACTTGCTGTACCTAATCCGTCAACAGTTGCACTGATATTACCAGCTGCACTTAAGGTTTGATTTACACCTGTTTGTCCTGTAGTATCACTTACACTTAGCACCATAGTACCTGTAGTATTATTAGGTACTGTTATTGTGCCTGTGCCTTTTGTAATATTGCCACTTAGTTTAAGTGTATCGTTTACATAAACACTTCCTGTTCCGTTTGCTGATAAATTTAAATCAGTGTTGTCACTAATACTTGTAATAGCATCAGTTTCAATACCTGTTCCAGTAACTTTTGCTTCTACAGTTCCGCCTGTAACAAAAGTAATAACATCAGCACCACCTTCACTAAATCCTGTATTTGTTCCTAATCCAATACCTGCACCACTTGAGTCTTTTTCGTTTGGTGCTTCAATGAATGAAGTATATAACCAGCGTGTTGCTATAGCACTAGTTTCTTCTGTTGTGCCTGCACCACCTACTGAACCATAAGCACTGTTAGCATGGAATGTACTTTCAGTTGGTGCAACACTCATCTCACCAACTTTAATATTTCCGCCTGTGTTAATAGTTGGTTTACTTGCGCCACTTGCTGTTAGGATAGTTCCTTGTCCTGGTGTCTTAAATGATAGTGTGCCTAAGTTTTCACTTAGTACTACGTTACTTGCTGTACCACCTACAATAAATGATGTCGCTTGTAAACTTCCATCGTTTCTGCGTTTTGCAATACTTGTGTTTTCATTTTCGTAACTTATTTCACTTGTGCTATATGCACCAGTACCAGTTTTAACTAATATTTGCCCTGGGTCACCTACAATACTTCCACTTGAGAAGTAAGGTAGTACAGCAGCAAAATCTCCGTCTGCTAGTCCTAATCCTTGATCAATAACTTGTGCAAATGTTACACTTTCTGCTCTACCTGTGCTTGGTTGTTGTCTACCAATTACTGTGTCAGTTGTAAGCTCTGGAAGTTTTGCATAATCAACTCCACGATCTCGTAAACTTATATAACCTGTACGTTTAATACTTTGTACAAATACAGTAGCTAAACTTGCCGGAGATGCTGTAACACCAGTTGTATTGTTAAATGTTGATCTTGAAAGTATAGTTGCATCAGCTACCCAAGTATCACCTGTTCTAATAAGAGCAGTTGTGCTATTTGTAACATCATTTACAACAACACCTGTGTTTGTTCCTTGAGTAAGTGTATCACCTGTAATTAATGTAAGTGTTCCACCTTGAACAGTTATTTCAATATCTTCTGCAAAACTTTCATCTTCAAATGCTGCTAAGCCTCTTGATGTTTGTCCTGTTCTACCGTTTGTGCCGTCACCATCAACTCCTAGTAATCCTGTACTGTCAGCTAATGTACCTGCACGATTCATCATTATTTTATTTTGTGCAATGTTAGCATCGTCATTTACATCGCTGTTAATAATAGATTGTGCTTCAAGTTGTAAATCAATTTCAGTACTTGATGCTAGTCTGTTTACTGTAATATTGACATCACTTGTTGTTGCTTCAACTGCGTTTGTAACTTCGTCTACTGGATTCTCAAGTACATTGGCTGTTGTTGCACCTGGTGATCCTACAACTCCGTTATTAATTGGACTTGCTGTAGTACTAAAGTCACCTACTGTTGTTAGGTTGTAAGTAACAATTCTTATGTTCTGATTAAGAACTTTATCAAATCTAGATTCAAGTGCTACAACAGTACCTTGTGCTGTACCGTCAGTAATAGTTCCTCCAATTGTAAACAGTCCTGGCGATTCTGGCTCAACTACTAAACGCTGAGATCCTGTAGGAGCAAGTATTTGTTTACTCTTATTTGGAGTTGTAACTGTGTGTATTGTTACGTTTCTTAAATCATCTAATTCATCGTAATTACTAACTGCTTGACTAACAAAATCTTTTGTTGTTGCATCGTTGTCATCTGTTGGATCTAGTAAGTTTTTAATTTGCTTACTATTTGCATTTAAGTTAGCTTCTAAAGGTGTTGACCCATCTAATGCTAAAAAGCCCGGAGCAAATCTAGCTGTACCAGTTAGTTGTGCTGTACCGTCATGTCCTAAACGTCTACTTACATAACTTGCAACTGCTTTTTCAGTTGGCACTGCGGTATCAGACAAGTCAGTAAATAATTCATCATTTGAGAATTCATCAATAGTAACACCATCTTTAAATCCTAATGATGCTGCTCTTGAAATACCAACGTCACCTGCAAATGTAATACTACCAGTTGATTGATCAACAACAAAATACTTACCTACACGGAAGAATCCATCATTGTCACTACTGATAAAGAATACTCTACCTTTTCTACGTTCCCATACTTGTGCTTTACTTGCTGTGTCAGCATCTTGATATGCTGGTGCTTTAGCATTTGATCCACCAATTGGTTCACCAAGCAATACATTTGGATAGTTACTTGTATTAAATCCGCCTGTACCAATTTCTGTAAAGTCGTGTCCTGTTGCTCTAAGTAACGATATTGCAACCGTAATTTCAGCTGTTGCTCCTGCAGGTAATCCGCAGAATATCTCACGCTCTGCTGTTGGTACTAATCTAATTCCTGCTGCACCTGATCCATTTACATCTGTACTTGCAACAGTTTGTGTTTCAATATACCAAACACTTGAGAAGTCAGCCCAACGACCTCCGCTAGTGTAAGTTGTAAATGTAGTACCGTCTAGTGTCCCAGTTAATGCTGAGTCTGTATATAATTCATAAGTGTTTGTAGTAACATTATTAACGTAATAATTTTTACCGTTAAGTTCTGTCATTCCACCTACGTTTTCAAACTCTACTCTATCACCGTTTGACAGGTTGTGACTTGCACTAGTAACTACTACAGGATTAGCTGCTGTTATTGCAGTAATATTGCCTTTAGTAATTGCATCGTAATCAATAACTTGTAATACTCTTCCTCCGTATGCGAAAACCATACCTCCGGCATAGCCTGCATCACCAGGGTTACGTATTACTTGTGTTACTGCATTTGTTGAATCTTGTACAATTCTAGTTGCACTAATACTATCTAATTTTTTAATTGCTAAGAATGTATCAGTTACTGCATTACCTAATGTTCCACCACCACTTGGAGCACTTGTTCCTATGTTCAAGTAATCAATAGTTGGAGTTACATAATTAAAGTCTGCATCAAATGTTACTTTAGTTTCGTCAGCTTGTAAGTCTTGGTTTTGATCATCTTTTTGTGTAAAGCCTGTACTTCTATATGTTGTAGTATCACTTTCATCAAAGTTAATAGCAGTACTTGGACGTTCACTAATATCCGGAGTATCAACATTATCAAAGATAAAGTTTTCACCTTGTCTGTATTCTACTAATGTATCATGTGCTACGTTGCCTTGTAAGTCTGGGAAGAAGTCTGTATTAGATCCTGCTTCTTGAATACTTAAACGATAGACTCTGTTACTGAATGTACCGGCTGTAGTTTGATAAACTGCTGTTATTGGAATAGTTATATCATTAGTACTAGCTACACCGCCTATATCTCCACCATCTACAGTAACAGTATTTCCTACGGCATATCCGTTACCAACATTTGATACAACTGCTGTAGCCGCACCTGATACAACAGTAATTGTAAATGTAGCACCTACACCACTGCCAGTTGTTGATTTTTGTGCAACGGCAGCATAAACACCGTCACTACCTGGAGTTCCAGTTATACTAGAATTATCAATAGTTTCAATACCTGTTGCTACAATCGATCCTGTATCTCCGTCAACACCGTCTGCATCTGAGTCTGATAAGTTTTGGATATTTGTAATTTTATAATTAAGTGAACCTGTTGCACCGCCGTGGTTAATTGTAACATAAGCATTTTTCATTGGCTCTTGTTTAAAGTCGTACAACGTTAATACAGTATCACCAGATGCGTTTGTTAACCCACCGTGTGTAAATGCTTTTACAGGTTGTGTCATGTTTCTTAGTGTAGTAACCTGATCTGGAATTTCGTTTGGATCAGCACCTTCAGCAACTAAACCAAAGTTACCATAACCGTTTGAACCGTTAAGTGATCTAATCTCTGAACCGTTTGCTGCATAGTATGCCGCATGTGTGTAGTATGTAAACATACTAACCATTTCAGAGAACGCACCGTTTGTAGTTACAAGTCCGTATCCTAAGTCGTTAATTTGTGTAAAGTCGTTTCCTAGTATTGATCTATTACCAGCAGTTTGTAAGAATATATCTTGGTTGTAATCATTTTCATCATGACCAACTGCTCCAATTAAATCAGTTCCAGCAAAGTTCCAACCATTACTACCGTTTGAACCTGGATCTAAGTAAATTATTGCTCTACCTAATCCGCTATCATAATTTGAAATAGCATTAACTTGAAAACGCTGACCTTTGTAATAGAATGGTGCTGGAAGTTCTGGTAATCTTAATTTTAGTCCTTGACCTTCACCACCAACGTCTTGTGATTCTACATAAAGTGTAAATGCATTTAGAGCAACACTTCCGTTAGCATCAGTATAGTTACCACTGTTGCCTTGTACTCGCATTGGAATGTTACCTGCAAACGCATCAACAAACATACCACCTCTAAACGCTTTTTTGTTTTCACTCTTTGAAAAACTTGAAGCAGTTTGAATGTAAGGTGATTTAGTTAAAATTTGTCCTGTTGGATCAAGCACACACATAAAGCCGCCGTGTCCTTGTACAGTCACGTTACGAACAATAGTTGCATCGTCCATCATAAACACATCCATCTCGTCATTGCGTTTAGGTGGATTATAGTCTGAATCAAATGCAAACGCTACTACATCAACAAGTTGTCCAACTACTGTAACACTGCTTGTTACTTGTATCCATTGTGTTGTGTCAGTAAGCTGTTGGTACGTTGCTGATAGTACATCAGTATCTTCATCACTTGCTGCAGATACATGATTTTTTAATGCTCTATAATATAAAGTTCCTTTTTTAACAAAGTCACCTTGTTTGTACGTAACACCAGTTGCCCAATCTGGTTCAGCTTTTCCTTGCGAAATATCTGGATCAAAGTTAGTGCCTGGATTTTTAGTAGGTGCCGTTGCTACAAGTAATTGTGCTGTTAGTGTACTAATATAATTAATTGCCGCAGCTGTTTCTGTTTCTTGTCCGCTTACTGCGCCAGTATAATACTCGCCCTGGTTTTCTAAAGCAAATTCTTTTCCGCCATTTTTTAAATCTTTTACAATACCGTCAACAATTATTCCTGTATCTCTACGACACTTTGTTTCATTGTAAACTAATGATGGATATGTTGTATTAATAAAATATATTACTTCGTCTTGTATAAATTCTTTGTTCTCGTCAACAATAGATGCTGCTGTTGAATATTTTCCTAAGTTAGTTACTGCTCCACCTACATTTGATTCCTTTGTATTATCTTTCAAATAATGATAACCAAAGAACCCTTGTTCAACACCAGTTTGATTTATAAACGGAGTACCGGTTGTAGTAAGCGTTAAGCCGTCAAATTCTTTATCTCTATAAAAATATGTGTTAGCGTATACACTTTGTGATATACGTTCTTTAGGACGTATAATTACTCGTCTAAATTCGTCTCCTTTTAATGAAACGTTTTTAGTAAGTTTAATTGGATAGTCTTCTTCATATTGTCCTGACTCAACTTTAATAGTAATTTGTTTTTTCTTAACAAAGTTACCCATTTCAATTTCTTCACCTGATTCAAAGTTTTTAGGTTCTAAAAGTTGTAAGTAAAAGTCAGTTGAGTTTGTGTCTTGTACTGATGTAATAATTCTACCAATAGCACCTGAACGTTTACCACGTAGTACTTTACCAGGAATTGCATCAACGTTATCTGGATCTGTTTGATTTAACTGTCCGTTAGTACCATTAACCATTGTAATTTCATATCTGTTACCAAATGCTATATCTGCACCTGCTTCAATACCATTCGAAATAATAGTTCTTATTAAACTAACATTATTGCTTACAGAGCTTGCACCATTAGGTTCAGCACCACCTGATCCGCCATCCCATACAGCAGATTGTGTTGTATCCTGTTGGAATTTAGTTTGGTAACGTAACCCAATGTCACCACTTACAAAAGGAGTGTAAGCACTGTTATCAAATGCTGTAGTTAGTGCTTCATCGGTGAATAATTCAAAACTAGTTGTATCAATTACTTTTACAAATGCAAACTGACCTTCTATCTCAGTCATACCTGCAATAGTATCAAACTCTACAATGTTTCCGTTTTTCAAACCGTGTGTTGTAGTAGTTGTAACAAGTGACGGTGTGTCTCCAGACTTCCTAACAATACTTTGTATTGCTTTTTCGTTTAATAATTTATTTTGTAAAATTGCATTTGTTATAATTTCGCTTAAGAATCTAAAACTATCATCTGTTTGCAATTTTTGTGATGTAATTGCAATACGTCCACTTACACTTGAGTAATATCGTTCACCGGCTGTTCTTGAAAGATAGTTAGCATTGTTTCCTCGTTCTGCATCTAATCTTAAACTATCAACAATTAATCCTAGGTCACGTTCGCATGTTGCTACATTGTAAGTAAAAGTTGGATATGTGTATCTAATATAATTAGAAACTTCTGCAACAATATATGCTTTGTTTAATCGTAGCGTAGCACTTGTAATTGAGTTTACAGGATTTTCTACTCCTGCTGTAATAACTGTACTGTCAACATTCGAACTGTGTTGTAATGTTTGGAAGTATGGTCCTGGTTCTTCAGGAGCTGTTTTAATTAATTCTGCTGCACGTCTAGCGGCTGCATTAATTGTTGCGTATGCATAAACGTTGGCAGTTCCTTCTTTACCTGGTGGCACACCTGCCATGCTATCATTGCCTGCTGTGCTTACAAATAAAACTTCAGGTGAACTATACGCTGTGTTGTCAACATAATATTTTGTTGCGGCTTGTAAATCTGCGTCACCATTAGGTGTTCCATCACCAGCAAGATCACCTGGATGGTCAAATAATGTTAGAGCACCTTCCATAGTATCGCCTTGACGTCTTACAATTGCATCACGTGGCATACCTACGTCTTTTAAGAAGTTACCTTCTAGTGTACTATCAAAACCAGAATCAGTTATTGTATGAGAATCGTCGTCTGCAATAGTTCCGCTTACACTAATTTTATTGTTAGCTGCTTCAGTTGCACTTTCTGTTTGTGCTTGTGACGCTGTAGCATACAATCCAATTTGGTCGTCGTTTATGTATCTAATATAATATGTTGTTCCACTTGTAATTCCAGTTGGATCAGTATCTTCTGCTTGGAAAATAAATGCTGTACCATTAGCACCACTATCATATCCGTGGCCTGAGATAAACAAGTTACCATCTACATAATTTGTAATTGTTTTTGTAAATTGTGTTCTTGTTGCAGGTTCAGCTGCAATTCTAATAGGTAACCCGCTTGTAATATAACGTCTGTCACCATAGCCTTTTGTAATTACTAAATCATCAATTGTGTATGAAGTTGATCTACCTGGCTGTGAGTTAATAGCTGTTGCCGCACTGTCACTAATCTGCACACCTGCAATACCAAAGTTAGCTGCATCTAAGTGACTACCTAGTGTAGGATTAACATTGTCGTCTACTAAGGCACTAAATGATGTTGATAAAATAATCTTACCTGGAACACTAACAACATCTACAGTAATACTATCATCTGTTGCAGCATCTAAATCTGAGTCACTTCCAATTGTACTATACCTAATTGCATTGCCTGCACTATTAGTTGTAATAAGTTTTCCTGCTTCAAGAGTCTCTGGAGTATCACCTAGTGTAGTAAATGATATTTGCCCACCTACTCCAAATACTGCATAAAGTTCTTGGAAGTTTTCGTTTACTTTACGAAACGATTCTCTAATACTATCACCAGTGCCGTCGTTACCTTCTACACCAATATTTACATCTTGTTTTGCCATTTATTGCTCCATCTCAAGTGGTATTGCTAATTTGTCCATATCAAAGTTTACACTTACTCCGCATCCACAACTTGATTGGGCATTTGGATTTTGTATATCGAACATTGATCCCATAATATCTTTTTTGTAATCTACAACAGTTCCTACCATAAACATTATACTATGCTGACCAATAATAAAATTATTACCCTGCTCAGTTACTACAAGTTCACTACCTTCTTCAATATCACGGGCATCATTAATTGTTCCCCAATCATATTCAAAGCCAGCACAACCGCCGCCCTTCATGTTTAAAGTAACTCCAAATACATTATTTTCTTTACAAATAGTATCGATTTGTTGTTTAGCTGCGTCTGTTAGTGTACAAATTGACATCGGATCTCCTTATTACAGTTATTTATCGTATCGTTTTATAATCTTAATGTTAAATATAGTTATGTTCATTAAAGAATTTAAGAAACGAACCCGGCACACTCGTAAGTCTAAATTAGGTAGTAAACATATGTATACTAGAGAGCGTACATATGTTAGCCTTAGGTGTGATAGTTGTGATGAGGAGTTTATAAGAGCAAGAGGTAGCATGGATCCCAAGCGATTGAATAACAATTACTTTCATGTTTGCTCACAATGTGATGTAAAAAGTTTTGCTCAACGTAAAGGCGTTGAAAGAAAGCATATATGGGATATGCCTGCTAGTAGTGATTTAGATATTAGTAAACTTTAGGTTACGTAACTTGCATTAACATAGCAACAACTAGGACCGTCTTCATGATCTAATCCTACTTTTGCATTTTCAAATACAGATTTGCACCACTGGTCTCTGTCATAGTAACTTACAACATCAAGTATTTGAATAACTTGGCCAGTTTCTACTTTTGTAATTGTTACATTATATTGGTCTTTAGTAACACCTTCAGATACTTCTCTAGTGTTATCAGACGTTTCGGCTGTTAGTGTGTACTCTCTCGCCATTGCTTAGTCTTCTCTTTTCCAGATAGTCCAAGCACCGTATGCAATAGCACCGTATGCTACTATACTTGCAATTGGTTTAAAAATTAAAAATGCAATACCTGCACCAATTAATATAGCACCGTCAAGTGTAGTTCTTTCGCTTAGACGAGCGTTTATCCATTTTTTAATCATTAGTATTTCCAGCCCTTCTTTTCGTTTGTTACTTCTTTTTGTGATTTTTTAACTTCAGGAAGTTTAGTTGATGGTTTTAACTTTACATTAGTAAATCCAGGTCCTTTATCAGGCCTTGGACTAATAATTTTATCTAATTTTAAATCTTGCATATATTACTCCTATACAGTATTTATCTTGCTGTGCGAATGAACGTTTCTAAACTTTCTAAAGATTTTGTGTGTCTTGCTAGTTTACGCTCAAGCACTGTCATAGCGGCTCGTTGTTTTCTAATTTGTTCTTCTAGACTTTGTACATATGCGTGTGTTGGAATTCTTTGTATTGCTCCATCTTCACCGAGCATTTCAAAGGTGTCAACACCTTGTGCTTTTAACCCACCTGCAACCCTATTAGGATTCTTATCCGAAGCCGCTGAATTCTGGGGTGCTGAGTTCAAGCTCTTGTTGCTGTACATTTTGTTTAGATAACTCATATTGTTTTCCTTCATTGTATTTATATAGAGCAATACTAGCAAGGTTCTTACATTTGGATTCGCACATGATATCTGCATATGGCAAGAATGATAGTGCATAGTCGTTGACTGCATTGTTAGGATAGTAATCACTGTGCGCTCGTAGTTTGCCTTTCTTGTGTCCTGCTTCTAATAGTGCAGGAAAATTAGGCATTGTGTTATGTGTAAAGCCTTCGGGTAGTGCTGTGTCTCTGCTGTACGAATAATGTATTGCAGGTCGCACACCACGCCAGCTATCTATTACGCGAGCAAATCTATCGTCGGTGGGACGTATATATTCACCTTCACGGCACCAGTGATGGTGTATGTCGAGTACCAATGCGCATGTGTCGACAAGTTCGAGGCTGTCTTGTATGCCCCATTTGTTCTCGTCGTTCTCGATCGTGATCGTGTTTCTCGCTTCTGGAGATAGTCTGTTGTCAACTGCGTGTTTGATACCGGCTGGACCTTGTCTGCCTGATATATGGACGTTGCACTTGAAATCTTGGAACGATTGGCCATAGCCCATCCATCTGATGCAATTAACATGATATTCAAACTCCTCTATTGATCGTTCGACGATGTCCGGGTTATCACTGGCGAGGACGGTAAACTGACCAGGGTGCATGGAAAGTCTGACATCAAGGGCTCTTGCCGTGGCACCGACTTCTGCAAACGCTCTCTCACAATATGCCACAACGTCAGGCTTACGCCAATAATAGCACCAATCGCGCTGGGTATAAACAGGAAGTACATCAGAACCGAGCCGTACCATCCGTAGTTCAATTGGAAGACTTCCAACATATTCAATTAACCTTTTGTATGACGCAATGTTGTGAACCATAAGTTCCCACAAGCGTTCTTCAGCAACTTCACGTGTCTGCCTATTGAGCCACTGTACAGTTGTGCTACGAGTATTTAGCGGGCGTTGAATTTCTTCAAGCACTTTCTTCTTCTGTGTTTGATCTGGATGCATGTACTTGCATGCAAAGCCTATACGTTTAGTTACCATTTTCTATACTGTCCATCGAGTTCGTGTGTGCCTGAATTGTAAATTGCCCACGCTATACAGTTGTACCATGCATAGTGCGCAGGATGTTGCCTTAGTTGTTTGTACCATTGTATAGCAAGTATAACACGTTTCTTAAAGTTTGTCAACCTACAAATGCCTTCTCTTGTACAAAGGTCCCTGCTTGTTTGTTAGAACCTTCTTTAAATCCCCAACCATCAAACATAGTTGCTACTTCTTTATTGAAGTCTAAATTACCACAAATCATAATCTTATGTTCACTTGGTTCTAAATTAGGCACTATTTGTCCTGCTCTTATAAACTGTGTAATACGTTTGTTATGTCCAGTCCAAGTTGAGTCTTGTGTAACTGTTGCTGTATACTTAATCCCTTGTTCTTGTAAGAAACTATCCCATGCTTGTAGTTCTTCTGCTTTACGCACACTCCAATACACATGTATCTGATCAAAGTGATCGTACGTTGTAGGGTCTCTTAGAAGCGAAATAAAAGGTGCTATGCCGGTACCTGTAGCTAACAACCATAAGTTACCGCCTAGTGCTAAATTATTAAGTGTAAGAGTGCCTGTAGGCTTTTCATTTACTATTATCTCATCGCCTACTTTGATATGCTGTAGTTTGCTCGTAAGCGGACCGTCTTGTACTTTAATACTGTAAAACTCTAAGTATTCATCATAAGGTCCACTAGTAAGACTGTATGCTCTCATTATAGGTTTGTTCTTTTGTAGTTTTTCAGACCAGTTGTTAAGACCGATCATTACAAACTCTCCTGCTATAAATCTAAATGTGCGAGGACGTTCTGTGCGTATTCGAAACAATGTTTCTGTATAATGTTCTACTTCAATTACTTTTAAATTCATACCCAATTCTCTTTGACCCAAGGATCTTCACAATTATGCGGATTTGGATCTCCGTGGAAAACACATACACAACATTCTATCCTAGGTTTTACATTTTCAATTGTAGTAAAGGTACGTGTGCCTTTTGTACCTCCTATTGTTAGTTGTTTAGATTTGCGGACTTCCCACTTCCAACTCTGTATCCAACTGTCTGGATACAACATTGGCTTCATCTTTAGTGTTGCTTCATATAGATAATCTTGATCACCAAAGTGTCTTGATTGCATCGCTTTAGGATCTTTAATATATTCGTCCCATACAAAATGTAATTGACCTGTTTTGAAACGAACAATACTACTGTTATATTTGTGCCACTTAGGACGCATTGCCCTTGTAAAGTCTCTTATAGTACACCAATGGTCGTTTTGGTATGTAATTAATTTATCAATGTTTGCTGACAGTACAACATCTAAATCCATATAAAGTATTGTACCTTTTATAGGTAAGTCTGCAGAAAACATATACGGCTTGCACCACCAGCCTTCTAATCCTTTAGGTATTTCTAGTGTTTCAATTTCAGGATTAAGATATCCTGTATCATCAGTAAGACATACAAATTTAAAATCTAAAGTACACCACCGCTTACACATATTGTATAAGCGGTTAACGTAGTCAGCATCATACTTTGTTCCATGTTTTAAACATAGAATATAAATTTGACTATAATCGTCTTTGGAATTAAAGTTAGTTTTTTGAGCAGAGCCGTGTTTCTCTAGTCGGCGTTGCTCTTTAACTTTTAACCATTCTTGTTTAGTGTACTGACTTTTGTCTATCTTAGCCATTAAATCTAATTTTCTGAGATTCGAATGGAGTATAGATAGCACTATTTGCTCCATGCTCAGCACACTCTACACTTTCAACCCAGCAACGATCAATACTTGCTTCGCGGATTAGTTTGTCTGCAAAGTTAAATGCGTGGTATGCAAACTTCTCTGCACCAACACCATCAAACTGTCTAATCTCTGCAAGTCCTTTTGTTTCAAGCAACAACAGATCATCCTTCATAGGATCATCTTTGTCAATACAAAGTTTATGATCGAAGTTATCTTCAAGCCATGCTTTAACTTGTTTCAAACCGCCAAAGTCTACTGCCCAGTTTTTGTTGTCTAAATTTTTACAACCAAATGTAAATTTAAATTGTAAACTATAACCATGTAGCAAATGACAGTGTGAATGATCTGCATTAGGTTGACGGAACACCGCTGAAAGTCCGATGTTGTGTCCGTATGTTTTTGTGCTATAATAAGCCATATGTATTCTCCTATTTTAAACGGCGGAGTGTTTAAAGAGGGTCGACGTATAAAGTCCTCTGTGTAATGTACTTATTATACTATAAATTATCTAAGGTGTCAAGTGAAACATTAGAATAATTCCAGCATTTTGGTAACTTCCAATTGCTTGTTTGATAAATTGTAAACTTACGTTTATTATATAATTCAAATACTTTGCCTATTTGGTGTATCCAATATCTAGGATCTACTGCATGTTTTGTACCAGCATCATATCCCGAAGTATCTTTATATACGTTATTAACTTTAGTAGTTTCACTATGCAGATCAAATCCTAATAGCTTTACATCAGATGATAGTTTTGCTCCGAGTAGTACTGCATATGGTCCACTTCCCCATTGAAAAGGTTCGTCCCACCTATCACTTCCAATATATGGTAAGACTGGAACTGTTCTAATTCTTTTGTATTGTTTGTAATTTCCAAACCAGTCTTCTCTAGTATAAACTAACGCATGTTCGTTTGCGCCTTGTTCGACTGCTTCTTTTACCATTCTTCTATCTACACATATTAGATGATCAACTCGATAGTCACGATGTATCGCATTACATCCGATCTTTGTGTCGATGTGTTTATCTAAATCAATATCTTTACGGCTTTCGCCATTGCCAATTACTAACATTAAAATATTTAGCGTGGATCAACTTTTAAATATATGTTATCGAACACCTGCTTTTTGTGCGTTTTGAATATCATATGCACACATGTAAACTCGCCTGTCATACTAACACGATATTCGCCACCGTGTTTCATATCGTCTGGTACTTTCATATGCCAGCCGTTTTCTACAGCTTCCCCTGGTGCTGTTGCTTGTATGTAACGTTTTGTAAATGTGTTTAAATCATGTGTATGTGAGCCATCTGTTGCGTGTGCTACGCCATATGCGGCTGTGCTGTTGCACTGATACTTCTTTGATCCTACCATATAGAACTCTATGTCTTGATCTTGTTCAATCGGATTGTTTACTACGCTAATTTTTGTATCTGTAAACACAAATGCGTTGTCAAAGCTCATGTACATTATGCCTAATGATATAATTGTTACCATGCTTAGTCCGCTTATTATGTTAGTCATTGCCTTTACTAAAATAAATTTCTTATCTTTCGTCATTTTTAATTTTCTCCAAGTCGCGACTTACTGATTTAAATTCGTCACGTACCTGGGCTAAGTTTTTACTTGCCCTGTTAAGTGTTTTTACCAAATGTCTTATGGTATATATTGTCCAGAACCACCACGTCACGGCAGTGATTGCAAACAATCCGAGTCCCACCCAAAATGCCTGTTCAAAGTTTATTATGCCTACAGTTACTAATATTAGATTGATTATCAAAAATGCTGTTGGCACCAGTCGTGCAAACAGATCCCAACGCTCAACCTGCGCCTCTATGTTGTTTATGTTTTCTATTTTTTTATTGTTCATTTATTTATTTCCTGCCTTTTGTTAACGGAGGCTCGTGACAAACTCCGTGTACTGTTTAGTACAGTGTATTTAAATATTCTTGAAATTTAATTAAATATGAGCTTTATGCAGATATCTGACCAAATGGTTTCCAGTCACCCGGTGTACCTTCACGTACACAAATCCAGCCAACATAGCCTGTTGGTCTTGGATCGCTATTCCATACAATATCGCCTTTTACATAAGATCCTGAATTGGGGATATCATTTCCTACTTGCTGTTTTTTACCTTGGAAACGTACTGGTCCTGCTGTAGTAATATCAGCATCAGATGCAAAGTTGTTAACTCCTACGCCTATCTTATCATTATATATAGTTTTAGAATGAACTGTTATTGTACCTGATGATTCAATTGACAATCTTTTTGTATCGTCAGTAATAACATCTAGTCCACTTGTAGTCCAAGTTCCAAATTTAAATCTAAAGTCATCTGTTGGATCAATTACAAATTCATGATCTAAACTTTGTATACTTACAGCACCATTAGGTTCGCTTGTACCAATCCCTAAACGCATGCTATCAGGATCATATATGATGTGTTCATCTATATTAACTCTACCTGCAACTGCTAAACTTTGGAGTGTACCAACTGTTTGTAAGTTACTTTGAGTAACTCCTTGTCCTAAATTTGTTGCACTTAATACAGGTACATTACCTATTCTGTATTCTTTATCTCTAAAGATATCTACAGTTTCACTGCTAAAAAATCTATCTGGTCCACCTTGGAAAGTTAATGAGCGTGTATTACCTTGTCCACTCCATACAAAACCTTTGTTTAGTATCGAACCGTTTTCAGCTCTGAACTCTAAGTTACTAGTTCTTTCATTTCTTACATCTGCACTAATTTCATCTACATCTAAACGTGTAGCTCTTATAGCGCCATTTACAGTAAGTTGACCTTCAACTGTTAACGGATTGTTAATAGTGTTTACACTTAATGCAACAATAGTTACTCCGTTATCTGAAACTCTAATTTGTGTATCTGTTGCTGTGTCTGTTATTCCTACACTTGAAAAGTTAGTAATCTTGCCACCATTAATATGGTCGCCACTAAGTCCTCTTTTTAGTATTTGTGCTTGTGGTGCAGGCTTTGCAGCCAATGCTTCAACAGCTTCGCTAACAGCATTAAAGCCGTTTCTCATTTCGGTAAGTTTTTGGTCTATATTGCTCATACAAGTATTTATCAAGAAACCTTAAGTAGGATGGTTTCAGGATTACAACGCCCGTTAAGTTTTGTATCTGTAGTAGCAATATCTTCTAAGAACTTGCGTAATTTAACTTTTCCTGCGCCCTTAAACTCTTTAAGTTGATCTGCTGGCTTACGTAGTGTCTTTTGAATACTTTGTGCTTCGTCATAAGCAAGTATAGTAGTACCTTTAACTTGTAGTCCACTTCCGTCTCTGCCCATTCCAGTTGGGTCAGGATTTTTAGCAACATATTTTCCTAGTTTACGTGTCTTAACATTAAACACCCAAAGTTCGCTTGCACCTATAATCTGATCTGGACTTATACTTGCTAATTTAAACTTTTCATCTACTTTAAGAAACTTCAATTTTTCTACAAGTTTAGTTGCACTCTTAGGTTTAGCCTTGCGTGGTGCTCTAGTTGCTTTAGCTGTATCAATAACAAAGTCTAATGCTGTCATTAGTTCTTCAATTGCTGTAGTAAATGCTTTAATATCTGCTTTCTTAAGATGTGCATAACCTTCTTTAAGTTGAGCCCACTGATCTTGTGTATGCTCGTCCATTTTCTTCAGCTGGCCTGCTGTTGGGAATCGTTCTAGTTCTTTAAAGTCAACTAGTTCGTTTTCATAAAAGCCTTTAAGTTTACGTGCATGTGCCTGTGTAACACCAGTCTTTTGAAAATGTGTTTTAAAGTCAAAGCCCTTTGGATCAAAAGTTTTCTTGTCGCTAATAAATCCGTCTAACCATTCTTCAAGTGCTTCTGCTTGTAGCCTAGCTTGATCTCGAATACGTTCTTGGATAGTAGGTGTATATACGTTTGCTTTTTCTTTTTCAACTTCTTGCTTTTCTTCAACTACACTTGTGCCTGCTTCTATAGCACGTTCAATACGAGCTTTCAAAAATTTTGTTACAGGAGCAGTATTACCCATTGTTCCGGGTAGACTTTCCCAATACTTGTCATGCTTTTCGTTATAGTCAGGCATGCCGTTCATCAACAGTTTTGCTGTAATGCCGGCTGTAATGCTTAGTTCAAAACTAGGAGCTGCTTTTGCTTGTTTAAGTTGTTCTTTGGTGTAATCATTTTGCCCCATCCATTGCCATACAGCTGGATACAAATCTGCGGGCTTGTAGTTTTCGTAATACCAAGCTCTTGCATGTTGGGCGGCACGATGGAACTGTTCGCCTGTCCATTCTTCCCAACCTTCCCAACTAGGTTCAGTAAGTTTATTACCACGTTTGATGCGTGGCGCTCCACGTACAACTTTCTTCTTTGGTTTTTTTGTAATTGATCTTGCAGTAGCCACGTCATAAATCTCCTAATGTTTCTATTAGTATATAGTCTAGGTTGTATTATGTCAAGAAGAAATGGTTAACTATAGTGGTTTCGAACCATTTCTACAAATATCTTTACATTTTTTGTAGGCGTTTCTTTTAGTATGCCATGTCCTAGTCCGCATACCCACCCTCGAGGATCTTCAACAGTGTCTAACCATTTTTTTATTTCGTATCGTAAAATCATTTCTGAATCTTGTAACAAAAGTGTTTCGTCAAAGTTACCTTGTACAAATCCGTGTTCGACTTTGTTAAGAGTCTTGTTAAGATCAACTGTACTATCAATGCCAATGCCTGCAAATCCAATATCAATGACTTTATTTAAACTATTGTAAGGTAGCGTTCGAGCATAGTATGCTGTATTTTCTATTTCAGAAATTAGTTTTAACATTGGTAAGTATTTTTCATCAAAAAACTTTTTGTGTATATTAGCAAGTCCACTATCGAATATCATTACAGCATCAGCACCTGCTGCTTTTTGATGTCTTATACTTGATTGTAGTAATGGTATAATTACATCTGTAAGATACATACACTTAAAGTCGTCACTTACTTTATCTTTGTTTTCGCCTAGTGCATAGTTTAACAATGTCCATGGTCCACCAACAAAGCCTACTAGACTTTTCTTGTGTGGTAATAACTCTCTAGTTGATTCTATCGCATATTCTTGGAATTTAAGATGTGTCATTGCTTTACCGATGTCACAATGGTCTTGGTAATTTTCTTCTGTAAGATGCCATTCAAACTTTGGACCAGGATCAAACTTTAAAGGTAATCCTAATCCTTCTATGTGCCAAAGTATGTCACTAAACAATATAGCAACATCAAAGTCAAATTCCTCTATAGGTAACATAGCAACTTGTGCTGCTACACGAGGAAGTTTACACATTTGTTCAAATGTCCATTGTTCTTTCATTAACATGTAAGATGGTTGATAGCGTCCTGCCTGTCTCATCATCCAAATCGGAGGACAAGATTGGTCTGCCCTGGTTAGGGCATTTTCAAATAATTTATTCATAACGAATTATTTATGCACTAAATTAAATCTTTTCACCAGCTTCAAAACCTCTAAATGTTTTAAAGCGTGGAAAACGCAAACTGTAAGTATCTGAATCTTGTGACTTAGTTCTTGCGTCAGCTCTAATTTCTATTAGCTGACCAATGACATTATCACGTTCAGCCCAGTACTCATCACGTTGAGAGTCAGTGAAACCGCTCCCACAGTTAAGGCGATAATTGTATCCATCGTCTTCTCCTTCTACTATTACGGCACCAAGTCGGCCTTCATTACGTCCAGTGCCTTCTTCAACATCAACGACTTTTAGTGTAATTTCAATAAATGGTTTTGCTTTTAACCAAGCATGTGTACGTTTGCATTCGTAGGGTGCATCAATGTCTTTAATCATTACACCTTCATATCCACCGTCTACGGCTGTCTTATTAAGCTCTACAAAGCGTTTATTGCCTTCGGGTGTACTAAGGTCTACCTCTTCCCATTCACACGCTGTAACATGCTCTAAGATATCATTGTTTTCTAGTACCCAATACTTAACTAAATTACTACGATATGTTTGTGGTTTATCCCAGCCACCTTTAAGAAAGTCTGCTAGTGGAATAAAGTCAAACAAGTGTAGAACTGAGTCAGTTGCAGCTTTACCGTCTTTACGATGCACTTGCTTCATAAGGTCTTGAAAGTCTTTGCTCATTACTTCGCCGTCTAGTACACAATCATAAGGAGCAGGTGTGCAACTTAATACATTTTCGATCTCTTTAATAATGTGTGGGAAGTTATGAAACTGTTTTCCGTTACGTGAGAACAATTCTACTTTGCCACCTTTGCATACTGCTAGTACACGAACGCCATCTAGTTTAACTTCAATTTGTTTCTTGCCAGTCATCTTCTTTTCGTGATTAGCTGAGTCATGTGCTAGACTACAAGCAAACACAGGAATCATATACTTTGATTCGCTCATAGGATTAAACTTCTTAGCAACTTTGTTTACAGTCTTTTCACTCACACCACAACGCAAGTCTTTGATTAAGATACGTCTGTAGAAGCCATTCCACTGTTCAACAGTAGCAACACTCATTACCAATTCAATAGCATCACGTGCCGCATGGCCTGTAAGCTCTCTATTGATAAGTTGGTTAGCAAGTACTTTGAAATCTCTCCAAATAAGACCTTGTCCACGCTGAGGTGTTTCTACACGCTCTGGTACTTGTTTTACACCAAATGTAACAAGTGGATCAAGTGCCATTGTGACACCTTCAAAAAATTCATCTAGTCCTTCGCCCATAGCACCAAACAGTATTGACTCTTTGTCTAAACGACTATTGTGTGCTTCTAGTTTTGCAATAATATCTTGTGGTTGTGTTCTCATGTGTGCCTCTTTAATTAATTATATATACATAATAACATCGTTAAACATATTTGTCAATCGGAAATGGACACTAAGGCCGGAATCGAACCGGCGTACACGGAGTTGCAGTCCGTTGCATAACCACTCTGCCACTTAGTGTTGGCATCGGTGCAGGGAGTCGAACCCCGGCTTTCAGTTTTGGAGACTGACGTGCTACCGTAACACTTCACCGACATAACTTTTTTTAAAACTACACTAACTTTGACCCTTTCGAGGCCTCTGTCCCTGCAAAGACACCTTATTGCAGTAAGGTGTAGTGTAGTCATAAAAAAAGCCCCTAATAAAATTAATTACTAGGGGCTTGCTTAAAATAACTTTTGGTTACAAAGTCATGTCAAAACATACCCCCGGAAGGTGGCCAACAAGTAATATATGTTGTATTAGTCTGTGACATGTTAGTATTCCTTATTTCTTATTATGTATTTATAATACATTCTTTATTGTGTTGTGTCAACCTTTTATTTTAGATTTATAATCTTTTATCGCAGATTTAATTGCATCTTCGGCTAATACACTACAATGTATCTTAACTGGAGGTAATGCAAGTTCTTCTGCAAGATCCATATTCTTTATTTCACCTGCTCTATCAAGTGTCATGCCTTTAACCATTGTAGTTAATAAACTTGAACTTGCTATTGCACTTCCGCAACCGTAAGTTTTAAACTTTGCGTCTTTAATAATTCCATCTTCTACTTCTATCTGTAGTCGCATAACGTCACCACATGCTGGTGCACCTACCATCCCAGTTCCTATGTTATCTTTCTTGGGATCAAATGTTCCAACGTTGCGTGGGTTTTCGTAATGGTCAAGTACCTTTTCGGAGTATGCCATAATATTCTATTCTCGTGTAGTTGTAATATATTTATTTATAACTATTGTCGGCTCTGCCTTTTTTTCCGCAATGTGGACAATGAAATGTTGTTCGTTCAATGCAATACGTGTCTTCCATAGTAGCGAATGTAAACCAGCCCTTGCATTGAGTGCAGGTTAAATGCCATATGATTTCTTTCACTGCATTGAACATACTGTATTTAGTTTAGAAGTTAGTGCTTAGTGATAAGTTGAATGTTCTACCTTCTTGGCTAAATCCGTGCGGTGATTCATAGTTATAGTCTAGTACATTATTAAACATTGCACTAAATCCAATTCCGTTCCAATGTTTTGTAATTCCAACATCTAACAAATGTACTTCAGGCATTGAGATTGTACTCCAGTTACTATTGTGTATATCAAGATGATTGCCTTTGTATTTGTAGTTTGTATTTAAAGTCATATCTTCTTCTAAATCAACACTATGTAAAAATCCTACAGTTAAGTTAGGACGTCTAAGTTGTTGAGTACTACCTACCTTACTATCTAAATGGCTTGCAAAAAATCTAAAATTATCTTTTATATATCCTAGTTCAATTCCTTGCGTGTTTAAATCTCCAATGTCACTTTGAAACAATGTAGTTGTAAACTGTTTATAGTCAAAACTTAATTCTTGTGTGTTAGAATGTTCAACATCAGTATATCGAGTTGAGTTTTTATATCCTGTTGAATGATTTCCTCTAAGGGTAAAGTTATCTGTAATAGGCTGTAAGAATCCTATTTTATAACTATCATACTCTTCGTCTATTCTATAATGATATGAAAATATGTCATAACTATAGTTTGCAAAAAATCCTAAGTTGTGCCAATTAGTGTCAGACGTGTCCCATAGACTGTTAGCACTTGAGATGTCATGTTTCCAATCAAACCCAACTCCCCAATTATCTTTTTTATGTTCTCCTTTGATTGCAACAGAATTACTACTGTAGTCTGCGTCATCATACTTCCTATCATATTCGTGTGTGTGCATTACTAATGAGCTTGTGCCATATGTATTGTAAGATGTAAGTCCAGTTTGGAAAGCATAAAAAGTATTGTCGCTCCACTTGTCTTCTTGTATGCTAAGACTGTGTCCGTCAATTTCAGTAAGTGTGTTTCTTGTAAATAGACTGCTTGTGAAATTTAAATTATAATCTAGCCACTTACTTACGTTTATACCAAGTGTTTTATTTTTCACACCATCAGTTTCGTCAGCACCTGCTAGAGCAGACTGCGTTTCGCTTTCATGCATTCCACCTGATACGCTAATGTCCCAATCATTTGATGTGTTCCAATAATAATTGCCGTCAATGGTATTTGCATCAGCACTAATTTTCTTTTGGTAGTTAACTGTTGTTACAAAGTTTACAGCACCTCCTATTGCGTCTGCGCCATAGTGAGCGCCTGCACTGCCTTTGTACACTTCAATTTGATGCACATTGAACATAAAGTCTTGTCCAAAGTCGTGTGCGCCTGTTGGTGTACTAGCGTCATTAATTGGAATACCGTTTAACAATACAAGTGTATGATTTGAATTTGTACCTCTAACAAATATACTTGCCTGTTGTCCTATTGGACCTGACTGTGCTATATCTGCGCCTTGAACAAAGTTCATTACACTAGGCAAATCAATTAGGTTATATTTTTGCATTTCGGCTTTAGATATCTTGTATGTAGGGCTAATTTGATCGTTAAGTTTATTCGAATTGCTTACAGGTATAACTATGCAAGGAGGATTGTCTGTCCATTTACAATCCCATGGCACATGTACATACATTGGGTCTTCAGCAGAAACACGGCCACAAAAAAACACAGCAAGAGCTGTGAATAATAATAGATATGTTTTCATAATTGTATAATAACATACTTATTTTAGTATGTCAAGTATTTTATAAGAACTGGTGCCCCCACACGGACTCGAACCGCGGACCTACGCATTACAAATGCGTTGCTCTACCAGCTGAGCTATAGGGGCAACAAATTACTTAGTCATGATCTCCTTCGTCTTCGTCTAAAACGACAACTTCAGGTTTTGGTTTTTCAATTTGATAGTATTCAATCATTTGTTCTTCTAGATCTAAACGATCAAATTCTCCTGCTTCGAGCCTTCTTAGTGCATCTCCGGCACTACTTGCTTGTTTTGTTCGAACTAGATGAGTACATACTCCAACTAAGTTCGTTCTATTAATGCCAGTGGCATCCATTGCTTCTTCAATAAAGACTCTTCCCAATATTTTTACCTTTCAAGTAAGTTGGAGCGGGTGAGGGGAATCGAACCCCTATCATTAGCTTGGAAGGCTAAGGTCTTACCATTACACAACACCCGCAGTTTATTTGGCTGGAACGATAGGACTCGAACCTATACTCTGCGCTACCAAAAAGCGATGCATTACCATTATGCTACGTTCCATTGCCGTAATTGGCGGAAGATTAGGGATTCGAACCCTAGGAAGAGTTACCCCTTCGTCGGTTTAGTAAACCGGTGCTTTCGACCACTCAGCCAATCTTCCTATTCTATATTTATTTCTTAAAACTTAGTGTATAAGTTTTTCCGTCACTGTTAAAAGTTACAGTTGAATGACTGTAAACTTGTTGTTGTTGTTCATTATAACGTGTGTAGTCTGTACACCTACGTTCTTGTTTGTAACCAATGATACCTTTTTTACTTTGCGATTTATCAGCACCAATGATGCCTCCAATAACTGCACCAGCTGCCGCACCTTTGTCGTTACCACCAAGTACTTTACCAGTTACTCCACCTAGGATCATTCCTAGCAATGCACCTTCACCTGCGTTGCCACTGCTTTGTCCGTAAATAGGTACATCAACCCAATTACATACTTGTTCAGTATAAGGTACACGATTAGTAATAGTTTTATAATGATCTTGTACTGTTTCTGCTACTGCACTGGTTGACATAAATCCAAACATTGCTACTGTTGCTAAAATTTTATTCATCGTCTTCTCCTTTTTTCCAAAATTCTCCTAGTCGTACTTTGTAGTCTTCTTTGGCAATAATTTCTACATTTGTTACACGATCGTAACGAAAACTACGAAATCCTTTTGCTTCAACTGCCCACACTGCACATACCTTGTCTGATATTTCACGCACTTTCTTTTGTGTGATTGCATCATCTTTTTTAGCAGGAGGAAGAAACTGTGGAATTAGTGTACAAGGCATTACACGCTCGTCACCATTCAGTTTCTTAAATGTAACTACTGCTACTTCTTTTTGTAAAGTTTCCATTAGTTCAACTTTTGTTGGAATACCTTTAAGATGCGCTACTGTGTCTTCTACTTGATTCATTACAACTCCTCCGCAATTCCTAATACTTCTGCCATTATAAATGCAGCTCCTGAAAACATCATTAAGTATCCTGAGTAGGCAATTATAATATCGGTATAATCGTTTGCAGCCCAAAACTCGTAACCTGCATACGCAAGTAACCCGCCTGCTACAATACGTACTGCACTTTTTACAAGACTAATATAAAAATGTTTCTTGCTTACATCTACTGGTTCAGCCATTATCGTTTCTCCACAACCATATCAGCAAGTCCATGCTCAACGGCTTCTTGTGCTGTTAAGAATGTATCAAACTTCATAGTTTCAAACAGTTCGTCATATTTCTTACCAGCTGTGTTATGCTTAACATAAAGCTCTGTAAGACGCTTGTTTACTTTCTTGGACTCTTCGAACGCTCGTTGTGCATCTTCAAACTGTAGCTCTTGTACATGTACACTTCCTGAAGTGCCTCGTGTGCCTGAGCTTACTCTATGAATCATTGTACGCGACTCTGGTAGTACTACACGCTTGCCTGCTGTTCCTGACATTGCTAAGAACGATCCCATTGAACATGCTTGCCCCATTACAATAGTACGTACTGGCGACTTGATGTACTGCATGGTGTCATAGATAGCCAACCCTGCTGTTACAGCGCCACCTGGCGAGTTAATATACAAGTTAATGTCCTTGTCAGGATTTTCGCTTTCTAAGTATAGCATTTGTGCTACAATCAAGTTTGCCATATTATCTTCTACAGGACCATTAAGCATAATGATTCTGTCTTTCATCAAACGACTGTAAATATCGTATGAACGTTCTCCGCGAGCTTCTTGCTCAACTACCATAGGTACTAAGGGCATTATTTGACCTCCATCATAGGATCTGTTGATTGTGAATCGTGCCAGTCAGTTTGATCTTTATTAAATCTACGTGACGTTGTTTCTTTACGTAGCATACCATCTTTGATTCGATATGTAATTAGTTCTTGTTTAATAACACCTTCTGGATCAGTATTAAACGCACTTACAAGTGGTCCATCATATTTGTTATTCATCGTAGTCCTCCGTCTTTTACTTTGTATGATCCTGGCCCTGGGGTTGTAAATTCAAATCCAAACGCACTGCCTACATACACACGGCCGTTATATTTCATATGAATTTTGTTTGTGGCCATATAAACATTCATAGATTCTTTATCTCTAAATTGATCGACTTCTGCTTCTGCTACTTTATCGTTATTAGTACAAGTAACTGTACATTTATCATCAAATACTTCTTTCATTGCTTCCCCATAAGTTTTAAGTTTAATACAAAGTTCTCTACCATTAGTTTAACACATACTGCTTTCAATGTCAAGTGATTATTTTCCATTTCTTGTACATGCATCGCCATAAGATTAAATGCTTCATCTTCAGATATGTTCAGTTGACCCCAATCAATAGGGTCAACTGTGTCTGCTTCAAGAGCAAGTTCTTTTAGTATCTTCCATTCACCCTGCATGTAAAGTCTCGATATCTACAGGAGTAAAGTTAGTTTGCTCAACACAAACACACTTGTATGGTCCTTCCGGAGAAGGATTAGTGTGGATATGTCCATGAACGTTTAAAACTTTACCTGTTCCAAATCTATGACTTTCAGCAAGTGTACTCGCATGCTGTGGGGTGTGACTAAACAAAAAGCCTTTGTCGCTCATGTCTATCCACATTTGAATGTCTTTGAAGAACGGTGCAAGATGCTTTGGGTTATCATGGTTTCCAAGAACAAGTCTTTTCTTACCAGGTAACTTTGCAAAGTTTGCAGTTAACCAATCAACTTTGTCGAGACCAAACAATACGTCACCACAGTGGATAACGGTATCTTTAGGACCAACTGTATCGTTCCAATTGTCTAACATACACTGGTTCATCTGTTCAATAGAATCAAAACCTCTAACAGGCTTACCGATGTAATCTTTGAATTCAAGGATACCGGCATGGTTAAAGTGGGTATCACTAATTACGAAAGTTTTTGCCATGACCGTGTCCTATGTTTGAATATACATTAAGTATACGCTCAAATTAACTGTGTGTCAAGTATTATTGGTTAATAAATTTAGGCCAAAGTGTTTCAAATATTAAACTGTCATCTTGATGTTCGAAATGGAAAGTATGTTCATAGTTGTCTGTCCAGTCAGTCATACTCCATTGGTGTCTTTCACAGTTACGTCTACACCAGGTCTTGCCTTCGTTAACTAAGTCGCTGTGAAGCCTGACACTATAGCCAGGCTTCCAACGATTCTTGTATTCAAATATTTCTATAGGTGTCATATTGTATTATTCAATGTAAAAGCGACGGTCGTTCTTCGCTATAAAATTCATCAGGATTAATATTAAATTGTGTAATACACATGTTAACAATAGTTTCTGGTACATCGTCTTCGGATGCCCCGTCTGGAATAAACAGTCCTTTTAATTGTCCCTTACTGTCTATAATTAATCCCCAATCGCTATCGCCTAAGGATTCTTCAAAAGTAATTTTTTTACTCATAGTCTTTCTCCTTGTGTTGTAAATTGTATAGTGTGATATTGTATTTACCGTTGTTCGTCTTCTTGAACCTTTTTACCAATTACTTTAAATAATCCAGGATTGACTTCTAAAGCGTGTGGCATAAGGTTATGTCTAATATAGTTTCTTCTAAATGATATGTCGTTATTACTAGGATCAGTAACGTAAGGAACATTATTAAGATTGGCCCAAAGCTCTAAGTCACGTTTACGTGTTTTTCTTAAAGGTCGTACAATATGATTTCTACGATAAGGTACAATCTTTCCTGTTCCGTTAAGACTACTAAAGATCCAAGTTTCAACACAATCATCTAATGTGTGAGCAGTAACTAAAGGACAGTCATTATGTTTGTCGAAAAAATTATATCGTTGTTCTCTCCAAAAACATTCTCTGCTTCGTCCAAGCGGTGCTGTTACTTTACACTTGTCTGTTAAAAGCGAAATATTATTATCTCCACAGTATCTAGTTACAAACGCTTCAGCTTCGTCCGAATGTCCTGTTTTATGATTATAATGAAGTACTTTTACTAGATGTTTGCGCTTAAGAAAGTCAAGTGCAACCATACTGTCAACACCTCCACTAACAGCCACATTAATTCTGTATGGTAATTTACCTTGTAGTTTAATCATACTATACCTTGTATAGTTTTACGTAATTAAGACGTGTTTCGTTTGCGCTGAATAGTTTATTTTGTGTTTGTGATTTTACTTTGGCTTTGATACGTTTCATATCGCCTACATTATGTTCGAACTTGTTCATAAAAGAAACAAGGTTATTATCCATAACTGCTGTATAGTTATAGCTCTCCCACTGTGTGCTGTAACGCTTGTCTAGTATTTTAATAACACCTTCAACAACATCTTTTTCTTTGCCTAGGTATTGACTGTCACGATACTCTACACGAATCTCTTTTGTAAGTCCTGTTTCGTGTTTGTCACGTTTTACAAATTCAGGTATAAATGCAACCCGGCCTAAGTTGTTTATAGCAACTGTATC
>Ga0315320_10000625_pt1 | contig 29190 bp, 7 predicted proteins | sample M140m21515metaG_FD_203458 | JGI IMG/M metagenome (GOLD analysis project Ga0315320, IMG submission 203458) | Ammonia-oxidizing marine archaeal communities from Monterey Bay, California, United States - M1 40m 21515 | ecosystem: Environmental > Aquatic > Marine > Coastal | place: USA: California... | reverse complement strand
AACTCGTATCATAATACAATTTTCCACCTGTAAGCGGGTCACCTTCATTATCAACTGTTGGTTGTATATTTGTACTTGTTACACCTGATGCTGAACCACCACCAGCATTACCAATTATCCATTTATTTAAACTGGCATCCCAAACAATTGCTTTTCCAGTAGCAACACCAGATAAATCTACATCTGAAATATCCCCAATAGTCATTAACGAACCCATAGTAGCTGGTTTCCAATTTCCACTAGCATCATTATAAGCAAGAACATTATCATTCGCAATTGTTGTTACATCAACATCATCTAATAATCCTAATTTAGTTACAACAGCTTCGTCTGAAGGTGCTACTGAACCAACTTTCCATCTATTATAATCTGTATCATAAATTAAAGCTTTTGTACCACCTGCTGGATTTGGTAAATTAAAAATATAAGCAGAACCAGCATGTGCCGGGTCACCCCCTTGATCTCCTTCAGACAACCAAGAACCAATAACAATACTTCTTCCAAATATAGCTACTGATATACCATATTCATCTTGAACATCCAAATCATCTGGATTAACTTGCTTACTTTCTTCCCAATAACCTTCGCCAGTATTAATAATAATATAAGCACTACCCGTATCAACATTACCACTCATATCAGTTGATTTAGAACCAATAACTCCAAAATTTTCATATACATCTACCGAATAACCATATTGGTCGTTAGCAGAAGCATCTAAAGCTACTATTTTATCACTAGAAGGAAGATAATCACTTCCAGATTGTGTACCCCATTTTCCTGTTCCAGAACTGTATGTAACTTCATAAGCGGCTCCTGAAAAATTACCTCCGTTTGGTGAACCAATCAATAATGTACTACCATTTACACCGATACTTTTACCAAAATAACTATTTATTCTTTGATCTAATGAAACAATTTTTTGATATTGTCCCCAATCGTTGGCATTAGGATGATTTTTTTTATAAATATAAACAGCACCTTTCGCCGAATCGTGATTATCCGCACCAACAAAAGCAAATGTATTCTCATCATTAATTCTTACACTAACTCCAAAATTATCACCACCTGCACCATCACTTGCCGTTAATGTTTTTCTATGTGTCCAAGTGCCAGTAACATTTTCATATATATCTGCTTTACCATTTCCATTCGCCAATTGTTGTGGAGAACCTATAATACACCAATTATTACTAATATCTATATCCATAGAAAATCCAAATTGGTCGTTTGCTGTTCCTGGTTGTATTTTGGAATTTTCATTATAGATACTACCATTCACAACACCCCATTTTTCTGTTATTTCGCTATAATTATAAAAGAATACTGTTCCAGCTTTCTCTTTAAATCCGCTACCTGGATTATAACTGTGATTTGGTGCACCTACCATTAAAACATTCCTACCAATACTCACCGAATAACCAAAATTCATATTACCATTATCCAAAGTTGACATTAAAACTTGATCTTCTGAGTAGGTTCCTAAGAAAAAATTCTTTTTGTATAAATATGCTTTACCAACATCCGCATTACTATTACTATTAGCATTTGGCGAACCTACTAACGCATAACTTATATCTAATGCCGAAGCAAATCCAAAATTATCTGATACAGCAGCATCACTAGCTTCTAATCTATTTTTCTGTGTCCACTGTGGGATTTGGTCAGCTAAATTACTAACATCAACATCTTTCAAATCTGATAAATTTTCTATTACTTCACCTATTGTTTTTGGAACAAAAATACCACTTATATCTAATACAATTGTTTGTCCAGGAACAATTCCCGATAAATCTATACCACTGACATCATCTAGACTATTTAATGGAGTTTGTATATCTTTTGCTATCCAACAACTACTAACATCTTTCCATACCAAACCTTGTCCATCGTAAGGCCCAACATCAAATTTAACATCTGCTATATCACCTAATTGTTGTAATGGAGTTTGAACATTCCCTGGTTTCCATATCCCACTTGATGCATCATAAATTATCCCTTGACCACCTACAGCACCTGATAAATCAACATCTGATATATCACTAAAATCAACCGGAACATCTTTTGGAACCCATTTAAATCCATCATAACCTATCGTTTGTCCTGTTGTTAAACCATTTAAACTAACATCATCTATGGTATCTAATGTACTTATTGGTATATAATCTTTTCCTACTGTTCCTGCTATCCATTTTTGACTAGCATTATCATATATTAATGGTTGTCCATCTTGCGGCGATGATATATTTACATTTGATATATCACTTATCAACATTCCTGTCGTTGTTCCGAATGCACCTTCATAAATATAAACTTCTTTCATAGATATAACCGTAGTAGATGTTGGAACACTATTTCCCAAAAATACCAATACACCATTATTTATTACTGGTTTATAAAGACTATTTGTACTATATATTGTTGTATAATTTGTAATATCGGTTGTAATACTAAAGCTAAAATTAGGTTTTCCCAATATAACATTTTCAAATTTTTCTTGAATTCCGCTATCAGTTGGTTTCCACGCTCTATTATTTGTACCTGCTACTACACTCATAGGTATCGCTTCATATTTTTTTATATATTGAAACGTTGATGTTTCTCCTGTTACCACATCCAAATAACTTACTGTTCCACCACCCGTAACATTACTGGTCGAACTCCACGTAAAATTCGATGCGTTTGCGTCAGTAATTCTATTTGTAAAAATTTGAGAGTTTTGAATCTTTGGTAATACAGGAGTTTCTTGTCCCGAGACCAGATCTGCTGATGTATATGCTGAACCAAGAGTTTTTTTTAACAATAAATCTAATACCTCGTTATTATAGTTAAAACTCATATAAATATTAATTATATTTAAAAATTCATATTTATAAAGTAATTCCTTTTATTTCTCTGTATTTATGACCTTTCCCTAATAATTTGTATAATCTTTCTACTACATATAAAGGAGGTATTTTCCAATTAGCATAAAAATATGAACCTCCTGGTGGATATCCAGCACTATAAGAGTAATCGTATGTTCCTGGTAACCGATTACTCGTTGTTCCATATGTTTTATTGTATAATTGTGTAAGAGTTCCTTGAACATGAATACGACAATCTGTTGTTGTTGGTGCATTGCCACCTACGCCTCTATTATCATTTATAGGTTTCAAATCCTCAGCCAATTGTGTTATCTTAGCCGCCGTATCGTAACTACTATATATTGTTGATGTCAAATTTGTAGACCATACTCTCGCTTTATATGTCGTTCCCGATGCTAATGTTAAAGTAGATGGATTTATTCTATATATTTGATTCTCTCCATATCCTCCCGGTTTTTGTATATTATCTTTCGTTCCTGTAAATCCGTCTGGCGATTCACCTGTTTTATATATTCTTACACCACTCGTTAATATAGTTGCTGGAGAACTATATGGTCCGCCTAATTCATTTGGTGTAGTTGGAGGCACAGTTACTTTTTGCGTTGTATTCCCATCTACCAAGGTTGTACTTATATTCCTTCCGCCTATTTTTATTCCCGTTCCTGTATAATCTGAACTTTCTGGAACTATTTCTATATACATATCATGAATTACTGGAAGATAATAATCTCCATCTACCTTATCTGACGCATTTTTTGGTGCTATTGGTGATTTTCTTTGTATAGGATTCCTCCAATTTATAGAAAACATTCTTGTATTTACTAAGTTACAAATATTATCTAATACCGCCTGAGATGGCGGTTTCCATGTTGCGTAAAAATATCTTCCTGCCGTAGTACTTGTATAATCATATGAACCGGGTAATTGTGCTCCTGTCGTTCCATAAGTTGAATTATATAATGTAGTCAATGCTCCACTTACGACTACTCTATAATCTCCCTGAAAAGTATTATGATCCCAAAAAAATCCATCTGTATTTAAAAATTGAATCGTAGCAGCAAATTCCCTTATCTTTATATTTGATGTTGTCCAATCCTCTGTTTTCATACTAAAAGTATTATTAAAATGACTAATTGTATCAGACGAATGTCCAAAAAAGTATCCTGTTCCATGAGTTAATACTTCCTCCCAAGTATCTATTAACCTTCCATAAAATTTATTATCACTACTATCGAAATACATTTGTCCTATCGTTGGTGGATCCGTTTCTGGTGGAGTATTAAATACGCCTACGCCCGCCGCATTACCACCCGCATCACCCGGTATCCACTTATTTAAACTCGCGTCATATGTTAAGCATTTTCCCGTTTCTACTCCAGATAAATCTACATCTGATATATCACTTATTTTTATTTTCGTTCCTGGTTTTACCACCTCGTATCTTAATTTTACAGGTAATAATGTATCGTCATAAATCATAACACTATTCTTTGATATATCTGTTGTATTCGTCCAATCAGCACCACTAATATCTCTTAATTGTTTAATTTCTCTTATCAATACGCCAACGCCCGCCGATGTTATCATGCCTACTACATAACGATTCACATCTGTATCATAAATAACACATCTCGTTCCACCATTTAATGGTTGTGGTATATTAAATAAATAAGCAGCACCAGCATTTAAATCTGTATTTGTTGATTCTTCTTTCCAAGAACCAACTATAGCATATCTATTGTGCATAAAAACACTTATACCATACTCATCGTCTTGCGCCATGTCATTTGCATTTATTTGTTTATGTAATTCCCAAAAATTTTCACCAGTATATTTATAAATATAAGCACCTCCTGTTTCATTTGTTCCGTCCCCCTTCTTTTTATAAGCACCTATAATCACATCATTTCCATATAATGATACCGCATATCCAAATAAATCATTCGCGCTACCATCGCTCGCCACTACTGTTTGATTTGGTTGATAATCACTTATTCCTTGTGTACCCCATCTCTCTGTTGAAGTATTATAATATATAAAATAGGCTTCTCCTTTTAATGTATCACTTCTTTTACTTCCTATTATACCCCAAGAACTTCCAAAACTAAAATCATTTCCAAAATAGGTATTTATATACGCACTCTCCATAACTACTTTTTGTATTTCGCCCCAATTATCACTACCACCATTGGTTCTATTAAATATATAAATAATACCACGATTGGTGTTATGATTAGGAGCACTTACATATGCTAAGTTACCCAATACTTGAACTTTATGTCCAAATTCATCGTTATTGACACTTGTTGACCCTACAATATCTTTCACAAATACCCAATTATTACTTTGATATTTATATACACACGCTTTACCTTTCCCTCCTCCTCCTTTACCTGAAGCACCAATAATCATATAATTACCATCAATTGATATGGAACATCCAAACCTATCAAATGCTGCCGGCGAACTATGTTCTATTAGTTCATCTTCTTTGTATGGGCCATTATTTAATATACCCCATTTGGCTGTTCCGCCGTTATACTTATAATAATATACACTCCCCGCTTTCTCTTTTGAATTAAAGAAACGATTAGGTGCACCAACCATTAGAAAATTATCTTTAATTGCTACCGATGAACCAAAATTCATAACTGCTGCTTGGAGATTCGGTGCTAATATTTGATATTCTGAAAATGTTGAATAAGATTTTTTCCAAACATATACTTTCCCAACATCTGATAAAGATACACCTTGAGCGTTATATGACCCTATTAATATATAATCATCATTCATAACAACAGTTGAACCAAAATTATCATTTATATCTTCATCACTTGCTTGCATTTTTAACTTTTGAGACCATTGTGGTATTTGAACATTTAAACCTGATATATTTACGTCTCTTAAATCGTTTATTGAATCTATTCTTCTTGGTATGGCTTTTGTTATAAATTTATTACCACCCGATGGATCCAACACTATCCCTTCGTCAAATTTTATATTATCCACATTTATTCCCGATATATCATTTAAATGTGTTATTGGTGCTGAAACATTATCTGCTACCCATACTTGAAAACCATCGTCCCACGTCAATATTTGATCATTTTGTGGAACTACTGTAGTCATGTCAACATTACTTATATCATTTATCGTTGTTGTTGGATATTGTAATCTTCTTGCACGAAAATTGCCCGATAAATCATTATATACTAACGATAATGGAAATTTTGTATCATTATAAGCTGGAATATTAGCCATCTCATTCGTATCAATATTCGAAAAATGATTCAATAAATGAACCAAAATATCTGAACTCCAGTCAAACCCATTCCAAAATATTCCATAATTTGGTGCTACCGTTGTTGTGTCTACATCATCTAAATCACCTAAACCTTGTATTGGAAAATGGTCGTATTTTATACTACCTTCTGTCCATTTTTGTGTCGCACCGTCAAATATTAATGGTTGTGTGTTCAACGGATTTGAACTACTTATATCCGCTATATCATTCAATTGTATATTCGCAAATGTTCCTGAATAACCTTCCACAATATATACTTCTTTCATCGTTATAGTATTATTCCCTGCTGGTTTAACATTACCCAAAAATATCAATACTCCGTTATTTATTAAAGGTTTAAAAGCACTACTTGTATTATATATCGTTCCATAACTTGTAATATTGCTACTAATTATAAAATCAAAATTTGATCTTCCTAGTATAACATCTTTAAATTTAGTTTTCATATCATCATTCGTTGGTCTCCAAGCACGATATTCAGTTCCGGGAACAGATGTCATCGGTATATTTTCATACTTCTTTATATGTGTATAATATCCCGGATTACTTTCACCCGCAACATTAGATAATGTTTTCACAGTACCACCACCCGTAACATTTGTAGCTGAACTCCATGTAAAAGCAGATTCATTCTTATCAGTTATCGTATCAAAGAAAACTTGGAGATTATGAAATTTTTCTAATATTTGTGTTTCTTGTCCCGATACTAATCCTGATGTTGTATAAGCACTACCTAAATTTTTTTTTAATAATAAATCAACTATTTCATTATTGTAATTAAATGCCATATATTAATTATTAATAATATTAATTATTTGTAATTAATTAATTGTAAAAAAAGCACCGTAAAAAAAGAACTGGAAAAAGAGCACTAACGACGTCTTCTACGCTTTTTCTTTGTACCTCTTCTTTTTCTCCTCTTTTTCTTTGATCTTCTTGTTTTTCTTCTCTTTTTCTTTGTACGTCTTCTCTTTTTCTTTGTTTTACCTCCCAACTTTGATTTTAATTTTCTTGCTACTTTTAATGTTTTGTGTCTTTTCTTCATTTCGTCTATATTTCTCATCATTCTTTCCGCATAATTATCTAATTCCCGAAAAACACGTTTTTTTTGATTTCTTGCTTGGTCTATTCTTCCCTTAAGATTCATTGCTGCGTATGTATTATTCATTTTTTTATTAACAATTTTCATCTCTTCGTTTTCTATCTCTTCTAATTTTTCTTTCTCTGCATTATATTCTTCTAGGGCTGAATTTATTTTAGCCTGATTTTCCTCCGTTGTTTTAAAAAAAAAACCTTTAAGAGTGCCTTTTAATTTCTTATATATTTCTAGTTTTTGATCACGTAATCCCCTTAATCTTTTCTTTTCCTTCCAGGGTATTATTTGTTCATCTAGTTCATCATATTTTTCTTGAAGTTTTACTGCTTTTCCCATAGCTTCTTTAATAAGTTTATCGGCGTTTTCTTTATAGAAGGCCTTTTCATTTGTGACATCACTTTTTACAACTTCCTTTAATTGAGACTCCATGGTCCAAGGTGAAGAATCAATTAACTTGGAGCCCGATATTCTCATTGCGTTATCTTCTTCTCTCTCCAATCTTTCTAGTTCATGTCTTTGTGCAACACTTCTTGGGTCAACCATTTATATAATAACTAAATATTTATTAATTATTATATTACGTTGATACTAATTCAATATTACTTATGTTAATATTCTTATTCGCCTTAAATCCTACGCGTATCCAGATATCATTCACTTGTTGTGCGGTTGTTTGTGGAACAGGAGGTGTTACTTTAAATGTAGTATAACTATTTAATCTGGTCTTACTATCAAATATACCTAAACCAGTAACACCATCACTTCCAGTTCCTGTATTCCTTGTTGATTCTGATTGATAATATTCATTACCGTTAAACCAGTATGGTGTTCCGCTATTTATCATAGAAGGCAATAATAAATTCAATTCAAAATCACTTTCAACACCACTTCCTGTTGTAAAAGCATTACCATTACCATCTGTTGTAAATTTAATTCCAAATGAACCTGTTCCGGCAAAATGAACTGTATTTGGTAATTTATATAATGCGTATCTCCAAGATGTTGAATTTGTTGCCCAACTAGCATTTGTTACCGATGTATTTGTTATTGTGTTATCATTAATTTGTTGATTATATAACACACGATAATCTTTATAATCCGTATTGGTTGTTGTAATTTCGCCACCAAAGAATAATAATTCATGGCTTTCTAGAGCTATTGTATTATCAAAAGCTACAGCAGCACCAGCAACATTATTATGAGCTAATGAACCATTCCATGTTTTATATCTTTTTGTATGTAAGCCACTACTAATTGAAGCCAAATCTCTTATTATTTTCTTTGTTTTTGTAACAGTTGTAGAACCATGAATATTATGAGCTGTTATATCAAAACTAACATCATTACCTAATGCTGCTGTGCTTCCACCTATCGTAAATGTGTCATATGTAAAACTATTGTATTCAATTTCATTACCATCATTAGTAGAAGATGCTGCTATACCATAAGACCCATCATCACCATATACTTCAATATCATTTGTTATGGCTGATGTTACATCTAATTGTAAATAATCACCTCTATAATAACCTGCTGCAGAACTTGCTAAGTTTGCTGCTTTAAACTGTAATACTACTTTGGTTCCGTTATTTAAACTGGCAACACCACATATCCAAGTTACTGCTGCTCCTGCTTCAATACCGATCCAAGTTGTATTAGCACCAACATTAGATATTGTTGGGTCTGAATTCATAGAATCCGAAGCGAAATTAACCGTAGCATAATCAAATCCAGAGGAAACACCTGGAACATTAGCTTGTATAGCCATACTTCCAAAATTAACCGAATTTGGCAATTGAAATTTAATATTTGTAATATCGGCTTTTAACCAGTGTCCAGTTTTATGTGATGCTGTTTCGTTAGGGTGCTCATCAACTAATTTAACTTGTAATCGTGAAGCACCGGATGTTACGCTTTGCGTTTGACCTGCTGACCTATCAGCAATAGAACTATAAGTAATAGCACCTGAATCTTGATAATTTGTTCCATTCCATATTTTGGCTGTAAACACATATTGAACTTGCGCTGTTGGTTTTTGTCCCGCCGTTGTTGAACAATTAATACCTGATATATCTAACAAATCTAATGTATTGCTAACAAAATATGATTGTCTCAATAACTTTCTTTCTGTATCATCATAATCTATAAAAGCCGAACCATTCCAACTAGCATACGCACCATCTGTTCCACCTGTAAATGCTGTAGCATCTATAATATCATATTGTTGTGCGCTTGTCCAACTTAATGGTTTTATACTTACATTATCAATTCGTGATTTTGGTGGTAAAGAAGGAACTACGGTGAAAAAGTTCGCCTCTGTATAATTACCATAGTCCGCTGTAGCACCAGCATCATTTCCAGCTTTCAATCTAAATTTATATTTCGCACCATATTTAACACCATCACTTAATGTTAAACTTAAGGTATTTGATGGAATACTATAATAAGGTCCGGGAATTGTAATTTGATGTTCTACTGTTGTTCCTGTGATGGAATTATCCGATAATGATTGAATAATTTGGTATTCTACAGTATATTTATCTACATCGCCATCATTAGCAGCAGGCATAACCCAATTAACAGAAAATTGTGGGTCTGTTCCAACTAAATAAATAGTTGAACTTGTTGAACCTTGTGTATTATTAATAGGATTTGCCATAGTCATTACATTTTGAACTGCGGGTGCTGTTGGAACTGTAACAAATAAGTTTTGTGTGTGAGTTGTTTCATTTTTTAATGGATGGTAATTTGACAAAGACATTAATAAATTATAATTTTGTCCATTAGTTAAACCTGTTACACCATAAGCAGAATAAACACCGCTGTTAAAACTATCTGGTTTTGCTTGTTTACTAATTCTAATTTTATTTAAATCTTCAAATGCCGTAATCATCGTTCCTGGAACCGCTTTATCCATTAATGTTGTTACTGTATTACCATCATCATAAGTCAATTTTAAATTCAAATTTGTTACCATAGGTAATTTGTCTGGTGTGAACCCCACATTATATCTTTTAATTTGATTAATATCCAATTCTACATGAACTGCTGTTTGTGAAACATCTGTTACTGTTATTGCTTTTGGTGCGCCTAATAAATCCATTAAACTAAATTGTGGGTCACTTGTTGAAGGATTTGGTAATACAATATCACCTGTTGCTTCTATTGTTGTAGCACTTAAATCAACCACTTTTGCTTTATTACCACTTAAATCATTAGTTACAATCAAATCTTTTATTGTTGTTTTATTCGCACTTAAATCAACTATTTCTGCTGGTATTGGAGGTGATGTTAATGTAATGTTTGCTCCCATATTTGAATGATTTCCACAATAATAATATAATGTATTAGGTGCTGTTTCAGATACGGTTATACTAACAGTTGCTCCAGCAGAACCCGCTGTTCCTGATACTGTGACACCTTCAGTATATTCCACACTACCCGAATTATCATTCGTAGTGCTAAACTTAAGAGGATGAGTAGAGTTACTTGTATCTGCTTGGTCAAATACATATGTATCCCCACGTAAAAAGGTCAATGTTGGTATAATATTTCCATCAACATAAAATTTACCACCGTTAACTGTTACAGTTTTATTATGTGTTGTTGGTGTTTTACCATTTACTCTCAATATTTGCAATGTTGTATTTGCACCTGTAATATTATTTCCTGTTATCGTTCCTGTTGAAATAATATCATTCGCATTCATATCTTTTATTTTTAAATCACTCTTACCTGCTAATACAACACCTGAAGGATCTGCTTCTCCATCTTCAGTAGTTTCTCCTAATATGAAAGAATTTTGAATATCATCCCAACCCATAAACTGATTATTACCATGTCTTTTTACTAATATACCCGATGAAACATTTGTATTCTCACTTGAACCAATTCCTCTATTCAAAACAATTACGTTATCGGATATATCCAAGTTATTAGTGTTAACATATGTTCTTGTTCCAGATACTGTCAAATCACCTCTAATAATAGCATCACCAACAACATCTAATTTTTTATCCGGAACATTTGTTCCTATACCAACATAATTCGTTCCATCAACATTTCTTAAAACTAAACCATCATCCACATTTTGTGGTGTTTCATTATTCCACCATCTAACGCCAAAATTAACTTTCGTATCATTTGCGCTTGTATCTAAAGATACAGTTAAACCTATATTAGATGGATCTACTATTCTCATATATTCACCATTTGCTGTTGTCTTTGTAAGATGTAATGGAGCATCAGGCGATTGTGTTCCTAATCCAACTTTCCCTGTTGTATCAACTGTTATTGCTTTAATACTGTTTGCCCCTATAGAAAATGGATGTGCTGTTGTTGTTCCTATTTCTGGTGTAGCAGTTGTTGTAGTCTTTACACTACTAACACTACGCACTACCATATTACCAGATACATCCAAACTTTCAGTAGGATTATATTGACCCACCCCTACGTTTCCGCCATAAGGATTTAAACACAATTTCTTTTTAATTGTGGGGTCATCATCTTGAAATACTTCTATATCAACACCATTTGCATGATTATTTGGATTTATAATTAATGCGTTTTTCTTTGTACCAGATTGTGTTACTAATAAATTACCATCATATACATGAAGTTTTTGAGAAGGATTTGTTGTTCCCAATCCAACTTTATCATCTAAACTTATTACTCCATCGCCTGATGATGATTTTGGTTTTAATCTTATTATGTTTCTACCAGTATCACTATATGATAAAAGTTCGTTGTTTTCTGTATCATTAAAATCACTTGCTTTCATTCTAAATGTAACCGTATTAGCAGCATTATTTGAAAGCATTAAACCATCTCTATTATTATTAGAGACATCTGATACATTAAATCTTGCTGCTGGTGTTGTTGTTCCTAATCCAAGATTTCCAGAGTGGTCAATAACCATTCTATTATTTCCATCTGTCACAAACATAAGACGATTTTCATTTGCTTCTGGTGCTGATTCCGCATCTATATAAGTATTATTATCAACATCTCTTACACCTTCCAAAGATATCCATTTTGAACCCGTGCAACCTTCAAATCTAGTTCTATCATTATTATATCTAATAGCACCTATATTTAATGTTGGTTCTGCTGTTGTTCCTACTGGTAATACAATAGAATTTGATGAATTGAATTTGGCTATAGATGTTCCACTTCCAAATCTAATATAATTTGTTGATACGTCAAAGAAAATATCTTTATTTTCATCACTATTTGCTATTATATTTCCACTCACTTCCAAATGACCACCTGTTATCACTTTACTTTCTGAACCTCCAATAGTAATATTCTTAGTTGTTACATCAATCATTATCTCTTTATCTTCATCGCTACCACCCAATAAATTACCACTTATTTCAAGATGACCTCCAGTTATCACTTTACTTTCTGAACCACCTATTAATATTTCATTTGTGCTTACATCTTTAAATATTTCTTTATTTTCATTTGCTCCAGCTACAATATTATTATCTACTTGAATATCATTTGAAAATATTACTTTAGATGCTGTCATTTGAATCTCGCCTGTTGCATTATCACCTGTTAAATATCTTATATGGTCTATATCCATTCTAGTTGTAACATCCATCGTATTACCGATAATTACATTACTTGTATTTCCGCCTATGGTTATATCTTTACTTGTAACATCTGTAAATATTTCTTTGTTTTCATCGCTACCTGCTAAGAAATTACCACTCACTTCCAAATGACCACCAGCAACTACTGTTGATAATTTACCTCCTATAGTAATTCTATTGGTTGATACATCAGTAAAAATCTCTTTTGCTCTATTTCCATTTGAAGTAACATTATGATATATTTCCAAGTTTCTTACTTTTGTTTTACTTGTTTCACTTCCAATTTCTATATCGTTTGTTGATACGTCAAAGAAAAATTGTTTATTACTATTTGAACCAGCTATAATATTACTATCAAATCTAGCATCACCAACAACATGGAAAATACTACTTGGGTCTTGTGTTCCTATACCAATATGTTTTAAAGAATAAATTTTATCATTCTTTTCCAACCAAGCGTTAATAGGCATATCTTCATCGTAATCCTCCGCATTCTCTCTAAAAATTTGGTCTATTGTATGGACATTACCTGTTTTCCCTTCGGCATAATCCAAATATTCTTGCATTGTAACATCGCCTATATCAGATTTACTTGTTACAAATAATACATCATTTTGGACTGTTGTTACAGTAGCATTTGAATTACCCGGCGTTGAACGGTAAATAGTTACAATAGCGAAAGGAACAGCCGATACATTTCTTTTTCTTAATCTCATTACACCATCATTACTAACAGCTATTTTATGTTTATCTCCTACCCACATAGAACCTTCGCCAACGAACACATCATTAAATCTTTTACCAACCGAACCCAAACTAATTGTTTTATCTATTTCAGGAATAATCGATTTTTTCAATACTATGTCACTCGTTGTATTTGAAGTAATAGAACCAACCTTAAAATCTATTGTTTGTAATACACCACTTACATCAAATAATTCTGCTGGTGTTGAGGTATTTACACCAATCTTTCCATCATTTTTAATTACCATTCTTTCATCATTCGCTGTGACAAATAATAATCTATCTTCATCTTGTCCTGGCGCCGATTCAGCATTTATAAAAGTGTCTTTATCTATATCAACAACATCTCCAAATTTTTGCCAACTTATTCCATCGCTACCTTCAAAAATTAGAGTTTCACTATTGTAACGAATAGCACCTTTCGCTGTAGTTCTTTGAGATGTTTTACCATATGGTATAATTACGGAATTGGTAGAATCTAATTTAATTATACTACCACCAGTTTGTGTTCCTGGAGAAGATGCTTCTGTTTCTGTTTTGCCACCTATTGTTAACATATTTGAAGTAATATCACTATAAATTGTTTTATTAATATTGCTGCCAGCTTTTAATAAACCATCTACTTGAAGATCATTAGTTGTTTTAACTGTACTTGTTGTTCCTCCTATAATAATGTTATTTACATTTACATTTTTAAAAATTTCTTTGTCTTCATCAATTTCCGTAACAATATTCCCACTTAATTCAAGAGTTCCTGGTATATTTACTGTTGTTTGTGTTCCCCCTACTTTCAATATCTTATCGCCCATATTGAAAAATATCTTCTTATCTTCCACCATATCCGATGTAATATCTCTTTCACACTGTAAATCACCCTTAATTGTTGTCTTCGTTCCAAAAGATGCTATTTGGATATCGCTATTTTGAACATCAGCAAAAATAGTTTTTACTTCATTATTATTACCAATAATTTCATTATTAACTTGTAAATCACCAGAAACAACCACAGTACTCTTATCTGTTCCATTAACACCACCGATTGTTATCTTTTCGGATGTAATTCCTGTAAATATATCTTTTGATTCGTCTGCATCAGTCAAAATATCATGTTTTACAGTAATATCATTTCCTATTTCTACATTATTCCCCATTTTAATTAGACCACCAAGACCTCCTATTGTAATGGTTTCATTTGTTACATCTGTATAAATATTCGCTGTTCTATTTGAACCAGCCATTAAATCAGCATTTACTTGGAAATGTTGTTTTGCTACCACTTTACTAGCTGTACCAGAACCACCCATAGTAATATTACCATCCACTAAATCCGTATAAATTTCTTTATCCTCATCTTGATCCGATATGATTTTTCTATATACTTTCAAGTCATTCTTAACATTCACATCATTTCCTAAGGTAACCGTTCCTCCTGAACCACCTATTTCAACATCGTTATCCACACCAGTATAAATTTCTTTATTAGTGTCTGTCTTTGATACAATCTTTCTAGTAACTTCCAAATCATGATTGATTTGAACTTTACCTGCATTACCACCTATTAATACGTTACTATCGGTAACATTTGTAGCAAATATTTTCTTTGTAGTATTGGTTGCTGAAATAATATCTGAAGTAACTTTCAATTTATTTCCAATTACAGTAGTCGTTCCTCCACCACCAATAGTAATATTGTGATTGTTCGTAACATCTGTAAAGATTTCTTTATCTTCTTGAGATCCACCTTTAATATTTGTATCCACTTGTAAATCACCACCTACAACTGTCGTTGAACCAACCGAACCTATAGTAATTGTTTTACTTGTTACATCACCATATATCAATTTATGGTTATCACCCCCTGCTTCTATATCAGCATTTATTTGTAAATTATTATTTGCTATTACTGTAGCAGCACTTCCACCTATAGTAATTGTCTTTCCTCCATTACCGACATCCATAAATATCTCTTTATTTTCATTTGTTCCTCCTACAATATTTGTATCTACTTGTAAATCACCTCCAATAACTGTAGTAGAACCTTCAGCACCTATAGTAATATTTCTACTTGTTACATCAGTAAATATTTCTTTATGTTCATCTGTTCCAGCTATTATATTATTGTCTACTTGTAAATCATTTCTTATCATTACTGTGCTGTTAGTTCCTCCAATCTTAATATTGCTACCCGCTACATCAGTGAAAATTTCTTTGTTTTCATCCACACCAGCTAATATATTTGTATTCACTTGTAAATCACCACCAGTAATTACTTTACTTGAAGCACCACCTATTGTTATATCGCTTGTTGTAACATCTGTCCATAAAGTTTTATCCTCATCTTGATGAGCTATTATATTTTGTTTAATTTTTAAATTACCGCTCATATCAATATGTCCATCATTAACATCCATCGTAATCTTTTTATCATAACCATCCAATACATGAACATTAAATTTATCCATAGTAAAAACTAATTTTGGATTTGGTATTGGGTGTTGTGAACCTGTATAAAATTTAATTATATCATCATTACCAGCTCCTGGTGTTTGTGTATTATTTATATCAATATATGTATCTCTATCATAATCTATATTTTTGTCAAAACTAACCCATTCGCTTCCATTATAACCTTCAAATTGATTATATGCTGTATCAGTATTTAATCTAATATAACCAAAATAGTTATTTGGATAAGCACCATTTGTTGGTGGTCGTTGTAACGTTGAACCTTTTGGAATTCTAATCGCGCCATTATCACTAATATCTAATATAACATTTGCTTGAACATGACTCCCACTTACATCTAAACCCATCGCTGTCTTACCCGTTTGAAATAAAACATGTCTTTTCTTTCTATCTGAATAAGTTACAACAGCAGTTCCTTCAACTTGAGAACCTGTTATAACTTTACCGTCGCTATCTACATCTGGAGCACCAGGTGTCAATTTAACCCAAGCTCTATTTCCAAATGAATCCACACTAACACCCTTAAACAATTTCTCTTCGCTATTATACCTTATCATTCCCAAGTATGTATCATCATCAGCAGAAGGTCTTTGTGCTGTTGTTCCTACAGGAACATGAATAGCATCTGTTCCACCAACCCATAACCCTATTAATGAATTATTAACTCTAATACCAACTCTACCTTGTTCATCAATTCTCATTCTTTCGCTACCAGCTGTTACGAATTTCAATTGATCATTATCTACTTGATGACTGTCTTCAGCACTTATATATGTATCTTTATCGATATCCATAACACTTCCTAATTCTCTCCAACCAGCTGGCGCATCTTGTTGAACACAACCTTCAAAATTATTTGTATCTTTATTGTATCTTACTGCTCCTAATTCATCATGAATTCTTTGAATAGTAGTTCCTGATGGTATTACAACCGTATTATTCGAATCTAATTTAAATCTTGTTTGACTTGATCCTATCTTAATTGTACTTGCTGATATATCTGTCCATAAATTTTTATCTTCTTGAACAACAGATGTAATATTTCCTCCCACCATTATATCTTCATCGGTTTGAATATTATCTAACCATAATTTGCTTTTTGTTCCTATTCCTACCGTTTCACCTGTTCCATCGTATGTAGTATTACATAATACAAAACTACTATATGGTTCGTGCCATCCTATAAACTGATTTGTATTTGACCTTAAAACTGTTAATCCAGATGAAAAATTAGCGTTTGAATTTTGACCTATACCTTTATTCAACAAAACAACGTTATCACTAATATCCATATTTGTTGTATGAATGAAAGTTCTTGTTCCTCTTACTGTCAAATTACCTTGCATTACCACATCATTTGCTACTTGTAAATCTTTACCAATCCAAACTGAACTTTGCGCACCTCCCATATAAATATTACTACTTGAGACATCTGTCCAAATATATTTATCTTCATTCGCACTACCTTCTTGACTTAATATATTTGTATTCACTCTCAAATCACCTCCTACAATAACCGTTGAAGAAACACCACCAATTGTTATTCTATTTGTAGATACATCTGTAAATATTTCTTTATCTTCATCAATTCCAGCAATCATATTTCCACTAACTTCTAATGTTCCACCAATAAATGTTTTACTATTATCACCACCTACATTAATTGTGCTCGTTGTTAAGTCTGTAAATATGTTTTTATTTTCATCCACATCTGAGTATAAATGTCTTCCAAGATGCATATCACCATGTTTATTAACCCATAAAATATTACCATCTACATGTTCTGAACCAAGAGCAAATCTTGTATCACCACTAACATTTGCTTTGTAACCTAATGCTATACCATGATTTACGCTATCTATTGTATTCAATTTACCTAATGCCACCGATTCATTACTATTATTTTTAATAACGTTAGAATTACCAAATGCCATAGTAATAATCGAATTGCTTATATCATTTGATTGACCTAACACAACATTCGTATTTCCTCCTTCTATCTTATTATTACCACCTCCTATTAATGACTTATCTGACGATTTTAATGTATTAGTAGCCCCATATGTCATTCCGCCATAAATATTTGATACTATATTTAACTTTCCATTCACTACTGTTTGTTTAGAACCAGATACTGTATTGGTTGAACCAGAAATAATTACATCACTACAATCGGTTACATTATGCGAACTACCCATTATCATATTATTCAAACCACCTTCAACTGTATTACCTTTACCGGATACTAATAAATTAATACCACCACTAATATCTTGTAAATTTCCCAACACAGTATTATTAGTATTGAATTTTGTTGTATTTGATGTTCCCATAACAAATGATTGACTGTCATTACTAACTGTATTACTCAAACCAACAACAAAACTTTCTTTATTATTATTTAAATCATTTTGTTTCCCCATAGCTCCGCTATTTTTATCACTTCTCAATTTATTACTTTCACCCATTCCAAATATATTTTCAGCACCACTAATATCTTGTTGATTTCCACCAATCATATTATTTAAACCATTATATTCTTCATTTTTATTACCAAATACAGCTGTATTTTGCGAATTTCCACTAACATCGTGTAAATATCCAAATACAGAATTATTTGAACCATCTTCTACCTTATTTAAATAACCAGACACTAATGTATTATTTGTTCTTTTTAATGTGTTTTCTTTGCCAAATACAACTGTTATTTTATTCCCCGACAAATCATTATCTTTACCTGATACTAATACATTTTCATCATGTATATTGATATTGGATTCGCCTGCTATTACTACATTAGAACTATCTACTACATTTTGTGATTTACCAAATAAAACTGTATTAATACCTCGTTTTAAATCAATTTGTTGACCAACTACTAACGCATTATGACTCTTATTTACTTTATTACTTGTTCCACCTACGATACTATATACAGAATTATTACTAATATCATTTGTTAATCCCATTACCATTACTGAATTATTTAACTTCGCAATATTACCTTCACCAGCAATTATCGCACCAGAATTATCATATAATACATTTTTTGTTCCTATAACAAAATTATTATCACCTTCTTCTTCTTTATTATCATGTCCCGCGACTAATGATTTTGAACTATTAATAACCGTATTTTCTTTGCCTGTAACCAAATTGTTATTAGAACCTGATACAGTTTGATTATAACCCATTAATACATTATTTGTTCCATTACTTTCACTATGTATATGTCCCATAACAACGGATTGTTGTGAAGATACTACAGTATTTTGCATACCTTGTGTTAATGTATTTGTTGAACTTGTAACCTGGTGAAAACTACCCATAATAGTAGATTGATTTCCATTCGTATCTTTATTAGATTTACCTGTAATAACACTAGCTTTTGAATTTTTCACATCATTTAATGTTCCAAATGTTGCATTATAATCGCCATTATTTTCTTTGTTCTTGTATCCTGAAACAAGTGAATAAATGGTTGAACCACTAACATCATGATTCGATCCTAAAATGGCAACTTCATCAATATCTTCTAATTTATTTTCTTTCCCAACAACTACTGAATTATTGGTATCTAAAACAACATTTGCTTTACCTTGGGCCAATAAATTCGTAGAACCACTAATATCTTGGTTTTCTCCAAATATCGCACTATTAATTAACTGATTTAAGTAATTATGTCGTCCTTGAACCATACTATTTATTGTATTACCTGACATATCATTATATTCGCCATAAATAGTAACTCTTTCATTTGAAAAAACATTATGATTGGCACCCATTATAAATGAATCGCTACAATCTGTTACTATATTTAACCTTCCCATTACACTAGAAGCATTATTTGATGTAGTTGTATTACTATTACCTGATACTAACACATTTTTATCTTGTTGGGTATTATTTTTATAACCAAATACTACTGTATTTTCTGAAACACCACCTTTATTTTCTTTGCCCACAATCATAGAATTTACAACATTATTACTAACATCATTTGTATCACCAATCACACCACTATTTTGAATAGTATGTAAAACGTTACTTTTACCCTGTGTAAATGTATTTGTTAGTGTATTAATATTGTGCGTTTCACCAAATATAGCATTTTGTGAACCATCAACAACGGTTTGACCTTTACCAGCTACTATACTGTTTGTTTCACTTGTCATATCATGAATATTACCAAATACAGCGTTATTTAAACCACCTCTTTCAATATTGGTTCTACCAGATACTAAACTATTCTTTGTTTGTTGTGACACAGCATGATGCGCTCCAAATACAGAAATACCTTCACTTAATGTTATTTCATTATCGTGTCCTCCAATTATTGATTTAATTGTAGTATTAACTACATTTGTTTCACCAAATACAGCATTATAACTACTATCCTTTACAGTATTTGTTATACCACTAGTAATTGTATCTGTAACATTTACAACTGTATTATTGCTACCAAATGTAGCATTATACGTTCCTCTTCCTTCTTTATTGGATTTACCTGACACTAATGATCCAGTTGTATTATTACTAATATCATTACTATTTCCTAATACTGTTGTCTCAACAATAGCATTTAAAACATTACTTTTACCATTTGCTAATGTGTCCGTTGAACTAGTAATTTGGTTTAATGTGCCGTTGGTAGATGTTCTTACGGCAACATTTAATTGATTGGAAGCTCCACCTACTATATTATTGCTTGACAAGTATGTCGTATTATGTTGTCCGTGTATTGTGTTATTTGTTCCCCTGGTTTCTGTATGATTATAACCACTTACAAGAGACCCTTTTGTTTCACCTAATATTACACCAAAAACATTCACTTCTCCCCTAACGGTATGATTCCAACCTGATACAGCAGTATGTTGATTATTTGTAACAGTATTTTCTTTGCCTGTAACTCCACTATTGTATACATTTGTCAATTCATTTTGCCTTCCTTGGATTAGATTATTACTTCCATCAACCATTTTATTTGATAATCCACCTATAGTCATATTAGATGAATTTACAATTTGATTGCTCTCACCACCTGTAATGTTAAATCTACCTTTCCATTCTTTATGACTTTTACCAACGCTTAATGTTCCAAAAGTATTACTACTTATATCGTGTGATGTTCCAATAATACCAGAATAAGTAGTATCTAATACAGTATTGTTTTGTCCGATAGTTATATTATCTGTTCCATTAGTAACGCTATTTGATAAACCAAAAGTAATATTTCTTTCTGTTGTAGTAATTGTATTTGATTTACCACCAACCATAGTGTTATTTGAGTTATTGGTTGTATTTGATTCACCAAATAAAGCATTTTGATTACCGTTTGTTTCACCGTTTGATTTGCCAGTTAAAAATGAATTATTATTACCGGTTATTGTCATAGATTTACCAAGAACACTTGTATTTGTTGAATTACTAATACTATTTGATTCACCTGTAACAAATACATTTGTAATCGTACTACCTGTATTATCTTTACCTGATATTAATGATTGGGAACCTGTTGTTATTGTATGATTTTTACCAGTTGATAAGGTATTAGTTGTTGTGGTAGTTTCGTGTTCTTCACCAAATAAAGCATTATTTGTTCCTGTTGTTTCAATATGGGATTTACCCGAAACTAATGAATTTAAGGTTGTTGTTTTTACTTGATGACTTAAACCAAAAATTGCTGTATTAGAAACATCGGTAACACTATTACTTTTACCTACTGTTATACTATTGTCTACATTATTAGAGCTATTTGTATCACCAGTAGCCTGGCAATTACTACTATCAGTTATAGTATTTGATTTACCTCCAGCGATCGAATTTGAAGTTCTTGTTATTTGATTCAAATTACCAAAAGTTGCATTATTATCACCATTTGTTTCTGTATTTGTATTACCACTTACTATTGAATTAATAGAATTACTTAATGTTTGATTATATCCAAATATTGCTGTTCTATCACTATTGGTAGCTTCGTGACTTTCACCTACCATAACAATATCATTACTATTATTTACTTGATTAGATAAACCTTGAACAATATCTCTTTTTGTATTTGTTAATGTGTTACTATCACCACTTACTATATTTCCTGTTGTGGTTGTTAAAGTATTATTGAAACCTGTAACGGTACTATAATTATCTGATGATAATGAATTTTGTTTACCACTTATAAATGAATTTGTAACTTGACTTGCTGAATTATTTTCACCATTCATAAGAGAACGTATAATAGTATTACCACTTTGGTCTTTACCCGATATAATACTATTTGTAACATTAGTTACTTTATTTGTTTCGCCAGAAGTAAGACTATTTGTTGCCGTTGTTAAATTATTAGATAAACCTACAGTCAAACTATTTGTAGATGTTGTGGTAATATTTGTTTTTCCAAATGTAGCATTATTAGTTCCTGTTGTTTCTTTATTGGAATTACCAGAAATAAAACTATCAACTGAATTTACACTAATATCGTGACTTGAACCAAATACAGCTACCGTTGTATTATTAGATAGAGTATTGTTTTTACCAGCTACAAATGAGGATGTATTTGTATCGCTATTATTATTTAATCCTAATGCTGTATTATATGTTCCCGAAGATACAGTATTATCTTTCCCCATAATGAAAGATTCACTTTCTGTTGAAGTTGTATTACTTAAACCAGAAACCATAACACCGGTAGAACTACTAGTATTATTAGTTTTGCCATTAATAAATGAATAGTTATTACTGGTTGTCGTATTTGTATCACCAACAATCATACTATTAATATTTGTATTAGAGATATTTGAACTACCGAAAGTGGAAGTTGTTGAATTATTCGATAAACTATTATTTTTGCCAGATATGAAAGATTGTGAATTTGTATTACTTGTATTTTGATAACCAAATACTTGGTTGTATGAACCATCTTTTACTGTATTATTCCAACCACTAGTAATAGTAGTTTTTTCATTATTAATATGATTTACTTCACCATTTGTTAAATTAGCATAACCAGCATTTTCTTTATTTGTAGCACCAGTAGTCAAAGAAAATTTTGTATTTCCACTAACATCATTATTTTTTCCGGAAACAAATACAGATTCATTATTTTTAACTATATTTTTTTCACCTGTAACGAAAGATGTATTATTTTGTGTTAACGTATTTTCTTTGCCCATTATACTAGAATTTATATCAGATAAAATGGTATTGTCATAACCATTTATAAATACATATGACGAATTACTTATATCATGCGTTTCTCCAAATACGGTATTATTAGTTCCTTTATAATCTTTATTATTCTTTCCTTTTACCATAGAATAACTAGTATTTGTTACTATATTACCAGTTCCTATTACCTTCATTAATTCTGAATTATCAACGATGTTAGCACTACCATCAACAAATACGGTTGTTGAGTTATTAACTATATTATCAATACCGATAACACTACCATTAGTAACATCAGTAACAGCATTATCTTTACCACTAGTGAAAGTATTAGTAGTTCCACTTATATCGTGAGATTCGCCAAATACTCCATCTCTTTTAGTATTTGTGATGGTATGACTTTTACCACTAACAAAACTATGTATTGTATTTCCATTAACATTATTTGATTCCCCAATAACGAAAGTTATATTGTTATTAGTTAATGTATTGTTTTTACCTGATACAAATGAATCATCGTTATTTGTTATAGTATTACCAGTTCCTAATGTTGTGTTCATACTTGCGTCGGTAATTGTATTTGTGTTACCAGATGTCATATTACCTTCACCATTATTAATATAATTTGATTTGCCTATAGTTGCATTATATTGCCCATTATAATCTCTATTATTAGAACCACTAACAAATGAGTTTGTTGTGTTATTACTTGCGTCATTTTCACTTCCCAATACAGTTGTTGCATAAGTATTTTTTAATTTGTTAGCATTACCAGAAGTTAATGAATCGATTGTAGTATCCAAATGATTGGTTTTACCAAACCCGATACTATTCCAAATACTTGTGGCCATATTATTTAAACCGGATAACATGCTATTATTTGAACCGGTCATATTTGAATTATCACCAAATGCGGTATTTTGTGAACCACCGGTAATATCATGATTTGTTCCAGAGACGAAAGTGTTTAAAACATTACCTGACGCATCATTATTATTACCAAATAATATTGTTCCTGATGTATCTCTAATTTTATTTTCTTTGCCTAATGTCATCGAATGTTCAACATTAATAGCGTTATTTGATATACCAAATATAACACTTTCTTTTACTGTATGTAAATAATTATCACTTCCACTTGTAATATTATTAGTAGATGATGTTGCATTTGCAGATTTCCCGAAATGGGCATTATTTGTTCCGTTAGAATCAGTATGTAATTCACCACTTACTATACTGTTATGTGTTGAATTAACAACAGTATTTGACGAACCAAAAACGGCAGCACCACTTGTATCTGTTACGATGTTGGTTTTACCTGATATTATAGTTTCAACTGACCTTGTAACAATATTTGACAAACCCATAATAAGGTTATTGGTTGTATCGGTTAAGGAGTTGGATTTACCACAAACTAAATTTTGTTTTGATCGTAAAGATGTTTGTGTGTTGCCAAATAAAGCATTATATTCACCAGTTGTTTCAGTATGCGAAATGCCGGAAAGGAAAGAACCATATGTGTTAGTATAAACTTCATTTGAAAATCCAAAAGCAAAACAACCACTACTATCTTTAATATAATTACCAGAACCATCTAACATACTCATATAACTACCGCTTATATCGTTGTGTGTACCAAATACAGTATTGTAGCTTCCTTTAATGATTTTATTTTTATATCCGGCAGCGTGAGATATATAAGAAATGACGAAATTTTCTCTCCCCATAGCTTGAGAACCATATGCTGACCATTCTCTACCTCCAGCTATATACCCTAATGTGCAATCTTCACCTGCTATAAATCCAGCAGAACAATCAAAAATACGATTATTGATACCAAAAATAAAATTAGCAGAAGAATCACGTGAATTATGAATTAAATTATCATTACCAAAAATGGTTGCGTCTCTACCATCTATAACTCTATTATCAGAACCCATTACGAACGAACGATGAGTTAAATTAGTAGAGGGGTCTGCTATAATGGTGTGGTTTTGGCCAAATACAAAATTTAATCCGGATTTTATATCAATTTGTTGTCCCATGCCTACACTTTGACCACTAACATCAACATCATCTAGACCACATTTTATCCAAGGTGTGTTATTATACAAATTACAGTCTAACATAGCATTTGGTTGATGAGTATGAATACCGATATTATTTTGAATGGACATTATACCATCACCAGAGACATCATAAATTGTTGTTCCAGAAAATATTGGAAGTTTCATCCAAGCTTGGTCACCTACTGTAACACGACCTTCTACTTGAAATTCTGCTTCAAATAAATCCTGATCATATAAATTTCTTAATATCCCAACAGGAACTGCCTGTAAATATACAGTAAAGTTACCATCTTCATCTTGTCCACTAGACCAATCTCCTGTTGCTGCTACATCAGATTCAACCTTAATTACCTGGTCTCTTCCATCGTCATCAAAATAAATTAACTTTAAACCATCATATCTTATAGCTCCAGGTGGTTTATAACCTGTAATAGTTTCAACTTTATTTAAAATCATATAATTACTTGTTCTTATGTTACCTGATACATCAAACATAGCAATATTGTAAGGTTCTAATGCTGTTGTATAATCAGGGTCGTGACCCAATATCATTTTACCATCATCTCTTAAAAGCATTTTAACATTTTGACCAGATGTATCCATAGTATTATTGTTATCTTTATTAACTATAAATTTTAATCCTGTAAATAGTCTTTTTAATGTAGGATCATTACTTTTAAAACGTTCATAAAATCCAATACCCGTTGCTTCACTACCATCGTTTTTTTCACATAGAGCAAAATTCCCATTATTGGCATATGGTAATCTTCTTTGAACTGCTGAATCACCAAACGACAAACGACTGTAAGGGGCATTAGTTCCAATCCCCAAATAAGTTGTACTACCATCATTATCATGATATAATTCTAAGTTACTACCTCTTTCCCAAAAATTCGATTTTTCCATTAACACGCTTGTTGCCTTTACATTTCTATTTTTCTTTGCACCACTGTGTTGTTTCCAGTACTCTGTCATTGTATATAATATACCTATTTATTTTATTAAATAAACTAATTGATATTTATATTTTTTATTTTTATCATACGCTTTGGTTTTATATAAAAATTATATTTTTCTTAATGCAAATAAGTGTAAAAATTACTAAATATTATTTTATTTAGTAATGTTAAATGGGATTTTTTATAGAATTATCTTTTTCTTTGCTGAACTCTAATTACACAGAGATACAAAAAAAAATAATTGATAAATCAATTGAACTACGTTCAGATTTTTACTATAAACATTTAGAGTATAACAACAAAAATACACGTCAAATATTATCTTTCACATTTCCTGATCATAATGAAATGTTTATAGAATTCATTTATTTTGTAAAAAAAATCCCTCGTGTATTTATTGAAACAGCTGGAATCGATAACATAAAATTTATACAATTATATGCATCAAAAAAATATTTACAATTAATGGAAAATGATAAAGTCAAAGAATATATTGTCAGTAAAAAGAATGGTACTTTAAAAACTCATAATCCAGATGTTTATAGAGCCTTAATTAAGAAAGTTAAAAAAGTCTTTTAATCTTTGTTCTTTTTTACCCTTTTTTCGTTTTCTTGACTTTTTATTTCTTTTTTTCGACTTTTCTTCTATTTTAAACCTTATATTATTCTTATTTTTATTTCTTTTTTTAGTTTTTGGTTTTCTTCTTTGACTATTTTTTTTTGGTAATAATTTTTCTAAATTGTCTTTTAAACTAACTTTTTCGTTTTTTTGGGTTAATAAATTCATTATATCTTTTTTATCTAATCTACCAATTATATGTTTATTATTCACAGCATCTTTAATTGCTATATCCATATTCATTCCATCATAATGTAGTCCATATTCTTTGTGTTGTACTTTTTTACCATTTTTGACTGTTTGGACTTGTCCATAACTAGATATTTGTTCGGTCATCTTATAATATTTTAATATTTTTTTATTATAAAATGAAACAATATTCGTCACCTAAAATTACAGAAAAGATTATTATAAAGAAAAGAAAAGAAAAACTTAATCGCTCAAAGAAAAATAAATATCTAGATAATATTTTATCTAAAAAATTTATCAAATCTTACTTTTAAAGTTTAAACATATCAAATATTTCTTTTGCTTCTTTATTTAATTCCCTCGTTAACCACATACTTTTCTTCATTTGTGTTATTGCAACTCCAAGTAATATCAACATCATCCCTACCCATTCATTCGTTTCGACTTTCTCACCAAAAAATAACCTTCCCACCAATAATATTGTTATAGAACTCATTCCTGCCCACAACACTTTCGCTGTTCCCATAGTTGTTTTATTATAAGCTTCATTCAATAAATATACTATAATTCCATAAAAACCAAGACCCATAAGATAATAGTATTTTTCAGGTATTTCATTATACAATTTTATATGATATTGTGCTATCGCTTCACATATCACAATACCTACAATTATAATAACCAGGTGCATATAATATCATGTAACATAAAATTGATTTGATATTTATATAAAAATATATGTAAAATATAATCATGAGTAAAAATACACAATTCATTTCAACACTACAACAAGTTCAACAAATCAAAAGTAAGAAAGGTGACTTTATGGGTTCTAAAGCAGCCCAAAAAGCCATCGATGCTTTGATTTTATATAATAAAGAAGTTGAATCACCTGGAGAATTAGGTAAAATTAAAAATATCGGTGCTTCTACTGTTGCCAAATATAAGGAACTTCAAGAGACAGGAACACTTAAAATGATAGAAGATTTCAAGAATAATCCCATAAACATATTTACAAATGTTTATGGAATTGGTCCTAAAAAAGCAGCATCACTTGTTAATGGCGATAAAGTAACCACAATTGATGAACTTAGAGAATATCAAGATAACCTATTGAATGATGTTCAAAAAAAAGGACTAAAATATTATGAAGATATTCTTAAACGAATTCCAAGACTGGAAATTGAACATTATCGAACCAAAATGAGTAAAATTAAAATAGCTACTGATTTTCATTATGAAATTGTTGGTTCTTATCGTAGAGGTGCTAATAATTCTGGCGATATTGATGTTATTATTACATCTTCATATGATAATCGTAATGTTTTTGATTTATTTATTGATGCTCTTATTAAAAATAAAATTATTATTGAATTGTTGTCTAAAGGAAAGAAAAAATCATTAACTGTCGGTAAATTGCGCGGACATCCAGCAAGGCGATTGGATTTCATGTTTACCACACAAGAAGAATATCCTTTTGCTGTATTGTATTTTACTGGTAGTAAAATATTCAATACACTTATGAGAGGACAAGCTCTTAAAATGGGTTATACCATGAATGAACACGGTCTTTATAAGCTTAAAAAGGGTGTAAAAGGAGCAAAAATAAACCATAAATTTAAGGATGAGAAAGATATATTTGATTTCTTAAATATCAAATGGGTTGAACCTTGTGACCGCGAAACAGCTGAGAATTTTAAAGTTTTCACTAAGAGAAATAATAAAACTAGAAAGAAAAAACATCAAAATTTACATAAATTAGTGATGGACTTTATCGCTAATAATAATGTTTTGGAGAATTATACTGAAGAACAGCTCACTTTCTTAGTTCGTGAAGCAAATCACGGTTATTATAACAATAACAAACCAATTATGAGTGATGCTAAATATGATCATCTTATTGATTTTATTAAAGAAAACTATCCTGATAATAAGGTTGTTGATGAAGGTCATAGTCTTATCAAAATTGATGAAAATCGCAAAATGACGCTTCCTTATGAAATGTGGTCTATGGATAAAATTAAAAAAGAAGATAAGGTTAATAAAAAAGCAAAAGAATGGAAAGGAACACACATAATCAGTGCTAAATTAGATGGTTGTTCTATGGGATACTC
>Ga0315320_10000621_pt1 | contig 29250 bp, 30 predicted proteins | sample M140m21515metaG_FD_203458 | JGI IMG/M metagenome (GOLD analysis project Ga0315320, IMG submission 203458) | Ammonia-oxidizing marine archaeal communities from Monterey Bay, California, United States - M1 40m 21515 | ecosystem: Environmental > Aquatic > Marine > Coastal | place: USA: California... | reverse complement strand
TTAGCTCCTGCTCCTAATACTGCAAGCGAAACTCCTAGAATTGCATTTGCGCCAAGATTAGATTTGGTATCAGAGCCATCTAAAGCAATCATTGTTTCGTCTATTAACTTTTGATGATTAACATCCACCCCAATAAGAGCAGGTGCAATTTTATTGTGGATGTTATTTATAGCCGTCTGAACTCCTTTGCCTAAATAGGTTGAGCCACCATCACGAAGTTCTAGAGCTTCTCTAGAGCCAGTTGATGCTCCGCTTGGAACCATAGAGGTATAGGAAGCTCCACTTTCCAAATCAACTCTACATGAGATAGTTGGAGTTCCTCTGGAGTCAAAAACCTGAATGGCTTTAATTGATTTGATGCTTGGCATTATAAGCTTGCGTCTTGCTGTTTTATAAATGTATCTAAGGCGCTTAACTGAGAAATAAGAGAGTAAATTGCATCAGCAGCAATGGCGCATGGGCCATCACACTTTGCCTCATCTGGATTCGGATGAGCTTCTAAGAATAAACCAGCAATACCTTGGCTTAAACCAGCTTTTGCAAGAGGCAATAAAAACTCTCTTCTGCCGCCAGCTGCATTACCTAGACCACCAGGTAGTTGAAGGGAATGAGTTGCATCAAAGATAACAGGCACATTTAAATTTTTCATTATTTGAAAATTTAACATGTCAACAACAAGGTTGTTGTAACCAAAAGAATTTCCTCTTTCGCATAATATAATCTGGCTATTCCCAACCTCTTTACATTTTTCAATCACATTTTTCATTTCTGGGGCTGAAAGAAATTGAGGTTTTTTAAATTGAATAATTTTATTGGTTTGAGCGGCAGCTGTAACAAGATCCGTTTGTCTACATAAAAAAGCTGGGATCTGAATAATGTCACAGATTTCTGCAACTTGATTTGCCTGAATGGATTCGTGAATATCAGTAATAACTGGGACATCGAAAGTATTCTTAATCTTTTCCAGTATTTTTAAGCCCTCATCTATGCCTGGACCCCTATAAGATGAAATAGAGCTTCTATTGGCTTTATCAAAAGAGCCTTTAAAAATCCAATTTACAGGGAAATCAGAGGCAGCTCTAGCAAACTGCTCGGCTACAGTCATAGCAATAGATTCTGATTCAAGGACATTAACGCCACCCATTAGAGTCATAGGCTCAGCGTTACCAATTGAAGAATTATTTAACTTTAGGATAGTCATCTTTTAATTTTAATAGCTTTTAAAATAAAATCATTAAATATTGGGTGGCCATCTCGAGGATTAGAGGTAAATTCAGGATGAAACTGGCATCCTAGAAACCAAGGATGTTTTTTAATTTCAATCATTTCTGCCAATTTGCCATCTAGCGATGTTCCCACTATATCCATTCCACCTTCAACCAGAGCATCTTTAAATTCAGGGTTAACCTCATATCTATGTCGATGACGTTCAATAATTTTATTTTTTTTATAAAGTCTTTGTGACAGAGAATTATCCTTGATTGAGCATTCCTGCCCACCCAATCTCATTGTCCCACCAAGATCTGAATTTTTATTTCTAAGCTCAGTCTTACCAGTTGCATCTTTCCACTCTGTCACCAAACCTATAACTGGATATTTTGTTTTTTCATTAAACTCTGTGCTGTTTGCACTCTTATGACCTAGGACATTTCTAGAGAATTCAATAATAGCTATTTGCATACCCAAACAAATGCCAAAGTAAGGTAATTTATTTAGGCGAGCATACTCACAGGCATAAATCATACCTTCAACACCTCTACTTCCAAATCCACCGGGAATCAAAATAGCTTGGTGCTGGCTAAGAACTTTTGAAACATTCAATTTTGTAATTTTGGACGCATCAATCATATCTATCTCAACTTTCGCAAGATTAACAATGCCGGCATGATCCAGAGCTTCGTTTAAAGATTTATATGAATCTTTCAAATCTACATACTTGCCAACAACAGCTATAGACACTTTTTTCTTAGGGTTGAGTTTTGCTTCTACTACCCTTTTCCAGTCATTGAGCTTTGGCGGCTTAACAGATGATAGGTTTAATTTCTTTAGTAAGATTTTGTCTACCCCCTGAGCATAAAGTAACAAGGGGATGGAATAGACAGTTTCGGCGTCATGCATTGAAATTACACTTTTAGGATCAACCGAGCAAAAAAGTGCAATTTTTTTCTTTTCATCCTGGGGTAATTCTTGTTCTAACCTGCAAATAAGGCAGTCTGGTTGCAGGCCTAGTGACCTTAGCTCTTTCACTGAATGTTGAGTAGGTTTGGTCTTTAACTCCTCAGAAACCTTGATATAAGGAACCAAGGTTAAGTGAGCCAGGGCAGTTCTAGATACTGGTAATTCAAGCATCATTTGCCTAATCGCCTCTATAAATGGCTGACTTTCAATATCACCAACGGTGCCACCAATTTCAACAATGGCTATATCTGCGCCTTTGGCACCAGCCTTAATTCTGCGTTTTATCTCGTCGGTAATATGGGGGATGACTTGAACGGTTCCACCAAGGTAATTGCCTCTTCTCTCTTTTTTAATAACTTCTTCATATACCTTTCCAGCAGTAAAATTATTCTTTTTGGTCGCCTGAAACCTTACAAACCTCTCGTAATGACCTAAATCTAGATCCGTTTCTGTGCCATCATTTGTTACGAACACTTCTCCATGCTGAAATGGACTCATGGTGCCTGGATCTACATTAATATAGGGATCTAATTTATTGAGAGAAACTTTGAGACCTCGAGCCTCAAATAGAGCTCCGAGAGATGCCGCTGCAATTCCTTTTCCGAGAGAAGAAACTACCCCGCCGGTAATAAATATGTACTTAGTTTGCGCCATCAGTTTTCAGTTTTTGATGGTTAAACAGAATATCAGATATTAGAATTAATAAATACTAATTAAGCACTTTCTTCGAATAAAGGTCTCGATAAATCAGCCCAGTCAATATCAGCATCACTTTTAGCTGTTGCATATTCTAAAATGCCTAGATCTTCAAACTTACCTTTTACAGAATCTCTTAGCAGACCGATTCTTTTTAAATTTGGCATCACCCTTTGAAAAAGTAGTTTTTGGAAATGCTTGGTAATATCTGAACTTAATTGAAATTGCCTTGCATCCTCTGAATCCCAGCCAAAGTGATCAAAAACATCTGTAGATATGAGTCTTTCTCGGCTCAACCAGCATGCCTCATATGCAAATTGTGCTCTTTCTTCCTTCTCTTCTTCAGTTAAAGTTTCAACGAATTCTTCCAAATAATTAATTCCAAAAGTGACATGTCTTGCCTCGTCTCGAATGATTAGGCCAAGCATATCTCGCAATACTGGATCATTTGTAAGTTCTCGTGAGGTTTGAAATGCTGCCAAAGCCAACCCCTCAATAATAATCTGCATGCCAATAAATTTTAGATCCCATCTTGGATCAGTAAGAATCTTATCAAGGATCGATTTTAAAGCATTACCAATTGGATACATCATTTTTGTTCTAGTCTGAATATACTTATTAAATGCTTCGACGTGCCTTGCTTCATCAAAAGTCTGAGATGCAGCATATAGCTTTGCATTGTAGGTTGGTGCGCATGAGGTTAGCTGAGAGGCAACTAACAACGCTCCTTGCTCACCATGAAGGAACTGACTTTGGCTCCAAGCCATTCTATGATTTAAGAACTCTACTTTTCTTTTATCAGATAGTTTTTGATATGGAGCATAATCGTCCCAAAATATTGGAGTTGGTTCAGTCATTGGCTCAAATGGTCTATTCCAATCTACATCAACCTCAACGTTCCAATTAAGTTCTTTGCCAAGCTCATACAGCTTTTTAATTCTATTATCTTGATGGGTATAATCCCAGTTGTAAGATCCAGTTAACGGCGTACTAAATATCTCAGCAATATCATCTGCAACAGCCTCTGTCATATATGGAGGTAAATCTTCCTCTAGCTGAATCTCTCTTGGATTATTATCTAGATAATTAATTTTCATATGTTTATATATTGTCTTAGAACTCTAGGACTTATTTTGGTCATAAGTTCATAGGAAATCAAATTATTTTTTTGAGCTGTTGGGTTGATTGGCAAATCAGGTGACCAGAACTCACACCAATCGCCAATAGCGCAATTAGGATTATCAGTCACATCAATAGAAATTAAGTCCATACTTACTCTTCCCATAATAGTAGCGATATGATTATTTACTCTGACGTTCGTCCCATCCATTGCTGGTTGGGGAAAACCATCAGCATAACCGCAATAAACTATTGCAAGCTTAGTCTCTCTTGAGGTTTTGATACGACCTCCATAACCAACTCGCTCTCCGATCTTTAAATCTTGAAACCCAATAATCTGGCTTCTAAAAGTCATAGCAGTTGTAAGCTCCGGCATATCAGAAAGACCTCCATACATCCCAATGCCAACTCTTGACCAATCATGAGATTGCTCTGGAAAATTTATTGATCCGGCAGAATTTACAACGCTTCGAAGGAGAGTCTGACCGGTATGTTTCCATGCCTCGTCAAATTTTGAGAATTGCATTTGATTTAGCTCATCATCAGGATTATCAGCACATGCTAAATGTGTCATCAAAACATTGTTCTTTTTTAAAAAAGACTGGCATTTATCTAATTCACTTAGCTGCAGCCCAAGCCTATTCATGCCTGTATTAATTTTTATCCAGAAGACCAGATCATCGATATACTGATGCGCCAGAGGAATCTGAGCAAGAGAATGAAGTGTTGTCCAAATTTCATTTTTTTTTAGCTCATCGTAGGCTTCTGTAGAATACACTCCTTGCATCATTAAAATTGGTAAATCAGATCGTTCTCGCAAACGAATTGCCTCTTCAAGGCGAACTACACCAAAGCCATCCACACTTTCATTCAATGCTCTAACAGTTGTATCAAGATCATGCCCATAGGCATTACTTTTAATAATTGCCATAAACTTTGAGGAAGGTGAGATTTTTTTGCGAATAAGCTGGATATTATTTCTGACTAACTCATAGTCAATAATGAGCTCAGAATTCGGCTGGATCATTGAATATTATCGTAGTAACTATCTACTGCAAAATCTTCAAATCGAGTAAATTCTTTAAGATAGGTTAAATTAACTGTTCCGATAGGACCATTTCTTTGTTTGCCAATAATAATTTCTGCTTTATTTCCAACCTCAGTGTCTTCGTCATAAGCCTCTTCTCTGTAGATAAACAAAATAACATCTGCATCTTGCTCAATTGCACCTGAATCTCTTAAATCCGCCATAATTGGCCTTCTGTTTGGTCTTTGTTCTACCTGTCTATTAAGCTGAGATAGTGCAACAACTGGAACCTTTAATTCCTTAGCAAGCATTTTTAATGACCTTGAAATTTCAGATATCTGATTCACTCTATTTTCAGTAGAAACTGGCAACTGCATTAATTGCAAATAATCAACCACAATTAGAGATAAACCATTAGGCTCTTGTCTGGCAATTCTTCTTGCTCTAGCGCGAAGCTCCATAGGGGTAAGCATAGAGCTATCATCAATATATAAAGGTAAATCTTTAAGCTTAGAAGAGGATTCCATAAATTTCTTTAACTCATTCTTATTCATATTTGATGATCTAACTTTCTGCTGATTAATCTTGGCATGACTTGCCAGCAACCTGGTTGTTAAAGATTCCGCAGGCATTTCCAAACTAAACAACAATACGCCGCCTTCAATATCTTTGTTGGTAACAATATTCTCAACCATATTCAATGCCAGAGCAGTTTTTCCCATACTTGGTCTTGCAGCAATAATTATTAGATCTCCATTTTGTAATCCCAATAATTCTTTATCTATATCTTTATAGCCAGTTGAGGTACCAAGTAAAGACCCTCCCGCAGCAGCAATTTCATTTAATTTATCAATTGTGTTGGGTATGAGAGTGTCTAGCTTCTGAATACTTGAAGAAGTTCTGCTTGCCTCATCATTCAATGAAAATATTTTTGTCTCAGCTTCATCTAAAAGAGATTCTGCATCCTTGCCTTGAGGATTAATAATTAATTGTGAAATTTCTGAATTAATTTGCATTAATTTTCTAGAAATAGATTTTTGCCTGATCATCTCAGCATAAGCTTCTAAATTAGCTGCAGAAGGACTAGATGATGCAAGATCAATGAGGTAATTCTTGCCGCCTGCACGAGTTAGAAGATTTTTGCTATCAAGACGACCTGAAACAGTTAAAGGATCCAGTGGTTTATTAGCATTAACAAGTTCGCCCATGGACTGATAGATACTTTGATGATCTTGACCTTCAAAATCTGAGAATTGAATGATCAAGCTAACTGCATCATATCTCTCAGTCTCAAGCATCAAGCCGCCTAACACAGCTTTTTCAAGGTCGCGAACCTGTTCGGTATTTTCTATAGACTGAATTGACATAAATATGATTTTTACATCATATTAAAAAGATAACAACTACTCTGGTTGAACTGAGACTTCAACAACACAAGATACCTCTGGATGAAACAGCAAAGTAATTGAGTAATCTCCTAATTCTTTAAGTGGTCCATCAGGAAGTTGAACTACGCTCTTATCAACAGCAAGATCAATCGCAATAAATGCATCAGAAATCTCTCTAGTTCCTACTGAGCCATACAAAGCTCCCTCTTCAGTTACCTGAACCTTGATCTCTACCTTAGAGCCTTCAATAGAATCGGCTAAACCCTGAGCTTTTGCAACTTCATCAGCGGAAGCGGCTGCCAATTCTGACTTGCGACTCTCAACATATTTCAAATTATCGTCTGAAGCGAACATTGCTTTCTTTTTAGGTATTAAAAAGTTCCTTGCATAACCAGAGCTTACATCTACTACATCTCCAATTCCGCCAAGTTTTTGGATTTTATCTAAAAGTATAATTTTCATAATTTATCTGTGTGAGTCGGTATATGGCAACAATGCTAAAAATCTTGCAATTTTTACTGCTTTAGTTAGTTTTCTTTGCTCAGAAGCAGATATATTGGAGACTCTTGCTGGAATAATCTTTCCTGTTTCAGTGATATATCTTTTTAATAAGTCTGTATTCTTATAATGAAAATTCTTTTTTGCATCTTGGGACATTATTCGCTCTCCGTTGTTTTTTGTTCTTCAGCAGGCGTTACTTCTGGTTTAGCTTCTTCAGATACTTTTGCCTTTGGAGGGATTACTTTAATTTCTTCTTGTGGAGCCTTTTTAGCTTCTTGCGCCTCTAGCATCAAAAATGAATCTTCAAGAGAGAGGGTATCAACTTTTAGTAATAGATGTCTGATTACCGAGGTATCATATTTTAGCTTAGTTTCTAGCTCTAGAGCTCCTGCAGCAGGTCCTTCTAGCTGATAAATAGCATAATGCCCTTTGTTATGATTTAAAATGCTGTAAGCAAGCTGCCTTCTTCCAATATTTTCTAATCTTTTCACTTCAAAACCTATATCAGATAAAGTTTTATCAAATTTAGATTGGAAGTCATCAAACTTAGAAGATAAGTCTGGGTTCAATATCAAAGTTAATTCGTAATTATTCATATATTTCCTTCTGAGTTAATAGATTTTTTGAACACCAAAAAACCAAGGAGCGTGAATTCTAAGGTAAATACTCTGCGCAATCAATAATTATTTTTAAGGAACCCAAAAGCTCTATCAAAAATAGATTTATTATTTTCTAATGTATAGCCCTGTTCGAGCTGATCAAATCCAAAACTTACTAATCCGAGCGCAGTAGCATAAATAGGATTCTTTAAGACAGACTCCATTCCGCTAAATTTTTCGGGAATACCTAGACGCACACTTGTTTGAAAAATAGATTCAGCCAATGGAACGGCTCCTTCAATTTTAGAAGTGCCACCGGTAAGGACAATTCCTGCGGGGATTTTACTTTCAAACCCATTGCGTTGAATTTCTGCTTTGACTAATTCAAATAGCTCAACGTATCTAGGCTCTACTATTTCTGCTAAAGACCGACGAGATAAATCCTCTGGAGGCCTCCCTCCAACTCTCATAACTTCTAGAGTTTCTCCATCATTTGTTAATTCAGCTGCGGCACAGCCATGTTTCTGTTTAATATCTTCAGCTTGAGCAGTGGGTGTTCTCAAGGCCACTGCAATATCACTTGTTACTTGATCTCCAGCTATTGGTATGACTCCAGTAAAGGCTATCGAGCCAGCATTGAAAACTGCAATATCAGTTGTTCCACCGCCAATATCAACTAGACATACGCCTAATTCTTTTTCATCTTCAGACAACACCGAATAAGAACTGGCTAATTGCTCGAGCACAAAGCCATCAACATCGATACCGCATCTCTTGACACATTTTTCAATATTTTGAATAGCATTATTTGCACAAGTTACTAGATGCACATGGGATTCTAATCTCACCCCAGACATACCCAATGGCTCTCTGATGGAATCTTGATCATCAATCACATATTCTTGTGGTAACACATGTAGCACTCTTTGGTCAGAGGGGATAGCAACTGCTTGAGCAGCCTCCATTACTCTATCAATATCCCCTGGAACTACCTCTTTATCTTTAATTCCCACTATTCCATGAGAATTTAGACTGCGGATATGATTTCCAGCAATTCCTACGAATACATTTTTAATTTTTCCATCAAATGAAGTTTGAGCTTGGTCTATAGATTTCTGAATAGCATCAGTAGTAGCATCAATGTTTACAACAACACCTTTTTTTAAGCCGCTAGAAGGATAGGACCCCATAGAAACAATCTCTACTGAATGCTGATCAATATATTTTCCAATAATACAAACAACTTTTGATGTTCCAATATCTAATCCAACAACATAGTCGGAATCTTTTGTGCCATTATTTGCCATAATTTAATGCTGCTCCAGCTTTGTATCTAAGATCAATGATACTAGGTGTTAGGTTATTTTCGAACATATATTTAAGTGTAAGTGAAAGTTTTTGATAGGTGTCATTTGAGAGGTCATCACCCAAATTCACTCTTAACGCATCAGTAGTGATCAAATACCAGCCTACTGAAGGTTGAAAGCTAACTGATCTAATAGTAAGGCTCAAATCGTTAAATAATGAGGTGTATTGATTCTCAGCATTGATCCAAAAAGTTAAATACTCAAACGGCATATCTAAACGTATGAGATCAGGATACCCCCCATCATATCCAAATGTTGATACTTTGGTGTCTATATAAAATTTATCCTTCCAGACGTACTTTGGTTTTTTGCTTTGTATAAAAATCTGATGAAATGTTCCAAAGAAGCTGCTTTTAATCAAAAAATTCTCTATCCAATTTTGTTGCGTTAGATAACTCTCTATGCTTTGAACTGAATTATAATTTTTAATATTTTGAATCAATTTAACTTCTTGGTTTAGAGAGGGCGGGCTCTCAAAATTAATTATGATGCGATCTTCAGCGAGCATCTGTTCAGCAAAAAATATAAAAATAATTGTAATTAGGTATTTGTAGTTGCTAGCTTTCATTAATAATTTCTTGAATTAGCGATTTATAATCTAGTCCAGCACTTTTTGCAGATGCTGGAAATAAACTATGGGAAGTCATGCCCGGCACTGTGTTGATTTCAAGTACATAAAACTCACCCTCAAAATCTTGCAACAGATCAATCCGTGCCCAACCTTTACACCCCATAACATTAAAGGTATTCAAACATATGGATTCTAAGATTTCTTGCTCTTCAGGAGAGTAATTAATTTGAAGGAGCTGAGTATCATCCTTTTCATATTTAGCTTTATAGTTATAGAAAGATTCGCTAGTAATGATTTCAACAGCTGGCAGGCATCTTCCATTTAATATTGGCACTGTAAGCTCTTTATGGTCAATACATTCCTCAAATATGAAAGGTCTATTATTATTTGAACAATTTTGAATTGCATCGGTGAGATCAGACTCATTTGTAATTTTGAATACATCAATACTAGACCCCTCTTCTTCAGGCTTAAGAAATAAAGGATTGCTAAGGTCAAGAATATTAAATTTATCAGAAGCAAGTTTGCAAGATTCTTGGGAAAGTTCGCCAATAGATTTCCACTGAGGTGTTGGAATATTATTGAGGTTTAAAATTTCTTTGCACCTCGCTTTATTCCAGGTTCTAGAACATGCAATTGCATCGCTACCTGAATATGGAATGCTCTTATCTGATAATATTTTTTGCAAGTCACCAGACTCACCATCCTCTCCATGCAAGGCAATAAAAAAATAGTCATGATTTTCTATGACTTCATTTGTAAATTCTTTGGGATAGTCAATTAAACTTGCTTCATATCCAAGATCAAGAATAGCTGCATAAATATTTTTGCCACTTTCTATGGATACATCTCTCTCCGCAGACATACCTCCATACAAAACTGCTATTTTTTTAATGCCCACTTCTCTTTAATTGAATTGTTTAATTGTGAAATTGTCCCTGCGCCCTGCGTGACAAGAATATCAAATTCTTTATGATTTTTTGTGATCCACTCTATTGCATGAACATTAGATAAATTAATAGCATTTCCTTTTTGCTGATTAATTTCATCCATCAATCTTGAGGATGAGATACCACGCATTGGTTTCTCGCTTGCAGGATATATGTCTAAAAGTACTAATTGATCAACTTTTAATAGCACTTTAATAAAATCTTTCAAAAGCTGCTTTGTTCTTGAGTATCGATGCGGCTCAAAGATCATAAGAATACGTTTTTTAGGAAATTTTTCTTTAATTGCTTTGATGGTAACTAAAATTTCTGTTGGGTGATGACCATAGTCATCAATCAAAATTTTAGGCTGATTGCTTATTGAAATTTGTCCTATCTCAAATCTTCGCCCTACTCCCTTAAAATTTTTCAAGCCTTTCTTGATATCTGCAATAGAAATCTTTTCCTCTAGAGCAACACAGATAGCTGCGCAAAGATTATAAATATTATGCTTTCCACTAAGAGGCGTAGAAAATGAATAAAGCTTTTTAGTATTGGTATCTAACAATTGAAAGTTTTGAACTCCTTTCAATAATTCAACATTGATAATTTGAAATTGATTTCTTGAAGAAAACCCAAAGGTAATTTTTTTTCGATGGATATGTTTTGCTATCTTGGAAACATTACTGTCATCTAAGGTGATGATTAAATGCCCATAAAATGGAAGGTTTTCTGCGAAACTAACAAAAGCTTGATTTAACTTATCTTGATTTGAGTCATAAAAAGCAAGGTGATCATTATCAATATTAGTAATAACAGCAATCTCAGGTTGAAGATGCAAAAAAGAGCCATCACTCTCGTCTGCTTCTACAATCATGTAACTCCCATCTCCAAGATTAGAGCTTCGCCCAACGCTTAATACTTGCCCCCCCACAACATAGGTTGGACTCAAGCCTGCTGCATTAAAAACACTTGCAATGATGCTCGTAGTTGAGGTCTTACCATGACTTCCTGCTACCGCAATGCTGCGGTAAGGCTTCATTAATGTGCCTAACATTTCAGCGCGTGGGATAATAGTAATGTCTAATTTTTTAGCAAATACAAGCTCGGGATTTCTTTTAGAAATAGCAGAAGAAGCTACAACGAGATCAGCATTCTTGATGAGATTTGGCTCATGTCCAATCTGTACTTTAGAGCCTAATTTTTTTAATTCCTCTACCTCAGGGGTGATAACTAAATCAGAACCAGTGATCTTAAATCCTCTCTTTTGGAGTATTGTTGCCAAACCAATCATTCCTGATCCGCCAATGCCAATCATATGAATTTGCTTAAATTGCTGGAAACCCAATGACTTCATTTTAACTATTATTGATTTGTAAAATTGAACTTAACATCCTTTCAGCTGCTTGGAAATGATCAATTGAATTTGTATTATTCTGCCAGCTAAGATGTATTTTTTTTTCAATAATATTGATTAATTTTTCTTGCAAGGCTTGAGGCGATGCTGATTCCTCGTATATTAGTCCCATATTGAGTTTTTCAATCTGCTTGGCATTTTCAAGCTGATGGTTATCTATAGCAGAAGGCAGGGGAATCATAATGCAACCTCGACTTAGGCTGGTAACTTCTGCTAAAGTCAAAGCCCCTGCTCGGCAAATAACAAAATCAGACCATAAAATATTCTCTAAGGGTGTCTCATAGAATTCTTGAATATCGCTAGAGGTTCTCCCAGTATATAAACTTTCAACTCCATCCAGTTTATTCAGACCTGATTGATGCTTAATCATTATTGGAATATTTAATGAGCTCAATGCAATGGGAATATTCTTGTTAATAAATTCTGAACCTAGACTTCCACCAGTGACATAGATCTTTAACTCATCAGAGTTAGGGGGCACCATATCCTGATGTTTGTTAATTCTCTTGATTGGATTTCCAACCAGCTGAGTATTCTTTTGAGACACCGTAGCTAATGGAGTTCCTAGAAATATTATCTTAGCAAACGGTGCTAGCAGCTTATTAGAAGTTCCCATAACAGCATTTTGCTCATGAAGAATTAGCTGCTTGCGACAAAGAATAGCTGCAATTCCTACTGGCAATGAAATGTATCCACCAAAACAAACTACGAAATTTATTTTATTTTGAAATAAAAAGATAATTGTCTTTCCAATCGATGCTGCTAAGCCAAAAATTGATATGAATTTATTCAAAAGACCTTTGCCTCTAAAACCCCTCATGGGGACAGTCATGAATTGAATATTTTTTTCGGGAACCTTACGGCTCTCCAATCCAGTTTTTGTACCCATCCAAAGCACGTCATGATTATTTTTAATGCACTCTGCAGAAAATTCAAGGGCTGGAAAAACATGTCCCCCAGTCCCAGCTGCTGAGATTAAAAATCTCATTATTTAATCGACCTATTGTCGTGATTTATTCGAAGCACCATACCTATCATAAACATAAATAAAATTAAGCTTGTTCCACCGTAACTTATAAAAGGTAAAGTAAGACCTTTTGTAGGTAAAATTCCTAAATTCACTCCAATATTGAATAAGGCTTGCACAGCAATCAATACACCGGCACCAAATGCAATTAATCCTTCAAATAATCTTCCCAGCTCTATTGCTTTAATTGCTGTCCTAAAAATACCAATTATTAAGGCTGCATACAGGGCAAGTAAAACTAAACTACCTGTCACACCAAACTCTTCTACAAGTACAGCAAAAATGAAGTCTGTATGTGGCTCAGGAAGATACAAATTTTTTTGTATTCCATTTCCCAAACCTACTCCAAACCATTCTCCTCGCCCAATACCAAGCAGAGCATTACCAAGTTGCCAGCCAGCTTTATCAAAATATGCAAATGGGTCAGTAAAAGATATTAATCTTGCATATCTGTAAGCCGAAAAAAATACTGCTGATGCAGCTAATCCGATCATCAAAGATGCCAGTAAAAGAAATTGAACAAAAGATATCCCTGCAAAAAATAATATAGCAATAACAAGCATTCCAATTACTAAAGTAGAACCTAAGTCTGGTTGATTCATTATCAATAGACCAAATCCACCCAGAACAATCAAGGGACGAAAAAACCCTAAAGTTGTATTAATCTCACTTAATCTTCTTACGCAATATCCTGAAATGTATATTAATAATGCCAATTTACTTACTTCAGATGGTTGGATATTTATTGGGCCAAGTCTTATCCATCGCGTACTTCCATTCACCTCAGTTCCAATACCTGGAAGTAACAAGGCCAGTAATAATAAAAAGGAGGCCAACAAAAAAAACCAATCATAGTTATAAAATAATTTGGAAGGAATGCTAATAGCAATAACGGAAGTGATCATGCCTAAACAAAGAAAAATGATATGTTTTTCTGCAAATTGAAATGGATTGCCATACATTTTTTCTGCGACATAAACACTTGAAGACGTCACCATGACTAAGCCAATAAATAGAAGACAGATAAATGGGAGGATAATCAAAATATTGTCTCTATCAATCATTTAATATCTCTTGAGCTAAAATTAAAAAATGCTCACCTCTCTCTTCAAAATTTTTATAATCCTTGCCGCTAGGATTAGCGGGTGAAAATAAAATTTCTACATTGCCAGCAAAGCTATGATTGATGTGCTTCAAGGTATCTTCTAAAGATTGAAAAATAGACTTATTGCGATGAATTATCTTGCTGCTTAACTGATCTGCATGCTTTCCACAAATATAAAGATATTGCGGCTTGGAAAGTAATAAAGAATCATATCTCTCTTTGTCAGGGTCTCCCATAAGTATTAGATGCAAACAAGAGTCATCAGAGACATTGCTTAGAGCGTATTTTAACGAATCTGTATTGGTCGACTTAGAATCATTAATAATGATTACTCGATTATTAAGTATTATCTTTTCTAGTCGATGAGGTAAATTTATTAAATCTTGAGGTTGCAAGCCTCCCTGGTAGGTGTTTCCTGTAATTATTTTGAATATTTCAAAGGGACTATTTTCAGTGGTTGATTGATTTGCTTCTAAAATTCTATTTTTAGCATTTATGTAATTATCGAAACTACCGTGATGGTCAATATGATCAGGAGCGATATTTAACAGAACACCAAAATCAAGTAAATTATCTTTCATTTTTTCAAGCTGAAAACTGGATAGCTCAATGATTGAATATTTTTTTTTAGAATTAATGCTATCAAGAAGCGGTCTACCAAAATTCCCTAATATTTCAGCATTATCTAGCAATTGACTTAAATGCATGCAGCATGTGCTTTTACCATTTGTTCCGGTAATCCCTATTTTAATGGAGCTGTCTTCTTCAAAAAATATATCTAAATCAGTTTTAAAATTAACTTTTTCAAATTCATTGTTGGGATAGAGCTCAAGAATATTGATGCCTGGGCTTATATAAACCATCTCATAGGATTGTAATTTCTCTTTACTAGGAAGTTTGCTGAATGCATTAGGGTGATCAACATGCTTGACATCATAGATATCAAATTTAACTGCATTCTTCGTCAAGTATCGGTCAAATGATTGACCTGTCATGCCATAGCCAAATATTAAAGATGTCATTTAATTTTTTTATCTTAGCTTTAGTGTTGCTAAAGCGAAAAGAACAAGTACAAAAGTAATGATCCAAAAACGAACAATTACTTTTGGTTCTGCCCAGCCTTTCAGCTCAAAATGATGATGAATAGGAGCCATTAAAAAAACTCGCTTGCCTCGAATTTTATACGAGCCTACTTGAATGATGACGCTGAGTGTCTCCATCACAAATACTCCTGCCATAATTGCAAAAACTATTTCATGTCTAACTAAGACAGCTAACGTTCCAAGAATACCCCCTAGCGTCAGTGATCCGAGGTCACCCATAAAGATTTGAGCAGGATAAGTGTTATACCAAAGAAAGCCTATTCCAGCACCTATCAAGGCTCCACAAAATACAATTAACTCACCTGTTAAAGGATGAAATGGAATAAATAAATAATTTGCAATAATTTGATTACCCATTGCATAAGCAATCAAGCCAAGGCCAGCAGCTATTAATACAGATGGCAGGATAGCTAAGCCATCTAAGCCATCTGTTAAATTCACTGCATTAGAGGAGCCCATAATTACAAATACACTAATACACAAAAAAGTAAGTGGAGAAATAATAAAAATAAACTCTTTATCAAAAGGAAGGATAAAAATTTGATTATTTCCCTCTGGGGATACTTGAAGCATAAATAGCATTGCAGTAAGGGAGAATATAAATTGTAAACAAAGTTTATATCTTCCACTCAACCCCTTAGAGCTCGTATGCCTAATTTTTAACCAATCATCCGCTAAACCAATGCTGGAAAAAGAAAGAGTTACAAAGATTAGTATCCAGATATATGGATTTTTTAAATCTGCCCAAAACAAGGTAGAAATTAATAGTGAAAATATAATAATTAATCCGCCCATAGTAGGCGTACCAGCTTTTGCAAGATGGGACTGGGGGCCATCATCTCGGATAGATTGTGAAAATTGCATTTTAGTTAGCAGACTAATAATTAATGGGCCTAGCAATATAGATAAAAGCAATGCGGTTAATGTTCCACCAATAGTCCTAACAGTAAGGTAACGCAGGACATCAAATCCAGAGTCATAAGCCATTAACCATGTTCCTAGAAGCTCAATCATCTCTGTCTCCTATATTGATAAATTCTTCCATCCGCATACCCCTTGAGCCCTTTAATAAAACATAGTCTTTCTTAGAAATTTCTGATTTTAAAAATTCGGTTAAGGCTATTTTTGAGTTAAAAAATATGCCAGAGGAACCAAAGCTATCAACAGAATGTTTAGCAAGGTCGCCAAAGCCTAAGAACAAGTCTATATTCTTGATTTTCGCATACTCTCCAATCTCCTTGTGAAATTTCTTTCTGTACCTTCCGAGTTCTTTCATATCTCCTAGTATCATAATTTTTCTTCCTCTCATTTGATGCAGCACATCTATTGCAGCTTTGACAGAATCAGGATTAGCGTTGTAAGAATCATTAATAAGATTTGATTGGTTTATCCATGGTTGAAACTCAAGTCTTTGAGATTCATTTTTAAAGCTTTTCAATGACTTAAGAAAAAAATTCATGTCTCCATTTAACTGATACACACTAGAAAATGCAGCGAGAATATTTAAGATATTATGATTCCCCATAAGAGGTGTGTTCACCAGGATTTGATCTTTAAAATATTGAGAATAAATAGAAAAAGATGTTCCCGCTGAAGAAGACTCAATATTGCTAGCAAAAAATTCAGCCGAATCGTCTAAGCCAAATGTTATAAAAGAAATATCTTTCCTTAACCTTCTCCAATAATTTAAATGCGGGCCATTTGGCACTATGGCAGTACCATTATTTTTAATGTTATGAATTAATTCTGACTTTACCTCTAGGACACCTTTTAATGAATTTAAGCCCAATAAATGAGAGTGGCCAATATGAGTGATAATACCTATATCTGGTTGGATGATTTTCGATAAAAAGTGGATATCTCCCTTTTTTGCTGCTCCCATTTCAAAGATTGCTGCCTCATTGTTTAAATCAAGCATCAAAGCACATAAAGGTAACCCTATTTCGTTATTAAAATTTTTAAACGTTGAGAAACTATTTTTAATTCCTGCGCTAAGAATGTTTTTGGTAGTTGTCTTGCCATTGCTACCAGTGATACCAATGACAGGTCCTGTAAAATTTTTTAAAGTAACTTGAGCCAACTTAGCCAATGCTTTTTCTGGGTTTGAGACACCAAGAGTGTTATCTTTAAGCTTATTGGCATTCATATCTTTTTTAGCTTTAATAATTGCAAATACTGCTCCATTCGAAAATGCATCATCACAGTATTTACTCCCATCTTCATTTGAGCCGGTGAGCCCTATAAAGACCGAATGCTGTTTTGCCTTTCTAGAATCAATACAGAAATCTTTAATTAGAGATCTGTGTTTACCTGCTATTCCCAAGGCTGATAATATGTCACTGGTATTTTGAATAAATTTCATTTTATATGCTGCTTAGAACACATTCTCGATCATTAAATGGAATTTTATTTCCGCCCTCTTCCATTGTTCTTTCATGCCCCTTACCTAATATTACCAAGATATTTTGATTAGTGAGAGATGCAAGGCCTTGCATGATTGCATCTTGTCTGGACTGTATAACGGTTAAATGTTGAAACTTACTTGCACCAGTAGCATCTTCAACTATTCGCTGGAATGCCTCTCCTCGATTATTATCAGAAGTAAAAATTATTTTTTTTGCATAATTTTCTGCGACCTCCATCATCTTGGGGCGCTTTTCTTTATCCCTTTCACCCCCGCAACCAAAGATTAGCAAGATATCGGAATAAGATTGTGATAATGCGGATAATATATTTTCCATAGCATCCGGATCATGCGCAAAATCAATAAACACATCACCTCTGTCCAACCGCAGTAATTCACTTCTTCCTGGGGGCAAGCTTATATCTGAATAGTCTATTGCCTCGAGTTCATTCTTTGAAATTGAATCAGAAATTAGAGCTATCGCACAAGCAAAGTTATCAAGATTGAATTGAGGAAACAATGAAATTTCAATTAAGAAGCTACAATTAGGCAATTGAAATTTAATTGCAGGCGAACCGTCATCAGTAAATTTTGTTTTAAAATAAAAAGATGCTGATGAATCTTGAGCGCTAATAAATTGAATTCTTTCTTTATGCTCCAAGGTGTTTAAATTAGATGCCACTAAAGAAGAGTCTATGAAAGCCATCGGGGTACTTGCTGAGTGGAGATTAAATATTGAGAGCTTAGCTTTAATATATTGCTCAAGAGATCGGTGATAATCCAAATGATCTGATTTAATATTTAGAAGCATAGTTCGATGAAAAGGCAATGAGAGCAATCGCTCTTGCTCTAATGCATGTGAGGATACTTCTAAAAAAATAAATGTTTGTTCATTAGATTGGATGTCGCCTAAAAGCTCAAACAGCTCAAATATGCCTGGGGTTGTATTGCCTTTAGTGGAAATTAATTCATCATTTATGATTGCTCCAAGAGTTCCGATATAACAGGAGGGTTTTTTAAGTTTCCTTATAATTTGATGAGCCATAAAAGCAGTAGATGTTTTGCCATTAGTTCCTGTCACCCCGTGAACCAAGAAATGATCTTCATCAAGGTCATAAAAGTTAAACAAAAATTTAATTAGTAAGCTTTCAAGATTCTTACTAGAGATGAATGGAATCTTTACTCCATTTGGCTTGGGCTGATCACTAAGAATGCACACAGCGCCATTTGAAATAGCATTGTCTATAAACTTTATGCCATGAGAATTTATACCAGCTCTAGCTACGAATAAATATCCATTCTTTACGTCTCTTGAGTCATCAGTAATACCAAGAATAAGTTTGTTAATATTGCAAGCAACATTAAAATAAGAAAAAACGCTTGATATGCTATTCATCAAGATAATTTAATACATCTTTTGAAATAGCTGCAAATAAGGGAGCAGCAACCATGCCTCCTGAATAATTATTTAATCCAGGCTCCTCCACACTAACAAAGATAGTAAGTCGCTTCGAGCTTAAAGGAGCAATGCCTGCAAAAGAAGAAATATACTTACTTTTGTCATAGCCGCCGCTAGAACTAGGTTTATGGGATGTTCCAGTCTTTCCAGCAACTGAGTGATCAGTAATTGAAGCTAATTTACCAGTACCATCTTTGACCACAGACTCTAAGGCAAGTAATACTTGAGATGCTGTATTGCTTGATATAACTCTCTGCTGATAAACTTCCTCATCATTTTGAAAGATTTTAAAATCTTTTAGGTAGCCATCATTTGCAAATACGGAATAAGCTTGAGCTATCTGAAGGGCAGAAGCAGTCATGCTGTAGCCAAAACCTAAACTTGCAATTTCATGATCAGAAATATTTGGTCTAGTGTTAATGGTGCCATAGGCTAAACCAGGGAAAAAGATATTAGACGGTTTGGATAAACCAAACGCTTTATAGCTAGAAGTTAGGCCATCTACTCCAATCATAAGGGCGAGTTTTGAGGCGCCAACCTGACTAGATTTCTGAATAATTTCCTTAAAGCTTAATTCTCCATAATTTCTTGGATCCGAAATTTTTCTATTATTGAGGCTTATAAAACCGGGGCTGGTATCTATCACCTGATCAAGGCTAATAAGGCCTAAATCAATTCCTTTGGCCAGAACCAATGGTTTAATAATTGATCCAGGTTCAAAAGCATCAACCAGCACCCTATTTCTTTGAATAATTCTTGATCGGCTGTTTGGATTGTAAGAAGGATAGCTAGCTATTGCTAAGATTTCACCAGAATGATTATCCAACACAATTGCACTGCCTCCTTTGGCATTATTAGCATTGATAAATCTTGAAAGATGCTTGAAAGTATAAAATTGAATTCTGCTATCAATAGTTAAGTTAAAGTTTTGGCCAGGAGTAACTGGACTAACTTCTTTGGGTTTCCTGCTAGCATTTCTTGTTACTATTTCCATTCCGGCAATACCAGACAATCTATCATCTAAGATATTTTCTAGGCCTTCCAAGCCATTACCATCATTTCCTGCGAAACCAATGAATGGTGATGCTTGTTCTCCAAGAGGATAATAACGCTTTTGAAATGACTCTATTTCGACCCCATTAAGACGCAAGGCTTTAATTCTTTCGTGTTGAGAAAAATCTAAGTTAGAAAATAATAATGATTTTCTCTTTAACTCATCTATCTCATCAAATGATTGATTGATTGCAAGAATTTTTTTAATTGCAGAATACTCTTCCTTTGAAAAATTACGTAAGGCAAAAAGATTGTATTGCACAACAGATACTGCCAGTGGAAAATTATTCCGATCATAGATTCCTCCTCGTAATGCAGTAATAACCCTTGAAGTGTTAAGCATTCTCTCGCCCTTAGATCCCAGAAAATCTCTATCATTAAATTGTATGGCAAAAATTCTGAACATTACTATGCAAAAAATGATGATTAAAGTTGCGTAGATAGTTAGTGCACGCCAGCTTAGACCTAGATTATTTTTCACGATGAATTATTTTAATATTAATAATTTCTTCCATCTTCAATATTTCTTTTGCATGGCGCTCTACTTTTGCTGGTGAGTTCAAATGATAGTGCTCAGTTTGAAGTTGAACGTTAATTTGTTTGAACTTATTCTGAGAAAGGTTTAGATAAGCTTGATTTTCAAACTCTTGAGCTATTTGCCATCTCACTTTTACCGTTTCCAAGCAGATGCATAGTAAAATAAACATTAAAAAAAATAATTTTATAGAAAATTTCATAACTTTGAATAGACTCTCATAACGGCACTTCTAGATCTAGGATTTCGTTTAATTTCTTCGGCAGAAGGTTTAACTTTCTTTTTAATGCAATGAAAGCTCTCCTTTACAACATTATTAATGGGAATATCCTTTGGGAGAGATTGAATATCAGGTTTAAAAAAGTTCTTCACTATTCTGTCTTCAAGCGAATGAAAAGAAATGATCGCTATAACTCCTTTTTTATTTAGTAATTGTGCTAGTTTGCCCAAAGCAATTTCTAAATGCTCTAATTCATTATTTACATGGATTCTAATTGCTTGAAAAGTTTTAGTTGCTGGATGTTTTTTACCAGTCCTTTTTAAAACACCCTCAATAATTTTTACAAGATCTGAGGTGCTGTTAATTAAAGTATGATTGCGAAATGCAACTATAGCTTTTGCAATTTTTCTAGAAGCCTTTTCTTCTCCATATTTATATATAACATCGCTGATCTCTTGTTCGGTAGACTCATTTAAGAAACTTGCGGCACTAAACCCTTGGGAAGTATCCATGCGCATATCTAATGGACCTTCTCCCTGAAAACTAAACCCTCTAGAGTGATTATCAAGATGTGTTGAGCATGTTCCTAGATCTAAAAGAATTCCATTAAATTGCTGCTCTGAAAATAGAACATCTATCTGAGAGTAATTAGCATGAAAAATCTCAAACCTTTTGTCTGCAATATTATCTTTACCGTAAGATACTGCTTCCAGGTCTCTATCTACAGCAAAAAGTTTGCCTGATGGAGATAGTCTATTTAATATTTCTTGAGAATGGCTGCCTCTTCCAAACGTGAGATCTAGGTATGATCCAGATAAATCATTCAATAAAAAATCTAGCGATTCTTCCAGTAGAACTGGAACGTGTAACATTTATTAATCTACTTGTTTTCTCATGAAGGTCGGCACATCAAGGAAATCAATTTCCTCTGCAGACGATGTGCCACCTGACTCTACTTGTCTAATTGAATGAGCGTTTAAACCAACTGGATTTAGCTGGACTGTTGCTTGCCTGGTATTGTCTACCGCCAACGTAGCTCCTCTTTGATTTATGCCTGTTGCAACTATTGTCACTAAGAGCTCATCCTCACTCATAGTATCGTCTTCTACAACTCCCCAAATAATTGTTGCGTCTTCTGCTGTAAATTCACTAATCACTGAATCGACTTCAGCATTATCAGATAATCTGACCCCATTAGCTGAAATGTTTACCAAGATACCTCTCGCATCTTTTAATTCCACATCTTCAAGTAACTCTGAGCTCACTGCTTGCTGAGCTGCTTCTATACCCCTTCCATCTTCTGCATTAGAACTTCCAGTACCCATCATCGCAATACCTTTTTCTGACATTACAGTCTTCACATCAGCAAAATCAACATTCACATAACCAGGCTTCATAATAATGTCTGAAATGCCTTGAACTGCTCCTTTTAAAATATCATCAGCTTTAGCAAAAGCTTCTTGCATAGTAGTTCTAGCACCTAGTATTTCCATTAATTTTTCATTTGGTATTGTGATCAGACTATCGACTTCTTCAACCAATTCAGAAATGCCACCTTCGGCAGCCTTTTGTCTTTCCCTTCCTTCAAAACTAAAAGGTTTAGTTACCACTGCAACTGTTAACGCTCCAAGCTCTTTTGCAATTTGAGCAATAACAGGTGCTGCACCTGTTCCTGTTCCGCCACCCATGCCAGCAGTAATAAAGACCATATCGGCCCCATCAAGCATCTCTGTGATCGCATCTCTATCTCTTTCTGCTGCTTGCTTTCCAACTTCAGGATTAGCGCCTGCCCCCAAACCCTTGGTGAGGTTGTCGCCTAATTTTAAAATAGTTGCTCCTTTGGCCTTGTCTAATGCCTGAGAGTCTGTGTTGGCACATATAAAATCTGGTCCTTGTATTTTATGCTCCATCATATGAATTACTGCATTTCCACCAGCTCCACCCACACCAATAACTTTAATTTTGGCTTTGCTACCTGTTTCTTCAATTATTTCCCAGTTCATTTCATACCCCTTATTTTTAAAATGTCATTGTTTTTATGCTTTCTGGCAGCACAACTTCAAGTATCTCTGTAGATAAAGACCCACCTGTTTGTCTCATTTGCCAGTTTTGATCGTTCCAGATTTCAAACTTATTCCCCATGCCAACTAATGCAACTTTATTGGACGCATTAATATCTGCATATTCTCTGAGCTCGCTTGGTACTAAAATTAACATTCTGCCAGAAGGATCAAATTCACTAACGCTCGCATTTCCTAATATTGTCCATTGAAGATTTCGAACTATTGGGTCTAGGCCCTGAAGAGATTGAAGTCCATGAGCAATCTGGGTCCATTCAGAACCTGGATATATTTTTAATGCTGGGTATTGAGGATCTCTGGTAACAACAATTTGTGTTTCTTGTTTGGCTTGAAGATGATCACGATATTTTGCAGGTATAGCCAAGCGACCCTTTGCATCTATCGAAATTGTTGTAAATCCAAACATATTATCTGATTTAATCTTAGTAACACACTTTATACAACATTTTTCACACTTTTACACACTTTTTTATAAAAAAAATGAGTGAGTTGATCTATAAGCCGGATTCTGTCTTAAATGGTCATCTATCTAGGCAATATGTCACCATATTGCTCGAGCAACCTACCCGGACCCTAGACGAGTAGCCTAAATGGATCCCTATTTGGTTTTGCTTCAAAGTGGGGTTTACATTGCCAAGATTGTTACCAATCTCGCGGTAGGCTCTTACCCCACCGTTTCACCCTTACCAATTTCTTGGCGGTATTCTTTCTGTTGCACTTGCCGTAGGCTCACGCCTCCCAGGAGTTACCTGGCACTTTACTCTATGAAGTCCGGACTTTCCTCTAGTTAAAAACTAGCGACCATCCGATCAACTCATGTGCATTCTAATGCCATTAAGCAGAATTAGAAATGTTTAAAAGAAACTTATAAACATCTTGCTTAGAATGGCTGGTTAATTTTGCAATTAACTTAGAAGCATCTGAGGGAGACATATACTCCAGAAAAGGTTTGCAAAAGTCTTCCTCTAGCTCATCACTACTTTGTGATTTTATAGAAGATTGGATCACTATGACAAATTCGCCCAATAGGGTAATTTCTGAATTCAATAACTTAGAATAAATTTCATCGAGAGAGCCGCGATAGATAGACTCATACTCCTTAGTCATTTCTCTACATATTGAGACCTGAGTATTTGCATCAAGAACCTCTAAAAATATTTCTAAGGTTTTAGGCAATCGCTTTGCTGATTCAAAAAATACATGGGAAATTCCACTTTTTTTAATCTCAGCTGCAACTTTTTTTCTTGAAAGCACAGGTCTTGGAATAAAACCACAAAAAGTAAATTGATGAGAAGGTATTCCTGATAAAAGAATGGCATTGATAACTGAAGAAGGCCCAGGTAAAACTGTAAAATCCAAATCAAGCTCAATACACTTTTGAATTAGTGGATATCCAGGATCTGAAATAAGAGGAGCTCCAGCATCAGACATAATGGCTATATCCACCCCCTCTGATAAGGCTTTAGTTATCTCAGCAATTTGCTTGATTTCATTATGCTCATGAAACGTTGCAGACTTCCTTGATATCTTAAAATGCTGAAAGAGTTTTGCTGCAACTCTCGTATCTTCTGCATAAATACAATCTACTTCTTTTAAGGTATTGATTGACCTCAAAGATAAATCATTTAAATTACCAATGGGTGTGCAGATTAGATAAAGCATAATATTAAAAAGATGAGATCAAGAAAAAATACTGTTATTACATTTATAAGCTCTATTGTCATCTTAGCATCATGCACTTCTGCAAACATTAATCATTCTAATGAAAATTTTATTTCTGAAGAAAGTATTCAAGTTAAAGGTCTAAAACAATATTTTGGTTATAGAGACTTTAGTGTGAAAGCAATAAGGGAATTAGATTTATATATTAAAGATTCAAAGTTAAGTAGCAAAGAGCTAAATGATTTACAAAAACTCCGAAGTAATATTAAAAAAATTGCATCAAAAGAAGCGTTTATTATTTATGCAGAAAAATCAAACATCTATTCTTTTGAATTAATCCAATTAATTTATAGTCTAGATTTACCTATAGAGATTAAATGGGATCAATCTGATAAAAAAAATATCTCACAGAATATTTTATCTGAAGCGCCATTAGGATTTTGCTCTACCCTCTATGAAGATGCTTTAGAGACTATTGCTGCAGAAGTAAGCAGTGCACCTAACTCTGCTCTTCTTGTCTATTCTGATGCATTTTCTGATAAGAAAAATTTTTTGACTGACCAATTTCCTAAAGTTAATAGCATTATATACAAGGAGGGTGATCCGCAACTATTTGCCGCTGAAACACTTGGGATTAATAGTAGCAACAAAAGATTTAAGAAAATTACTAGTCTGAACCCGAATCAAAAATTAGAGTTTTTATCTCGGCCGAGAGATGATGTCCAGAAGATATTTCTTCTCCTTGAGCCTTCACAATTCCAATCCGTTTTACCTGCCTTTAAATATCATGGAAGAGGTAAGTTTCAATATGTTAATTTTATTTCTAGCTTAGTAGCTTTAAATAATACCAGCCAGTTACTAGATTTAGAAAATTCTTCTGTTCCACTTTCGGATCGTATATCTCAAGCTATTCGAAGCAAAGAAATTGTATCTCTTGAGGGCGTTATGCAAAGATCTATGCTCCATGATTGGATATTGATAGAGATAATGAAACAGGCTGGCATTCGATCTGCAGATATTGAAGGGATGACTGGAACTCTAAAATTTCAGAGAAATAACTGCACAAAAAGAAATCTTCCAATGCAAAGAATTAACTCTAATTGGATAAATTCTTAGGAGCGCAGATCTCTTTCAATCATTGAGAGGCTGTCCTGAAAACTTTGCCTTGCAAATATCTTAGCTTGATAGTCCAAGAGAGGCTTTAGATGCCTGTTAAGCGGAAGGTTAATCCCTAAAGATGGCAATCTCCAAAGAATCGGCGCTAGATAGCAATCAATAATTGAGAAGTCCTCACTCATAAAAAAATTAAATTCCTTGAAAGTAGGAGCTACAGTACTAATCTCATTGAGGAGTTCTTCTCGCATGATGAGCAGTTCTTTTTCTGAGAGCTCTTTCAAGGCCAATGCATCAATCAGCGGACACCATTCTTTATCTATTCTAAGCATTAAGGATCTACTGTTAGCCCTGGAAACTGGATACACGGGAAGCAATGGTGGATGAGGAAATCTTTCATCAAGATATTCAAGCATGACGCCAGTATCATAGAGACCAAGGTCACGATCAGACAAAATTGGAAGACAATGGTAAGGATTAAGAGCAAGAACCTCATCTGGAGCCTCTTCGTTGGAAGTCTCTCTAATCTCACAGGCAATATCTTTTTCTGCCAATACTATTCTTACTCTGTGGCTATAGTGATCGTCTTTTTCAGAATATAAAATCATGATTCCCCTGGGTTGTTTATTAAAGTTCTAGTGATAATCTTTTTGATATTCTTTAAAAAGAAGATAAGCAAATGAAGTAAAAATTATAAAAAACAGGATAACATACCAGCCTATTCGCTCTCTATCTGCCCGACTTGGCTCTCCAACATAAGTCATAAAATTTACAAGATTGAATATAACTTCATCAAATTCTTCTGTCGATAAAGTTCCACTACCCGGGATAGTTTTGAGATATCCACATTTTTCTTCAGTTATATCATTGCCAGATGAATCTCTCTTCACTCCCCCATTAGATGCAATAATAGGGACTCGTTTGCAAGATAGTATTTGTTGTCCCTGCATAGACGCCAAAACATTCGGCATAGCGGCACCAGGATAAACCATATTATTTACGCCGTAAGGCTTTGATGAGTCTTCGTAGAACGTTTTAAGATATGTATAGACCCAGTCTGATCCATGGAGTCTTGTAACAAGCGTCAAATCAGGTGGAGAAATTCCAAACCATGTCTCTGCTAATTCTTTTTTCATGGAGCCATTCATCGTGTCACCCAGTTTTACTGTTTGGCCATAGACCAAGTTAGATGCAAAAATTTCTTCAGGTATCTCTAAATCTTTTGCAATTCTATTCCAGCGAGAATATTTTAGTGAATGACAGCCATAACAGTTATTTAAAAATGTTACTGCACCAAGTTGAAGTGACTCAAGATTATTTAATTGAGGTGAAAATTCATCGCACTCTCCATAGTCACCACATGGAGCTGATTCAGCTGAGGATACTCCAAGAGAGAACAGAAAGAAAAAGCTGAAAATAATTAATTTCATAATCTTTCTGGTACAGGCCTAGATTTTTCAATCGAAGTATAAATTGGCATTAATAGAAAAAATGCAAAATAAATCACGGTACCAATTTGGCTAAGAGTAGTTCTCAACTCAGTAACAGGCATGGTTCCAAGCCAAGCTAACATCAACCAACTGAAAACAAAAATGGTCATGGCAATTTTACTTAAATTACCTTTGTACCTAATAGAAGCAGCTTTGCTTCGATCAAGCCAAGGAACAACAAAGAGTATTGCAATAGCTGCACCCATTACTATTAGTCCTCCCAGCTTATCTGGAATCGCTCTGAGCATTGCGTAATAAGGAGAGTAATACCAAACTGGGGCAATATGATCCGGTGTACTAAGTGGATTTGCTTCTTCAAAATTAGCAAGTTCCAACATGTAGCCACCGCCTTCAGGGAAAAAGAACATAATAATTGAGAATACTATTCCAAAAATTCCTATTGCAACCAAAGCATTTAAAATTTTATATGGAAAAAATGGAACACTATCTAAAGGAACACCATCTTCATCTACATATTTTTCAATGTCGACGCCCTCTGGGTTTCCAGCACCCACTTCATGCAAGGCAACCAAATGCATGAAAACTAAGGCTATTAGAATTAGAGGCAATGCAACAACATGCAAAGCAAAGAAGCGAGAAATTGTAGCGCCAGAAATATAGTAATCACCTCTAACCCATAATTCTAGAGATTCGCCAATGTAGGGAATTGCGCCAAAAAGAGAAATGATTACTTGGGCGCCCCAATATGACATTTGACCGTATGGTAAAACATATCCTAGAAAACCTTCAGCCATCATGACAAGGTAAATTGTCATTCCAAAAATCCATACTAACTCCCGAGGCTTATGATAAGAACCATACATTAGCCCTCGAAACATATGCAAATATACTACTGCAAAAAACATTGATGCGCCTGTTGTATGCATATATCTCACAACCCAGCCATAATCAACATCTCGCATAATGTATTCTACTGATGCAAAAGCTCCCTCCTCAGTATTTTCATATCCAAACATCAGCCAAATACCCGAGACGATTTGAATAATTAACACCACTGAAGCCAAGGCACCAAACATATACCAAAAATTGACTTTCTTTGGAACCGGATGCTTTGATAGATGACGTTCGTATGTATTTTTGATAGGTAAACGGTCATTTACCCAGTTAAATATGCCTGAAGATTGATTTGACATTATGCTGTTCCCTTATCTTCCCCTATGGTTAAAATATTTCCTCTGAAATTGTGCGGTGGTACCTTTAGATTTGTTGGCGCGGGCACTCCTTTAAAAACTCTGCCCACTATATCAAACATAGAGCCATGACAAGGACAAAAAAATCCTCCAATCCAAGTTTCATCCCAAGGCTGAGGCTCCATTTTGGGATAATATTTAGGAGAGCAACCAAGATGAGTACATACACCTGCAATTACCGTAAATTCATTTGAAGTAGACCTAGTGGGATTAATGTCACGATATGGCTCATCAATGTTATTTGACTGAGGATCGTCTAACTTCTCTTCTATTTGTGATAAATTTGCAAGAGCTTCTTTAGAATGCCTGATAACAAAAACAGGTTGCTTTCTCCATGCGACTTGAATTTTTTGACCAACTTGAATTTTAGAAATATCGACTTTAACGGGAGCACCAACGGCCTTGGCTTTTGCACTTGGATTCCAAGCAGATAAAAAGGGGACTGCGGCAAATGGAATACCTGCAGATCCTACAGCTGCAGTCATGCCAATTAAAACTTTTCTTCGTGTGGTAAGTTTTTCTTCCATGCAGCAGGAATTAACGTTTTGAGAATTGAGAACTTTTTCTAGCTTTCTTTAAACCTGGTTTCTTTCTTTCAACTTTTCTGTCATCTCTAGTTAAGAAACCTGCAGATTTCAGTTGCGGTCTTAGAGATTCATCATATTCCAATAAAGCTCTTGAGATACCATGCCTAATAGCTCCGGCTTGTCCAAAACTTCCACCACCTTTAACCATAGCCTTGATGTCAACTTGCTCGTCGAGCTCAGTTAGTCGAAGGGGCTGCAATACAAGCATTTGTGCTACTTGTCTGCCAAAATAATGTGCAAGCTCTTTATCATTGACCATGATTTTGCCCTCACCTTTTGATAAATAGACTCTTGCTGAAGATGTTTTACGTCTTCCAGTTGCATAATGGATTGATGTACTCATATTTTTGGTTCCCAGATTGTTGGTTGTTGCGATTCATGAGGATGTTCAGTTCCTTTGAAAACTTTTAA
>Ga0315320_10000620_pt1 | contig 29265 bp, 20 predicted proteins | sample M140m21515metaG_FD_203458 | JGI IMG/M metagenome (GOLD analysis project Ga0315320, IMG submission 203458) | Ammonia-oxidizing marine archaeal communities from Monterey Bay, California, United States - M1 40m 21515 | ecosystem: Environmental > Aquatic > Marine > Coastal | place: USA: California... | reverse complement strand
CGGGTGCACAACAGCGGACATCTGACCATCGAGTTCTCGGAGACCGATCAGTTCGAGAACCACGTCCGGGCGGTGACCGGGGACGCGCTCGGATCGACGGAGGCGCGACATGGTCACGGAATCATGTTGAACGCGATCGGCGATTCGCCTTCCCCTCGGGCCCTCGTCGAGGCACGGGTGGCCACGGTCGACGCGGCGGGCGTCGTGACCCCGGATGGCGATCCGGATGGCGAGGCCGTGTACCACGGTTATCACAAGACACCTCGCATCGGCCGCAAGGTGGGACACCTCACGATCACCGGCGACGCGATCGACCCGACGAGATCCGATGCCCTGGCCTCGATCGTTCCCGGTGCGGTCGCCGACTGACTTCGCGAATCCTCGCCGACCCACGCCTGCCCGCTCGACTCAGTCGGACGTCACCGCGCCGAGCCGCTCGCGGGCGATTTCGATCGCGGTCGGGTCGCGATCGATCCCGATCGCCCGCCGCCCGGACTCCACCGCGGCGACGAGCGTCGTGCCACTGCCGCAGAACGGGTCGAGGACCGTGCCGCCGGGCCGGACGCAGGCCTGGACCAGCAGGCGAAGCAGCGCGAGTGGTTTCTGGGTCGGCCAGCCAGTTCGCTCCGCCGCCATGTTGTTGATCGAGGGGACATCGAGCACGTCGGTCGCCTTCTTGAGTTCACCCGCCATCTTCCGACTGGTCGCCGGCACCATCGGCGGCTCGAACCAGCGATCGTCGCCGCGGGCGTAATAGAGGATGTCGTCGTGCTTCCGCGCGAATCGATTCGGACTCGAACCACCGAGTCCGTACCGCCACACGAGGTGATTCACGAATCGATCGGCGCCGAAGACGCGGTCCAACGCGAGTCGAAGGTGATGCGACGTCCGCCAGTCGCAGTGCAGGAGGATCGCCCCGTCCTCGGCGAGCACCCGGTGCATGTCCTCGATCCGGGACGTCATGAAGTCGAGATACCCGGGCATCCCCGACCAACGGTCGTCGTAGGCCTGCCCGGCCGATCGGCCGCGTTGCACCTGATTCGTCGCGAAAGGCGGATCCGCGTAGATGAGATCGATGCTTCCCGACTCGATCGCCGGCATCTCGATCGCGCAGTCGGCCTGGACGAGCTCCCATCGCGGATCCGTGTTCACCGTTGTCGTCATCGAAGACCCGTCCCCAGCGGCATTCTTCCGCCATCGACGGACGATGACGCTTGATAGTTCGTGAAAACGTTTCCCGAAGCCATGGAATCCGTCGACGCACGGTATCCTCGATCCGTCCGGAGTAGCGCCGACGAATGTCGATCGCCCGCGACCGAGCCTTTCCGCTCGCCGGCTCCATTCGCCGACAGGACCGCACCTTCCGGGTCTCGTCCGTGGGACGAGCACCCGTCTGCAACCTGTTGTTGTTCCCGTTTCATCTGTTGCAAGTGTCGAACCTGTTGTTCACGCAGTCGCGGTGTCGCGGCTCGTTCCCGGATTCACGCATCCATACGAGGAGACGACGACGTTTCGAGGTCACGGCCGTTGCACGGCCGCGCCACGGTACGAGCAGGATCCGACATGGTCGCCGTTTCGGATCCCGACGACGAGTTCACCTTCGTGACGAACTTCGCCCGCGTCCCGCGACGATCGGTCGTGCAACACCTTCACTCCCCCCGGAGCGAAGGTGATCGCGAAGCACCGACGCCACCGCACCGGAGATCGTCATGCACGAGAAACGAAACTTCGTACTGGTCCTCGCCTTCGCGGTGATCACCATCTGGTCGATCTGGGCCTGGCTCGCATCCGGTCCGATCCTCGCGGCGACCACCGACATCTGGGTTCAACGGATCGTGGGTCTCGCGCTCGTCGTCGGGCTCGGTGGCTTTCTCGTCCACGCGCTCTGGCTGGTCGACCGCCTCCACGACCAGCTGGCCGACGCGGTCGGCTCGATCTACTACGAGACGGACGGGGTGTGCTTCATGCCGTTGGTGAGGCTCGACGCCAGCGGCGCCGCCGAACTCCGGCTGTACTACCAGAACCGCTTCGAGAATCCCGCCCACGTCGTCGTGCATCTTCGACCGACCGGACCGTGTTTCGCGGTGGGCCACGGTGGCGAGGACATCCACATCGCGTTCACCTGCGGCGGAGGTGATTTCGGCGTGATCCACCAGCCGATCCGGGTTCCCGCCGCGTTGCGAGGCGAAGTGATCGATCTTCACCTGGCCGCCGCGAGCCGGTATCCGCGAAGTCACGGCGGGCGACTGCGAAGCCACGAGGGGATGGACTGCGGAACGGTGCGGGTGGACTGGGCCGGCGCCGCGTTCCGACTCGGGGTCCACGAGACGTCGAACGAGATCGAACTGATCGATCCGGTCCCCATTCATCTGGCCCTGCCGAGAGCGATCCGACAACGCGGAACCGAGAGCATGCAGTGGCGGCAGGAGCAGCTCTTCGCGGGCGTGCTCATCGCGTGAGATCCGGGGGGGACGCGATCACTCCGGGAAGCGACACCGCCTCGAGACACCGAACCGGCCCGAAACGAACGACGCCCCGCGAATTCGCGGGGCGTCGTCGATGAAAGGTCGATTCACGGACGGCGGTTCAGCCGGCCTCGGCCCGCGGATGGGCCTTGTCGTAGGAGTCGCGGACCCGACGGCTCGACAGGTGGGTGTAGACCTGCGTGCTCGAGAGCGACTGGTGACCCAGCAGTTCCTGCACCGACCGGAGATCGGCGCCGTTGTCGAGCAGGTGCGTGGCGAAGCTGTGCCGGATGGTGTGCGGGCTGATCTCGGGATCGAGACCGACCTGTTCCAGGTACTTGGTCACCTTCCGTCGCACCGAACGGCTGCTGAGGCGGCCACCATGCTTGTTCACGAAGAGCGGCGAGTCGGGGTCGGCCTTCATGCCGGCCTCCGCGAGTTCCGAATCGTGCCGGTTCACGTAGTTGCGAAGGGCGGCGAGTGCATGCGAGCCCAAAGGGACCATCCGCTCCCGGCGGCCCTTGCCTCGGATCAGGATCGCCTCGCCGGTGTCGTCGAGATCGCCCCGGTTGATGCCCACGACCTCGCTGACGCGAATGCCGGTGGAATAGAGGGTCTCGAGAATCGCACGATCGCGAGCGCCGAGGAGGACGGTGTCGTCCGGCGCGGCGAGGAGTTGCTCGATCTGCTCCACGGAGACCGCCTTGGGAAGCCGCTTGGCCTGCTTCGGGGTCCGGACCGCGAGCATCGGATTCGCCTCGATGAGGCTTCGCTTCTCCATCCACTTGTGGAAGGAGCGGAGGGTGGCGATCTTGCGGGCGGTGGTCGCCGCGGAATAGTCGCGATCGGCCATCCAGCCGAGGAAGCCCCGGATGCGGTCCACGTCGGCCGCGAGCATCAGTCCGGAGACGGTGTGCTCGTCGATGGCGGCGGTGACATCCGCGGTCCGTGCCGCGAGCGAAGCGGCTTCCGCTTCGGGAGCGGCGTTCGCGTCGTACTCGTCGGCCAGGAATTCACCGTACTGCCGCAGGTCGAGACCGTAGCATCGGGCGGTGTAGGGACTGAAGTGCCGTTCGTCCACGAGGTAGTCGAGGAACTGCTGGACGAGGGGGAGAGGAGTGGTCATCGCGTGCGAACCTTTGTCTGGGGACGACCTCGAAAAGGTCGTCCGCTGCCGCTTCTGAATCGCTCGTTTCCCGGGCATTCCGTCGCCCGAATCACGAGACTCACCGTTCCGATATCGACGCGGAAGGGGACCGGGTTCAGTCCCCTTACCGGACTTCTGAAAAAATCCGTCTTCGTCTCCGATCGACCCGCTCCCAAGCACTGGAAACGGGCTTTCACGATCCTGGTTTTCTCGCGCTTCCGACCACCGGACCGAGCCCGGATCCCCGGTGGCGACCGAGAATCTCCGGGGAATCCCACCGGTCGGATCCGACCGATCAGTCGGTTGACGACGCGGCCGCCTGGGCCGTGTTCACCCGGAGACGTTCGCGATCGACGAGGGTCGACACCAGTTCCGACGCCGCGAAATCCAGCCAGTGGTCGTAGACCATCAGGTAGTAGCGTTCCGGCGGATCGAAGCCATCCGTGATGTCGTCGTTGCTCTTCGCGTACTCGCGGACCTGGCCCCGCACCGTGTGGTTCGTGGCGTCGAACAGGGCGACCACGTCGGTCAGTGTTCGAACCGGTGCGTCGGGGTTCGATCCGGCGGTGCCGGTGCCTCCGACGAGCCGTCGGGATTCGAACGCCTTCTGGACCTCCGCCTCGTCCGCGACCAGCAGGATGTTGGCGCCGAAGCGAGGCGGGTCGTAGGGATTCCATTCGGTGATGGTGCCGACCACGATGCCGTCGCCACCGACGAGCCGGAGGATCGAGCGTGCCTCGTCGAGGGTTCGAATCTCGGCGAGCCCCACCTGCCGCATGGCCTCGAGCGTGCGATTCAGGGGAACCGCCTGCCAACCTTCCACGCCGTTGAGCGAGGCGACCAGCTTGTCGGAGACCGATGCCTGCTGATCCGGGCGTATCACCACGCCGGAGTCGTTTCCGAAAGGTGCCACCACGAGATTCGCGGCGTAGGGCGCCACGAGCGGCGCCGCCGGCTGCAGTTTTCGTTCCGGCGTCTCGCAGCCGAAGAGTCCGGTGCACGCGGCACCGAGAATCGAGGCTGCAAGCACCGGGCGACGCGTGCGTCGGGCGATCCGTTCGAACCACCGACCGCACCCGCGAGACGGGCGTTTTTCTGAGACGAATACGGTTGTCATGGCGTCCTGCCTGAGTGACCTCGCGAGGGGCGACGTCCGGATGTCTCCCATCCGTACGATCCGTGTCATCGGTCGATCTCTCGGCGGAACGGGAGAAAAGAAGGATCTGCCCCGCGTCGACGACTCACGGCTGCCGCTCGGCCGGTGCATCGACGCCAAAACACCGCGGGGCCGGCCTCATCGGCCGACCCCGCGGAATCGTTGATCGTGGTCGGGCCGAAGCGGCCCCGGTTCAGTGATCTTCGTCCAGGCCACCGGCACCGGCGACCGCCTGCGGATCGATCGAGCCGGGTGCGTCGAAGACGCCGGGAGCGTTCCCCGAAACCGCCCAGATGACGTCGAGTCCACCTCGGTTGCTGGTGAAGTAGACCCGGCCGTCGGCCGCCCAGGTCGGCCGCATGTTGCGGAATCCGCCGGAGGTGAGTGCCGTTCGGCCCATGCCGTCGGCGTCGATCACCCAGATGTCGCTTTCGACGGGCATGCCGTCCTCGGACACCTCTGGACGGTCGACGGACGTGAACGCGATCCGCTTGCCGTCCGGGGACCAGGTCGGATGCATGATCGCGGCGTCGCCCGCCGCGACGACTTCGGTGGGATTGATCCCGCCGGCCTCGGTGAGATCGATGGTCCAGACCCCGTAGAGCTGACTGCCCCGCTTGCGAGCACGCTGGAAAAGGATCCGATCGGTCGAGGCGTCGGGCGACCAGCGCGGGAACATGCCCTCGCAGACGAAGGTCCGGACCCCGGGCCGCTCGAGCGAGACGGTCCAGAGTTCCCATCGGGCGGTGCGATCGTTGAACCGGCAGTAGCAGAGCCGGCTGCCATCGGGCGACCAGGTGGGATGAAGTTCATGGGCGTCGTCGAAGGTGATCTGCGTGGCCGGACCGCCGTCGACGGACATCACGAAGACGTCCCAGTTTCCGTTGCGATCACTGGTGAAGACCACCTTGCGGCCGTCGGGGGCGATCTCGGGCATCACGTCCTGGGCGGGATCGGAGGTCAGCTGGGTGACGACGCGACCGTCGATGGTCTTGCGGTAGATGTCCGCATCCTCCCGGTGCTGGGTCGACGCGAAGATGATCCACTCGCCGTCGCTGGAGACGTCGGGATCGAAATCCGCGCCTTCGGCGGCGAAACTGACCTGGAAGAGGTTGCCTTCCCCGCCCGTCCACTCACCCTCCGGCGCCGTGCCGCCGAAGTCGGCGAACATGCTCATCCGGACGGCTGTGGCGTCGGCGACGGGCCGGTTGGTGGCGGTGAACGCGACCTGGCCTCCACGCGTGTTCGGGGCATCCGCTTCGACCCAGCCGCTGGTGGCGGCGGCATTCGAAGTGAATGCGACGGTCTTCACCGCGGGCGTGGCGGGTGCATCCCAGCCGGCGTCCGAGGCGTCCTCGTACCAACCGTCCCGGTAGGTCGGAGACGCCCACGCGACACCCGATTCGGAATCAGCGGCTGATTCGAGGGTGTTCGTCGCGACGAGGTCGCCGTCGCCGGTCGCCTTCTCGGTGGCGCAACCGCCGAGTTGCATGGCGAAGACCGCCGTCCCGATCGCCGCGATCGCGGACAGGACGAGCGAACCGACGCCGCGGGAGGCGTTGGGCGAGGCATGACGATGGGAAGGGTTGGTGGACATGATCGTGGTCTCCGCGCGGCGATTCGTACTGCCGCGAAGGAGCCATCGGCCCTCGCGAGGGGGCGATTCAGCCGGACTCTCCGGATTTCTCACTTCATGCCGATCCTGCGGCCGGAAATCGGACCTCGGTCTCGAGACGATCGCCGCCTGTGGACGCAAAGACGGGATATACGCCCGATAACCAAGAATTCCGCCCACCATGGCTGGGTCCGGCCGGACCGATTTCGTCGCTCCGAGGACGAGCCGATCCGATCGTGGACTCGAACGCGAGGCTCGCCCTGAGCAGCCCCCCGCCCCTCCGGGCGACCTCCACCACCGCTCGTGCCTTCGCCCGCTGTGGACGATTTCCGGATCCGACGACGAGTCGCCAACTTTCAACGCGGACTCCACTACACTTTGGGACTCGGGATTCCGTAGCTCAGTTGGTAGAGCATGCGACTTTTAATCGCCAGGTCCTGGGTTCGAGCCCCAGCGGAATCACTCCGAGTCTCGTGCCTGCCCGCGATGCACGGCGACCGGATGCGTAGGAGATCAGGCCCGTCGTAAACGGGACCCGATCCGAGTTCGTGGGATGTCGGAGGCGCGCTCGATGAGGCGTCTTCGACCGGACACGCGGCACCACGTCGCGACATGGAGGTCGCCAGTCATTTCCGGAACCCCGACGATCGTCCTGCACGGTGTGATCAAAGACGACGCCTGGCTTCTCTGGGGAGAGCAGGGCGATCGCCTTCAAGATCCGTCCCCCGCTTCCACCGAGACCTCGACGGCCTCGGCCGAAGGCGGCGGGGTGGTGGCCACCGTCGAAACGACCGTGGCAAGACACCCGTTCGCAGCATCCCGCGAAGCACTTCGCATCGCGCTCGAGGGAGTCCTCGCCGACGATCGCATGAGGGTCGCCGAGGACGTGGTCCTTCGACTTCCGCACGATCGAAACGAGAACACCGAGACGCCGGTGCCCGGACTCGCGCTGGCGACGAGGCTCGCGATCGACACGCCGGACACGGAGGATCTCCATCTCGCCGAGACCGTCGTGCCGTGCATCGAGATCGACGCGACCACCGCGGTGGAGCTGTTCCCGAGACTCGCCGAGCGAGCGCCCGACGATCTCGTGGTCGGACACGACATCCGCTTCTGGTCGGAGGTCGCCACCTTCGCGATCGAACTGCTGGTCGACCAGCGTTTCGTCCCGTCCGTGATCCAGGTCGAGGGCGGCCCCCTCCGAGGACGCTGGGTCCCGTGGCTCGCCGACGGCGAACTCGCCGAACCGCTGCGCCACCTCGCGACCGGCATGCCTTCGGTCGCCATCGCGACGACGGACTTCGCGACGTCGGACCGATGGACCGCGATCGAGTCCGCGCTCGAAGCGATGGTCGATGCACTGGTCCGACAGACGCTCGTGGGCGAGGACTACCTCGAAGCGATCGAGGATCGCGATCCCGAAGCGGACCATCAGGTGGCGATGCTCGGTGGCCTGCTCGGCTCCGGCCGCGACACCGGTACCTCGCGAGAGACCAACGTCGACGTGAGCCGCGGCATGCGACTCTGGCTCGGCGGACTGATCGATCCCGTCGAAGGCCGGGCGGTCCGACTCTGCCTTCAGCTGACCGAACCGCTCGAAGGCGTGCTGGACGCCTCGCCGGAGGACATCGAGAAGGCGTTGTGGCCGCTGGGCTTCCACCTCCTCGTCACCGACGACCCACCGATCATCGTGGACGCCGACGACATCTGGGCCGACGGAGGCGGCGGTCGACTCGCGTCGGTCGTGGGTTCCGAAGAGACGCCCGGCGATCTGCTCCTCGCCGAGCTCGGACGCGCCGAGCGGATCTGGCCGAACCTCAAGCGGGCGCTCGAAGGCACCAACCCCGCCGGCATGGATCTGTCCACCGCGGAAGCCCACGCCTTCCTTCAAGAGGCCCGGCCGATCCTTCAGGAAGCCGGCATCGAAGTGCTCTCACCGTCGTGGTGGGGAAGCACCGCCAGCCGCATCGGCGTGAGGATGATCATCGAGCCCCACGGCGACTCGGAGAAGCCGCCGGCGATGGGACTCTCGAGCCTCGTCGACTACTCGTGGGAGATCTCGATCGGCGACCAGAACGTCGGCCTCGAGGAACTGCGACGACTTGCGGAGAGCGGCGTGCCGCTGGTCCGGGTCGGCGACAGCTGGGTCGAGATCAGGGCCGAGGACTTCGAACGGGCCAAGGTCTTCCTGGACAAGCATCCCGGTGGCGCGTCCACCCTCGGCGAAGTGCTCCGACTCGCTTCGGTCGGCGAAGAAGACGGCGAGATGCCGCCCATCACCGGTGTCCGAACCGACGGTTGGATCAAGGAACTTCTCGGCGAGGACGGCATCCCCGACGATTCCGCCCGGCCGGTGAAGATTCCCAAGAACTTCGTCGGCAAGCTCCGGCCGTATCAGGAACGCGGGCTCGCCTGGCTGGCGTTCCTCGATCGGTTCGGCCTCGGCGGCTGCCTGGCCGACGACATGGGCCTCGGCAAGACGATCCAGATGATCGCGCTGCTGCAACACGAGCGGGAGATCCGTCCCGGCCAGGTCGGACCGACCCTCCTGGTCTGCCCGATGTCCGTGGCCGGCAACTGGCGGCGTGAACTCGAGCGATTCGCCCCCGAGCTCCGCGTCCACATCCAGCACGGCCCCGATCGTCCGGTGGGGGACAGCTTCGTCGAGAAGGTCTCCGAATGCGACGTGGTGGTCACCACCTACGCATTGGTGAGCCGCGACCGCCCGTGGATCGAACTGATCGACTGGGAACGCGTGGTGCTCGACGAAGCCCAGCACGTGAAGAACCCGCCGACCAAGCAGGCGACCGCGATCCGGTCGATCCAGAGTCGACATCGCATCGCCCTGACCGGTACCCCGGTCGAGAACCGCCTGACCGAACTCTGGTCGATCATGGAGTTCTGCCTGCCGGGATTCCTCGGTCCGCAGGGCGACTTCCGCCGACGTTTCGCGATCCCCATCGAGCGGCATCGCGACGAACGCCGCGCCGAACGCCTTCGACATCTGGTCGGCCCCTTCGTGCTTCGACGACTCAAGACCGACGACGGCGTCGCGGACGATCTCCCGCCGCTGGTCGAGAACCGGCAGCACGTCCAGCTCACCACCGAGCAGGCGAAGCTCTACGACACCGTCGTCCAGGACATGCTCCGCAAGGTCGACGAGGCGACGGGCATCCGCCGCCGCGGTCTCGTGCTCTCCGGGCTCGTCCGACTGAAGCAGATCTGCAACCACCCCGCCCACTTCCTCCGGGAGACGGATCTCGCACCGAGAAAGGGCGAACGTCTCAGCCAGCGATCCGGCAAGAGCATCCGGCTCGTCGAGATCCTCGAGGAGGTCATGGCCGCCGAGGATCAGGCGCTGATCTTCACCCAGTTCCGCCAGATGGGCCATCTGCTCGCGACGATCCTCCGTCAGGAGTTCGACATGGAGCCGCTCTTCCTGCACGGCGGCACGCCGCAGGGACGGCGCGACCAGATGATCGAACGCTTCCAGAACGGCGAAGCCGCGCCCATCTTCATTCTCTCCCTGAAGGCCGGTGGCGTCGGTGTGAACCTGACCAGTGCGAATCACGTCATCCACTTCGACCGCTGGTGGAACCCCGCGGTCGAGAATCAGGCCACCGACCGGGCCTTCCGAATCGGGCAGACCCGGACCGTGAACGTGCACAAGATGATCACCTCGGGCACCCTCGAGGAGCGGATCGACCAGATGATCGAGCAGAAGACGGACCTCGCCCGCCGGATCATCGGCGCCGGCGAGTCGTGGCTCACCGAACTCAGTTCGAACCAGCTTCGCGACGTCCTCGCCCTGCGCGAGACCGCGGTCGACGAGGAGGAGGACGCGTGATCACCAGTCGCGAAGAAGGTTTCCGCCGCAAGGACGACACGCCTCGGAAGGTTCGCAACGGCATCCGGCTGCGTACCAAGGACGAGGAGGTCTCCTTCAACTGGCCGGCCGGCGCCTGGCTCGATCGACTGCTCGCGCCGTATGCGGACGAGACCCGATCCGAAGGCCTCGACTTCGCCCGACGCGGCCAGACCGTGCTGCTGAACGTCGAGCCGGCCCGGATCGTCGCGACCGTGCAGGATTGCGCCCCTCGTCCGTTCGAGATCCGGATCGAACTGGACTCGATCGGTCGCGAGGACTGGGATCGCATCGTCAATTCGATGGCTCGAGAAGCCAAGTACACCGCCAAACTGGTCTCCGGGGACGTCTCCGCGGAGATCGCGGAACCGTTCGCGGCCGCCGGACTCTCCCTCCTGCCGGAACCAGGTCAGGTCACGGTGAAGTGCGGCTGCGGCGTCGAGCACTGCCGGCACGCGGTCACCGTGCTCTATCTCGTCGCCGAGCGGATGGACTCGGACCCGCTGATGATCCTGACGCTCCGCGGGCTCTTCGGTCCGCGGTTCCTCGAGCGACTCCAGGAGGCGAGACTCCTCGCCACCAGCGGCGTGAGTCGGGCCCATCCGATCCCGGGCACCGCGGCGGCGATTCGCGCCCTGCCGCCGATGGAACAGGCCATCGAGACCTTCTGGAACACCGGCACGGGTCTCGAGACCTTCCGACGCGAACGTCGAATGGAACATGCGCCGCACGCGCTTCTTCGGCGTCTCGGCAATGCGCCGCTCGAAGGACGGTTCCCGCTCGTCGGACTTCTGGCAAGCATCTACGACTCGGTCGCGGTCGCCGCCCGACGGCGGCTCACCGAACTCGACGACGTCGCCGTCGCGATCGCACCGCCGCCGCCGGATGCCGAGGACGACGAAGGCGATGCGGACGACGGCGAGATCGACGGGCATGACGCTCACGCCGACGCCGAGTCGCTGGATACCTGATCTCAAAGCGGTTTCAGAGCCCGGAGCGGGCTTCACCCCGGCACTCACGGCACCAGGGGCCGTGGCGTGGTTCAATGCGTCCATGGGATCCATGGACGCCATGAACGTCATGAACGCGGCTTGGATGATCGACCGGCTGGAGCGGTTTCCCCAGAGCCTCGTGGCGCTGCTTTCCGGAATCCCCGACGAGGACGCACGATGGCGACCGGGTCCCGAGCACTGGTCCATGCTCGAGATCGTCTGCCACCTCGTCGACGAGGATCTCGACGACTTCGGAACCCGGCTTCGCATGACGCTCGAGGCGCCGCAAGCGGACTGGCCCCTCATCGACCCCGTCGCGGCCGCCGTCGAGCGGGACTATCGAAGCCGGAATCTCGAGGCGTCCCTACGCGAATTTCGCGCCGTGCGACGCACCGAGGTCGCATGGCTTCGAACCGTGGAAGACGCGGACTTCACGCTCGAAGCGACGCACCCACGCCTGACGCATCCCGAATCGGGCTCGCTTCGCGCAGGTGATCTGCTGTCGGCCTGGTGCGCCCACGACGCGCTCCATCTCCGGCAACTCGCACGTCGGCTCCATGAACTGACCGTGGTGCGGGGGGGTGGGTTCGATGCGGGATACGCCGGCGACTGGTGAGCCCGGCCGCATCGATCACTTCGTGGAATCGCCGGGCGGGGCTTCGATCGAATCGGCCGCCGGGTCCGGCACGGGTGCCTCGATCGGCCGGGGCATGGGCGCCGAGACCGTCGTCCGCCATTCCGCGAGCAGCGATTTCAGACGATCCCGGATTTCGGGACGGTCCGCCGATCGATTCACCCGCTCACCGGGGTCGGTCTCGAGGTCGAAGAGCTCCACCTCGCCGTCATCGAACCACTCGACGAGTTTCCATCGTCCCTCGCGGACCGCGCCGGACGGGGTCGTTCGAAAGGGATCGCGCGGGTTCCGACTCTCGGCGTCCCGACCTTCGAGGTACGCGGGAAAATGCCAGAAGAGCGGTCCGCGATCCATCGCCTCGCCACGAAGCAGCGGTACGAGCGAGACCGCGTCGATCACCACGTCCCGGGTCGTCACCGCCCCGGCGAGTTCGGTGATGGTGGGATGCAGGTCGAAGAGCTGGACCGGCGTGGCGACGTCACGGGGTTCGAAGTCGGCGCCTCGCACGTAGAGAGGCGTTCTGATGCCGCCCTCGTAGAGCATCCCCTTCCCGCCTCTCCAGGGTGACATGTCGGTCAACGGCTGAAGTCCGCCGTTGTCGCTCGCGAAACACACCAGCGTCTCGTCGACGTCGATGCGTTCCAGAATCGAGCCGATGGCCCGGTCGGTCGCTTCCACCATCACGCCGTAACGAGCCTGACGCAGATCCGCATCGGGGTTTCGCGTTCGATACTCGGCGACCGCCGCCGGCGGTGCCTGGATCGGCGTGTGGACGGCATAGGGCGCGTACATCACGAACCACGGACGATCCTCATCATCGGCTTCGAACTCGTCGATGATGCCGACGGTCTCCCGCGCGAGCCGATCGACGAGGTACTCGCCGTCGGGTCCGTCCTCGAGATCCGGATTGCGATACGGCGGGAAGTAGGACTTCGGATGACCCGCCTTGTTTCCGCCGGCGTTGACGTCGAAACCCTGCGTGCGAGGATCGGCGCTCACGTGCCACTTGCCGACGAATCCCGTCCGGTAGCCACTTTCCCCCAGCGTCTCGGCGAACGTGCGCTCTGCCTCCGCGATGCGGAATCTGTTCGCCGGGGGCTCGAGGCGACGGTCCTCGTCCTTGCCGCGCCGCGGTGACCCCACGGTGTGCACGCCGGTGCGGCTGCCGTGCCGCGCCGTGACGAGCGCCGCACGACTCGGCGAGCAGTTCGGACCATTGCAAGCGGCGTTCGTGAACCGGACGCTCTCCGCCCGGAGGCGGTCGATGTTCGGGGTGCGATGGTTCGCGTGACCCTCGCCCGAGAGATCGCGGCATCCGAGATCATCGACGAGGATCAATAGAACGTTCGGCGGGGTGGGCTCGGCCTCGCCGGCACCGGCCTGTCCGGCCATCGCGCCCGTGGCGGTCGTGACGATCCCCGCGACGCAAACCGCGATGCGGGCAGGGCACGGACCGATCGATCGATTCGACCTGGTGATTCGCATCATCTGCATCATCCGATTCCTCCGCGTCATGGCCGCTGCCCCATTTCGTCGATCCGCATCGGCATCGCATCGATGAAGGGAAAGACCGCCTCGGGTGCGACCACCGATTCGTAGCGAGCCTTGACACGACCATCCTTGCCGACGAGCGCGGCCGCGAACCCGTCACCGTCGATTCCGAATCGCCGTCGCATCGAAGCGGCGACGTCCGAGGAGACGGTCTCCGCTTCGACGAGGCCGCCGCTCGGATCCCGAGCGACGTAACCGCGATCCGGGAGCAGCACGATGGTCACGAGATCCCGCTCCGACCATCCGGCCGAATGCGTCGCGATCGCCACCAGCTGACGATCGATCGCCTCATCCCGTCGGTCGGAGGCGACCACGAGAATCCGGTTCCGCCATCGCATCTCCTCGAACATCCGATCCGCCGACGCTTCATCACGCATCATGGTCGTCCCGTCCTCCCTCCGCGGGGAATCCAGGCTGCCGCAACCCGCGAGCAGCACCGCACCGAGAACCCCCATCGCTCCAGCGTGGAGGACCGGCCCGTTCACCGGGTGGATCCTTCGTCGTCGAGCCGCCGCATGAGATCCATGACCGCGGCCCGCAGCTGCGCGTCGTTGTCGGCGACTTCGTCATCCGGCGTCTGGTCGACGACGATGTCCGGCATGGCTCCATTGTTCTCCATGTCGGCGCCGTTCGGGAGATACCACCCGCGGAATGGAAGCCGCAGCGACGTGCCGTCGATCAGCGACGTGCCGCCGGTCGAGATCACGCTTCCGTTGGTCCGCTGACCCACGAGGGTGCCACGATCGAGATTCTTGAACGCATGGGAGACGATCTCGGCGTTCGAGTAGCTCTTCTCGTTGCAGATCATGTTCATCGGCATCAGGTACCGCTGGATGAAGAGTCGATCCTGCGGGTAGGTGTCCACGACCGACCGATCGGCACCCCGGGGGATGGTGTACGCGTGGGCGGGCGCCATGATCGAAGACAGCAGCCGATCGGTCGTCCAGCCGCCGCCGTTGTCGCGGACGTCGACGACGAGTCCGTCGCGGCCCTCCGTCGCGGCGAAGAGATCACGCTCGAATTCATCGAGCGACGCCTGGTCCATGCTTCGAACGTGCGCGTAACCGAGTCGTCCATTCGACCATTCGTGCACCTGTTCCGCCCGGCGGCGCTGGGTCGCGTCGTAGACGAGACCGCGGATCGCGCCGTTGGAGATCGGCGTCAGAAGCAGGTCCAGTTCGAGCGACTCGGCCGGACCGTCCGCTTCGGGCGCGGTGTCGCGTCGGACGGTGACCACCACCTCCTTGCCCAGCCGGCCCCGCAGTCGCCCACCCACCGTGTCGGGAGGCGTGGCTTCCAGATCGAGCGGTTCGAGGTTGATTCCGGTGATCACGTCACCGACGAGCAGCGGCATGTCGGAGGCCTCGGCCGGCCCGTCCTCGAGCACGGAGGTGACGAGATAGCCATCGGCCACCGGCTCGAGATCCACGCCCAGTCGACCGATCGACTGGGACAGCGGCATGTTCTTCGCCGGTGCCCGCATGCCCATGTGCGAGGCGCTGAGCTCGCCCAGCAGTCGGTTCGAGACCCAGTTGAACTCGTCCGCGGTCCGGGTCCGGGCCGCGAGTTCGTGATAGCGATCGGTCAGGTCCGACCAGTCCAGACCCTTCATCTCCGGGTCGTAGAAGATCTCACCCATGATCGAGGCGGCCTCGAGGAACTTCTCGCTCGACTCCTGCTCCCGATCGATTCGGATCCGCATCGAGATCGGATAGTTGGTCGCCTTGCCCGTACCGGTGTCGATCGTCTTCGCGCTTCCGCCACCGACCGCGACGAGCTTGCTTCCGTTCAGCGAGAGCCCCATCATCGAGACGCTGTCGCCGATGCGCTTGCGGCCGCTGCCGTCCCACTTCACGGAGTAGAGGCCGGAGACCCCCGGCGCGGAGATTCGATTGCCGAAGAGGATGCGCTCGCCGGAGGGGAGCATCGCCAGGCGACGCTCGGAGCCGGGCAGCCGGCTGATCTTCCGGAGCCGCCGATACGCGGACTGGAGATCGTCCTGCGTGAAGGGCGGGGTGACGTCCGCGACGGCCTTCTCGGAATCCGCGTCGGTCTCATCGGGCTCGTCCTCCCCGGCGGCCGCGGCGGCGAGCTTGCGACGCACCTCGTTGGGATCGAGCGGCTTCCGCTTCTTCGCGGCCTTCTCGGCCGTCTCGAAGTACGTCTTCAACTCGGGGTCGGCCATCTTCTCCAGCCGGCGATCGAGGAAGACGTACCAGATGTCCTCCTCTTCACCGTCACGCTCGCTCGAGAACGCGAGCACCCGGGCGTCGGCGGAGAATCGGGCGCCGCCATCGTTGTCGGGGTGCCTCGAGATGTTCACCGGCTTCGCGGAACCGTCGCTGGGCACGACGAAGACGTCCTGATTGAAGTTCATGTCCGCCTGGTCGAAGACGATCCAGTCGGAGTCGAGGCTCCACTCGAATTCGACGCCTCGATCCCAGCCGGGCCGCAAGAGCGTCTCCTCGCCGGTGGCGAGGTCGAGAATCATGATGTCGCCGAGACCACGGATGAATCCCAGACGCATGCCGTCCGGGGACGGGACCGGCCGGTGATCCTGGAATTCGGTGGAGACGAAGGGAACGATCTCGAACGTCACCGCGTCGGCCCACCGCGCGGGATCGAGCATCGGATCGTCGTCCGCTTCTTCGGCGTCTTCGGCCTCCTCGGTCTCTTCCGCGGATTCCTCCTCGCCGTCCTTGGTGGAAGCTTCATCCGTGGCGGTCTCGCTCTCGGAATCCTCGATGGTTTCGGTGTCGGCGTCGGCGTCGCTCGAGTCATCGCTCGAAGAGTCCGCGGACTCGTCCGTCTCCGACTCCTCGGGCGGCGATGTCCGTTCGGTGTACTGGTCGCGGATCTCGGTGCGGGTCGTCGCGACGGTCGTCGCCATGATCGACGACTTCCCTCCGGCGACGGTGGTGAAGTACAAGGTGGTGCCGTCGGGACTCCAGGCAAGATCGCGTTCGCGACCGTGGGTGTTCGTGATCCGGCGAGAGGGCGAATCATCGGCGGTCCCGCGCACCACGACCTCGCCGTAGGCGATCACCGCGATGGACTTCCCATCGGGGTTGAGCGCCGCTTCCGTGACCTGCCGCGAAACGTCCTGATTCCTCGTGGCGTCGAGTGCATCCTCGGGCGCGGTCACGAACATCGGCCGCGGTACCGCGTCCGGATCCTCGAGGTCCAGCGTGTAGAGCGAATCCCAACGGTGGAGCACGAGTCGTCTGCCGTCGGGCGTGACGTCGAAGCCGGCGACGTCGATCTCCTCGAAGTCGGTGAGCGGGGTGGTGGAGCCGTCGACCAGCGATCGCTGGTACACGTTGTGGGTGCGGTTGTCGCGATCCGAGAGGAAAAGGACGTCGTCATTGCCGGCCCAGCGGGGCTTTCCATCATTCCCCTCCCAGTCGGCGATCGGTAGAAACTCCTCCGATTCCGTGTCGTAGAGCCAGACGTCGCGGCGGTCTTCGCCCCGATAGTGACGACGTTCCCATCGTGCCCCGCCTCGCTCGAACGCGGCGCGACGTCCGTCCGGACTGCGGACGTTCAATCCTCCGAACGCATCGTGCAGTCGCTGCGGTTCGCCGCCTTCGATGGCGATCTCGTAGGGACGGGGCGAGCGGTACGCGTCACCTTCGAGATATCCGGTGAGGCCCACGACGATGTCGCCATCCGCATCACGGCCCACGCCACCGAGCGCGACCGAAGCATCGAGATCCGTCAGACGGCGGATCCCCGTCCCATCCGGGGCCATCGCCCAGAGGTTCGTGGTGCCGTCCCGATCACTTTCGAAGACGATCGTGGAACCGTCGGGCGTCCACGCCGAATCATGATCCCGGCCTGGATGACTGGTGAGTCTCGTCGCGGTACCACCCTCGTACGGCACGCTCCAGAGATCGCCTCGCCAACTGAAGACGACGGTCTTTCCGTCCGGGCTGATGCTCGGGAATCGGGGAAGGTCGACGTTGCCCTCTCCGCGACTGGCCGCGGAGGCCGTTTCGTGGGCACCGAGCCCGGAGAGGGCCAGAAGCAGAACAAGGGGACCGAACCGGTTCACTCGAAAGGAACCTTCAAACAGGGGCCAGAGGAAGGATCTCGAAAACATGTCTTCAACGCTCCAGAATGCGGTTTGGATCGCGACGGAACCCCATGAACGCGCGAGAATCGTCGTTACGTCGTCAGCCCGGAGTCTAGCCGAGCGAACCCGCGGCAGGCGTCCCGGGCGACCTGCCAGGAAGGTCGATCTGTACCGGTCATCCCGGATGCCCCCCCCATGCGGCCGGGTGATGCTCGAAAAGCGGGAGATACCCCCGCAGCACGGGCGAGCGACGTCCGATTTCCCTGTTGTCCAGGAATCGAACCGAGGAGGAGACTCGTCATGAAGCCCCAAGACACCGAACAGACCAACCGACTTCGCACCATTCTCCAGCGAATGGAACGCTCGATCGACGATGCACGTGCCCGCCGGGTCGACGGCCCGGGCCGGACGGACGCGGTTTCGCCGCCGCCGACCTCGCCGATCACCGGTGGCGGACGCATGCCGCTCGATCCCCTCGACACTCCGATTGCCGACACCAAGCAGACGGAGCAGGACTTCTCAAAGGGGTCGACCACGGTCCGCGATGCCGGAACGATGTTCGATTTCAAGGGTCCGCGGCTCAAGGCTCGACCGAAGCGTTCAAACGACGCCTGAGCACCATCTCCGGAACCGCTTCACCATCGCCGACGGTGCTGTAAAGTGATTCGATGCGAACCGAATCACTTGCGTTCCTCAGGCGTCTCCTCGACACCCCATCGCCCTCCGGCCACGAAACAGCCGGCCAGCGAGTCTGGCTCGACGAGGTGAGGTCGTCCGCGACCCGCACGTGGAACGACGCGTACGGCAACTGCTTCGCGCAACTCGACTGCGATCACGACGACGCCCCCACGGTGGCGATCTGCGGTCATGCCGACGAAATCGGCCTGATGGTCAACAACATCGACGACAAGGGCTTCGTGTATTGCCGGCAGATCGGCGGCATCGACGCAGGCTCGATCGTCGGAAAGCGGATTCGATTCGCCTCCAGCGTCGCCGGCGTGGACGAACCGGTGCTCGGCGTGATCGGCGCGACCGCCATCCACCTGCAGGACCGCAGTCGCGACGGCAAGGTTCGCAAGCTTCACGAACTCTTCGTGGACATCGGCTGTCGGACCCGGGAGGAAGCGGCGGAGAAGCTCAATGTCGGCGACCCGGGCGTCTTCGCCGACGGCTCCGAACTGATCGGCGAGGACACCATCGTCGCCAGAGGCCTCGACAACCGCATCGGGACCTGGGCCGCCGCCGAGACCCTGCGTCGACTCGCTCCGGACCGCGCCGCCCTGCATTGCAACGTGGTGGCGGTGAGCACCGTCCAGGAAGAGGTCGGACTGGTCGGCGCGGCGATGATCGCCGAAGGTCTCAAGCCCGACGTCGCACTCGTGACCGACGTGGGACATGCGACGGACACCCCGGGCATCGACCGGAATCGACACGGCGACTTCAAGCTGGCCGGCGGTCCCAAGGTGGCGATCGGCGGCCCCGCCCAGCCCCTCGTGGTGGCGAAACTGCTCGCCGCGGCGGAGCGCGAGGAAATCACGATCCAGAGGTCCGCGGTTCCGGGCCGCTCCGGAACCGACACGGACGCCATCTTCCTGCGCAACGGCGGGATTCCCTCCGGACTGGTGAGCCTGCCGATCCGCTACATGCACACCACCGTCGAAATGACGAGTCTCGCCGATCTCGACGCGATCGCGTCGATCTTCACGAGGTTCTGCCGCGATCTCGGCCCCGGCGAATCGTTCGTTCCGACCATCGCGTGAAATCCGGGTTCGAGAATTCGAACAAACCCGTGGCTATTCCAAAGGTGCATGATCCGATCGGATCCGGCTGGCATTATCCTGAGAGACCTTTCTCAGGCTTCCGAACCATGCTCGACTTTCTCTCCCAGACCCTCAGCAACTTCAAGCACACTGGCGCCGTCTGGCCCAGCGGAGGCCGTCTCGCCCGCGAGATGACCGCCCCGCTGCGGGAATCGGATCGGCCCCGTCGCATTCTCGAAGTCGGCCCCGGCACCGGCCCGTTCACCGCGAAGATCCTCTCCCACCTCCGGCCCGGAGACGAGTTCCACGTGGTGGAGATCAACCCCTTCTTCTGCAAGGTCATCGAGAAGCGACATCTCGCGCCGTTTCGCAAGCGGAACCCCGACATCGAAGTCTCCCTGCACGAGGCGCCGATCGAGGAAGCCCCGATCGAAGGCCCGTTCGATCACATCATCTGCGGCCTCCCGTTCAACAACTTTCCGCCGCCGCTGGTTCGCGGCATCTTCAAGCGAATGATGGGACTGCTCGCCGATGACGGCGACCTCGCGTACTTCGAGTACGCCGCGGTCCGCGTGATGAAGGCGCCGGTCACCTCACCCACCTCCCGTCGAAACCTCCGCAGGATCGACGCCCACGCGAAGTCCCTGCACCGACGTCATCGAGGTTCGAGACGGCTGGTCATGGCGAACTTCCCCCCCGCCATCGCGGTCAGGCTCCGACACCAGGATTCCTGACGCCACACGATTCCTCGCGACAACCGGCGAGGCCGCGTGCCCGCCGCCCCGAAATCCAGGACGACGCGCACATGGTCTTCGTCAACGAACATTATCTGAAGCTGGCCGCCGGCTACCTCTTCCCCGAGATCGCACGCCGCGTCGCCGAGTACGAGGCTTCGGTGCCCGCCGCCGCGGAACGGATCATCCGCTGCGGCATCGGGGACGTCACCGAACCGATCGTGCCCGCGGTCATCGACGCGATGCACGCCGCGATCGACGAGCTTGCTGATCGCGACACGTTCCGCGGCTATCCGCCGCCGACCGGGTACGACTTCCTCCGGAAGGCGATCGCGGAACACGACTACCGCGCCCGGGGCATCCGGATCGACGACGACGAGATCTTCGTCAGCGACGGGTCGAAGGGCGACTGCGGGAGCCTGCTCGAAATCCTCGGTGGTGGCAATCGCGTCGCGGTGAGCGACCCCGTGTATCCGGTCTACGTCGACACCAACGTGATGGCCGGGAACACGAAGGACGCGCTCGACGGTGGTGGATACGACGGCCTGATCACGATGGAGGCCCGGGAGGAGAACGGCTTCATCCCCCTGCCGCCCGCCGAACCGGTGGATCTCGTCTACCTCTGCTTCCCGAACAATCCGACCGGATCGACGATCGATCGCGACGGCCTTCGAACCTGGGTGGACTGGGCCCTCGAACACGAGGCCCTCATCGTCTACGACGCCGCGTACGTGAACTTCATCCGGAACCCAGAGCTTCCGCGGAGCATCTTCGAGATCGAAGGCGCCGACCGATGCGCGATCGAGACCCGGAGCTTCTCGAAGAACGGTGGCTTCACCGGCGTCCGCTGCGGATACACCGTGATCCCGAAGACGCTCGAAGGACGCACCCGCGACGGACGCCGCGTACCCCTCCACGGACTCTGGAATCGGCGATGGTGCACCCGAAGCAACGGCGTGAGCTGGCCGGTGCAGCGCGGCGCCCACGCCCTCTATTCGCCCGAGGGGCTCGAGCAGACCTCGATGCTCGTCGATCACTACATGACCAACGCGTCCCTCCTTCGAGGCGGCTGCGAGTCCATGGGACTCCGGGTCTTCGGCGGCACCGACGCACCGTACGTCTGGGTCCGCTGCCCCGACGGCATCGACAGCTGGGGCATGTTCGACCGTCTCCTGCGGGAGGCGCAGATCGTCACCACGCCGGGCGCCGGCTTCGGGCGATGCGGAGAAGGGTACTTCCGGATCAGCGCGTTCAACAGCCGCGAGAACGTCGACGAAGTCGTGAACCGAATGCGTGCACTGGTCTGACGCGTCGACCCGCACCCCGGCCGAAATCACGACGGCCCCTCACTTCTCGGTGAGGGGCCGTCGCTTCGATTCCGATCGGTTGGATCCGCCGGCCATGGTCAGGCGGTGGCATCGACGGCGGTGAAGCCGTGCTCCTGCATCAACCGGTCCATGATCGCTTCGGACGACGTGCCGGGAAGCTTCAGGCCCTTGAGGACGTCGGACAGATTCGCTGGAAGCGACTCGTGCCCGAGATTCGTGAGGATGTCCGCGACCCGATCGGTCGCGGAGGCGGTGCCGAAGGGCTGCCCCGCGGGCGTCGAAGGCGCGGCCTCGATGCGACTCGCGGCGTGGGACCGGTTCGCCTGCTGGATCGGGTCCGGGTCGAGGATCTCGTTCCACCGCTGCGACAGGTTCGCGAGCGAGGCGTCGGTGCCGTCGTACAGCGCCTTGGCGTCCCCGGAGATCATCTGAGTCAACTCCGAGCGATCGATGAAGGCATCGCCATTGGTGTCGAAGAGCTGCCCGAGCTCCATCGGGAACCCCATCTGGCCCACCGCGATCCGGCCTTCGCCGGCACCATCGAACCGCGACATCGCCTGGTCGACGATGTTCGAAACGACGTGCTCGACCTTCATCGGCACGGCGTTCGAAGGCAACGGTTCGCCCTGGGCCTGCTCGAGGAAGAGCCCGAGGTCCACGCCGTCGACGGTGCCGTCACCGTTCAGATCGAAGGCCGCGTCGTCGGAACCCCAGGCGGACATGAACTGCTCCAGCTGATTCGGATCGGCCGTGGATTGCATCTGCTGCTCGAGATACTGCCCGAGATCCTGCCCATCCACGATTCCGTCGGCGTTGAGGTCGTAGACCGGATCCGCGGAACCCCAGGCCGCCACGAATCCGTCGACGGAAAGCGCTTGGCTCGCCGGCGGCGAGTCGCCCACGCCGCCTTCGAGGTAGACCCCGAGGTCGAGCCCGTCGACGATGCCGTCGGCGTTGAAATCCCAGTCCGGGTCGGACGTGCCCCACGCACCAAGGAGCGCCTGCAGGTCCGCGTCACCCGATGAGGCGGCGGACTGGACCGAGAGAAGCGTCCCAAGATCAGTGCCGTCCACGATGCCGGAGCCGTCGACATCCCAGGTCTGGTCGTCGGAACCCCAGGCCGACATGAAGGCATCCATGTCGAGCTGCTGTTCGCTTCCGCTCAGCGGCGGATCGGAGGCCGCCGGTGCCGAAGCGCGAACCGTACCGGCGCTCGAGGCGGCGTTCGTGCGAGCGAGGCCTGCGGGGCCGAGAAGTTCAGGATTGGCGTGGCCGATCTGCATGGGAGTTGCTCCAGAAGAGGAATCGTGGAGAAACGGATGCAAGGATCATGCCAACGTCATGAAGGCGGCCTGCAGCACCGAATACAAGCCACCGAACACCGCTCGACGCGGCTTGCGGCATCGATTGCGCCGACGTCGTCGACCGCAGACGCGAATTCTGCGCGATGGGATCAGTCGTTCCAGCCGGGCGACGGCTTCGGACGCGGCGGAACCGGGATCATCTCCTCGGAATCCCCGGCATCGCCGTGGTCACGCTCGTCAGGTGGCAGGAAGTCCGTGCAGATCACGAACATCTCCACGGATTCCGAGCGACTCGCCACCGGCTTGAAGCCCTTGACCTTCTGAAACAGGCCGTTCGCCCGAACCAGGAGATCACGATAGGCCTCGCCCTCGAAGACCTTCATCACGAGATTGCCCCCGGGACGCAGCCATTCGGGCACGCGATCCAGCAGGACGTTGCAGAGCCTGATCGAACGGTGGTGATCGCCGAAGGGATCGCCCGTGGTGTCCGGCGCCATGTCGGAGAGCACCACGTCGAACGGCTCGCCACCAAGCGATGCCAGATCCAGCTCGCAGAGGTCCGCTTCGTGCAGTTCGACGTTCTCGGGAAGTCCCGCGGGGTCGATCGCCTTGAGGTCCACCGCGACCACCGAACCTCGACGGCCGACGCGCCGGCCCGCGACCTGTGACCAGGATCCCGGCGCTGCGCCGCAGTCGAGCACCCGGTCACCCTTCGAAATGATCTTCTTCCGGTCGTCGATGTCGGTCAGCTTGAAGGCGGCGCGAGAGCGATAGCCCTCACGCTTGGCCTGACGAAACCAGTGGTCCTTGACGTCTCGCACGATTTGTTCCGGATCGACTCGCCGACGGCGGTCGTCGTCTCATTCCATGATGATCGGGCCGACGCCCGTCGGAAACTCGGTGACCGCGACGCGGATGTCGCCGTAGGTCGTCCTGACCAGCACCGGATTCAGACCGCCTCCCACGTCCGCGATGAAGGTCGCGGGATCGTTGTCGGGCGACGTGCTGACCACGCGAGCCTCGGTGAATCGGTTGTAGACCAGCCCGCCGATCGATCGCAGATCGTAGATTCCGGTCGACCCCTTCGGCGCCCGGTAGTCGACGTCAGCCTCCTTGGTGACGAGGATGATCGGATCGTTCATCGCGTGATCCGTGATGACCCGGATGTCGCCGTGGGTCGTTTCGACGTCGACGCCGCCGGTGTTGTTCTTGACCCAGACCCGACCGTGATCGGTGCGGACCCGGACGGACCCGAGGTCCGCGGTGCGAATGCGGAAGTCGACGCCCTGGAAATGCTCCTCGAGATCGGCGCTGGTCGCGACCACTCGGACCGTCTCCCGGTTCAAGTCGCCGGGGATGAGCTCGACCACGTAGTCCATCTCGTCGAGGGACGATTCCGCCTCGTCGCGGCGGAGGTGACCGTGATTGGCGTGCCGGACGGGTTCGATGATCGTGTTCTTGAGCCCGGGAACCGCCTCGACGAGCACCGTCCCGCCGAACGACTCGATGTCGATGTCGACGGGACCGTCGGTGGCGACCACGATCTGCGGGTCGTCGATGGCCATCTGGCCGTAGACGACGGCGTTGTTCATTCGTTCGAGACTGGACGTCGGCGTGGCGATGCACCCCTGCAGCGTCGCGAAGCAGGCGACGAGACCCGCGAGCATCGCGGGCGTTCGGAGTGTCGAAAGGCGACGAATCGGCGAGATCGAGTGAGGCTGCATGCGGAATCCTGCGGAGTGGTGCCGAGGCGAGAAGAGGCCTCGAGGATGTTGCGTCGATGGATCCGGCCTCGAACGAAGACCGGAACACCTCGGTGATATCGGCCGATTGGGGCCCGGAACTCGCAAGACCCGCCCCGAAAACCGGTTTCAACCCGGTTTCAACCCGGATTTCCGGGCCGCGACCCCGAGATGGACCTTGGCCGTAGCATCAGGACATGCCAGATCCTCTCTCGATCCTCCTGAAACGAGCCCTTCGGACGACAAGCATCCGATGTCTCGCCCTCGGTTCGGTCCTCCTCCCCGCCTTGGCGGCGTCGGCCCAGGATTCACCCCCGATTCCCGACCCCGGAAACACGCCCTCCAGACGGGTCGAGCCGACCCCGGCCCCTGAATCGAGTGATCGATTCCGGGTTCGGATCACGCCGGGCATCGCCTCGGAAGCCCGGCGAATGCTCGAATCGAATCGAGATGCGAGGCCCCGACTTCTCGTCCTGCTCTGCGAGAACAAGGGCCGCCTGTCCGGCCGGGACCCGCTCGACGCCCCCTTCCTCGAGCGTCCCCAGCCGATCCTGTCCATGCCGATCACCTCGGCGATGCTCGCGGAACCGGCCACCTTCCTCCTCGGGCCCGACGAAATCGACACGGTGATGGTTCCCGATCGGCTCGATCATCTCAGCGGCGGGTTCCTCGCCCGCGCGGTCCTCGATCTCGGCCTCGCCCGTGGTCACGCCGCGACGGGAAATCCCGTCTCCACGATCACATCCGTCGACTTCACCCCGGGTCGCGATCGAACCTTCGATCTCGTGGTCGACCGGACCCTGCCCGCGGTCGAACTCCCCGAGGCGTCAAACCTGGAGTGGATCGAACTCGACAGCCCTTCCCTCACCCGAACGCTGGGACGCCCCGTCCGACATCGCGCGGGCGTGGCCTTCCCACCGGCCTACTTCGATCTCGACGCCAAGCGTCGATTCTGGCCGGTGATCTACGTGATCCCGGGCTTCGGTGGGGACCACCGTGCCGCCACCCGCTACGCCGCGATGCTTCGCGACCCCTCGATGCGGTCCTACCTGCCGCAGGCGGTGTGGGTCGTGCTCGATCCGAACGACCGGCTCGGCCACCACGGGTTCGCGGACGGCGACAATTTCGGCCCCCGGGGAACGGCGTTGGTCGAGGAGTTCATCCCGTGGCTCGAAAAGCGCTTCCGCCTCGTCCCGGACTCCAAGGGGCGATTCGTCACCGGCCACTCCAGCGGCGGCTGGTCGAGCCTGTGGCTGCAGCTGCAGCATCCCGAAGTCTTCGGGGGCTGTTTCTCGAGCGCACCCGATCCGGTCGACTTCGCGGCGTTCGGAACGGTCGACCTCGGCGCCGACGCGAACCTCTTCGAAGACGGGGACTCCGATCCGCGGGCGTGCTATCGAGCTCCGCTGACTCCGGACCGCGACCACGTGATGATGACGATCCCCGAGGAGATCGGGATGGAGCGGGCCCTCGCCCCCGACTTCACGAGCGGCGAACAGTGGGCCGCGTGGAACGCGATGTTCTCGGGACGCGACGCCGTTTCCGGACTGCCCGTCGCCGCGTTCGATCTGGAGACGGGGCTCATCGACCGAGCCGTGATCGAACGCGATTGGAGTCGCTACGACATCGCCGCCATGCTTCGCGCGGACCCGGCGCGGTTCGCACCCATCTTCCGGGACAAGGTCCGCCTGTTGTGCGGCGATCGGGATTCCTTCTATCTCGATCTCGCCGTCGAACGGCTCGCGGAGGCGGTGGCGGAGGCACGATCGCGACTCGAGTCACCTGAAGGGCCCGGCTACGTCGAGCTCGTGCCCGCAGCGACCCACGGCACGATCGTTCCGATCGCGATGCAGCGGTGGTATCCGGAACTCCGACGCCTCGTCGCGGAGGCCCCGGAAGGTTGAACGGCCGGACTCGATTCAGATCGAGACGCCCACCATCGATGCCGCCGCGGCGGTGATGCTCGCGGCGTCCAGTCCGCACTGCCGCATCACGTCGTCCGTGGATCGCGCGCTCTTCGGAATCCGACGGACGTGCAGCTGACGAACCGTGAACGCGTCGCCGCCGGAGGTGCATGCATCCGCGATCGCGGAGCCGAGGCCACCGCCGTAGTTGTCCTCGACCACGAGGATGTTCCCGCCGTTCTCGTTGGCGACGTCGAGCACGCCGTCCTCGTCGAAGGGAAGGGAATACATGTCGACCAGCGTGGCGTCGATCCCCGCCTTGTCCAGCAGCTCCAACGCCTTGTTGCATTCGTGGACCATGTAGCCCGCGGTGGCGATCATGAGATCGCGGCCCTCGTTGAGGACCTCGAATCCGCCGAGCCGGAACTCCGTCGCGTCGTCGTAGAGGAACTCGACCTCCGGACGGAACACCCGCATGTAGCAGGGCCCGTCGTGGTCGATCATCGTCCGGGTGAGCGCGAACGCGGCGTAGGCGTCGGCCGGCTGGAGCGTCCAGCAGGCCGGCCCGCCGCGATGGTTCTTCACCGTGGAGAACGATCGGAACCACGGCACGTCGGAGAGCGCCATCTGACTCGGACCGTCCGCCGCGAGGCTGATGCCGCAGTGACTGCCCACGATCTTGAGATTGGCGCCGCTGTTGATCCCCATCTCGATCTGATCACACGCCCGCGACAGGAAACGCCCGAAGGTCGCCATGACCGGAATGCGGCCGCCCGCGGAGATGCCGACCGCGACGGACGCCATGTTCTGCTCCGCGATCTTGCACTCGCTGAAACGGGAGGCGAGTTCGCGATCGTTCGCGAACCAGTCGGTGAACGTCGAATTCCGAACGTCCGCATCGAGCACGTGGACGCCGGCGTGGGCGTGACCCGCGACCCGGAGCCCGAGCCCGAACGCCTTCCGGGTCGCGAGCCGACCGGTGGCGAGGGTGCTGCCCATGTCGTAGCGCTTCATCGCTTCGGTGAAGCGTTCACGCGGTGCGGCTTCGCGGGGGATCGACTCGGCCGCCTCGGGCGGGGTGATCCGGAGCCGGTCGGTGGCCCCGAGTGCGGACGTGTGCTTCGCGTTGGTCTCACCGAGTTCCATCTTCGCCTGACGGAGCCGTTCGCCGGTGGCGGGACGGCCGTGCCATCCGCCGCCCTGAAGCGACGGCGCGCCCCAGCCCTTGATGGTGTTCGCGACGAGCGCCACGCATTCCCGCCGGCCCGCCCGCTCCCGAGCCGTCTCCAGCGCCGTTCGAATCGCCTTCGGATCGTGCCCATCGACGGTCTCGACGTGGAATCCGACCGCCTCCAGCTTCGCGCGAGTGACCGCGGGGCCCTGGAGATCCGAGACCTGGTCCGCCTGCCCGAATCGATTGCAGTTGAAGATCGGCACCACCGAGGTCAGTCCATGGTCGACGATGAAATCGATCGCCTCCCAGACCTGGCCCTCACGACTCTCTCCGTCTCCGATGATGCAGAAGATCCGCTTGTCGATCTCGTCCTGTCGAGCGGCGACCGCGAGTCCCGCCGCGACCGAAAGCCCCTGACCGAGCGAACCGGTCGCGGCGTCGAAGAACGGAAAGCCCTCGACCGGATTCGGATGACCGTCGATCATCGACTCATCGGCCCGAAGCGTGAGACAGTCCTTGCGGGTCATCGGACGCAGCTCGTCGCCTTCGCGTCCGATGCCCACGCCCAGGTCGCCGCAGGCGGCGTAGACCATCGGCACCGCATGCCCCTCGCTCAGCACCAGCCGGTCCGACGCGGGATTTCGCGGATCCGCGGGCGTCCAGCGCATGTGGTCGTACATCAGCACCGTCACCAGATGACCGATGCTCATGGCACTGGTCGGATGGCCGCTTCCGGCGGCGGCGGTCATGTCGAGCGCGAGGAGATCGAGATCAATGGCCTTGGCGTGAACAGCGGCTTCGAAGGACATCTGGCCCCTTTCCGGGGAAATTTTCTGTGGTGGCGGAGGCCGGATCTGGCCCGAGTTCCGCAGTATCGCCTCGCCCGCCGCTGGAGGCAACCACTCGACCGCGGCCTTGTATCGTGGATCGATTCGGTGCCGGGCTGCATCCACCCTGAAACCGGGTGGTAGACGATCTCCGCACCAAACCACTTCCCCCGGAATCCTCTCCTTGACGCACCTTCGCCACCTGTCTGTCTGTCTGGCATTCCTGCTCGTCACCCTCGCCACCAACCGGGACGCACGGGCACAGGGTGCGAGCGGTCTCCCGGACCCCATCTCGTCCGCGGCGCTCGAACGGCTTCTCGACGGTGCTGGAATCACCGATCCACCGGCGGCCGCGATCGACGAACCGATGACGCGATATCTCACGGCCATGGAAGCCTTGCGAAACGGGCGGATCGAAGCCTGGCTCGAGCAACGACGGGAGGGCCCCGGAATGTTCGAATCACCGGATCCCGACCTGATCCGGACCGAGATCGACGATCGACGGCGGCTGCTGTCCGCGATCGCCGCCCTTGATCGGACCCTCTTCAGCGAGCTGGTCGTCGCGGGCCTCGATCCGGACGCGATCGAGCGTGCCGCCGATCGCCGGACGCGGGATCGCGCCCACGCGGTGATCGGCCGGAGATTCTCGAGGGGAATCCGCATCGAACCGACCCAGGTGCTCGCGGCCGTCGTCGCCGACGCCGAGCCGGCCTGGGTCGTCGACGACGCGACGAGGAACCGGATGCTCGATCACGATCGGGCCCGGACCGAACGCCTCGAACGGCTTGCCGATGTCGTCATCGATCGTCCGCTCCGCATCGCCGAAGCCATGGGGGACGTCCGGATGCCGGATCTCGAAACGGTGGCGAACGATCCGGAAGGCGTCGAAGCCGCGTTCAATTCCTGGTTCACCGCCCGCCGGGCCGCGAAGTCGGTCGCTTCGGAGGATGCCCGCGTGCTTCAGGCAGCGATTCTCCAGGCCGACACCGCGC
>Ga0315320_10000619_pt1 | contig 29372 bp, 53 predicted proteins | sample M140m21515metaG_FD_203458 | JGI IMG/M metagenome (GOLD analysis project Ga0315320, IMG submission 203458) | Ammonia-oxidizing marine archaeal communities from Monterey Bay, California, United States - M1 40m 21515 | ecosystem: Environmental > Aquatic > Marine > Coastal | place: USA: California... | reverse complement strand
GTTAAGGTTTTACGAATGAACAGAGAAATATTTAAGTATGTTACTGGTATAAATGATGCAATGCTAAATCAATTAGATTTAGAAAGTGTAAATACTGCTGTTGGAACTATAGGACAAATGATGGAAGAATATAAACCTCAAGGTATAGATAGATTTGAATTTGATGGTGATGTGTACTTTTTTCCAAAGGAATTTCTAAAAAGAAACACTTTTGGAGATTACATAGAATCTACACAGTTAGATGCTACTATACAAATGATGAAGCATGGTAAATTTGATGTTTTACCAGAACAGATGGCGATATTATGCAGAAAGATAGATGAAGAATATGATGATGATATTATATCCTCAAAAAGTGATAAGTTTAAGCAATTAACTATGGACATCGTTTGGGAGTTCAGTTTTTTTTTGACTATGCAAAGCGTAAAATTAACAAGGACTTTCCAAATGTTTTTGGGGAAGGAAGGGGAAGAATTGGAACAGGCAAAGGAAGAGTTTCTACAGTTGGACTCTATACCAAGTTCATAAAACCTTATGGTTGGCTAAATAGCTTATATATGGTTGCAGAGAAAGGTATTTTTAGAGTAGATGGAATGAATGATGTAGATAGTGTAAAGAATACTAATCTATATAAAGTTTTAACATATTTGAGTTGGAATACAGCAAAGAATGATTATGAGATAGCAGTAAATGACAAGATTCACAACCCAAATAAAGTAATGTAATATATATATGGCAATAACAAGATTAAAAGACATAGTAACAGTATTTGAGAACAAATGGACTTTCGGTGATAGTAAGTTTGGTTATGATGGTGAAGTAAACGAAGCTCATAACACACAATACCCTCTGTTACTAATTAACCCACCACTATCTACTATGCCAGAGATATATTCTGGTAGAGAAGAGTATGAGTTTGAAATAAACTTTTACAACCTATACCCACAAGCAGCACAATCTGCAGTAACACTACAACATAGATGGGATAACCTACAAGACTTAGCTATGGAGTGGTTTGACATGGTTTTAAAGAACTATCAGGACAATGTAGTAGATGTATACCTAAATGATGAAAGTATAGAGATAGAGAGAGTAAAAGAGGTGGCTAACGATAGATTAGTACAGATTAAGTTTACTTTTACTATGAGTGCATTTTCTAAATGCTTTAGACCTACCTCTACATACCCATCTGACATTGCTAACTTAGTTACTTGGCTAAGAGCAGATAGTGGATTAACATTTGACATACCTACTAAAAAGATTTCTGCTTGGGCAGATCAATCAGGCAACACTAATAGTGTAGCACAAGCTACTAAATCTAAACAAGCACTAAGATATGGTTATGATGGTGCTAATGACAAAGCTAGAATAGAATTTAATGGCACATCTAATTATTTTGTTTCAGATGGTAATTGTCCTATAACAAGAGATTTTACCATGTTTTTTGTAGCACAAGTAAATCAAGATGCTACTGAAAATGCTGATTATTTTAGTTTTGTTAATGGTCAAAAACTAATAACTTTAGGCAGCACAAATAATGAACTAAGAGTTTCTTTTTCTGATGCTAGTGGTAATGGAGCTAGTTTAACATTAAGTGGTTCAGATACTTCTAACTATCATATAGCTGTAGCACATTTTCATAACAAACATATGCATTTAGAATATAACAATACTTTAAGCACTCATGTAAATGAGTCTAGTTTTGATCACAACACTACTTTTAATGATGCTACATATACTATAGGTTATAAATTAACAGAAGATGCTACGCATTATTTAGATGGTAACATACAGGAAGTTATTATTTATAATCATGAATTAGATAATAATAAAATAGCTGACATAAAATCATACTTAAATACTAAATACAAAATATATTAATTATGGCTACAATAAATGGAAATATATATGATTCATTTGCACCAGTATCATTAACACAATCAGCAAAAGATTTAAGTAGAACTGATAGAACAAATTACTTAACAAGTGCTAATGTGCCTAAAAGATACCAAGTAAGGTGGGCAGGAACAGGTTATAATGGGGTTACTATTAACGAAGCATATGTACCAACAAAGTTAAATGGAACTTCTAGTACAGGTGATATAATTAATATGGTTTTTTATGTTTATGCAAGTACAAGATATGAAAACCCTAGTGGCTATCCATCAAACTTAAACAATTGGGACTTAGTAGCTACTATAAAAAAATCAAGAGATGTAGCTAATAAGCAATACAATAGCAATGCTATTTTATCTAATCAAAGGTTTACTGTAGACATTAGTCAAGTATGTCAAGACTTATTATCATATAGCTTAGTGCCAATAAACAAAGGAACTTGGCAAGATTCACAATGGGGTGGTATGAATGGTGGACAAACTAAACAAGATAATGTAACACAAAGTGTAAGTTTATTTAATGTTACACCAAATGGATCATATAGATATATCAAGGTAGTTGCAAGACCTGAAATTCTTTTAGATACTGGTTTAGTAGTTGAAGCTACAAATAAAGTTACATTTAAACCTATAACTATTATAAATTCAGTACATCAATATGAAAAAGATGAAGTTTTCTTATTTACTAGGTTTTTAGTAGGTAGTGGTAGTGGTGGTTTTTTAAGTTACTGTCCAAACAACAACAATAGCAATACAAATAAACCAACACTTGTAAAGTCTGTAAGAACTGATGAAACTGCTGAATGGCTGTATTTTTATATAAGACAAGCAAAAGCAGGAACTATTAATGTAGAAAGAGTTAATTTAAAAGTAGAAACATCAGATGGGAATACTTTTTATGTAGATGATTTTGCTAGTAATTTAGAATATAATTCAAGTATAAGCCAATATTACATTGATCAAAATAAAATGTGTGTTCAAAATGTATCAATTGATTACTTAAAGAATAATGCAAAAGATGTTAATGGTGGTTCATATGGTGGAGCTACAATTACTGACTCTACAGATACATATACAATAAGTTTGTTTTTTGATAGGGTTGCTACTACTCCACAATTAATGTCAGAATATAGATGGTACAAGGTAGATAGAGAAGATGAAAAACTGCCTTATGATTTTGTAAGATTTCATTGGCTAAACAGAATGGGTGGTATAGATAGTTATACAGCTAAAAGAAGTGTGCTAGAAAGTATATCTATAAACAGAGATACTATAGAAACAAAAAGTGCTGACAGAACTTGGTATCAAAATAGTGTTGATGGTTTAGGTGCAACAATACCAGATGCAGAATACATATCTAATACTATGAGAGGTGGTAATTTATACAAGGGTGGTAGAGAAGTATTAAATATAAATGCACAAAAAAACAATAGTGTTTATACAGAACCATTAAATAAAAACACAGCTAAATGGTTAGAAGAAATTATGACTTCTCCAAATGTGTGGATAGAAATGGATACAGATGCTACTGCAAGAGGTAATAGCATTAACCCTTACCAAAGACCTTCTACAAAAGAATACATACCAGTCATTATAACAAATAGTGATGTTGAAACTGTTAATCAAGAAGCAGGTTTAGTAAAGTTTAACATAGAATATACACTATCGCATAAAGTACAAACACAAAGAAACTAATGAGTAATATTACAATAGAGTTATTAGATTATGTATATGATGGTTCTAGTATAGACTGGGATAAGAGTGTTGTTGGTGAGCTGAAAGTTTCTACACATTCTGAGTTCCCACTTTCTTTAACTTTTTCAATTTCAGACATTAGAGATATAAATGCTCGTAAAGGTAGCTTTAGTAAGACTTTTAAAATACCTGCAACAAAAAATAATAATCAATTATATAAGAGTGTATATATTGTAAACTCTACAAGCACAAATAATTTATCAAGTAAAAAACCTTGTAGAATATTAATTAATAACTTATATTCTATTACTGGTTTACTACAGCTTAAATCAGTTGGCTTGAGTGATAAACCACAATTTTATTCTTGTGTTTTTTATGGAGATAATGTTGGTTGGGCAACTGCTATAGGTGAAAAGCTACTTAAAGATTTAGGAACAGATGGTGATGCTTGGGATAATTTAAAAGGTGCAGGTACTGGTCAAGATTTAGTAATAAACAAAACAGGCATAACATCTACTTGGGTGCAAGATAGTGCTATTTATAAAAACCAAAACAATACAGCTAATGACATACCATTAGTTTATCCTGTAACTTCTTATGGTGATTTCAATCCATCAGGTATAGGCAGAACCATACAATTGCTTGAAACTGCCAAAGAATATTTAGGACAGTCTAATAATAAGGTTGGTTATGTTGGAACGAATGACTTAGGTTTTGACTATGGTACTCCTGATCCTGTAGTAGATTGGCGACCATGTTTATGGGTATATGACATATTTAAAGAAATATTTTTACAATCAGAATACACATTAGTTTCAAACTTTGTGGAAACAGATATGTTTAAGAGATTGTTGTTTGCTCTACCTAATTTTAAATATAATAATCCTGATGTAAGGTATGATGCTAATTCTTTGCAAGGCAGATTTAATGCTAATCGTAGTGCAAATTCTGCTAGAGTTTTTAATAACAACAATAGTCCTAAAACTACATCTTTTACAAATAGTGCTGAAGCATTAGTATTTGATGAGGTTATATATCCTTATGGAACAACAGCAGGTAGTGGTGGTGGAACTGGTGGGTTTAATACTCCTTTAAATGGTGGCAATGCTTATAATACTGCACAGGATATATGGTATGCACCAGAGTATGGCAGATATGATATAAAGCTAGAAAATTGGTCAATGAATTTTAAAGATTTTTCTAATGCTTTAACTGCAGGTGGGAGCTTTAATTCTATGGATTTATTAATTAAATATGTAAGGGTACAAGTACAAAAATTAACAGTAGGTCAAACGCATTGGCAAGACTTAGGTTTTGCAGAAGGTGCAGTAGACTTGGCATTATCAGCAGGAGGAGCATTAGGTAGTGGAGGTTCTGGTTCTATTATAGACTATACAGCAGAAATAGATTCTTTTGAAATAGCACAATATTTAAACAAAGGAGATCAAGTTAGACTTCATGTAAAAGTTTTAGCAGAGCCAGTTACAAGTGTTTCTTCTTTTACAGGTACTATTACAGGTACATATCAATTATTTGCTCAACATAATACTAACATAGAAGCTAGAAATGGTATTTATGATATAGCTTTTCAGCCAGATTTTACACAATATGGACAAACCTTTGATTTAAAAAACATTATAAATAAAGACTATAAACAAATAGATTTTATTAAAGGAGTTGCTCATGCTTTTAATTTACAATTTACTTCTGATGAAGCAAGTAAAACTATTTACATAGAACCATTTGATACTTTTTATAAACCATTATCTGATGCTATTGATTGGACAGATAAATTAGATATTGGTCAAGAAATACAAGATAAGTGGCTAAATGTAGATATAAAAAGAGATGTAGTTTTTAAATACAAAACCGATAGTAAAGATGAAAAAGTTAGACAAAGAAGTATTGATTACTTTAAAGAAATAGAAGATGAGTACCCATATTTTGAAACTTTATCTGATGAGTTTGAAAGAGGTACTTCTACTTTTGAAAACCCTTTCTTTGCAGGTACTTTTAATGCTAAAGATTTAGACACATCACCACATTCTTTTACACCACCATACATATCTTGTTTGTGGCAAGAAAAAGATGAGAAAGGTTTTATATCACCAAATGATTATGCTAGACCAGACAAAGGTTTTGAATTTTTACCTAGACTTTTGTATTGGAAAAACTATACTGCAAGTGGATTAAATTTTGATACTGGTAAAATTGCATCAGCACAGTTATGGACAGGTAAAACACAAACTATAGCAGCAAATTTAGGTTTAACAGGTGCTAATGTATTATCTGATAGATACCCACAGGCAACATCTGTAAATAGAGATGACAGTACAAGTCCTATTTTAACATATGGTAACGTATATGTAAGAGATTTTGATGATGTTAATGATACTTATAGTGCATACGAGTATGGTAAGGGTTTATACGAAACGTATTACAAGCAAATGATTGAGATGTATAAATACAATCCAAGAGTAAGAGTAGCAAATCTTAATTTAAAGATTAGTGATATAGCTAATTTAGATTTTAGAAAGTTAATTTATTTAGATGGTGTGTATTGGAGAATAAATAAGATTTCAGATTATATGCCACAGTCTAATTCTACAACAAAGGTAGAGCTTATAGAGTTTCCTCTTTTAGGTGATTTTGCTGCATCTATACCAACTGTAAACTCTAATGATGGTAGTTGGTCTAACAGTCCAACATCTTTTAATATTTATGAATTTTAATTATGTCTAAAGTAAAAGAAGAAATAACAAATAGTGGTGTGCCAAATAGAAGTGGCTTAGAAGTTTATATGACTGTAACTATAAACTCACAAGAATTTTTAATACCTATAGTCGCTGAAGATAAGTTTGGCAATGCACATAAAGTATTGAGAAGAAACTTAAATAATAAAGTGTCAAGTTAATGAACTTTAAAAATACATATAAGCAGTTTAATAACGTATCTAAAATTATAATCAAAGGATTGCGAAAACAATTATTGTTACAAGAATATTACTCTACAGGAAAGCTAAGTAGAAGTTTTACTGGTGTGCAAGAAAAAATAAGTGGTGATAATATAATTTTAAATATAACATCTAGTAAAGATTATTGGAGAGTAGTAAATAATCCTAAAGTTGCATTTTCTGTCAATAGACAAAACATTATTAGATGGATGAATAAAAAAGGTTTAGACACAAATTTTGCAGGTCGTATTATAGCAAGATTAAAAAGAGGTGTTTATGGTAATAAAAAAGCAAATGGTAGGGAAAATTATGTTTATTGGCAACATGGTAACACTTTGACTAGATCAAACTTTGCAGGTATAGTAGCAAAAGAAAATTCACAAAAAATAGGAGAAGAACTTGCACAATCTATCGGAGATGATGTAGCAGATATGATAAGAAAAGAACTTAGTAAAGTTAAAACAGCACAAACAACTTAATAAATTATGGCAACAAATACAGAAAAGATAGTAGTACAGGTAGTCGTTAAAGGACAAAAAGACCTAAAAAATTTAGAAGGTACAACTAAAAAAGCTAGTGGAAGTGTAGGTGGTTTAGTTAAACAATATGGTTTTTTAACTTTAGGTATTGCTACTGCTGTTCAAGCATTTAGAAACATTAATAAACTTGTAGGTCAGTCAATAAGAACATTTAGAGATTACGAGTTTCAAATGGCTAAGGTTAGAGCAACTACTGGTGCAAGTAACAAAGATTTTGCAAAACTATCTAAAACTGCAGAAGATTTAGGTAGGTCTACATTCTTTACTGCACAACAAGTAGCAGAGTTACAAACTAATTTTGGTAAACTAGGTTTTTCTACAAAAGAAATTTTAAATGCACAAGATGCAACTTTACAATTAGCAACTGCAACAGATACAGATTTAGGTAGAGCAGCAATTGTAGCAGGAGCTGCTGTAAGAGGTTTTGGTTTAGATGCTGCAGAAACACAAAGAGTGGTAGATGTAATGGCTGTAGCATTTACAAGTTCTGCACTTGATATAGAAAAGTTTCAAACGTCTATGACTAAGGTTGCACCTATTGCAAAATCAGCAGGTTTTTCAATAGAAGATACAACAGCTATAATGGCACAACTAACAGATGCAGGTATTGAAGCATCTATTGCAGGTACATCTTTAAGAAACATACTTCTTAAAATGCAAGACCCAAACTCTGATTTGGTAAAGTCTTTTGGTAAAACTATACATTCGTTAGATGACTTAGTTCCTGCTTTGAAAAAGTTTTCTGATGAAGGTGGTGATTTGGCTAAAATTATGGAAGTTGTAGATTTAAGACAAGCTGCTGCTTTTGAGCAAATGATTACAAGTAAAGAAAGGACTGTAGAACTAAGAAATGAATTAAGATTAGCTTCTGGTGCTGCACAAGCAATGGCAGAAATTGTAGGTGATACTTTAGAAGGTGCTTTTAAAAGATTAAACTCTGCCATGCAAGGTTTAATGATAAATCTTAGTGAGTCATTTATAGGAAGATCATTACAAAACGTAGTAGACAGATTTGCAGGTTTAGTAAATGTAGTAAGTGATTTTATAGATATACCAGTATCAGAAACTTTAGCACAGCAAAGAGCAGAGCTTAATATTTTAGTTGGAAGATTAACTGATGTAAATATACAAGAAAAAGAAAGGAATAAATTGCTTGGTGAAATACAAGTTAAATATCCTGATTTTTTAGACAACTTAGATACTGAAAAAGTAACTACAACTCAATTAAGAGATAGATTAAGAGAGCTTAATGTAACATTAAAAAATAGAATTTTATTACAAAGAGAAGTTGAAAAAGCACAAAAAGCAAAAGAAAAAGCCGATAAAGCTGTTAATAAAGAAATAGATAAAGAAGAAAAGTTTTTAGGTAGACTAAATAAAATTACAGAAAAATACAATATTACTTTACAAGAAGGTTTAACTTTCCAACAACAATATGAAACAGTAATTAAACAATTGCAGTTAGATTATAATGGCTTTGGTAGAGTTTTAGATCCTGTTTTAAATCAATCTATATTATTAAAAGATGCTTTTTTAGGATTAACCAATGCTCAAAGAAATGCCACAAAAAGCACTAAAGAATATGCTGATGCAGAACAAGATGTTGTTGATTTAGAAAAAGAATTAGGTTTGCAAGTTGAGTCTAACACAACATCTATTGAGAAAAACACAGATGCAACTAAAAAGAATAAAAAATCAAAACTTGCAGTTGTAGAAACAACTAATGAAGAAATAGACTTAGAGAAAAAGTTAAGAAAAGAACGAAAAGATGCAATAGATGATATTGATGATTTAGGTGATGCTTTAATACAACTTGCAGGTGAAAATAAAAAATTAAATAAAGTTAGAGAAATTGGTGTGGCTATAACACAAGCTGCAGCAGCAGCAGAATCTGTTTTAAGAATACAAGAAATATTTGCTAAGATTAGCAAGGGAGAATTAACTCTTGCTACCTTATTGGGTAATAAAGCAAAAGTAGCTAATGTTGCTGCAACAACTGCTGAAACTGTTGCTACTGGTGCTAATACTGTAGCCACAACAGCTAATACTGTAGTTGAAACTGCTAGTATTGTTCCTAAGGTAGCTTCTGGTGCAGCAAGTCAAACTAAATTACCATTTCCAATAAACTTAATAGCAGTAGCTGCAACTTTAGCTATATTATCAAGAATTATGAAAAGTTTTGGTGATGGTGGTGTAATTGATACATTTGCCAATGGTGGTATGGTTCATGGTAAATCTCATGCACAAGGTGGTGAGAAGTTTGCAGTAGGTGGTAGAGTAGTAGAGTTAGAAGGTGGTGAAGCAGTTATAAATAAACGTAGTACATCTATGTTTAGAAACCAATTATCTGCAATGAACGCAGCAGGTGGTGGTGTGAAGTTTGCTGATGGTGGTTTAATGAATATGCCATCATTTGCACAATCACAATTTAGTGCAACAAGTCAAGCAGGTATGATGGGTGCAATAGGACAGGGTGGTAAAGTGGTAGTAGTAGAATCAGATATTTCTACTGTACAAAATACTGTTTCAGTTATAGAAGCTGAAGCAACAATTTAAAATTAAACAAATGTTTGTTAATAAAAAAACAAAGTTAGAAAGATTATCTATTTGTAAAAAATGTACTTTTTACAGAAATTTTTTGATGCTTAAAAAACCAGTAATAAATTGGGGATCAAGATGTGCTAAATGTTCTTGTTTCTTAGATGCAAAGACATCTCTCTCTGCAGACTGGTATGGTAAGTGTCCAGAAGGCAAATGGTAATTAAAATAACAATATGAATTTACAAGAAATAGCTAAATCTGTCGCAAAGACAGACAGAGAGCTTGTTAAAAAATCTGTTGAAGAAAACAGAAATTACAATGCTAATTTTGGTAAACATAAAAATGACTCAATGTATATTATGTATGATCAATGGCATAAATTATTTCCTGCAAACAAGCAAGATATAAACTGTTCATCATGTAGAAATGCAGTTGTAAAGTTCTGGAATACAATGTGTGAGGTATGGTTAAAAGAAAACACTAAGAAAAAAAAGAATGTCAAAAAGACAAAATAAAGTAGATGTAGTTTTTGATTACTTAGAGTTATTAAATATAGAGATTTTTAAAAGGTTCGGTGAAACTGCCACACCTAAAGATATATTAAAACACTTAGTAGAGAGGGGTATGGTAGAACCTAAACGATTAAGAAACTATATGATTATAGCAGACTTTGACAGAAGATTAGTTTTTAATAAAGGCAACAGAACACACACCTTTATGGACTTATCACATAAATATAAGATAAGTGAAAGTCAGGCACAAAATATAGTATATAAATACAGAAAAAAATCAAGAGCATCTGAGAATATCTCTTACTAAAAGTTTTTTCCACAAATTAGGTAGATAAAGTGTCAATTAGATTCTAATTTTGCAGGTATGAATAAGAAATGGTTTAATATACAAGGAAAAGCAACAGATGCTGTTGCTGAGGTTTACATCTTTGATGAGATAGGTGCTTATGGTATTACTGCACAAGACTTTATTTCTGAGATGAAAGAGTACAAAGATACTCCTGTTAATTTACGAATCAACTGTATTGGTGGTGATGTGTTTGATGGGATGGCTATGTACAATATAATAAAAAAGAGAGAAGCAAAAACTACTGCTTATATTGAGGGTATAGCTGCTAGTATGGGTAGTGTTATAGCTTTAGCTGCTGATGAAGTTGTCATGGCTGAAAATTCTCTTTTTATGATACACAATGCTTGGGGTGGTGCAATGGGTGAAGCTGAAGATATGAGAAAGACTGCATCTATCTTAGAAAAGATTAGTGGTGAAATTGCTAATATTTATGAGAGAAAAACAAGATTGTCGTTAAATAGAATTGTTGAAATGATGGATAAAGAAACTTGGTTAAATGCTTCTGAAGCATATGAGTTAGGTTTTATTGATCTTATTTCTGATTCTATTAAAGTAGCAGCTAAGTATGATGTTTCTAAATTCAAAAACATTACTACTGAACAAATACATAATAAATTAAATATTAACGTAAATAACAAAAAAATGACTGAAGAGTTAAAAAATTGGTTTAACAACAAAGTTGATGAGATTGTAAACTCTGTAAAAGGAGCTGACAACAAATCAGAAAATGTTGTAACTGAGGTTAATGTTATGCTTTCAGATAATGAAGAAATATCAAACAAATTATCTTCTTTTGAAGCAAGTGTAACTGACTTAAATGGAAAAATTGTTTCTTTAGAAGAAGAATTAACTTCTACTAAAGGAGAAAATGAAACTCTTTCTACTGAAATAGAAAGACTAAATGCTTTATTGAACAAAGCAGATGCTAAAGGTACTGAAGTGGTAACTGAAGGCGACCCTGCTGTAGTTGAAAATAAAACTGTTGATGCTAATGCAACTTTTTACAATGCAATGGCTGAAAGAGTAAGAGCAAAATTTAATAATTAATAATCTAAAATAAATAAAAAAATGGCAAACGTAGCTTTAAATAGTATAGCAGCAACTTATGGTGGTGCTAACTTAAACGAAATCTTTTATGAGCCAGTATTTAGAAGTGATGATTTAATGCGTAACTACAGAGTAATTCCTAATGTTAAGCACAAAATGAATGTATACACTTCTGCTGCTCTAACTAAAATAGTAGAACCTTACTCAACTTGTTCTAGTGGTAATGAAACTGGAGGGTTTAATATTGATGACAAAGTAATAACTGCAGGTAGATGTAGAGTTGCTTTATCACAATGTACTGATGAGTTCTTTGGAACTTACATTGAAGAAATGTACAGAAATGGTGTAGATGTAATGAATGTAGAAGGCACTCAATTAGCTGATGCAATTGTAAACAGAGCAGTTAAAGGTATTGCTTCTGATGTATTAAGATTAGCTTGGGGTGGTGATGGTGCATCTGCAGGTTATACAGCATTTGATGGTTGGATGAAATTAATGGGTGCTGATGCAACTGTATTAGCAGCTCAATTACAACAAACAGGTGCTACTGACCCTGCTGCTCCAAGTGCAGGTAATGCAATTGGTCTTTTAAGAAAAGCATATGACCAAGCTCCTGCAGCTTTACAACAAGTTCCTGCATCTGACAAGAAAATGTTTGTAACTCCTGCATTATTCAATGCTTACTTAGCAAACTTAGAAGGTTCTTCTGCAGATTTAGCTATTGTAAACACACAAGATGGTTACACTAGAGTAAGCTTCAGAGGTGTTCAAGTAATAGCAATGTATGAGTGGGATACTATCTTAACAGATTTAAACCCTGCAATTTTTGTAGACCAAAGTGCTGCTGCAACTGGTAATGCTTCACAAGGAGTATGTTACTGTGCAACAGAGAACTTAATTATAGGTTCTGATGTTACTGATCCAGAAGGTTCATTTAAAGTATTCTATGATGATTTAGAAGAAAAAATGTTCTTTAGAGGTTACTTCAAGTTAGGAGTACAGTTCTTGTACCCTTCACTTGTTCAATGGGGAATTGTAACTGCTTAATAACAACAATGTAATATAGAGAGAGTGTAAAAGCTCTCTCTAATTTACTTTTTAATAACTTTTAATAAATAATAATAATATGGCTATAGATACAGGTTTAGGTGTTACTTGTGAAGATTTACAAGCAACAGGTGGTATTAAGCAAATTCTTCTAAGATCATGGGCTACTGGTGATGTGGTAAATTATGGCGCTGCAGGTACTCATTCTATTGTAAGCATACTAGAAACTGCTGCAGATGCTAACTGGTTTGTGTATGAGTTTAAAAACGAAACTCCTGCTTTAACAATAAATGCAACTAAAGAAAATGGTTCAACTGCATTTGAGTGTGGTTTATCTTTTATGTTACCAAAAATGGATGTTACAAAATTTAGTGAGTTACAAGGCTTACTAGATACTTGCATGATGGGAATTGCTATTGACACTAATGACAAAGCATTTGTTATAGGTGTTAGTGAGAAATATGCTAATGAAGATGTTCCTTCAAAAAATCAAACATTCTTGAATTTAGCAAGTATGGAAGGTGGAACTGGAGCAGCTTATTCTGATGAGAATGGTATAACAGTTAGTTTAATGGCAAGACAATTTGAATTGCCAAGAGAGTATGCAGGTGAAATTACTGTAGATACTTCTACATTAACTGCAACTACTGGAGCTTAATACTAATTAGATAAATAATAGGTAGAAACTTAGGTTTTGTAAATCCTATTAATATCTTTTTTTAATATGTGTGATTGCAACAAAAAAATTGTAGATTTATCACACTTAAAAATTTATACAATTATGGCAACATACAAAGCAAAACTATCTTCTGGTTCAACTTACAAAGGAGGTTTTAAAATTACTTGGGCAACAGCGACACAAGAAGAATTGGCTTATGCTTATGAAGAAGTAGGTTTAAATAATTTAATAGAAAAAATAACAAAAACAAAAGATGAGTCAGAAAAAACAAGCAAGAAAAAGTCAAGTAAGAAAGCAGACTCAACAAAAGAGTAATACTTTTGAGTTTGGTGTTTTTGATTTAGCAGTACCACAAAACGTAGAAGAACCACAAGATATATCAAAGGTACTTACTAAGTATATACCTTTTGGTAACAACAATTTATTTCCACAATACTTAGCAGAGCTAAAACGTAAGTCATCTACACATAGAAGTGTACTTGCACAAAAGACTGTATTTACAAGTGGTGCTAAGTTTGTTACAAGCAATCAAGAAATACAAGCATACATAAAAGATGTAAATGCTAACAAAGAAACTCTTAGACAAGTTTACAAGAAATTAGCTGATGACTATTACACTTTTGGAAATGCTTATGTAGAAGGTGTTTTATATGATGGTGGGGTAAACCTATACCATATAGATGCAACTACTGTTAGAATGGCTAAAAACAAGAAAGAAGTATATGTACACCCAGACTGGGCAAAGTACAATACTATGAAAGACAAAACACAGACTATACCTCTATATCCAAATGTTAAAGGTAAGAGGTTTATAATGCATTTTAAAGATTATGAACCAACATTTACCTACTATGGCTTACCTGACTATGTTGCTGCATTGGATCATATCGCAGTTGATTACGAAATCGGCAAGTGGAATCATACAAAATTCCAAAATGGTTTTCAGCCATCTGCAATCGTTGAAATCTCTGGTGATATGGGTGAACAAGAAGCGAAACAACTGGTTAAAGAAGCACAGAAAAAGTTTGTTGGAGAAGGAAACAATGGGAAAATAATGTTTATTGTAAAGAATGGAGATACTTCACCTGCGAATGTTTCTATTATAAAAGATGACCAAGATGGTAGTTGGTTAGATTTACAAAAGATTACTGACCAAAATATTATTACTGCACATAGATGGCAACCTGCACTTGCAGGTATTGTTAGTTCTGGTAAGATGAACAACACAGGTAGTGAGATTAGAATTGCTTATGATATGGCAATGACAACTGTAATTAAAGATACTTCAGATTTAATTTTAGATGGTATAAAAGACATACTAAATAGAGAGATGGGTTTTATCTCAGAAGAATTATTAATACAATACGAGCCACCAGTATCATTTGCTACTCAGCTTGATCCTACTAAGATACTTACTATAAACGAGCAGAGAAAAATGTTAGATGAAGATTTCCCAATGCTAGAAGAGGGTAATATGTTCTTGACAGATAGAGAACAAATTATTGTTACAAGAGATGATGATGGTGATGGCAAAGGTGATAGTGAAGAAGAATTACAAGTAACTGAAGTAGAATCTCAAAACCAAGAACAATAATATGGCAAACGTAAATCAATACATACCTTTAGTAAATGCAGGAGAAGTTATCAGTAATAGTTTTACAAATGCTAATACAGACCCTGCATTAATATCTAATAATACTATTCTGCTTACAGAACTAGCACATCTAAAACCAGCTTTAGGTAAAAAATTTTACGAAGAGTTAAAGACACAGCATAATGATGGTACACTAACTGTTGCTAATCAAACCTTAATGGATGATTTTCTTACAAGATGTCTTTGTTGGTTTGTAAGATTTGAGGTAATTAATGAGGTACAGAGTAATAGTAGTAGTATGGGTATTGTACACAATGTAGATGAGTTTGCTACTATAGTAGACCCTTCAGAGTTAAATGCATACAAACAAGACACATATAGAAAGTCTGAGATATATTTAAAAGATATGTTAGACTACATGGAAGATTCTGACCAGAATGGTTTATATCCTACATACGAATCAGACAGACCTGCTAGGGGTTATGCTTATAAGAATCATGGAATAATAATGTACGACAGTATTTACTCACGACCAAGAAGCTATAATTACAATAGTTGGAAAGATTTCTGTCATTGTGATGACTGTTAAAATATAAAGATATGCCTTGTTACGAATGTGAAAATGGAATGTGGAGATTTGGAGAAACTGGTAATTGTCAGTATGATTCTAAAGAATCGTGTGAAACTGCCAACAAAGACTATTATGCAAAAACATATAATGACTATCCACAATCTGCAACAAACAATGCTAAGAGAGCTTTAAAATGGGTAGAAGAAAATGGTTGGGGTTCTTGTGGAACTGATGTAGGTAAAAAAAGAGCTAGACAATTAGCAAATAGAGAAAGTTTATCAAGAGATACTATAGCTCGTATGGCATCATTTAAAAGACACGAGCAACACGCAGATGTACCTTATGATGAAGGTTGTGGGGGATTAATGTACGATTGTTGGGGGGGTAAAAGTGGAGTTAATTGGGCAATAAAAAAACTTGACCAAATAGACAAAGAAAAAAATAAATTAGATGATAGGTTTAAAGATTACTTAAATAAATATGGCTGCTAACGAACACAAAAATTTAACAGATGTAAACAGACATAACCCAAAAGGTTTTGAGTCTGCTTTTAACGATACTTTATGCAGTAAGTCTACTGGTACTGGTGCAGGTAATACAGATGGTAGTTTGGTATGGACAAAGAAAAACCTAATTAAGACTGATACGTTTGACATACAGGGTTATGCTACATTAACTAATTCTAATTATCACTATGGTGCTAATATGACTGATGGTCAATCGCCAAATGAATACAATCAAGACTATGGAGCAGGAACTGTTGGACAAACAGCTTTAGATATAGGTGATTTTTTTAAAGTAAAATCATTTGTTATGCACAATGCTTGTAATGTAAATACATTATATATGTGGGGAAATGCAACAAGTTCAGCAACTATAACAGTAGCTTTATGCAAAATGACATTTGTAGCAGGAAATACTGGTGCTATTGATCCAGTACTATTAAACGAATTAACAATAACAGGACAATCAAGTAACGATAATTTACAAGTAACTAGAAACTTAACTCCAGAAACAAGTTTAGCAGCAGGAGATGTATTATTTGCAATGGTAAAAGCATCAACAGCAGCAACAACATTTTTTAAGTTAGGTATACAAGTTGGCTATGACAATTAAAAAACAAAATAAAATGAAAGATACAATTGAAGATACGATACAGGTGGGAATGGCAAATGCAGGAGCAATAGGAATATCGTTGGCATCATTTAATGAAATACTAACAACAATATCTTTATTAATGGCAATAGGCTTCTCAATTTATAAATTTACAAAAACAAGAAAATAATATGGCAAGTACAGTAACAGCAGCAAACTTAACAGTAACTATAGTAGAATCATACACTTTAAATGGAGTGGCATATGGTAATACTGTAGAGAAAACATTTACATCTAAAGGACAAGTAGATCAAAGAATAATGAATGTAGCTACTACAGAAAAGACTTTGTTTAATTGGGGTGCAGCAGATGATGCAGGTACAGGGGTTGCTGCAGATTATGCTTACTTTAGAGTTACTAACTTAGATGATACTAACTTTATTACACTAAGAGTTTATAATGGTGCAGATAGTTTTTGGTATAAACTTGCAGCAGGTGAGAGCATGATGTTAATGAACAATGAGATGGATGCAGTAACAGGCACAAGTTTTGGTGCTTTAGCAGACATTACTTTAGTTGCTGCACAAGCAGATACAGCAGCTTGTGATGTTGAATTTATTGCAGTAACAGCATAGTATGGCTAAGATAGTTTTTACTTTTAGAAAGACTAAGAATAAGAAACGTAAAGGCATACATTCTAAAAATTCTAGTAAAAGTCAGAATGGCTACAAGAAACCAAAAAGAGGACAAGGTAAATAATGACATTTAGCTACTTTAAAAAAAGTGAGTTCACTTGTAAGTGTGGTTGTAAAACTAACTTAATTGACTTAGACTTTATAGAAGATTTAGATAGAGCTAGGTCTTTTAGTAATATTAAATATAAAATAACATCAGGGTACAGGTGTCCAAATCACCCCCTGTCAATAAAAAACCCTACAAGCAGCCATATAAAAGGCATAGCTTGTGATATAGAATGTAAAGATAGCTACCAGAGAGCATTAATCTTAGGTGGTTTAGCAGAAGCAGGGTTTGTAAGAATTGGTTTGAGTAAAGAAGGTAACTTCATTCATGTAGATTCAGATCAAGATAAGGTTCAGCCAGTTATCTGGTTGTATTAATTAATAATTAAAATAAATAAAATATGGAAATGTTAAAAAAAATGTTTGACTCAAAAAAGTTTTGGTATGCAGTATCTGCAGTATTTGTTCCATTTGCAGCAGCAAAGCTAGGTCTATCAGAAGCAGAAGTAGAGAAAGTTTACTATGCTATACTTACTTTAATTCTAGGTCAGGGAATTGCTGACATCAAGAAATAATGAGTAAGATAGTAGATATGATTACTAGTAGCTTGGTTAAACAAGCTATAAGTCCAATTACTGAAATTGTTAAGTCAGTTTTAGAATTGTTTAAAGACACTAAGGGTAAGTATTCTTCTAAGAGAACAATAAGTGGGGTGTTAGTTATAGCTGCTAGTGCAGATATATCGTTAAATGGCATCACATATATGAATTTGGGTTTAAGTTTTTTAGCAGTCTTACCATTACTGTTTTCAGTATTTGAAAAAAATTGTGAAAAGTGTAATTGTAATCTAAAAAAATAGTTACATTTGTGCTTCTATCGACCTTTCTGGTTGGATAATTGTTTTTAGTTTCAAGAGTGGGGTGTTAATAACATCCCATTTTTGTTTTAGAAGCACCTAATATTTTGCTTACATTTAGCAAAACTAAAAATCAAAAAAATGACAAAATTAAAAGGTAAAAGATTAAGACTTTCTGCTGAAGAAGTAGAATTAATAAATGAATCTAGGGGTGTAGATGTAGAAAACATCAATGGTAATACAGCTTTAGATTTACATTTAAAAGAACGAGGTATAAACAAAGAAGATGTTGTTAGTGTCAAGCATTGGCAAAACATGGGTGGTGAACTAAGATTCTCTATAGTTACAAAACAAGAGTATGGTTTAGATGAAGAGCAAATATTAGATAAGATAAAAAGTCTTATAGAAGATTACTCACCTACATACAAAAAAATAGATAGAGATTTTGAAAATGATCACCTACTTGTTATCAATCCTGCTGACATACATATTGGTAAATATGCTAAAGAATTAGAAACAGGCAATGGATATGACTGTGAAACTGCTGTAGAGAGGGTTTTAGAGGGCATACAAGGACTTTTAGAGAAGTCTGCAGGTTTTGGTATAGAAAAGGTATTATTTTGCATAGGAAACGATATTTTACATATTGATAATGTATACAACCAAACTACAGCAGGTACAAGACAAGATGTAGATGGTAAATGGTGGGAGCATTTTGAGATTGCTTTGATGCTATACGTTAAATGTATAGAGATGCTTAGACAAATTGCACCAGTAGATGTGTTACACAGTATGAGTAATCACGATTATCAGTCAGGGTTTCACTTAGCTCATGCTTTAAAGAGTTGGTTTAGAAAAGATGATGATGTAAATTTTGACATTAGTGTAGCTCACAGAAAATACTACCAGTATGGTAGTAATCTAATTGGTTTAGAGCATGGTGATGGTGCTAAGATGGTTAATCTACCTCTACTTATGGCACAAGAAAGACCTAAGATGTGGGCAGAAACTAAGTATAGGTATTTTTACTTACATCATTTGCATCACAAAGTAAAACACAAGTGGCTAGATGCTAAAGATTACGTTGGTGTTACTGTAGAATATCTAAGAAGTCCATCAGGTACAGACAGTTGGCACAGTCGCAAAGGTTTTACTGGAGTTCCTAAAGCTGTAGAGGGTTTTTTACATGAGAAAAATAGTGGTCAAGTAGCAAGAATCACACATTATTTTTAAAATATTGTTAAAAAAGTTTGGTAGTCTAATTCAATTTTATAATTTTGCTTATTATTAACTAAAAATAACTATAATGAGTAGAAATAAAAAAAACAATTTAGAAAACCAAGAACCACAAATTAAAGAAACTAGAAAGGAAGCACTAACAAGACTATTTTTAGAAAATGGTTTAGTAAAAGAAGATGTGCATAAAGACCCAAGAGGTTTCGTTATTATAACAAGATCAGGTATAGATAAAATTGTAAGCAAACAAGGTATTACTGTTGCATACGAACCTTTATTGTTAGAATTAAAGAAGGACAATATTAATGTTGTTATTAGAGCTGCTGCATCAATGCAAGGCAAAAATAATAAACCAATTAATATGATGTCTTTTGGTGAAGCATCTGATAATAATTTAATGGGTGGTGCAAAAAAGTTTCCAGTTGCTATGGCAGAGAAGAGAGCTATGAGTCGTGTTGTCCTTAAAATTGCAGGGTTCTATGAGCAAGGTGCTTTTGGTCAAGATGAGATGGTAGATTAGTGAATGATGATTGGTTAGATGAGGTTCTTGATGGTAAGCCATCTGAGATAACACTATTTCAAATGGCTACCATTGAAACCAGATTACATAGGTCTGCAATACCTTTAGAAGAACAGTCTTATATTATAAATAATTTAGCAAACTTTACAGAACAAGAAGCTGATGATATTATTTTAGATATATTACAAAACCAAGTACCATCAGACCCTAAAGACCAATACAAATTAATGGCTAGAAACGGAATGTTTTATGACAAAGAAATATAAATTTTCACATATCAGGGAAGCTCATAATGAGTTTGAAGCATTTTTAAGGATTAAAGGAATGTCTACAAGACAATTTTCTTTTTTACTTGATGTGAGTGAGGTAACTGCCAGAAGATATATACTTGACACAACATTGCTTAGATACTATCACATGAATATTATTGCTCAACACTTTAATATGAGTGTAAAAGATGTAATAGATATAATAGAATACGATTTAAAATAATAAATATGAACGAAGAAAACAAAACAAAATTAAAATTTAGTCATTACTTTCATGAAGTAATAATTAAAGAATTAGTAAAGAAATTTAATGTTGAAGAAGACCAAATATTTTTAGGATCAAGAAGGAAAAACTTTATACAAGCTAAACGTATGTATATTTTTGTTCTTAAAACAATATTTGATTTAACACTACATGAGATTGGAGATATAACAAATCTGCATCATGCATCTGTACTGTATCACTACAGACAAGTAGAATTTTACCAAAAAATCTATGTGCTTGACTCAGAACTGTATAAGAAAATTTTAAGTAGAATAGAAAGTGTAACATTAGATGAAAAGATTGATGCTCTGGAAAAACAAAACAGAGTAAACAATTTAGAATTAACCAAATTATATAACCTAAAAAAACGTAGAAATGACAAAAGAGAAAAATTATTTGCCTAGTAGTATTAAAGAAATTAAAACTAAATATGGCTCTATGCTTGTAGCTAACTTTAAAATGGAAGAGCTTAAAGCAATAGAAAAAAAGGGATGGAGTTCAATTGTAATATGCGAGAGAAAAGAACCTTCTGAGAAAGGTGCTACTCACTATGCATATGAGAATACATACGAGCCACCTAAACAAGAAACAGTAGACAATACTGACACTAAAGATGACTTACCATTTTAAATAATATAGAGAGGGAAGGTTGGCAATTTTGCCTTAAATAATATTAAATGTTTTTGCCTTCTCTCTCTTTTTTTAAACTATGAAACAGAAACCAACATACTATGCTATAATATCTGCAGAGGTTAGATATGATAAAAATTTATCAGCTAATGCGAAACTGCTGTATGGCGAGATAACTTGCCTTACTAATGAGAATGGCTTTTGCTTTGCAACTAATAAATATTTTGCTGATCTATATGACAAGAGTAAAGTAACTATTTCTAAGTGGATAAGCGAATTAGTCGCAAGTGGTTATCTATCAACCAGTTACACATATAAAGAGGGTACTAAAGAAATTGATAAGAGGTATATAAGTATTCTTAAAGGGGGTATTAAAGAAAACTTAAAGGGGGGTATTAAAGAAAACTTTAAGGATAATAATACAAGTATTAATAATACAAGTATAATAAAAGAAAAAATAATAAAAAAGAAAAATTTTATTGTACCTAAAGTTATTGAGATAAAAGATTATTGTCTTTTAAGGGATAATGGAATTAATGCAGAACAGTTCTATGATTTTTACCAGAGCAAAGGTTGGATGGTTGGTAAGACAAAGATGAAAGATTGGAAAGCTGCAATAAGAAATTGGGAAAGAAACAGAAAGAAAAATGATAAGGGTATGAGTAAAATACATTCTCATCTGCAGAAAAATATGAATGTTAAACAAAAACTAAAACAAAAATATGAAACTAATTAAAACAATGAATAGAGGTGAATTGGTTATAGGATCAATTGACATATTAAGTAAAACCTACATAGAGTTAGGACAGCATAACGTAGAAGAAGAAACATTAGAAGTATTAGCTGAAAGTTTAGCTGATGATTTACTAAGAGTATACAAAAACTTTTATTTTGATGATGCTAAAAATGCTTTTAGTTTAGGTGTGAGAGGACAACACAATGGCGATTTTATACATCTTAATGTACCAACATACATGAAGTGGTTAAGAAAGCATAAGGAGTTAATATGGGATGCTAGGTCAAAAGTAGATCAAGGAGCTGACCCTAGCAAAGTATTACATTACAGACCAGAACCAAAACAATTAAAAAATGGATAGAGAAGAATTACAATTAGAATTACAAGATAATGAATGTCTATTAGCAGATGGCTTTGAAACTGCTCTGATAGGAATTACTGATGGCATAAACCCAGTAGCAATTTATGATACATTTTTGTGTATAAAAGTTTTAATGGAAGAAGGTATGTCTGAGATAGATGCTATAGAACATTTTTATTACAATGTAGCAGGTGCTTATGTTGGTGAGAAAACACCAGTCTTTATAAAACAATTAACAAATAATTCTTAATAACTATATTTTGTAAAAAATTAAGTTTAAAAAAAAATATTAAGTTTGTAATATGATTTATTTTTTAATAGGAGTTTTTATTTGTGGTTTAGTTAAAATTTACTTAGACAACAAACTATCTTACTATGAGAACGAGCAATTACTAAAAAATTTAAACAGAAAACAGAAAGACAATGACAGAAAAAAGTAAATATTATTATGAGTGGGATAGAAACTCAACATCAACAACAGTAAACCCTAAAATGAAAATGAGTAAGGAAGAATTAGGTATAGAAGAAAAACACATAACAAGAACTGGTGGGTTATTTCCTACTGGTACTAGATCAATGGATGCTAAGTCTGACAACAGAGTACCTGACTACTACAAAGGTAAGAATGGTTATGAAGCTAGAATGGTTTGTGATAATTTTGACTTACCATACCACCTTGCTACTGCAACAACTTACATCTTACGAAGTTATCACAAGCATGATACTCCTGTTGATTGTTTGCAGAAAGCTATAGCTCATTTACAATTTGAGTTAGAAAAAATTAATCGTAATGCAAAAGCCAATCTTTAGAGTATTTGTAAAATACAATATTAGAAACAAAGGAGCTGCAAGTAAAGGCAAGAATGGTGTTATAGATACATTTGCATTAACAGACAATATAAAAACGATAGAGAAAGATGAAGAGATACATAATCGCATCTGCTATCTAAACAAAAAGAAATTAGATAAAGTAGTAATAACAATAACAGATGTTGAGGTAGAAGATCAGTATGGGTTTACAACAGATAGATTTTAATTATGCCTAAGATAAGAAAAATAAGAACATCAGATAGAAAGGATAACAGAGGTGGTGGTTATTCTAAAAGAAAGTTTACCTTCCAAGAAGCAGAGGGGATAAGGGGGGAGTACCATAGGGGGGGTATATCAGTTTCAGCACTTGCTCGTAAATATGAAGTATCACAACCCCTCATGTACCAACTAATCAAAGGTACAACCTACAATGAATAAAGAAGCAACAGTACAGTCTGCATTTTGTACATACATTAAGTTGCAATACCCTACTCTTAGATACTGTGCCAGTTTAGGTGGTATAAGAACCTCTATGAAACAGGCAATACTTGCTAAAAAGACTGGCTATGTCAAGGGTTTCCCTGATATGCAGATACTAAAAACAAACTCACATTATTCAGGACTCTTTATAGAAGTCAAAGCAGATAAGAAATGCTACCCATCTAAACATCAGAAGGAATGGATAGAAGATTTAAACAACGAAGGGTACTATGCTGTTGTTTGCAAAGGTCTTGATGACTGCATTGAAACTTTAGAATGGTACATGAAACTGCTGTGAAACTGCTGTGAAACTGCTAGGTATTTTGCATAGGGCATTTTGACCACTATTTTCCTAAATCACTTATTATCATACACTTATATTTTCTGACATATTGTCTTATTAACATTTTTATAAATATTATGTTGAATATTAAATATTTTTTTATATATTTGTCAAAAAAACAATTAAAATGAAAATTAAAAGCGATACAATTATACATTCTGATAATTATATATGTTGTAACATTTGTCAGCATGAGGAGATTTTTAATGATAATACTACTGGAGTTTGCACTATGTGTGCCGACAATAGAGTTATAGATAATATATGGACAGAAAAACAAAGGTATAGCGACAATTTAATAACAGATATTAATGGACAAATAAAAAACAATTAAATATGTACAACTACGAACAACATTTTATAGACATGGTAAGCAACTGTTGTGGCGATACTATGGAAGAAGTAAACGAATTTTGTTATGCGTGTGGTAATAGATCAAATAACGAGATAATAAATAATGGTACTTATTGTATCGTATGTAAAGAAGAGAACGAAGTTACAGAAGAGATAGTTTGTAACTCATGCGAAGAAATTTGTGAGCCAATTGAAGAATATGAATACGATCAATTAAGAAGAGATGAACTTAAAGAAATGCAACGTGATTGCCGAGCTTAAACAACAACAAGAAATAGATAAATTGTATAAACAAAATACAATAGAATTGAATGACTATTTTGCATATAGTGGTAAGCAAGAAGTAAAAAATAAATTTACTAGAATTTACGAAGATTATAATTTTAATAAAAATATTTCTGTAAACAATGATATGTCAAAATATGTGCTGAAAGATTATAAAAAAAAGGTTAAGTGGAAGAACAAAGATCAGGTTAATTCTTGAGCCACTTTTCTTTTTATAAGTAAAATTAAAAACAAATAAAAATGACAGTAATAGAATTAATTAAAGAATTACAACAAGTAGAAAATAAAAACAAATATATACACTTATTAGGTAATGAAACTAATGGAGAAGATGATGACTTTGATATTATTTTTGATGATGTTGAGGTGTGGAATGATGGAGATGAAAGTATTACACTTTTTTTGTGTAAAAATAATAACTTAAAATAAATAAAATTATGGATATTATATTAACAGTAGGATTAGCAATTGCAACTTATGGTTTTGGTTTTTTTAGTGGTGTTATAAATAGTACAGAAACTAAAGAGATCCAAGAAAATAACAAGCCAATAAACGAAGATAGAAAAGAAGCATTTGAATTTGCTTTTAAAAACTTTATAAATAAATAATAACTAACTAACTAACTAACTAACTAAAAACAATTAAAATGAAAAAATTATCAGATACAATTTTTATGCTAGAGGAAATACATAAAGTTGTTTTAGATCATTATCCAACCATTGGTTTAGATGGTGTGCAAACTATTTATGATAAGTTATTTGATCTAAAAAAAACAATTGAAAACATATCTCAAGATGACTTTGATATTATTTCAGATGATATTAAAAAATTAAATGAATAAATAATAACTAACTAAAACTAAATATTATGTACCAACATGGATATGAAGAAGATTATAGCGGATATGAAGAACAACATACAGAAATAGAATTTTTAAACGATCAATTATTTCAAGTTAAAAAAGACCGAGATACCTTACAAAGTTGCTTGACTTATATAATTAATCAAAATCAAAGATTACTTAATAAGATAGAGAATTTAAAATTAAAAGTAAAAAAACAACAAAATAATAATTAACTAACTAAAAACAATTAAACAAATGAAAAAAGATATAAATTTTTGGACAGAACTTTTAAAACAAGCATTAAAAAGTGGAGATATAATGTATGCAATGCATTGTGATAAAATGATTAATAAACTAAAAACAATTAAATAAAACAACTATGAATAAAAAATATATCGTATGGGTAGGTGGTATTCCAAATTATTTTAATACTCTTTTAGATGCAGAATGTGAAAAATTAGAATGGGTAGATAAAGGTTATGATGATATAATAATTGAAATAATTGATTATGAAAAAGAACAACAAAAAAAAGTATTAAATAATATTTTTGATATTTATAATGATGCTTTGTTAAATAAAATAAAAGAATAGTCATGAGTGGCAAACTACCAGTAACTAATTTCTCAGATACTACCTTAACATTCTTATGTATACTAGCGATACTCTTTGGGGGGTGCTAGGGGGGTGTAGGGGGTACAGGGGGGTACTAGGGGGTATCTCTTATAAATAACTAACTAAAAACAACTAAAAATGAATACAATATCAACAGATCAAGCTAAAGAGCTTATATATAATAACAAATCTAAAATATTTAACGTAGAGTTTATAAAAAAAGATGGTACGCATAGACTAATGACTGCAAGACTAGAGGTCAAGAAAGGTGTCAAGGGTGTAGGTCTTAATTTTGATCCTGCACAACATAATCTTATAACTGCCTACGATATGCGAAAGAAAGCCCATAGAATGATTAATTGCAACAACTTAGTGTCTTTATCAGCTAATAAGCAAAAGTATCTTATAAGCGATTAAAAAGCTATTCACAGTAATATTAAAGAGTATATTAATTTATACTCTTTTTTTTTACAAAATTTTAAAAAATATTTTTGTAATTGCCAAGAAACTGTTACGAAACTGCCGAAACTGTTGCGAAACTGTTGGAACTGCCCAAGATCAAGAGATTTTTAGTGATTTTCTTCTAGTGTCTTATCTAGTAACTATTTAAAAATCAATTAATTGACTGACAAATTAACCGATTATTTTCTTAACAATATTAGTATTTTAATGTTAATAGTTGTATGTTTGTACTATTATTAATTAACTTAACAACAATATGAAATTAAATATTTTAGAAAAACAAAAATTAAGATTAAGAACTAAAAAACTAAAGAATATATTAAAAAATATTATAGCTTTTTTAATTGTTTCTTTTGGTTCAATTGCTCTCTTGATGTTGGGGGGCTTATTAGATAAAATATAAATATTAATTTAAAACTTAAAACAATGATAAAAGAAAATTTATTTTGTCGCAGATGCGATTATACAGGCAAAGGAATGAATGAGGGTTATGTTTTTGTAGATGATTCTTGCATGGTAGATGATAGAAAATTATTAATCAAAGAGTTAAAACAAGATAGAAAAGCTATTTTAGATTTACTACCAGAAAATATTAATGATATTAAAAATTATGATAATTGTTGCTATTTAGAAGAAACAGAATTAAAAGAATTGTCTATTAAAATACAAAAAGCATTTAATAATAATGAATCAGATGAAGAACTTTGTGATATAGCTTATGCAGTAGATTATTATTATTACACTGAGTGGGAAGATGAAGCCGAATGGATTGAGATAGATGGAGTATTAGAAGAATATGATAATTAAAAAATAATTAATTAAAAACTAAAAACAAAATGAATAATACAAAAGAATTAGTATATAAAATGCTTACAGAATGCACAGGTGTGCATATGTGCGACAGTGGAATGACTGACAGCAGACACTGGCAAAGAAATCAAAAGAAATCAATTGAGGACTTTGAGAATGAGCCAGAAGAACATATATATAAGGAAGGTGATTATATTTACAGAGATTTATCTGTATATCATTATTTAAGCGAATTAGAATTAGATGACATATGCAATGAATTTAATAAGATAAACTCAGATTGTAAAGATTGGGACGCAAAAACAAATGATGATGATTATATTTTTGGTGTATCTAAAGAAGCGTGGGAATATTTAAAATACTTACCAGATACAAGATTAGATAATACTGGCGATAGATACAAACACTTAAACATAAAAGCAGATATAAGAGTTAATCGATCATTCAATACATATAATCATGAAAGTGATTTAACACAAACCTTACAAGGTGCTAATCTTACAATAAATAACGAAGATGAATATATATTAATCCAGATTCATAATGGTGCAGATGTAAGGGGAGGTTATACAGATGCGAAGTTGTTTAAATTAAATGATGATTACCTAATTCATTCTTATTTATTTGAATATGAAGAACAGGAAGTATTAGAGGAAAGATTAGAGGAAGAATTAATTAACAACTAAACTATAAAACAAAATGAATATAATAAAAGAAAAAACACCACTAATGTACAAAGGTTGGTTAATTAAAAAAAGATATGATGTAAATAAATTGTATGCTTATAATTTAGCAAAAGACATATATATTAATCCACTATTTAAAAATTGGCCACTATTAAAAAAGTTTATTGATAATACAAAAGATTAAACACTAAACAATAATATTAAGAAAGGTGCTTTAATTAGCATCTTTTTTTTTGTTTATACTTTACTATTGATTTAATATTTAAGTCCTTTAAACAGTCTTTAAATAGTGTTTATACGTTTGTTTATATACGTTACTTTGTTTAATTAGTGTTAATCTTAGTTAATTGTAATATATGAATAATTAACTTTTTTCTTTTTAGACATACATTCTCCAGTATTTTAAACAAAAAAAAGAGATAAAAAGATTATATCTTGCAAACTTTCGCAAACTTTAACCAGTTTTTAATATGTCAGTATGTCAGTAATTGTTCTGTTACTTTTTGTAACTATTAGAGGAGAGTTTCAATTCCGTCAATCTGAAGCCTACCTGCTTTTAGCCAAATAAACACACATAACCAAAACCAAAGTTCAATTTTATAACTAGTATATTACAGATATTTTATAGAGCTATAATAGTTACTAAAAAAATTTCAAAGTTCTATTTTATAATTAGTATGTTTTATACAAGATTGTTGATTGCGATATGAGCAACAATGATCTCTATAGAGTTACAAACGAGAAGAAGAGATTAGTTTACTTCTTAGAGTTTGTTAAGGTAGTGTTTTTTTATTTAATAAACACATGGTTTTTGGAAATAATTTTATATTTAATATTTATATAGAAATAAGGTATTAAAAAATATGTTATTATTATATCTTTGTAAAAAATTAATTTTTAAAACATAATATAATGAGTACATACGATACTGACAATACCCTACTGTTTGAGATGTTGGGAAAAGGTGGTGGAACTGAAGTGTTCACAACTGCTGCACTGACAGGTAAAGATTTCTACTGTATATTCTTTCCAGTTGATTCAGTAATTTCTACTATAGCAGGAGATGCTGCTAACATTACTGCTTTAAATGGTCAATCAATGAATGCAGGAACAACATTATTTCTTCGTACAACTGCTATAACTTTAACAAGTGGTATTGGGATAGGGTACAGAGAGCATGATGGTAATGCTAACGCATAATGAAGTTATCATTAGGAATATCTTTACCAACTAGCAATAAGGGGGGAACACCTATTCAAAGACAAGCTAATCTTTTTAAAGCAAGAGTTATTGCTGATGGTGGAGTATTTGAAGCTAAGTCTTGTTTGGTAGATCAATTAAAAACTTTAAATAATATAGCATGAGTTTATTAGATGATGTAAGTATTGTAGTTACTCCTAACGGATATAAGGCAGGAAGATTGTATGGTGTTTTACCAACAGCTACTGAGGGTAGTGAGTTAATTCCTGATGGTAATTTTACAAATCAAGCAGCAGTTGATTTTTGGAGTATAGCTGCTACAGGTAGTGTTGAAAGAGCAACAAAATCTCTTGAA
>Ga0315320_10000618_pt1 | contig 29393 bp, 30 predicted proteins | sample M140m21515metaG_FD_203458 | JGI IMG/M metagenome (GOLD analysis project Ga0315320, IMG submission 203458) | Ammonia-oxidizing marine archaeal communities from Monterey Bay, California, United States - M1 40m 21515 | ecosystem: Environmental > Aquatic > Marine > Coastal | place: USA: California... | reverse complement strand
ATACAACCCGAAAAGATTTCATATTTGATGAGACATCGATTTACGGTACTAACGAAAATGAGAGAGTACTGAGGCGCGCTATAACAGAGGAAACCGTTGCTATGCTAACTTCACGAGTTGTCTCTGCACTTAGATCTTATCAGGCGCGCTGAGCGGTATGAAAATGTCTGTCGCCACACTGAAGCAGCGTCTTTCAAGCGCTCAGCTCGATAAACTTTACTTTTTATTTGGTGACGAACCTGTCCAGTTAATGAAATGTTTGGATGTCATTAGAAACAAGGCTAATGAGGAGAGCATCACTGAGCGATTAGTTTGTCATGTCTCTGGCCCGTCTGATTGGGAATCCCTTGGTGCTGAAATAAACTCGATGTCTCTATTTTCCGAAAAAAGATTAATAGAAGTTCGGATGGGTTCAAAAAAACCAGATAAGTTGGGAGTATCCGTTCTTGATCAAATTACTCAGAACGATAATTCTGATGATCGGTTTGTGATTGTTTTAGAAAATAATGAGGCCTCGATAAAAAAAGCTAAATGGTTCAAGTCTCTCCAGTCCGGTAGTATTTTTTTTGAATCGAAAATGCTAGATAGTTCTGCGTTATCGCATTGGATTGTCGCGACTGGTGGAGAGCTTGGGATGGAATTCTCACAAATGGCTCTTCAGCTTTTTTGCGAACGGGTTGAGGGTAATCTACTTGTTGCCTCGCAAGAGCTAGAAAAACTTGCGCTAGCGACATCTGGGCACAGAATTGAGGAAGCCGATATTGTCGGTTCAATGAATGATAGTGGTAGTTTTAATATATATGATTTAACAAATACTCTATTACGAGGCGATTTGTATCGGACGCTAAGAGTTGTTCGGCGGTTGAGAGAAATTGGTATTGAACCAGTGTTGATTATCTGGGCTATCGTAAGAGAATTGCGTGCACTAGCTCTTATTATTGCAGAGGCAGAAAATGGGGGTTCCGTCTCGAAAATTATCGATAGCGCTAGGATCTGGGGGCCACGAAAAGATGCGTTTAAAATATTTATACAGAAGGCTACTGCCGCACAAGTACTGACGTTACTTCTGCATGCGAATTATATTGATACCGTAATAAAAGGCGCGCGGCTAGGCAGCGTATGGGATGAGATTGAAATCCTTTCGTTAAATATCTGCGATATGATGTCGTTTTCTAAGTTAATGGTTAAAGACTGATTATTATGAATAAGCGAGGTGATACGGGCGGGGGTAGCGAATCTTTGACAGCCTATTTACTGGATCTGGGCCAGCGGAGTAAGGGCGCAGCGAGCGTATTGTCTATTGCATCTACCGATAATAAAAATAACGCTCTCCGACTTATGGCTGAGGCATTGGGTGATGCAGAATCTATTATTCTGGAAGCGAATGAATGTGATATTGAGATGGCGTCTGGGCTAGACGATGCGCTAATAGATAGACTTAAGTTAAGCCCTCGAAGAGTGAGTGACATGGTGGCGGGGGTGCTTTCCGTGGCGGCTCTACCAGACCCTGTGGGGTTTGTAACCGATATAGTTTCAAGACCTTCAGGAATCGATGTGGGAAGAATGCGAGTACCTCTGGGCGTGGTAGGTGTGGTTTATGAGTCACGCCCAAATGTAACTGCTGACGTGGCTGCATTATGTATCAAATCTGGGAACGCAGTAATCTTGAAAGGTGGGTCAGAGGCCTTTTTCTCAAACAAAATTATTGCCGAGGTGACCTCCTCGGCTATCACGGCCGCTGGACTTTCTAGAGGTGCGGTACAACTAGTTGAGAGTAAAGATAGAAATGCGGTTAATGTTATGTTGAATCTCTCTGAGCATATAGATGTGGTGATTCCCCGTGGCGGGAAGGGGTTAGTCGAGCTTGTGAGTACCGAAGCAAAAATGCCAGTGATTAAACATCTCGATGGGGTATGCCACGTATTTTTAGATGATTCGGCCGACGAAAAAAAGGCGCATGATATCGCATTGAATGCTAAAACCCAGCGATTTGGGACTTGTAATACTATGGAAACGTTGTTGGCGACGCCAACCGCTGCTAAAAATATTTTTCCGAGATTGATAGAGTCTTATAACAACCTTGCTGTAGAGTTAAGAGGTTGTGATCGGACTAGAAAATTTTCGTCTAAGATTTTAGCAGCCAGTTCTACGGATTGGGGTACAGAATATCTAGGCCCGACTTTATCTATTAAAATTGTGGATGATCTAGACGCTGCGATCAGTCACATCGCGGAGTATGGTTCGAGGCATACCGACGCGATAGTCACCGAAGATAGGAAAAACGCTCGCGACTTTATTCGGAAAGTAGATTCCAGTTCGGTCGTGGTAAACGCTTCCACACGATTTGCTGATGGGTTTGAATATGGCTTGGGGGCAGAGATAGGCATAAGTACGGATAAGTTTCATGCGCGAGGTCCTGTGGGGCTTGAAGGGCTTACGAGTCAAAAATGGGTTGTGCTCGGAGACGGAGACGTCCGTCGATAGTCATGTTCTTGTGTATAAGAGACGATTCGATTGACTAGTTCCTTAATGCCTATCGGCTTGTTCGGAGGAAGTTTCGATCCTGTACATTTAGGCCATCTTAATTTAGCTAAAAGTGCGATTGATTTAATCGGGCTTGAGCAGGTGCGGTTTATCCCTCTGAACTTGCCCGCGCACAGGGAGGCTAGTTTGACAAGATTAGAGGACAGACTAAAAATGCTTCAAAGGGCATTGCGCCCTCCATTTTTTTTAGACGAAACAGAAATTAGTAGGGGTGGAGTGAGCTATACTGTAGAAACTCTTCAGTCGTTTCGTGATGAATATCCAACGAGATCATTGTGTTTACTTTTGGGGAAAGATTCGTTCGATCAACTGGATAGCTGGAGGTCGTATGATAAATTACTAAGCATTGTCAATATTGTAGTAGCTGGCCGCCCGAATTCACATAACGGCATTCCCGCCCACTTAAAGTCTACCTTTGAGAGTGCGTTTTCGAAGAGTGTAACCAGCTTACATACTAAAAAGTGTGGAGTGCTTTATTTTTTGGAAGCGCCGTTAATGGATGTCTCTTCCACTAAAATTCGTTGCAACATTTTAAAAGGTGAGTCATTAATGGGTTTGGTATCAGAAGAGGTGGCGCATTTTATTGAGCAAAAGAACTTGTATCAGTTATGACTAATTCAACTACGAAAAATTCCTGTAATCTTCGTGAAATTATCTTAGAAGGCTTATCTGACGGTAAGGCCTTAGACTTAAAAGTATTCGAAGTAAGAGACATGACAACCATTGCAGACTATATGGTGATCGCGACAGGCGCTTCTACTCGCCAAGTTAAGGCCTTAAGCCAGAGGGTGTCGACCCTAGTAAAAGACGCCGGCTATTTAGTTCATGGGATAGAGGGTGAAATGGGCTACGAATGGGTTTTGGTAGATGCCGGAGATGTATTGGTTCATATTATGCACCCTGATACGAGGGCCTTTTATCAATTAGAGCGTCTGTGGGAAGGTCATGTCGGTACATAGGACACTTTAGGCCGACCAGATTATGATGTTAGATATATTCGCCGTTTGTCGACGGCCCCCGGAATCGATCTTGGCACTTTGTAAGGAATATGAAAAAAGGTTGCCGAAAAATTTTTCCCTTCGGTTTACGTACCTCGCACCTTCATCTAACAAACAGAATGCGCAGCGGAGGAAAGCTGAAGAAGGAACTAGACTACTAAAGAACATACCTAAAAATTGTTACTTAATCTGTTTAGATAGTCGTGGCACCCACATGACGAGCGCATCATTGGCCGCAAAGCTACAGATATTGAGAGACGACGGGAGGAAGATAGCAATAGTAATTGGGGGCGCTGATGGGGTAGACGAAAGCGTTCTATCTAGGTCTGAGGAAAGGTGGTCTCTATCGAAGTTAACGTTTCCGCACAAATTAGTGCAAATTATTTTATCTGAACAGATTTATCGCGCATGGTCTATTTCCGAGGGACTTCCCTATCACCGAGTATAACGAATATTTTTTGAGAACAATGTGTTGGTCCAAAAAAAAGCCCCAGTAGAAAAACTGGGGCTTCACATGACACAAGTAATTATTCCATTAGGCTGAAAGCAAAGGAATAATAAGCAGCGCAACTATATTAATGATTTTAATTAATGGGTTAATCGCGGGCCCCGCTGTATCTTTGTACGGATCGCCTACTGTGTCACCTGTGACGGCTGCTTTATGCGCCTCAGATCCTTTGCCACCGCAATTTCCGTCTTCGATATATTTCTTTGCGTTATCCCAAGCTCCCCCACCGGTAGTCATGGAGATCGCGACAAAAAGTCCTGTAATTATCGTCCCCAGAAGTAATCCACCCAAAGCTTTAGGACCGAGCAGCAGTCCGACCAAGACCGGCACGATCACCGGTAGCAATGAGGGTATTATCATTTCTTTGATCGCGGCCTTGGTTAAAAGGTCGACCGCTCGAGAGTAGTCTGGCTTTCCAGTTCCTTCCATAATGCCTGGGATCTCTTTAAATTGTCGACGCACTTCTAGAACGACCGATCCTGCCGCTCTTCCTACTGCTTCCATTCCCATCGCTGCGAACAAGAACGGCACCATTCCTCCGAGAAACAGTCCTATTACCACTTCATGGTCAGAAAGCAGGAAAATTACCTCTAAGTTAGCGTCTTTAAGTCCTGCTGTGTAGTCAGCAAATAACACTAGCGCAGCTAATGCCGCTGAACCAATCGCATAACCTTTTGTCACAGCTTTTGTCGTGTTACCGACCGCATCAAGCTTGTCAGTAATGACCCGGATTTCAGCGGGTAGTTCTGCCATTTCAGCAATACCACCGGCATTATCAGTGATTGGTCCAAACGCGTCTAAAGCTACGATTATTCCAGTCATTGACAGCATTGACGTTGCTGCAATAGCTATACCGTAAAGTCCAGCCCATGCGTGCGCATAATAAATACTTGCACAGATGACTATTACTGGCAAAGCGCAAGCCTTCATCGAAACACCTATGCCAGCAATAATATTGGTAGCGTGTCCAGTTTCAGAAGCTTCAGCGATATGCTTAACAGGGTGGTAGTCTGTACCAGTGTAGTACTCTGTGATCCAAACCAACGCTGCGGTTAGCGCGAGGCCAATTAGTGCACATCCGTAGAGACCGTTCGCGCTGACGGCATCAGTACCCATCAAAGATTGCGTGATAGGATAAAAGGCAGCTGCAGCTAAGATGCCAGCTGCGACCAGTCCCTTATAGAGAGCTCCCATAACGCTACCATCCTCCTTAGCACTTACAAAGAAGCATCCAATTATGGAGGCAATTATAGAAACACCACCTAAAACTAATGGATAAATAATGCCGTTGGCTCCAACTGTGTCAGCCATTAGGAACCCTAAAAGCATGGTAGCAATGACAGTCACTGCGTAGGTTTCGAAAAGATCGGCTGCCATACCAGCACAGTCACCAACGTTGTCTCCAACGTTATCTGCAATAACTGCAGGATTCCGGGGGTCGTCTTCGGGTATCCCAGCTTCAACTTTCCCTACCAAGTCTGCCCCTACATCCGCTCCTTTAGTGAAGATTCCTCCCCCAAGTCGAGCGAAAATTGATATTAAGGAGCCGCCGAAACCAAGTCCAATCAGGGCGTGTAGGGCGTGTTTGCCGCCTTCAGTTCCACCTAGGTAAGCGTAGTAGCCGGCTACTCCTAGTAGTCCAAGTCCCACAACAAGTAGCCCGGTTATTGCACCGCCGCGGAATGCTACTTGCAGCGCTCCGTTCATACTTTCTTTAGCAGCTTCTGCGGTACGCAAGTTTGATCGAACAGATATATTCATTCCAATATATCCCGCAGCACCAGATAACAATGCTCCGATCAGGAAGCCGATGGCTGTGGCCGAGTCTAGCGCGAGCCAGAGCGCCACAAAAAGAACTACCCCCACCAGACTGATGGCTGTGTACTGCCTATTTAAGTATGCGCTAGCTCCTTCTTGAATGGCTGAAGCGATTTCTCGCATACGCTCGTTGCCTTCGGGTTGAGCAAGAATCCATTTAACGGAGATAGCACCGTAGATGACCGCGCCCAAGCCACAGAGTATGGCGAATGTTAATGGTTCGGTTGAGATATATGATAAAAATGCCGACATTGGTAGAGGCCCCTATCTAAAGTTGATTGTTGGATGTAACCACAATTGTTCTAAAAATTGATGAAAATTAGTGTTTTTATTTCATTTACGCCGCACGATTGTACTTTTTATCTCGCTCAGGTCAAAATTCTTTCAGTTTTTTTCTCACCGAGACATTTTTTAGACGCACGTAGTCTGGAATCCCATTGATATACGGAGGGTAATCTTCACCCATGATCAGTGGTTTGAGATATGTTCTGCAGGCGTCTGTAATAGAAAAATTGTCTTGGCCTATAAAATCGTCCGGCATCGTTTTTTCAACGTTGGCCACATCCGATAAATTTGCTTTCCCTATTCGCCACTCGTAGGGTTCGTCTGCTATTCTTTCAATAATGGGCATGATTGCATTTTCTCCCGAAAGCGCCATTTTAATAGCCGATTCCCCAAGCGCATACGCTTGATCAACATCTGTTTTAGACGCAATGTGACGCGCTGCCCGTTGCAGGTAGTCGGCTACCGCCCAGTGGTATTTGAGGTTCAGATTCTCTTTTACCAATTTAGCGATCACAGGAGCAGCGCCGCCTAACTGAGCGTGGCCAAACGCGTCCGTTGTTCCGCTATCCGCCAAAAAGGCTCCCGACTGGTCGCGCACTCCTTCGGACACTACTATAGTGCAATACCCATAGGCTTCTTCACACTCTTTTACGCGTTTTAAAAAAGCTTTTTCATCGAATACGCGCTCGGGAAATAAAATTATATGAGGCGCTTCGCTTTCATGATTGCTTGCCAGACCACTTGCGGCAGCGATCCAGCCAGCGTGCCTACCCATAACCTCCAGCACAAAAATTTTAGTAGAAGTTTTCGCCATGGAAGCGACATCAAATCCGGCCTCTTTTATTGAGATGGCGACATATTTAGCTACTGAGCCGAATCCTGGACAATTGTCGGTGATAGGTAGATCGTTGTCTATTGTTTTGGGTATACCAATGCATACCAAAGGATAGTCATTCTCCTTACTAAACTGCGCTATTTTATTTGTAGTATCCTGTGAGTCACCTCCGCCATTATAAAAAAAATATTTTATATCATGCGCTTTGAAGACTTCTATTAATCTAAGGTACTCCTCTGGATTTTCTGCCGGATCGGAAAGCTTATGGCGACAGGAACCAAATGCGCCTGCAGGCGTATGTTTGAGCTTGCTAATTACTAAGTCGCTCTCTTTGGACGTGTCAATTAAATCCTCAGTGACCGCTCCAATTATCCCATTTCGCCCCGCATAGATTTTACCAATATTAGCTTCCTTACGCGCTGTTTCTATAAGGCCGCAGGCTGACGCGTTAATGACTGCCGTAACTCCTCCTGACTGAGCATAGAAAGCATTAAATTTTTGTCGTGCCATACTTTTATAGATCTCGGAATTTTTCGCGTAATTCTATATTACAGAACTAAATTAAACTATCGTAACTTATCTCACTTTTTTCCATGTTAATCTGTTAATCGAAAATTTAACATACAGGATTTTAAATTGGCTTTTATTCGTTTTAGTTTTTTGCTGCTCATCGGATTACTTTTTGCTGCAAGTGGACTCTATAGCCAAGAGAATATCGAATTGCCCGATTTTGGCGATTCCGCTGGAGCGATTATTTCGCCGGCACAGGAGCGTAAGCTTGGAGAAAATTTCGTACGGCAAATGCGAAAATTGGCACCTTTGGTGACAGATCCTGAGGTAGAAGACTACATACAGCAATTAGGACGAAGCCTGTCCGATCATACAGATTATCATAACGAATTTGAGTTTTTTGTGATAGATAGCAACGTTGTAAATGCGTTTGCCGTGCCGGGCGGGTTTGTCGCTTTTCATACAGGTCTTATTTTACGTACAGAGAATGAATCTGAACTCGCTTCAGTTATGGGCCACGAGATAGTGCATGTAACACAACGCCATGGTGCCAGAGGTATTGAAGCGGGTAGGAGGATGAATATGCCAGCCATGGCAGCCATGTTTGCTGCGATTGCCTTGACAGCGGTAGATCCTGAGGCAGGTGCTGCTGCGATTATGGCAACACAGGCTGCAGCTCAACAATTCCAAATTAATTTCACGCGATCGAATGAAAAAGAGGCCGATGCGTTAGGGATACGGTTGGTCGCCGCTGCGGGTTACGATACTAGAAAAATGGCTGATTTTTTTGAGAAAATGCAAAGAGCGAGTCGATTCACGGATCCTGGTTTAATCCCAGAATATTTGAGGACTCATCCTATAACCGTTAATCGGATAGCTGAAGCTCGTGGAAGGGCAGAGAGGATCCGTCCGAGTGTGATTAGAGAAGACAGCTATCAGTACCATCTTGTTAAGGCTAAATTAGAGGTTCGTGCACAGTTTGATCCCGCAGAAGCCGTGAGTATTTTTGACTACAAGCTGAAAAATAAGGACTACGTATATCGGGAGGTAGCGCGCTATGGATATGCGCTTGCCTTAAGTGAGGCTGGGCACTTTAAGAAAGCTCAAAGTGAAATATCTGATCTTATTAAGGATTACCCCGCGGTAGTGCCCTTTCATTTGGCGGCCGGTACTATCGAGAGTAAGGCTAGGAAATACGACCAGGCGATAGCCCATTTTCGGAAAGCTTATACTTTAGAACCGGAAAATCGAGCTGCAGTTTACGGGTATGTAGATTCTTTGTTGCATATCGAAAGTGCGTCTAATGCAAAGAAAGTGCTCTCAAATTACGGTTTGTCAGATCGCAGAGATCCTAAATTTTATAATTTGTTGGCGAGAGCTGAAAGCGGACTCGGTGATGAGGTGAACTCTTTCACCGCGACGGCCGAGTATTATTTAAGTGTCGGTGAATATGCCCATGCTGCTGAGCAACTGCGTTTGGCGCGACGCACCAAGACCTTGAGTAATTACCAAAGACAAAAAATCATTTACCGGTTAGGACAAATAGAAAAACTTATTTTGGAAATGGAGCAAGATAACCGTCGATAATTCATCGTGTCATATGATGTAACTTTCGGGCCGACAAATGAAGGGCTGTGCGGAATTGAACCAGAAATCATTTAGCTGGAGAATTGGATAGTAGAAAAATGGTGGGCCGTGTAGGGATCGAACCTACGACCATCGGATTAAAAGTCCGGTGCTCTACCAGCTGAGCTAACGGCCCCAAGTGATTGATTATAAATGGAAATATTTTATTATTTACCAGTTATTATTCTTAATTCTTTGAGTTGTTAAGAAAGAGTAGACGTATAGCAGACAAAAACTTAACTCGCGCGCATTATAAACGCCTACTGTTCCCTAGTAAACATAATGTAAATTATGCTAGTTACCACCTTTGCGCCTAAGGCTTAGTAATTTCATCTATTACGCTCGGCATATAAATAGAGATTAACAGCGTGCATCGCAGAACGTTCTAATAGCTAAACCTAACAGACTAATGCGGACTACTTAATTACCGGAGGGGGCGGGGGCCCGATGTTCGGTAACGGTATATATAATCACCCACTCATACACTTGAGAGGAACCACTGAAGTGGCTCCGTCTTGACTAATAGACTTAGAACATACTAGAAACTGAAAACACTAACATCTCATGCAATTGGTCACAAAATAATTAATCAAGACTCGATTCCGCGAGCGAGAAAGATTCCCGAATACTTCACCCTATGTGCACACATTATTATATAATATAAAACGTATTATATTTCCTACATGTGCGATTTGCCTATCTATCGTGACAAGGCTGTGATTCTTTTGCTCTGAAGCAAAATCCGGCGAATAACTTTTTTGGAGATGACGACAAATGCCTATTTATGAATATCAATGTCAATCATGTGGACACAAACAGGAGATTATGCATCGTATTAGTCAGACGCCGTCGCTAGAGTGTGCCGCGTGCGGGGCGAATGAATTGAAAAAATTGATTTCCGCAGTAGGATTTCAGCTAAAAGGTACTGGTTGGTACGAGACAGATTTTAAAAATAAGGGCGAAGCAAAAAAAAGTGAGCGTACTTCAGGAGAATCAAATTCTGATAAAACAGCGCCTGACAAAAAAGATTCTAATACTGAGAAAAAAAGTGCGGCTAGTGAATCTAAGTCGGCGAGTAAGAAGTCGGATGCAGCTAAATCAGATAATTAAATCAGGCGTTTCGTTGCGGGCTATGAGCGGAATACGTATCATGCTCGACCTACACAAACTGTCTGTTCCATTGTTAGGGAAGTCATGAGAACTCATAATTGCGGCGTTATAAACGAAGATTTGGTTGATAATGAAGTCACGCTTTGCGGCTGGGTGCACAGGCGCCGCGACCATGGGGGTGTGATTTTTATCGATTTAAGGGATGTAAAAGGAATTGCGCAGGTAGTAATAGACCCTGATACGCCCAGTAGCTTCTCTTTAGCTGAAACCGTCAGAAGTGAATACGTTCTGAGAATTACGGGGAAGGTGCGATTGCGTCCGAAGGGAACCATAAATGAAGATATGGTTACTGGTCGCGTGGAGGTTTTGGTTAAGGATTTGAATATCTTGAATGAAGCTAAGACTCCGCCGTTTCAGTTAGACGATCAGCATATTCATGATGACACTAGACTAAAGTATCGATATATAGATTTGCGCACTGAAAGGATGCAAAAGAATCTGAAAATGCGTGCGAAGACGGTCAGCGAGCTTCGACGGTTTTTGGAGAATGATGAGTTTCTAGAAATCGAAACTCCGATGTTAACTAAAGCTACTCCCGAAGGAGCTCGCGATTATTTGGTTCCCAGTAGGACTTATCCGGGTCAATTTTTTGCGTTACCTCAATCGCCGCAACTTTTTAAACAGCTTCTTATGATGTCTGGTATGGACCGCTACTACCAAATTGTAAAATGTTTTAGGGATGAAGATCTTCGAGCGGATAGACAACCTGAATTTACACAATTAGACATAGAGATGTCGTTCGTTGATGAGTTTCAAATAATCGAACAAATGGAAGAAATGATTCGCTCTGTGTTCAAGAGCATTTTAGAAGTGGATTTGCCGAACCCATTCCCTCGGATGTCCTATGAGGAAGCCATGACGGAATTTGGTTCAGATCGTCCAGATCTCAGAAATCCGTTAAGGCTAGTTGAGTTAGGGGACCTGATGGTGCAGAGTGAATTCAAGGTTTTTTCAGGCCCCGCAGCTAGCAAAAATGGAAGAGTTGTGGGCCTATGCGTCCCGAGTGGCGCCTCAATTAGTCGAAAGCAAATTGATGACTATACAGATTTTGTGGCGCGTTACGGAGCAAAAGGTTTAGCTTACATAAAAGTGAATTGTTTAAGCGACGGTGTAGATGGCTTGCAATCTCCTATATTAAAATTTCTTGATGCAACGATCATTGAAGGAATTTTGTCTCGGACTAACTGTAAAGATGGAGATCTAATATTTTTTGGTGCTGATAGCGCCAGCGTGGTTAATGCTTCGTTAGGCGCGTTACGAGATTTAGTAGGACAGGATTTGGGACTTTTAGAGGGAGATTGGCGACCGGTCTGGGTGATAGATTTCCCTATGTTTGATTGGGATGAAAGGGAAAAACGTTGGACAGCGTTACATCACCCGTTCACCGCGGCACAGCAAGACATAGAGGCCGTAGCCGATGATCCAGGTGGGGCGATTTCCAAAGCCTATGACATGGTGTTAAATGGTACAGAGATAGGTGGTGGCTCGATACGAGTGAATGATTCGGTGGAACAAAAGAGAATATTTGAGCTATTGGGTATTGGCGAAGAGGAAGCGAATAGTAAATTTAGTTTTTTGTTAGATGCGCTCGAACATGGTTGCCCGCCCCATGGTGGAATAGCGTTTGGTGTTGATCGACTACTTATGCTCATGCTGGGGGAGCAATCTATTAGAGATGTTATAGCTTTTCCTAAGACACAGACTGCTAGTTGTCCCCTGACGGCAGCACCTAATGAGGCTGCTGAGAGCCAATTACGAGACCTATCAATAAGGGTTAGACAAGCTAAAAACACTTCGGTATAACTTTCGTTATACTCAAAAGTCTCGTGTTCTAGGGTTCCTGCGACGGTATGATATGTTAGGAACAAGGATTTTTTAGTAACGTACTGGAGGTGTTAGTAATGGAAGTAAAAGATATTACTATTGCCGGCGCTCTGGGGAACGTGCCTCCGGTTGTGCATGAGGTTTTAAATCCAGACGAGAAAAAGAATCTTAAAGCTGAGATTAAGTCGCTGCTTTTAGAGAAAGACGCAGTTTTAGTCGCGCATTATTACACTGATAGCGAAATCCAAATATTAGCCGACGAGACTGGTGGCTATGTCTCTGATTCACTCGATATGGCTCGATTTGGTCGGGAGCATGAGGCATCAACGTTAGTAGTTGCAGGAGTCCGTTTTATGGGCGAAACAGCGAAAATTTTGAGCCCTGAGAAGCGTATATTAGTTCCAGATTTAGGGGCGAATTGCTCCCTAGATCTGGGTTGCGATATAGATGAATTCGGTCAATTTTGTGATGCCCACTCTGAACGAACGATAGTGGTCTACGCCAACACGAGCGCGAGTGTCAAAGCACGTGCAGACTGGATGGTGACTTCGGGCAGTGCTTTGGACATTGTTAGACACTTAGACAAAAAAGGGGAGAAAATACTGTGGGCGCCGGATCAACATTTGGGCAAGTATATCCAAAATGAAACCGGTGCGGATATGATTATGTGGCAAGGTGCTTGCGTTGTGCACGACGAGTTTAAGAGCACCGAGTTACGGGAGTTGAAAGAGAGGCACCCGGACGCCCGAATTCTAGTTCATCCCGAATCCCCGGAGCAGGTGATTTTACAAGCAGATTATGTTGGGTCTACTTCTGGATTAATAAATGAGGTGATAAAGTCGGCAGCAAAGAAGTTTATAGTGGCGACCGATAAAGGTATTTTCCATAAAATGATGGAAGCAGCCCCAGAAAAAGAATTATTAGCGGCTCCGACTGCTGGGAAAGGAGCGACTTGCACAAGTTGTGCTGAGTGTCCTTGGATGGCAATGAATGGTTTGAAAAAAATAAGAGATGTATTGGCAAATACCCGAAATGAAATTGATGTGCCGTTAGATATTGCCGCTAAGGCGAGGACGCCTATAAATCGGCTGTTAAAATTTGCAGATGACCGCGGTAAAGTGGTGTTCGGCAACAATGACGCCTAATCTAGGCGAGTATAAATTTATTAAAAAGGTATATATAGAGGTCGTGGACTAAAAGTATGGCAGGTCATAGTAAGTGGGCGAATATACGCCATAAGAAAGGAAAGACGGACGCGAAGCGGGGCAAATTATTTACGCGTTTGATCAGAGAAGTTACCGTAGCTGCTCGTCTGGGAGGAGCAGATGCTGGATCTAATCCTAGGTTGCGGGCTGCCATAGATACGGCACTTTCCGCCAATATGCCCAAAGATACTATTGAAAGGGCGGCTGCCAGGGGCGCTGGAAACTTGGATTCCGACAGTTATGAAGAGCTCCGCTATGAGGGCTACGGGCCTAATGGGGTAGCGATAGTGGTCGACTGTATGACGGATAATCGCAATCGTACTGTTGCAGATGTAAGGCACGCCTTTACTAAGCATGGAGGTAATCTCGGTACGGATGGCTCTGTCTCATATCTTTTTAAGAAAGTCGGATTAATAAGTATAGAAGGAAATGCTGAGGAAGAGGCCTTAATGGAGGTCGCGATTGATGCAGGCGCAGAGGATGTGTTACAGAATGAAGATGGATCTTATGAGATCACCACAGCTTGGGAAGAAATTTCATCTGTGAACGATGTTTTGGTTTCAGCGGGATATACTTTAGCTACCTCTGAAGTTACGATGCAAGCTGAGACTACAGTATCCCTAGCACAGGAAGCGGCGGAGTCAATGTTAAAATTTTTAGATGCCCTAGAGGAAATTGATGACGTACAAAAAGTTTATTCTAACGCCGAAATCTCGGCAGATGTTTTGATGTCATTGAATGAATATTAGGGCCCCGTACTAAATTGGCCATCATATTAGGTATTGATCCAGGATCTCGTGTTACAGGATATGGTTTAGTAGATTTTGGTCGATCTGGGGTGAGACATTTAGAGAATGGTTGCTTAGCCTTAGGCAATGGAGCCATAGAAGGGAGACTAGCAACTTTATTTGATGAACTTTCGAGTTTGATAAATCGCTATGGCCCTACCACAATGGCTGTGGAAAAGGTTTTTGTAGGAAAAAATGCGCAATCTGCACTGAAGCTTGGTCAAGCGCGTGGTGTCGCGCTCGCGTTGGCTGGTATCAATAGCATGACTGTTTTTGAACATAGCGCGACTCAAATAAAAAAAGCGATAGTGGGGCGAGGCCATGCGGACAAGCAGCAGATACAGCATATGGTGAAGATGCTGTTAGGACTTACTGAGGCCCCTCGAACTGACGCGGCAGACGCGTTAGCCGTAGCTATTTGCCATGCCCACATCTCGAGTTATGAGTTAACGATGACAGCGCTCGGTGAAAAATCGTGATCGGTCGTATTACTGGAGTTTTAATAGAGCAAGATGGCTCTTTTTTAGTTATTGATTGTGGTGGAGTTGGTTATGAGTTGGAAGCATCGAAAACTACTATCGAAAGTTTGCCAGCTCTAGGCAAGAAGGTTTCAGTTTTCACTCATTTGACGATTAGAGACGATGCTCATTTGCTTTATGCATTTTCAAGTTTGCAGGAGCGAAGTTTGTTTAGAAGCCTCTTAAAGGTTAATGGTGTCGGGACAAAAATGGCGTTAGTGATATTGTCGGGTATGGATGTTATTAGTTTTGTTCGTTGCGTGCAGACCGAAGATAGCGGAACGCTGAGCGCCCTGCCGGGGCTTGGCAAAAAAACTGCTGAGCGCCTTATAGTTGAGATGAGAGATAAAGTTTTAAACTTTGTCGGAGAGACTACTCCAGATCGTGAGCACCCACCGGGTAGGAGTTCAAGTAGCAGTATTGATGATGCTATAAGTGGGTTAATCGCGTTAGGTTATAAACCACAAAATGCTACTAAGTACGTCGGGCAGATAGACACGAAAGGATTAACTAGTGAAGGTATAATCAGAGAAGTTCTAAGAGCGTTGGCCAGTAGGTAAGCTATAGATGACACGAGTACGGTATGAGTTATGACAGATGATGATCGACTGGTAGAGCCGATTGAGCTCCCAGAAGATAAGTCAGAGGACTTATCGATAAGGCCGAGGTTGTTGCGTGATTATGTAGGCCAGAAAAGCGTGCATGAGCAGTTGGAGGTTTTTATCGCTGCGGCTAAAAATCGTAGGGAGGCTTTAGATCATGTATTGATTTCGGGCCCCCCTGGCTTGGGTAAGACAACATTGGCCAACATCATTGCTAACGAAATGGGCGTACAGATGCGACAAACTTCAGGTCCAATTCTGGAAAAAGCGGGTGACCTAGCTGCGTTGCTAACTAACCTCGAGCCTCATGACGTGTTATTTATAGATGAGATACATCGGTTAAGTCCCGTAGTTGAGGAAGTACTTTATCCAGCCATGGAGGATTATCAGTTGGATATTATGATCGGAGAGGGGCCATCCGCGAAAGCAATAAAGCTTGATCTTCCCAGATTTACACTTATTGGTGCTACAACTAGAGCAGGCCTGCTGACGTCTCCCTTTCGGGACCGTTTTGGTATTGCGCAGCGCCTAGATTTTTACACGGTATCTGAGTTATCTGAAATAGTAAAAAGGTCGGCAAAAATTTTGGATGTGATGATAGACACAAAGGGTACCGAAGAACTGGCTAGACGATCGCGAGGTACTCCTAGAATCGCGAATAGACTTTTGCGAAGAGCACGGGACTATGCAGAAATAAAAAGTGACGGTGCGCTAGATAAAACCGTGACTGGCAAAGCCCTTGATATGTTAGAGGTCGACGCCAGAGGTTTGGATACAATGGATAGGAAATTGTTGATAACACTTATGAAAAATTTTGATGGTGGTCCGGTTGGGATTGATAGTCTTTCGGCAGCAATAAGCGAAGAACGGGGTACTATAGAAGATGTGATCGAGCCTTATTTAATCCAGCAAGGCTTTTTAGCCAGATCCCCGCGAGGCCGTGTGGTAACGGCTTTGGCTTGGCAGCACTTTGGCTTAGAAAATCCTTTGCCAAGTAGTGCTGATTAAGCCCTCAAGGTGCGAAGTTTATTACAGTTGTAACAATGAAGTATTCTAATCAATCTAGTTATCGTGTTTATTACGAGGATACCGACGCAGCCGGAGTCGTTTATCACGCAAATTATTTGAAATTCATGGAGAGAGGGCGCACCGATTGGTTGAGAGCTTTAAAAATCGAACAAAGTGATCTGCAAAATCAGTATGGAATTGTTTTTGTGATGGTAGCATCTGAAATATCTTTTCGGAAGCCAGCGAAGTTCGATGACCAAGTAACTGTTAAAACTAATTTACTTGATTTGAGGGGTGCGAGTGTGCGGTTTGAGCAAGAAGTTTCAGTATCTAATGTATCAGTTTGTAGTGCAGTAAATGTTGTAGGGTGTGTTGATATGATAACGTTTGTACCAAAGCGAATACCCCATTCAGTGAGGAGGGTTTTTCAAGGTGGAGAGTGACTTATCTATAGGTAGCTTGATACTGGGTGCGAGCTTTTTAGTAAAGCTTGTTATGGTTTTACTTTTTGCTGCATCCGTTATTTCCTGGGCCGTAATTTTTTCTAAACGAAGCTACTTAAAAAAAGTTCGGGAACAGATTGCCGTTTTTGAGAATGAGTTTTGGTCGTGTAAGGATCTTACGGTTTTATATGAGAGAGTGACCGCGAATGATCTACCTAAGACTGCCGGTCTTGCTTTGATTTTTGAGGCAGGGTTTGGCGAATTTGTGCGCTTGCGTAAACAAGGCGGGATAGAAGCAATCGAAATACTAGATGGGTGTGAACGCTCGATGAAAATTAGTTTGAGTAAAGAGCTTGAAACGCTTGAGTCTGACTTACCTACGCTCGCTACAATTGGTTCAGTAAGTCCTTATGTAGGTCTGTTGGGAACTGTTTGGGGCATCATGAACTCGTTCCAAGCTTTGGGAAATGTGCATCAGGCGACCTTAGCCATGGTTGCACCCGGAATCTCAGAAGCACTTGTAGCGACCGCGATGGGGCTATTCGCAGCTATACCAGCAGTTGTAGCTTTTAATAGATATTCTACCGCTATAGATCAAATCTACGGTCGTTCAGAACTTTTCATCGAAGAATTTCTTGCCATTATTCGGCGGCAAGCGAAAGAATAGAGCTAGCTTAATGAGAACGTACCGCGGCCGTCAACGTAAAATAATTTCTGAAATAAATGTGGTGCCATATATCGATGTGATGCTTGTCTTGTTGATTATATTTATGATTACGGCTCCGTTAATAACTCAGGGCGTTAAGATTAGTCTGCCGCTAGCTCCGTCGGAAATAATCTCTCCTGGACAGCATGAACCTATAGTGGTTTCATTAGATTTTGAGGGTAATATTTTTATAGATATCGGAGAGAATCCTGAGCAACCTATCACTGATAAAGTACTAATCAATCGCATTGCCGCGGTGATGAAATATCGTCCTGATACCGATATTCTTGTCGCGGGCGATAGTCGCAGTGATTATGGTCAAGTGGTAAGGGTAATGACTCTGATTCAGCGCGCGGGCGTAAAAGATGTGGGTTTAATAACTGAACCTTATTCTGTGCCTAAATAAAATGATGATACCCCGAAAAGTTAAAAAAATTTTTCTGAAGCCTACGCCCCTTTTACTATCAACGATAGTTCATTCTGGTGCGGTATTACTTATCATTGCTATTTCGGCGAGTGAGTCAGATTTGATTACGCCCGTTCCGATTCAGGCGGAATTAGTTAGTGCTGTAGCGATTGATAAAGTCGCTTTGGAACGAGAGATGGATGGGATCCGTTCTGCAGAAGCTAAAAAACAGAAAGTGTTGCAACAAAAGCTTGATTTAGCAATGCAAAACAGAAACAAGGCGATAAAGAAGAGAAAAGACGAAGAGAAACGTTTGCAAGAAATCAAAAAGCGCAAGAAAGAGTTAGAACTTGCCACGAAGAAGGCTGCCTCCGACAAGGCCAAAGCTGATAAGGAAGCAGCAATAGCGGAACAAAATGCTGAAAGAGAGAAGAGGCTGGCAATTCAGGCAGAGCGCGCTAGAAAGGAGGCTGAGAGGAAAAAGAGTGAAGTTGAAGCTGGGAGGAAGGTAGCCGAGGCAGAAGCACAGAGGGCGGCAGACGAAAGTGAACTTGATGGTATAAAAAGAGCGATCAAAATCCGTGTTATGCGGTCTTTCAACATTTTGCCAAATTTTGAGCGGTTGTCTTGCACCCTCGCTATTCGTCTGTTGCCAGATGGAAACGTCGCTAGCGTGGCTGTTACTCAATCTAGTGGCAATGAAATATTTGACCGCCACGCAAAAAATGCTGTGCAGAAGGCTTCGCCACTACCAGTACCCGAGTCAAGGCGCCTTTTCCGAAAAATGAGGAGTATATCTTTTGTCTTCGACCCGATGCTATAACAGTCGCTTTAGCTGGACAGTTGCGTTAATGGTATCTGTGTGCGGTTTGTTTTCTTTTGAGACGATTGCCGAAGACTTAGTGATAAAAATTGAAAAAGGAGTCTCTACTGCATTGCCTATTGCTATAGTGCCATTCGAGAATAATACGGGTGAGTCTTTAATTGATGTTGCTGCTATTGTTCGAAATAACTTAGAGAGATCTGGTTTATTTAGGTCACTCCCCGTTTACGATATGCCCGCCTTACCCACTGCCTTGGAAGACGTTCGAACGAAAAATTGGACGAGTCTAGGGATAGAAAATCTAGTTATTGGTAAACTAGAAAAGAAGAACTCGGGAACAGTTGATATCCATTTTAGATTGATTGATGTATATAGTGGCAAACAATTACTCGGCTACAGAATACCTGTACAGAGTGATGATTTGCGCTTTGGCAGTCACAAAGTGAGCGATTTTATATATGAAAAGCTTCTTGATAAGCCTGGTGCGTACACTAGCTTACTGGCATATATCACTGTCGATCGAGATTCGGACATAGAAAAGATTTATAGATTACAAGTTTCTGATTCTGATGGTCATAATGCGCGTACTATCTTGCAGTCCACCGAACCTATTTTGTCGCCTGCTTGGTCACCAGACGGGAAACGCTTAGCTTATGTCTCGTTCGAGGGACGTAATTCGGCCGTTTACATACAGGACTTAGCCACTGGGCGGCGACAAAGGATAATTCATGGGAAAGGGATTAACAGTTCTCCTACATTTTCCAGAGATGGTAAAAAGCTGGCTGTTACTTTATCCCGTGATGGGAACCCAGAAATTTACTTGTATGATCTCAAGGTAAAAAGCCTAATGCGTGTTACGCGGCATGGTGCAATCGACACTGAGCCTGCGTGGGCACCAGATGGCAGAGGATTAGTTTTCACTTCGGATAGAGGAGATGGTCCACAAATTTATTATTTTAATTTAGCTGATAATTCGATAAAGCGAATGACCTACAATATGGGCCGATATAATACTAGAGCTCGTTATTCACCCGATGGTACAAAGCTGGTTTTGGTGAATGGAATTCAAGGGATCTATCGTATAGTTTTGCTAGATCTTCGGACAAAAATTTATGAGGCAGTTACGATCGGTGAGCTAGATGAATCGCCCAGCTTCTCGCCTAACGGGGCTATGATTATCTATGCGACCGTAACTGAAGAAGGAAGCCAACTAGCTGCAGTTTCTGCTGACGGCTTCACTAAGCAAAAGTTGGTGGCTCAGCGGGGCGAAGTTAGGGAACCTGTATGGGGACCATTAATTCGCTAGGAAGTAGGTTATTATTTGGACATAAATAGTAGAAGGAGTATTTAATGAGACAACTTGGACGGATCGCTACAATATTTATTATCTTCTTGTCTGGCACCTCCTGCGGTATGTTTTCGGGGGAGGGATCAGAAGGAATAGTCGAAAAAAGTTTATCACCAGTGAATGTCTCCGAAGCTTCAGTAGAAACAATGGGGTTAGCTAGCGCAAGAGAAGTATCACCGGAAGCGTTAGATGGAAGATTGTTGGATAACTACAACGGTGAGACGGCGTCTTTGCTAGACATTCGAGTTTTTCAGTTTGCTTACGATAGTTCTGAAATTTTAGAAAAACATGTCGCCGCTATTGAGGGACATGCTAGATATCTGATAAAAAACTCGAATACTAGAGTTATTCTAGAAGGACATACTGATGAAAGAGGTTCTCGAGAGTACAATTTGGCATTAGGGGAAAGACGCGCCCAGTCATTGCAAAGACGGTTGAGCTTGCTAGGTGTACCTGAGTCACAGATGTCAGTTATAACATACGGAGAGGAACGCCCAATAGCGTTGATGCATAACGAAGCGGCTTATGCGGTTAATAGGCGAGTTGAACTTGTCTATCGATAGAGTTTTCTGTTGCAGCGCTCCCTGGGTGTTGGCAAAAAAATCATACCCCCAGTTACTTATTTTATGTGTGCTGATCAATCCAGGAAAAGGTGTAGCAGAGGACATTAATGGTACGTTAGACACAAGACTAAATAAGATCGAGGCAATATTAGCTAGTAAAGCTCTAATAGATCTGTCTTTGCAAGTGGATAGGTTAGAGCAAGAAGTTAGAATTCTGCGTGGAGCAATCGAAAATCAAAATTTTGCTACCGAAACTTTTGTGGCGGAATTTAAAAAAAGCATCGAAATAGCGTCGCGTCGAATTGACGCGATAGAACCTGATCAGGAAATTAAAGTTGCGCAGGTTGAGATACCTGAGTCAGGAGCCGAAGAGTCGGCTGCGATTAGCGAAGAATCCACCATTGAAAATAGATGGCTTGATCCCCCTAAAGATCAAGAAATAATTGTAGCGCCTGAACCAATATTGGATCCTAATACGATGTTTGACGACGCTGTAGGCTTACTAAAGTCGGGTGACTACATTGCTGCGACTAAATCGTTTAGTACATTCTACACCTTATACCCCGATCATGATTTTGCCGATGATGCCCTGTATAGGGCGGCTGAAGCGCTCTACCTCAGAAGGGACTTTACAGAAGCTATAATAGCCTATGATAGGATGATAAATATTTTCCCAGCAAGTGTGCATCGAGCGGCGGCCATGTTGAAACTAGCTTATTCGCATCACGAGCTGGGGGACGATAAAGCGGCACTTCGGGTGGTTAAAGAGCTTAAGTCACTCTATCCAGCCTCACTTTCGGCACAATTGGCGGGTGATAGAATGAGTCGGATTGGTAGTTCCGACTAGGCAGTTAGGGGAGATCGAAGGTGATGGCTTATATTTAGCGTTTAGTAATTTAGTTGGTTTACGGCTCTTAATCTCTCGGTCGTTCCAATATCGTGCCAAACTCCTTGGTATACTTCCCCTGTAATTTGCATTTTATTCACTTTTTGCCGAAGAATTTGACCTAGCGGTACCTTGCCATCTGGAATTTCCGAAAAGAAAGCGGGACTATAAATTCCGATACCACAATAAGTATACGGCGAAGGCTTTTCGTTGGTTAAAAGATTTTCTCTCAGGTTGAAATCACCGCTATGGCTCTCTGGGTTAGGCACCAAAACTAAATGGGCCTCCTCGACTTTTTGAGGCAGCTGGCCGAAGGTGAAATCTGTTAGTATATCTGCATTTATTACCAGAAAGGGTTGGTTTCCTAGCAGAGGCAACGCCTGTTTTATCCCTCCAGCAGTTTCCAGTTCTTTGCCATATTCTTTTGAATATGAGATTTTGAGGCCATACTGCGCGCCATCTTTTAATTTCTGTTCGATCAATTCTCCTAAATGGCATAAATTGACTATTATCTCTCGATAGCCGGCTAATTTTAATGCGCGAAGATGTTTCTCTATAAGGCACTCACCGTGCACACAGATCAATGCTTTGGGTGTGTGGTTGGTTATAGGCCTTAGCCTAGTGCCCTTTCCTGCAGCTAAAATTATTGCCTTCAATGCATTTATTCTTAATTTTATTTTGTTTGAGAATACTATAAGTCGCGTTTGGAGTGTATTAAGAATATTAAGTGTCGACTTTATCTGGCATTATTAAGACATGATTTTAATGTTTCATTTCTCATGCTGATTATCCTGACTTTTATTTTGGGCGGCCTATTAATTTTGGTGTATGGCGCGGATCGCTTTGTGATCGGGGCATTAGGTACCGCAAAGTATCTTGGTATTTCGCCCTTATTGTGCGGGATTCTTATAGTAGGGTTAGCGACGTCGCTCCCCGAAGCGCTAGTATCTGCTTCTGCAGCCTTAGAGGGTAGCCCTTTACTAGGAGTCGCTAACGCTTTAGGTTCAAATATTGCGAATATTGGTCTAGTCTTGGGTGTAACGCTCTTAGTTTCGACTAATCGTTTAGCTTGCCCTCCTATGGGTCGAGATATTGCCTTAATGCTAGCTTCGATGTTGGCCGTATGTTTTGTCCTGATGGATTTAAATTTGAGTCTAGTGAACGGTATCTTTTTATTAATTTCTTTAGTCGCAGTTTTGCTTTTTATGATTTATCGTGAACAAGTTAACGCCGATGATAGTTTAGTGGTCAGTAAAGAATGTTATCGCAAACCAGCTATATTTTTGCCACTAGTCAACTTATTCCTAGGTTTCGTTGCTCTCATCGGAGGGTCAAAACTTTTGGTTTTAGGGGCGATAGATCTGGCGAGATTGTGGGAGATAAGTGAGGCAGTTATAGGGCTTACTATCGTGGCTATTGGAACCAGTCTTCCAGAACTAGCTGCGTCGTTAATGAGCGTGATAAAAGGCAAAAGTGATGTTGCGATAGGAAATATTATTGGGTCGAATATTTTCAACAGCTTGGGTGTTTTAGCTATGCCCGCATTGCTCTCACCCAGTTTTTTGATGCCGCCAGAGATACTATTTCGTGATGTGATCAGTATGGTACTGCTTAGTGTGATATTGATTGTTATTTTGTTGACCCGAAGTACTAACGGTTTTCTGACGCGTTCTAATGGTTTCGTCCTGACTTTTATTTTTGTGGGCTATCAATTGTTATTATTCACAGGTATATAGTCATTAGGATTGTATAATTACCGGTAGGAGATGATTAACCACTATGATAGAAAAACGCATTACTGACTCCGAAAGCCACAGCAAGGGATCCTATGTTTCTATTGGTCATAAAGTACTACAAGCTGAAGCCAAGGCGCTAACGGCGACTGCAAAAAATTTAGGTAGAAATTTTCATGATGCGGTTGACTGCATTTTGGAATGTAAGGGAAGGTTGGTAGTCATCGGTGTTGGAAAATCAGGCCATATCGGGAGGAAAATTTCGGCTACTTTGGCAAGTACGGGTACGCCGTCTTTTTTTGTTCATGCCGGGGAAGCGAGTCATGGTGACGTCGGTATGATAGTTGAGCACGATATTGTATTGGCACTGTCAAACTCTGGTGAGACTCAGGAACTAGTTGTTTTAATTCCTGTTCTGAAGAGACTCGGTATCCAGTTAATAGCGTTTACAGGCGATAATTCGTCAACACTAGCAAATAGTGCTGATATCCATGTTTTCACTGGAGCCGACGAGGAGGCTTGTCCTCTAGGTCTCGCGCCGACGTCCAGCACAACTGTTACATTGGCGGTTGGTGACGCATTAGCCGTGACGTTACTCGAATCTCGTGGATTTACTGAGAAGGACTTTGCAATGGTTCATCCTGGCGGTAGCCTGGGCAGACGGTTATTGCTCACCGTAGAAGATGTCATGCACTCAGGGGTTGATATGCCTACGATTTCATTAGATTCATCCATTAGCGAAGGTCTGCGTGAAATTAGCAGATGTGGACTAGGGTTGGTTGTCGTGATGAGTAACTCTGGTGATGTGTTGGGGATCTTTACGGACGGAGATTTGAGGCGAATGATAGAAATTGGTTTAGATGTGAGAACCACTAAATTAGATGCAGGGATGACCAGAGAGTGCGAAACTTTAAGTTATAATGCTCTCGCTGCAGAAGCTTTAAAACTTATGCAAGAAAAAAAAATTAACGCCCTTCCAATTATCGGTAAAAACAAAAAATTGATTGGAGTAATAAATATGCATGACTTACTGCGGGCGAAGGTATTTTAAAATGATGTCGCATTTATATATCGTAACGGTACAAAACACAGCGTCATGAAAATCTGGATCATTTCAGTATTATTGTTCTGTGGGATGATCTATAGCCTTTGGCTTTCTACGGAAATAGATGATGCTGGAATTATCACTTCAAAGCGAGACCTAGAGGATCCAGATTATTATATAGAGAACATGGTCCGTCGCACGATGGGCGAAAGTGGCGAGGTGCGCACGATTTTATATGCGGATTTGGTAGAACATTTTCCGAGTGATGATTCAATGGATCTGCAAAAGCCTTATTTACAATTATATAATGATGTTGGCCAGCCTTGGCATGTCAAATCTGAGACGGGATGGGTGAGCTCAGGAAACGAAGTTATTCTATTACATGGAGAGGTGGAGATTTGGCGTTTAGATTCTGAAAAAAAAAGGATAATTCAAGCCCTAACCTCGGAATTACGAGTTCTGCCGGATGACGAGTACGCTGAAAGTAATGAACCCTCCATCATTGTTCATCCATCTGCCGTGACCCACTCCATAGGACTTCGTGCGAACTTTTCTCATAATCATCTTGAGTTAATTCGTGAAGTTAGGAGTAAGCATAAAAATAAAACGTCTGGATAATATTACTGGTTGGAGATTTGGTCGTGGGTTTTACAAGAGTTTTTTCAATTATTTTAAGTTTGAGTAGCCTCATGATTTTATCATGCCCTGTATTGGGCCTTTCGACTGATTTTGAGCAACCGATTGAAATAGAGGCAGATTTTGCGGAATTAGATGATCAGGCGGGCACTACTGTATATATTGGTAATGTAGTATTGGTGCAGGGTTCAATAGTTATGACTGGTGATAAATTAACCGCAACTTTCACACCCGAGAGAGATTTAGAGGAAGCGATCTTAGAGGGCCGACTAGCTACTTTTAGGCAAACGCCTGATAAGGGCGAGGATATTGAAGGTGAGGGAGCAATAATTGAGATGCATGCTTTTGATAATATGTTCTTTTTGACCGGCAAGGCCAAGGTTACGCAAGGTTTAAGATTAACCCAAGGTTATCGCATAAGTTATGATACCGAAAAAAGTATCGCTACGGTTCGAACCTCGCGTTCTTCTAGTAAATTGGCTAATACAAACGATCGACCTAAAGATCGCGTACGCATTGTCATACCGCCTAAAGAGAAAGAGATAGGTAAAAACTAATGAAAGACGAATTAGATAACATCGATAGGTGTAAGGAGTCTTTTACCTATGAGTAGTCTTGTAGTGAGCAATCTCAGCAAGGCTTTTAGCACTAGAAAAGTGGTAAAAAGTGTCAGTCTGAGCGTGGATAGCGGAGAAGTGGTGGGATTGCTCGGACCTAATGGCGCAGGAAAGACGACCAGTTTCTATATGATTGTGGGGCTGATTAAAAGCGATGGTGGGTCTATTAAGCTTGATTTAGAAGATATAACTGGACTACCTATGGACGCGAGAGCTCGCAAGGGCATCGGATACTTGCCACAAGAAGCCTCTATTTTCCGGAAACTTACCGTGGAGGAAAATATTTTGGGAGTTCTAGAGATAGCGGGTGTTGCTAGCGCAGAGCAGAGACTAATAAAGCTTGATTCGTTATTGAACGAATTTCATATTTCTCACATCAGGCATAGCGTAGGTATGTCTTTATCCGGCGGTGAAAGAAGACGCGTCGAAATTGCACGAGCTTTAGCCACTGAGCCGAGATTTATATTACTTGATGAACCTTTCGCGGGCGTAGACCCTATTTCCGTCGGTGATATTCAATCCATCGTAGCCCACTTAAAAAACGTAGGCATTGGCGTTCTTATAACCGATCACAATGTGCAAGAGACGCTAAGGATATGTGATCGTGCCTATATCGTAAATGAAGGCACTATCATTGCGTCGGGCGATCCTAATGGAATATTGGAAAATGACACGGTCAGGCGCGTATATTTAGGTGATAGTTTTAGTATTTGATGGCCTTATGTTCTTGTCAAAAGTTCGGATCACCATTGTGAATTTTTTGAAGCGTCGCGGGCTATGAAGACGCTCCTCCAATTAAAAACTAGTCAGCAGTTAAAGATGACGCCTCAACTGCAGCAGGCGATCAGGCTTCTTCAGCTTTCAACGGCAGAGCTGAATCTCGAGATACGCGAGGCGCTTGAGTCGAATATGATGCTAGAAATTGACGAGCCAGATGTTGATGTGACTGATCAGGGGATTGATTTAGAGCTTGAGGACAAAACACCCGAGATAGAAATCAGTCCATCTCACGCTCTTGAAGGTAATCAGGCATACGACGAGCACCCGTCTTCTTTCACTCATAGCGGTGACGTATCTGACATAGAGGGGGCGCACCTAGGCTCTCTTAAGGCCCATCTGCTTTGGCAATTAAATCTTCTTAATTTAAGCGATATAGATTATGTGGTAGCTGTTTCTATAATAGACGCTATAGATAATATGGGCAGACTAAGTTGCTCGTTGGACGAAATTAAAGAAACCTTGCGTGGTTCTATTGAGCCTATACCAGAGATAGATGAAATTAATTTAGTTTTAAAAATCATTCAAGAATTTGATCCAATAGGTGTTGGCGCACGCACTCTTTCGGAGTGTCTTCTTTTGCAACTCGCTGAATTACCGAAAGATACTCCACTTTTGAACGAAGCTTGCCTATGCGTAGACCAACATATGAGTTTATTGGGAGCGAGAAATTATCAAGATATTTTGGATAATTTAAGCATCAGGAAAGACGAATTAATACATATTCTGAGGTTAATCAAAGATCTAAATCCTAGACCAGGAGAACAGTATGGTAGCGTTTCTAAAGATTATATCGTTCCAGACGTTTTTGTATTTTGGGAAAAAGGAGGCTGGAATATCGAGTTGAATAATGAAGCGGTGCCCAAGATTAGAGTGAATTTATCATACTCAAATCTTGCGAGAAAGATTGAAAAAAAAGAAGATCAGTTGACCATTAAAACTCATTTACATGAGGCACGCTGGCTAATTAAAAGTATAGAAAGCCGAAACGATACTCTGTCTAGAGTCGCCCGTGCTATTGTTGAACATCAAAGCGCATTTTTAGCATTTGGCGAAGAAGCGATGAAGCCTCTAGTCTTAAATGAAATTGCTAGCTCTTTGGATATGCACGAATCCACTATCTCACGAATCACTACCCAAAAATATATGCACACGCCGAGAGGAGTTTTTGAACTGAAGTATTTTTTTTCTAGCCACGTTAGTGGGTCTTCTGGTGCCACTATTTCATCTACTGCAATACGCGCAATAATTAAGAAATTAATTGCATCGGAGAACAAAGAGAAGCCTCTCAGTGATAGTAAATTATCTACTATTTTGTCAGATCAGGGTATTAAGGTCGCTAGACGAACAGTAGCTAAGTACCGGGAATCATTATTAATTCCAGCCTCGATAGAGAGAAAAGAGCTGAGTTGACTAGCAGATGTTATGACAATGACTTAATCCTATTTTTTTTATTTTGAATAGAGTTCGATTGCTAGACGGTTCAAGATGCGGTTCTAATAGACTTGTGCTGGGAGAGATTTAACCATTACCATCAAAGAACTTATGTTAGAGGAAAGACGTCTTGTAATTATTTCAGGTTTGTCAGGTGCCGGTAAGACAGCCGCTCTTCATGCTTTAGAAGATATAGGGTTCTATTGCATTGATAATCTACCCCTAGGAATTTTGCTACATTTTTCGGATTATTTGACTCAGCAGTCTGACGGTGTCCTCAACAAAGTTGCTGTAGTTATAGATTCTAGGAATAACGTTCCACCTACGATCAAAGATCTCCCAGCCTTCATAAGTATATTGAATGATAAAGGTGTAAAACCAGAATTATTTTTTATCGATGCTACAACTGAAACCTTACTCCGGCGATATAGCGCAACGAGAAGAAAGCACCCCGCGTCCTCAAAGAAGTTAGCTATTAGCGAGGCTATAGAGTATGAACGAAGCTTGATGGGCCCTTTGTTTGCGAAAAGTGATTTGTATCTAGACACATCGGAATTGAATGTTCATCAGCTGAGAGAGCGGTTTAAAAAAATCGTAAGCGGGAGACGAGATAGTGCATTAACCTTGCAGTTCTATTCCTTTGGATATAAACACGGAATTCCCAAGGATACAGATTTTGTTTTTGATGTTAGAAACCTTCCAAACCCGTATTGGGAAGAAGGCCTGAGAGAACTTACGGGCCTTGATATGGCAGTGAAAATTTTTTTAGATAATGAAGATATGACTAACAAAATGTTTAAAGATATATCTGGGTTTTTAGTTAATTGGTTGGAAAATTTTGAATTGGATGACCGTAATTATGTGACAGTAGCGATCGGATGTACCGGCGGTAGACATCGATCAGTATACATGGCCGAAAAACTAGCAGATCACTTCAAGCATAAAATAGTTTTAGTTAGCCATAGAGACTGCCAATAACAGGATACGCGATTATTTTTTGAGTTTGTGACGAGGGTTCGCGAAATTACCTGTGTTTTACTGCATACTAGGATTATTTAAACACTTTCCGGTGATTTATTTGATATGTCTGAGAAAAATAATAAGAATCAAGAGCTTTTAAAGCTTATCCAGAAATATCTAGACACCAATAACTTTTTAGCGTTAAAGAGTTGTTTGTCGGAGGTGCATCCTTCCGAGATAGCCGATGTACTTGAATCATCGACTGAGGGCGAAAGGCGACAATTGTGGAGCCATATCGACTCAAGTATAGAAGGTGACGTACTCTCTAATTGTAATACGGTTGTGCGAAATAGCCTGCTTCAACATATGGAGCCCTCTAGGGTGGCGAGCGCCACGAATCACCTCGAGCTAGATGATGTGGCAGATATCCTGCAAGATTTACCTCATGAGCTAGCCGATGAAATTTTACTATCAATGGACGATCAGAATCGCTCACGATTGGGCGCGGTGCTTAATTACTCCGCGGATACGGCTGGAGGTTTGATGAACGTCGATGCCGTCACCGTGAGGTCTGATGTGGACGTAGATGTAGTGCTGAGATATATGCGCCAAACTAAGCATATACCGGAAAATTTTGATCAGTTGTTTGTGGTAGATCGCGGTGATATGTTTTTAGGTGCCTTGCCTCTCACCTCACTAGTGTTGGCGAGCTCGGATGCCAAAATCTCAGATATTATGGACATTAATCATCCTGCTATATTTGCTGATACACCAGCG
>Ga0315320_10000616_pt1 | contig 29466 bp, 30 predicted proteins | sample M140m21515metaG_FD_203458 | JGI IMG/M metagenome (GOLD analysis project Ga0315320, IMG submission 203458) | Ammonia-oxidizing marine archaeal communities from Monterey Bay, California, United States - M1 40m 21515 | ecosystem: Environmental > Aquatic > Marine > Coastal | place: USA: California... | reverse complement strand
TCCTATAACAACATCTACATCTAAATTGTTTATATCTAAATAACTACCATTAATAATGTTGGATTCTTTGCCAAAAAAATGTTCTAATGTTGGGATATGATATTCATTTATTTCAATCATCCATAACATATTTCTTTTTATATGTCTTCTCCTTTCTTCAATATCTTGAATTTGAATTGTTTTATCTAATACTTTATATAAAAATATCATAAATTCACCACTTCCACAACAAGGATCACACCATCTAATTCCGGGATTTTTAAACAAATGTCCGGGAATTAATTCAAACATATCTCGTATTAACTTAAAATCTGTCTTGACTTCTCCATAAATCTCTTTTCTCTCCAATGGGACATTAAAAGATTGATCAAATAATAGTTCACATTCTTTCAATACATTATTTAATATCTCTTTCATTTACTATTATACAAATAAATAAATTATTTATATTATACATAAATGACTGGTTCTTTTGTTAAAGATGTATTATTTTTAGGAATAGGTAAGATTGATGATTATTATGAATTATATGCTGCTATTATGCCTTTTATTAATGAAATTTTTAATTTATTTTCAATTACAGTATTTATGCCACGGTTTGGTTTAAATTTATATCCACATTCACCACACGGTATGGGACAAATCATTTTTAAATCATTGGTTGATATGCTGGCTATTACTGGTATTGCTGCTAATGCTGCTGAATATGGAAATAATTATGCAAGATCAATAGGTTTAATAAAAGGTTCGTTATATGCTTTTTTCACCTTTTTTGTTCCAAATGTTTTTATGGAAGGATTATTGGGTGTTTATAAAAGCAATTTAATGAAATTTATTATTGGTATTCTATTTATATATATATTAGATGTTTGTGTTCATGGCATTTCATATTTTTACATAAAATATAATGAAGAGGCTATCGCACGAGCAGAAAATGAAGAAAAAAAAGAACTTTAATTAATTAAAATACTCTATAATTTTTGTTAGCATACGATTATACCAACGTCTCAAATTAGGTCTAAAAGAATTTAAATCTTCTAATTTAATCCATAAACCTCTATCTTTTTCATATAAACCATTGTGTTTATAAACTAAATCTGGATTTTCCTCTAGAGTTTTTTTATATATATTTTTCAATGTTTCTTCTTTATTTTTATCATATTCTACTTCCATTAAATAAGTATAATATGTTTTAGATTTAATCGTGATATTTGTTTTTTTCAATAATTTCTCTATCGTATCATTATCACCAAAAATTCCACTTAATTCTTCACATCCCTCTCTAAAGGCGGTCTCATATTCGGTTTCATTTTTTTCATGACTACCACCAAAATCACTCCATTTTCCAGCAGCACTATGTCCACTCTCCATATTTTCTCTACCTAAAAATAAGTAAATTGTATTGTTAAAATACGCAAAAGGTAAAATTCCAGCTCCCCTTTTTATGACTTTACTCATTACATATATTATATATCATCGCCTTTAATCAATTTATTTAAATATTCTAATATATGAAAATGAATACTCCAATGGAAAAAACTTTTCACGAAATTAGCGTGAATTCCTTTATAAAATCCACGTATTCCTTCATTCATTTTAATTTTTTTTATTACGTCTCTATTATTATTGTATATTGGCACAGATTTATCAAATTGTTGCAGTTGTAATCTACGTCTCATCAAATCAGTTGGATATGTTATACATAACGCGCCTATACTGGCTAGTCCACTATTTATAAGTGATAATTGTGGATAATTTTCATTTAACATTCCACGAAATTGATATAACCATCCAGAAAAAGCACCAGCACCCATTACACTCATAGTAAATCCTTTATATAAATGCGTTTTAGGAGCATGCTTTAAACAATCACATATTCCTTTATATTTATTTTTATTGGTTTGGAGAGATAAATAAGTTCTTGTTGTTTCTAATGGATAAATTATTCCAATTGAGATACCACCCGCAAAAACACCACTTATTAAATTATTATCAATTTTTTCATTTATTTTTTGAAATAACGCCCAATTTAATGAATATTGTGGAATTCCTTTCACAACATTCGATAGATTCCCCTTCCATAAATATCTTATATTTTCTTTTTTTATAACAGATCTTAACGTAGAATTTGGAATAAAATATTGTTGTCTTTGTATTCTCCAAAGTTCAAGAGGACCAGATAGCGTTTTAGATACACCCGTAGCAGCACTGGCAATTGATAAATCTAATAAAATATCACTTAACATATATAATATATATTTATTATATTTAGCTTATTTCCTATGAATAAAATATTATTAATAAATATAATGAATAAATTAATAACACAATTTTCAAAATTACCTATTATAACCAAATGGACTTGGCGTAATTTCGCTACTAAGCCTACAGATTATTCCGAATGTTATGCTACTAAGAAAGAAGTGAGAAAAGGATTCCAAAGACCTCCTCCACAATATGGATTTAAAAGAGAAGTAGTTGAATCTGATTTTAACACACTAAAATGGCAGAAAAATAAATATGACTCTGGTGATGAAAAATGGTTTTCTGAACAATTAAAATCTGGTGAAACTTGGAGAGATAATATAGTTCATGAAGATGGACACGGTAAAAATATGTTTCATCCAAAATATGGCAATAGCTTTTGGGATCCACACAATTATAATTAAATTGAATTATATTTATTATAAATTATATCAAATATAAATCAACATTTAAAATGGGTCTCTCAATATGTGCTGCTGCTAGACAGCAGGATCATCAACAAACTATAGACATTTTTGGAAATAAATCACTAACAAAAGATATATCAAACAATGACGTAAAAGCATGTTTTGGTAGTAGTAATTGTGTTACTTACAGAAAAATTGAATCACCAGATATCCGGAAAAAAATAAGACGTCATAAAAGAAAATTAGAAAATTTACAAGAACAATTAAAAGACGCACGTGCCAAAAAAAGAAGTAGAAATAAAATTAGTTATGAACGTTAGTGCCTTTTTCTTAGTTCTCAATTTTTAGTGCTATTTTTCTAGTATTTCTATGAGGCTTTTTATGCCTTTTTTTACTGCCTTTTTTCGGCTTTTTCCGTTTATTCTGAGATTTTCTGCCTTTTTTACGGTATATCTTCTGAGTTTTATTACCACCCTTCTTCTTCTTCTTTTTGGGTCCTTTTTCTTTACGCACTGTCACATCTCTATCTTTTCTCTTTTTTTGTTCATCTTCATAAGCGTTGATTTTATTTTGAATCAACTCCTCGTGTTCCTCCTCATCGTCCTTATTAACGAAATTTTGTGAGTGTTTGGATCGTTTTAATGTTACCAAGGCTTTTTCAATGTCATCCGCTGTCATTTTACTTATCACACCCGGATTGGGTGGTCCTCCTAACATGTCTGTATAATTCCTCTTTATGTGGGGAATTCCCCCCGGAGGTGAAGATGTGAGCGAACTTGATGATGCTGATTTTCCCGGCGTAAATTGTAAACTTGTTTTTGCTGTTGTTTTTCCTCTTGTTTTTATGTGGAATGGGGTCCGTGGGGAGTCAGAGTCATTTTTATTAGGAGATGACAAATTAGAACCAGCAGGAGAACCACGCGATACAGGTTTCTTCTTCTTCTTTTCCTCTAATACTTCAAGATCAAACTTTTTCCCTTTTTCTCCCCATATTTCAACTAATTTATCCATTTTGTTCCTGAAAATAGATGGAGTATCTTCAAAAGTTTGCTGAACTGAATATTTCGTAATTTCTCTATAAGGATTTCCTTCTTCAGGAAGATGCTTTTTAATAGATTCATCCCATTCTTCTTTTGTCAATGATCTTAGAAGACTATTTTCTGAATCCATTCTTTTGTTATCGGTATACGCTTTTGCATAATATTCCTGTATACTTCTTTGTAGTTGTTTAAAATAATCTAATAATTCTTTTCGATCCTTATCCTTTTTATCACCTTTTAATACCCAAAAATTAAAAAATTCTTTTTCAAATCCTTCATTGTTATTTTCTGCGGAGATTTTAAGTTTCTCACGTATTTCTTTAATATCTTCTTTTGATATAGTATCCAAATCCACGTGATACGTTGTTCCATCCAATGGATTAGGTTTCTTTTCTTCTTTTATTTTACCCATCATTTCAAGAATAACAATGGTCTTTATTATTTTATTGTTAATAGCGTTTGTCTTTGTTGCTTGTGTTATACCTCCTTTTTTTCCTCTTTTTTTTTGTGGTAAATGTTGTTTCTCTTCATCTTCAATATTTAATAATTTATTATGATCCATCCACGCTTTTACATTTTTATAAATGCTCCCACGAGGGTCAAGTTTCATCCCTAAATCAGAATCATGACCTACGTATTCTGAAATTAATAATTCTGCTTTTGAAGGCTCAGGCGTATCATCAAACGTTTTTCTAGCCGCTGCTCTCTTTTCCATCTTATCCTCATGATGAAATGTTTGTCGTTTATCCCACTCTTTATTACTTTCATGAAATAACCAATATACATCTCCTTCTTCTTCTTTTGTGACAGGATGTTCTCCCACCATACCTTGTGGTCTTATATCATTTAATATTCCTTCTGATGGAAGGTTACCAGATCTACCAGTCAGCCACTCACTTTTTTTTATATCATTTAAAAAATCTTTTAATGTAAAAATTAATTTTGATACATCGTTTTCCTTTGATAATAATAATGTTTTACTCTTAATAACTGTTTCCCAATTTTTTATTGCTTTTTCAATAACCTTTATATCTTTATCATGCGCAACAATAGTTCTTTTTATTGTTTCTTCTTTCATTTGTGTTTCACTATATAAAGATTTTTTAACAAAAGCTTCAGAGCTATCATCATCAGAACTATCATCTGAATCATCTGTTTCTTCTCCATCTACGTCATCTGTTTTTAAAAAGCCTTTGCCTTTACTTTGCCATAAATTCAATTCTAAAAGCAGAGCACACTTCTTATTATCTTTTTCAAAACGCATTGTTTTTAATTGATTTACTAATTTTTTTAATTGTTGCAATTGTTTTGAAAACTCGTCTGGTTCTCTATCAGTAAGAGCAATAGATTCATCTAGTAAAGTATTAAGTTCAACTTCTCTACAGCATTCATCTAATATTTTATAATTTTCCGCAAGATCACGGTTTTCTAGTTTAAAAATATTTTTATTCATTTCATTTGTTTTTTTTAAGTTGATAGTGTTGTCAACAAATTCGTTTAGATCATAAAGGTCATAAAAAAAGGACCTGTAATCTATAGGCTGTTGACTTGTGAAAAATTTGGGACAAATATTATATAATAAACGTAAAATATTTTGTTTATTAATTTTTTCTTCATTACCAACATCCTGATCTGATATTTCAGTCATTTTTTTCTTGATTACTGCTTCAGAAACTTTCTTATCGTGTAATTTAATTGGTCCGGAACTACCAACAAAAATTCTTTTTCCTGTTTCTAACATAACATTACCCTCCTTTAATGCTATTAATCCACATGTTAAATCAAATGTAACTATCCAATACTTATAAATTTTACCATGTTTGTCTTTTCTAAATAAATGAGATATTCCTTTAACAAATTGGATTTGACCACTATCTGAATAAAATTTTGTCAAAAGCGGCATTGATAATAATTTCCAACAATCCTTCATTTTAATTTTTTTACCTAAATTGTCATGAACGAGCTTTCTTGTTGTTTTAAATAAATCATCACTTGTTGATCTAGAAGAGTAAGCGTTTGATTGTAATACTACTAAATGCTCAGTCCATTTACGGTGATTTTCACTATCAGTATCAGGATTAAAATAATTTAATATTTCAATCCTTCTATCTTCAAAATATTCTTCATGTTGTTTCACTTCTTCTCCATTTGGTAGTTTTGTCTTAGTATTTGGTTCTTCAATTTTATTATTAGCTGCATATTCATTCATTCCACCTTGTATATCACCTATTTCTTGTTTTTTTTTATCATCAATACCTCCCTCTTCTTTTATATCTTCACATAATTGGTCTAGTGCTAAGTATAAATCAAAAACATCTCTAAATTTTAAGTAGTTGTCGTATTGGTGTTCCTCTTCTTCTTTTTTTTTTGTTTTTTTATTCTCGTTTTTTTCTAGTTCTACCATTTCTTGGAACCAAGAGTTCTGTTGATCATCTAGACTCTTATCTAATTCTGTTCCTCTTTTCATTGCCCCCTTTCCTTTAATACGGGAAGACGGATCTCTTTCAGAGTTTTTTTTTAAAAATGTTGCTGTTTTCTTGGCATCTGTTTTTATACCTAAATTTTTAGTTATACTTAATAATAATTTCCTCCATTGGAATTCCAGCTGCATTACAGAAGGACCATCCTGACCATAACTTAAACAATTAAAATCTGCTGTAGTAGATTTCCAATCACCATTTATTTTAAATTCATAAACCATTTTTTGCCTAACTATTGATTTTCTATTAGTTTGATTGAATGAACTTTCTATTACATTCAAAAATCTTTGAATGATTGACTCTTCATAGTCAGGTATTTGTTCTCTATTAAAGGTATCATCTTTCTTAAATGATGTTTTTTTTATAATTTTCATATCATGCATCAAAAGATGAATTAAATATGCTTTATAATATCTATCATCGTCATCATCATCAAATTCTTCCAAAAAGGGAAAATCAGGTTGACCTATTTCTTCTGGTCTGTTTTCTCTATTTTTTTTGGTATCTCTTACACGTGGTCTAAAATAATTTGCGTATTGATCCATACCAGCTATTTCACCTTTCTTCTTCCCTTGTGGTTTTATAAATGTGTATTTTTTACTATTACCACCCTCAAATATTCTCTCTTCCCCCTTCAAATTTGCATTTAAAAATGGTTTTAAATGTTCACTTCCTTCTTTTTTATCTTCGGGGTCCGATAATGCATATTGCGCATAAAAACTCTTTGCTTCTTTATGAATAGATTCAAATAATGAGACATCATCTGAATGCCATAATAAAGCTATATCTTTGCCCGCTATTTGAATTGATGTTGGGGGAGATTGGAATAATTCTTCATTATTAAAAAATTCATTCATCACTTTTAATGTAATTCTAGTTTTACCGGATTCATCCATATAATTTTTTATATCTCCGATGAGTAAAAATTTTAATAGATTGGTGTAATTTATTCTTGTAATCTTTAAAAATTGTTCTATAGGTTCATTAGAAAAAGGTGTTTGAACTATTTTTAATCTTTTATTTTGAGTAAAATATATATGCATTTCAAATACACAGTCTAAAGCATCTTCTAATTTAAGTTGAACACCATTATGTGGACATTCAGGCTCAATATCTCCAAAATATTTACCTTTATTTTCCTTTATTGGAAATCCCGCATTTGCCATATCAAATTCCTGAGCAGCTCCTTTTAAAGTTTGATTCCTAGCAATATTCTGTTCACTACCACCCATTGACCTCATAATACTTTCTGAAACTGCTGGAACTGAACTAGATGATTTCATAGCATCAATAAACAATGTTTCGGGTGCGTAAATACCTTCATTCCAAGTCTGTTTTTTTATTGTTTCAACTATTTTTTTTTTATTTTGAAACTTTTGGTATTCTCTAGTTTCTTCCTTGAACCGTTTAATTGCTTCTTTTAGTTGCCTTTCATCATCATCCTTATCAATCCAAATTTGACCCATTGGATAATCACCTGTTAATCTACATCCATCAAATTCTTGACTTGTTGCATTTAACAAACAATTCCATCCATCATTATCCTGATAAGGAGTGGCTGGTAAACGAGCTCTATCTCCAAATCCGTTGCTATTTTCATCTTGAGTTGTCATCATTTTAACAGTAGGTATCATTTCACTAAACGGTTTATCATCTTTATCAAAAGTTTTAAGTTTTATCATTATAGGATCATAAAAGAAAGCCTTAAATGCTTTTTCAAAAATATTCTTATATAATAAAGTTTGAGCTCCACTGATGGTATGTGTTAAAAAAGTTTTCATATCTTTAAAAAACGTCTTGTTGATTTGATTATATTCTTTCATTACTTGATACAAAGTTTGTCCTTTAGTATAATCAGGTATAGGAATTTGACTATTATCATCATCACCTTTCTGGAAATTTTTAAATACACTATTTAAACAATTTACAACATTTATTTCTTCTTGATATTGTTCTTCTAATGTTGCGTTTTCTTCTACAAAAATCGCGGTGGCTATTTTTATAAAAATCCAATATTGTCTCCATGAAACATTAGTTATAGCACCTTCATCAGCAAAATCATGTAACATATCAAATATCATAGCACATTTATCAATTTTATCCATATACTTTGGAACAACCATTGTTAAAGGGTTTTGAGGGTTAGGGTTATCTTTTGTTTTTTTTATGCCTTTAAAGCGAGGTTCATATTCTTTTCCTGTGAACCAATCTGGAATTGAAGGGTCAGGATCTTCAGGGATGGCTGGAAGTTTTCCAGCCGGGCGACGGGGTCGTGGACCATCATCCTGTGGTGCTGGTGGTTCTAGAGGGAATGTTCTTCTAACTTTTTCTTTATTATCCTCAAGAGCAATTTCGAGTGCTTGTGGCATAAGAACACCCCAATGCGTGTCATTCGTAACAAATATAATTAATTCTTGGTTGTTTAATGCAATTATTTTTTCATGAATATTTGCGAAATTTTTTATTTTTTCAATAGCTTGTTCATTGCATTGGTGCGATTGTACCAACATGTTTGATGGACAATTTGTGTCAAAAAGTGTATGTTCATGTTCTACAGTAATTATTTGATAATTTCTATGATCATTCCATTTATTGTCAAGATACCATTTCATTAAATCTGAGAAGGCACCAACCGACGAAACCGCATTATTGGCCCAATTGCCTGTATTTATCAAATCATCTGTCAAATTTGCTATTCTTTGTACATTATCTCTTTCTTCAGCCATTTGCTGGCTTGCTATTTGTTGCGCATTGTCTCCCTGTAATTGCTTTTTCCTGATATAGTTTTCTACTTCAACTAGATGCAGTTCTTCATTGTTAAATTTATATTTGTCCATAATATGATTTTGATATTCAGCAAAAAACATTTGCAAATAATATTTTAAGTGATTATTGGTTTCATTGGGTAATCCTAATGTTTCTGATAAAGCGTGTAAAGAACAACGTCCATCTGGTGCAACATTTTTCCATATATAATTTATTTCAACATCCATAGGTATATATATAATACAATGATATTAAAACAAATATTTAAACATTAATTAATTGTAAAATATAATGGATATAAAATCTGAATCTGATTTGGAGAGATTTATAAAAAAAAATAAATATCTAGTAGTTTTTCCAGATAAAAAAAGTAAATTATATAAATCATTAAGAGATATTGAAGATGAAATATCTGTAGCTGCTTCTACAATATCAAAAAAATTAAAGGAAAGTAACAGCTGTATCTGCCAATCTCGTGGAACAGAATTTTATTTTTTTATACAATTAATTAATTTATAATTTGAAATTTCTAAATTATAAATTATTTGCCTCCACAAGAGCCGCATCTAGTGTGAACCGCTCTTTTTCTCATTAAATACCTGAAATATCCACCGTGTTTTACATCAACGCCCGGCATACCATTAGGACCAGATCCAACAAGATCACCGGGTCCTCCGGCAATTCTTTTTCTTAAATCGGTAGTTTTTTGTCCATATGCTGCCATACTACCAACCATTAAAGAACCTTTATTAATAGTATGGTGTGATGAAGACATTTTAAATAATTTACCATTAAGTCTAGTATCTACCGGTTTTGGAAATAAAGCAAGATTACCTATACAATTATTACAAGGAGTCGTATTCATTATATATAAATTAAATATTAAAATTGAATTAAATATAAATTAAATTAATACTAATAATGTCAAAAAAATGTATAGCCTGCGATCTTTGTGGAAAAAAATATATAAGACCCGGCTCATTAAAACGTCATTTAAATATTTGTGAAATTATACATAATTCAAAAAGAACAAATGAAATAAACCGGAAAGAACAAAATAATATCCCAACACGTTTTGAAATGTATAGTATAATAGAAGATTTGGTAAAAAATCAAAAAGCATTACAAAAAAAGGTAACCAATTTAGAAAATAAATTAAATAAAAGAAAAAATGGAAAAAAAATCAATATTATTGAATGGTTAAATGAAAATTGTAAAAAAGCTACCCCATTTAAAACGTGGATTATAAATATGCAAATAAATATGGACGATCTAAAGCTGTTATTTAAAAAAGATTTTAAGTCTAGTGTGGAATTAATAATAATCAATAATCTGGAAATAGATGATACAACATTTAAATCATTTAAACAAAAAAAGAATAATTTGTATGTAAAAAAGGAGAAATGGGAACTATTATCGTTTAATGAATTTTATGATAGAATAGCAAATCATATACAAAGAAAATTAATTTGTTTGTTTTTAGAGTGGAGTGATACGCTAAAGGAAGATAATAAAACTGGTTCAAATAATGAAAAATATTTAAAATATCAATCAAAAGTATTTGGAGGTAATAATTTAGAAAAAACCGTTAAGATGATATATAAAGAAATATCATCTAAAAGGTGTGAAGATATTAATGATTTAATAAATAACCAAATAATATTTTAATGATATAAATATATATTTTTTATTACATATAAATGAAAAATCTATATTGTATTCGTCATGGCGAAGCATTGCATAATGTATTATTTCCATTAATTGGAGAGAAAGTATATTTATTATATCGCGACACTCCATTAACAGCTATAGGTGTAGAACAAGCCCAACAATTGGGAGAATCGAATTTTACTTTGGGAAATACTAACATAGATTTAATTATAGTATCTCCTCTTTTAAGAACATTACAAACAATGGATAATATTTTTAATAAAAAAGATATCCCAACGATAGCATTGGATTGTGTTATGGAATATCCTCAGGGATTAGATCAATGTAATTATAGAAAATCAATAAAGGAATTAAAATATTGTTTTCCAAAAGTAGATTTTTCACATATAGAACAAGATGAAGAACCTTTTTGGAAAAAATATGAAATAGAAAGCATTGAATCGTTGGAAAAACGCATTGAAAAAATGAAAGAATTTATAAATTCTCGTTCAGAGAAAAATATAGTTATAGTATCTCATTCTAGTTTTTTAGGAAAATTTTTATATAATAATATAGGAAATGAACAAAATGAATTGAAACATTGTTATGTATATGAAACAAAAATCTAATTATATATTATATGTTATTACAAAATATTTTAATGCTATTATCTGGTAATATGAGAGGTGCGTTTTGTCAAATGAAAAAAGTTGCGACTTCACTTGCTGGAAATTTATTAGAAATAATATTTTTATATTTAATATTTACATTAATATTCTGTCAATTTGATCATACACATTGGGCGGGAATAGAAGAAAAAGATGATGATACATTCAATAAAAAATTTTTTAATAGATTTTATTTTACTTCAACCACTTATTCAACTGCTGGTTATGGTGATATAAGTCCAAAATCAACAAATTGTAGAATAGCTGTAATGATATTACAAACATTGATTATAATTGAAATTGTGAATTTAGCACTTCACGTTAAACCAGGTCAGTAAATTTATTTTTAAATAATTCGGGTGTCATTAATGTTAATCCTAATTCTCTCGCTTTTTCTGCTTTACCAGTATCATCTGTCAAGGATTTTACAATGACGTAATCTGTATTTTTACTAACACTACCACTTATTATTACACCAATCTTTTCCAAAGCTTGTTGTAATGTATTATCCCGTATTCCTGTAAATACAATTTTTTTCTTATAAAGTGGGTGATTGGTATTACCTGTTTGTTTATGAGGAATTTTTTGTTTGATTTTATCAGTCATACCAATTTTTTCTATAAATTCCATAAATTCTGGAATATGTGGAACAAATGCCGCTGCTGTTTTAGCTTGAAATCCGGACAAGTCTGCTACTTTTTTAAGTTTTTCTTCTTGTGATTCTTCACTCCATAGAATATCAGGATAATTTGTTAAAACCCCTTTTATTTTTTTAGCGCCCAACCCTCTACCAAATATATTAGTTCCTGCCATAAGTGCTTCTAGGCTGACATTTTCAATACTACTTCGTATATTATTATATATTTTATTTGATAATTTTTCTTTAAAACCTTCTACTTTTAAGAAATCATCTACACTCATTGATACAATTTTTGGTATTGTATCAAATCCAGAATCTATAATACGTTGAATATTACCTCTTCCTAATCCAACAACGCCAATTTTTTCAAAGAATGCTGCTATACGTTTCATCAATACTATACTGTTATTAGTCTTATTTTTTAATACTAGATCTATTTTAGTGCTATTCCATACTGTTTCCATATCGCTTGGTGGTGCTTTACCTTGTTCAGAAGGTGCAATAACCTTATGAACCTTAGGTATAACATCTCCACTTCTAATGAGTTGTATAATACTACCCACGTTAATTTTATTGTTGAATATGAATGCCGCATTATGACCAGTAGCATATTCAATTTTTGCTCCTCCAATTTCAACGGGTTTGATTCTAATTTTAGGTTTTACATAACCTTGTTGACTGGGTTCCCATATAACATCTACCACCCTAGCCTCAACTATTTGGTCTGATAATACCATTTTAAAGGCAAAAGCATGTTTTGGATTTCCACTAACACGTTTGTGTAATTCATCCTGACATACCACTACTCCGTCAATTTCCCACGGATAATTTTCACGCCAATCCAATAAACATTTTGATAAGAATTCAGTATTGATATCAGTATGTTTGACAACTACGTGCTTAATAATGTTTGTATCTGAAAGTATTTTCATTTGATCAACAGGTTTAAGTTTTGGTCTGATAACTTCATAAGTCAACATATCTAAATCCTTAACCATTTTAACGTTCATTTTTTTAGCATTAGCTACTCCGGCAACAAAATTTCTAGGATTTGAAAATTGCCCCTTATATTTTTTTTCAAATGTGTCTTTTTTAATAATCAACTCTCCTCTAATAACCAGACCCATATCAAATTGTGGTAATCCCAAATATGGAATCATAAATGATAAATCTTGACCATAAGTTCCATTACCTCTACTATATAATTTTTGATTTTCCATATCATATAATACTGAAATACCATCTGCTTTAGCACTGATAACATAGTTACCTGGAAATTTTGATATGCGTCTAGTAACACCCTTAACAGTTTTTTCTTTATCTAAACTCCACATTTCATAAGGTAATTTAACTTTATTTTTTTGAACTTCAATTGTTGTATGTGCTACATTTTTTAATGCCTCACATTCTGGAAAATTTTCTTCAGCATGTTCTTTTAACATATCATATTGAGCATCATTCATAATAGGTGTGTTACCATTACCCTCACCATAATATGCTTTATCTGCTAGAATCAATAAATTACTTACTTGTTGTTCAGACAACACATATGGTCCATTTTTTATAAAATATTGAAGAATATCAAATTTTTTATTTTTTTGTTTGGGAACTGTTCTTTTTTTCAATACTACAGCGTTAGCACCAGTTCTTTCGTGAGGTGCTTTATATTCCATACCTAAGAAGTTGAAAACATCTTTTTCTTCAGGCATAAATGTTTTTAATTTTGTAGTTTTAGTTCCATCAACCATTTTATACATACCATGTTCATTCATAGAATATCCCAATTTCAATGCTCTAGACCTCATTACAGTATTGAATTCTTTATTACCAGTGAAATATAACATAGCATAAGAATATTCACTACGTGGTGTAAACATAAAATCAATTCGCCTAGCTGGTTTACCTCTAATTTTAGATATACATAAACTTTTAACATTACCTCTAGATAATACTTCAATAATGATACCGTTTTCAATAAGCTTATCTAGAAAATTATGAAATAAACTAACATCATTTTTTGGTTCACAGATGATAATGTCAATATCTCCTGAATTAGTTGCTCCCCTACGGTATGAACCTACTATATCCATAATAGAATTTTCAGTTTTAACTTGATCAAAGATACGTTTAAGTTTTGTTTCATATTGAATAACTTCATCACGTGGTATTCTTTTCAAAATGTCTTCGTAATGTTTGAGACCCATTTTTTGAACATCATTCAATAATTCATTTTGATTTTTTCTCAGTTGCTCAATGGTTGTAATATTATATTTTTTTACTAATTCAACTGCTTTTTTAGGTCCAATACCATATACCCCCGTAAATAAAATACAAGGATCATTTTTAGCATCTTCCAAAAATTTAATTTTTCCAGTGTCATTGAATTCTTTAAGTTTTCTAATGACACTAGGGCCTAACTTAATTGCTTTAATGTCTTCAACCGTTTTGAATTCTGGTGCTAACATTAGTTTATCACGTGCTTTAGTGTAAGCACGTGCTCTGAAATGTTCACCTTTATTCATTTTAACCTCAGCAATTTGTTCAAGTAATTTGATATATGTTTGTTTTAAACTCATGTTTTTATTACCAATATTAAATGGTTTATTTAATTCAATTTTATTAATATCTATTGAAATATTTTTGTATATATTTTTTTTCTTTAAGGTTTTATTATGGATTGTTATTAACTTTTTTTTTATAGTTTTGTTCATTGTAAATAATAAATTTTTATTATTAAATAAATATTTATTTAATTTTAATTGTTTGAAAATATTTCTTAATAAAAGTTGTATCTATAATATCATCTAAGAATTTGAACTTTTTTTTATCAGTATCATTAATTTGTTTTGCTGTTTGTATAATTTTATATTCTGGTTCATTTAATTCGGGCATTTATATTATAATTATAATATAAAAATATTATAAGATGAACCCAAATATAAAAATAAATAATCACGGTTATACCCGTACAACAGTAAACGGTAATCCTATTCACGATGTGAAATGGGCAGCTAGAAGTGATGGGAAAAAAGCAGGTATAGTAATATCTGAAACCCCAGGCGATAGTTATTTCTTAAAAATTGATGATGTAAATGAATTATTTTTGGAACCAACTAATAATAAAAGTTTAGAAAAAAGGTTAAAAAAATTACACAAAAAAACAAAACGTAGAAAAAGAAAACACCGTAGAAAAACGGTGGGAAAAAAAAGAAGAAATTCTAAGCTTTACCGTGTATAGTTTTAAAAATTAAAGGATTTTTTTCTTGTAATGATCCATTTTTTCTATCATTAATATATTTTAAAGCAAATTCTTTTTGCATAATATTCAAGTATGTTTTAGAAGCATAAATTATTTTATAAACTATATCATCATAAGATATATTTTCAATATATATACTTTTTTTTGTTTTAATATATCTTATGAAATCACATAATAATTCAATGTTATCAGTAAAATGAAATGATAATACGTAATGATTTCTATAGAATTGTTTTCTTCTTCCAGAAAATTCATATATATCAGAATGATATTGGCATTTATAATTATACGCTGAATCAATTATTTCTTTTTTAATTGCGCTATTTGTGTATTTTTTTAAGTTGATTGATAATTCTAAAAAATAACTCATTTAATCTTTCTAAATATTATTATATTTTAGTAAATAACATCTTTATTTACAATGATGTAAATATAATATACATATTTTAATAATTAACAAAAGAGTTGTATAATATATAGAAAAATACTATTAATATATATATGCCGGGTGATTCATGGAAAACTCAGGGAGGAGTAAAAAATAATGTAAAAGTAGCAAATTTAAATTCAGCTGGTGGTGCTTGGTCTTTTGTAGATGGTTATTTTTTTCATAAAAATAAATTAGATGGGACTTCTGTAGGTATAGGCACTACTAAACCATTTAGTAGACTATCCTTTGGAAATCACGAAGATTTAAGAATTCAACAAGCGGAAATTTTTAAAGAACCGATATTGGCTTTTAGTGAAAAAAGCGATGGTTTAAAGGGTAGTGGGATAGGTTATTATTATAATAGAGATCAACGTAATTTCCCATTTACCCATGGTTTAAAGTTTATAGTTGGCGAACAAGATCAAAAGATAACATTAGAAGATATAAATGTCAAATTATATATTACTAATAATGGAAGATTTTTCTTTAATAAAACTCCTACAGACGCTACATCTTCAACTGTAGATATAAAAGGTGGTTTATCCTTAACTGGTTCTGCTGTTATAGGGACAGATACAACAACAAATGTTGTTGGTACCATAAAATTTGAAAAAAGTCTAACGGGTGGATACGGGAAATTATTAATTAAAGATAAAGAAGAAGGTGCTTGGTCTGTAATAAAAAGTGAAAGGGCTGGTGCTTTAGATACAAATTGGAAAGCAAATCAACAAGCCCATATCTTTTATGATATAGCAAATGTAGCTATTGGTCAAAAAAAAACATTCAATAGTAAATTATCAATAAAAGGAGATGTAATAATAGGCAATGATAAATTGTTAGAAAAAACATTCAATTATTCTACATCTTCTGATGGAGTATTAATTGTAGGTAAACAAATAATAATAGCAGATGAAAATACAAATAATAATATAAATGATTCTATTATATTAAATCTAGGCGATAGAAATACCAAATCTTTTATTTTAGGTGGTCCAAAAAGTACAATAAATGGCACCTATAATTTATCATTGGGAACAACAGTTAATGTTAATGGTAATTTTTCACAAGGATTTGGAAACAATATTAAAATGTATAACGCGGACTATTCATTTGGATTTGGAAAAAATATAACTATAGGTTCTACAAGTAAGACAACTATTGGTTCTTATAATTTAATATTTGGTAAAGATAATAATGCTTTATGTAATGAATCTTTTATAATGGGAGAAGGCAATAATTGTAATTCAAATGAAAGTTTCTTATTAGGTGGAACCAATATAATTAAATCTGCTATTGCTGTTACAAATTTAATATGTGGAAATAGTAATAAAATAAAAGATATAGACGATTCAATAAATAATTCTAAATCAACAGGTTATATTTTAGGAAATAATAATTTAATTTTGTCCCAAACAAGTACATCTAATTTTAATAAAAATATAAATGCTTATATTCTAGGAGAATCCAATAAAGCATTAGGAAGTAAAAGTTTACAATCCAGTATGATTTTTGGAGATTCTAATGAAGTTAAATCGTCTGGTTATATTATTGGAAATAATATAATTCATGATTTATCTGGTAATAATAATCAAATAGAACCAGAGATTGGAATTGTATTAGGTAATAATATTGATAACACTTACCCTTGGAATCATTCTGGTTTAAGGGATTATAATAGAATTGATTTATCAAAAAAATGGAGTGCTACTGCTGATAAATCATACATTGATAAACAACCGGGTTTATTAATGGTAGTAGGACAGGGACGGAGCGATAAGACTTTTGACCCAACTACGGGTCCGTTTAGTATTGATTTATCAGGAACTGTAAGATGTACTAATATTATAACAAATAAACCTAACACGGGATTAATAAGGTGTAATATTTTGGATACTAAAGAATATAAATATAATGGGTCTGTGATCCCCGGTATCAATGAATATTCTTTAACATTTGAAATAAATACATTAAATAGGGCGGGATTTTTGGCTATTTATCCTTTAGATAATAAAGTATTTCCTATCCCTTATCCTTCAAAAATAAAAAAAATTATATCTACATTAGATCTACCAAATATAAATTTCGATGTTACAGGAAATCCTGGTGATATTGTAATGAAAGTTATAAATGATAAAACAGGTGGTGAAAAAAAAGAGTATACACTTACTCATCCTATAATACCAACACCTACATATATAGATTCTACAGGAAATCAAGCACAATGGGCAAGATGGGCAGCTATTGCAACGGATCAACCAAAAAGATGGCCATCATTAGACGATAATGCTGTTCAAACTATTGTTCCTACTGATGATGTTTTTGTAGATAATCGTATTCAAATACAACTGACAACGGGACAAACTGGATTCACGACAGACGCTTTTAGAGCATTAACCAAAGCGAAAATATTAATAGTTTTTGAGAAAATATAACTAAATTGATATTAATATATTAATTTTTAATACATTAATATTAATACAATGGAACCTACGCATTTGGCAAAAGTAAATAAACATCCCAGAGATGATCACGTGCAATTTGACGAAGGCCCGCATATTTATACTGTAGATGGTGACAGTAGTTTTATGAGTGTAACAACATGGAATCATTCACATTTTGGACATTTTGATGCGGATAAAATTATAGATAAGATGATGAATGGTAGAAATTGGAAACCTGGTTATAAATATTATGGAATGACGAAAGATGAAATAAAAGCTGGATGGGATAAAAATAGAGATGAATCTGCTGCTGCTGGAACTAAAATGCATTACGACATTGAATGTTATTATAATTTAATGGATATTAAAAATGATAGCATTGAATATAAATGGTTTTTAGAATTTGATGATTGGGTAAAAAGAGAAACAAATATGATACCATATAGAACTGAGATGATAGTATGGGATAAAGAATTAAAATTATGTGGGAGTATAGATATGATGTATATGAATGAATGTGGAGAAATAGAATTATATGATTGGAAACGTTGTAAGGAAATAAAAAAATCCAATTGGGATAATTATGCGACTACAGAATGTATCAGTCATTTACCAGATAGTAACTATTGGCATTATTCATTACAATTAAATACATATAAATATATGTTGGAAAAAAATTATGGTTTAAAAGTAAATGGAATGTATTTAGTTTGTTTACATCCCAATAATAGAACAAAACAGTTTATGAAGATAAAGGTTCCTGTATTGGAAGATGAAATAAAAGATTTAATGACTTTAAGATTGAAAATGGTAGAAGAAGAAAAGAAAAAAGTAGCTGAAAAAAAAACGATATGGGATATTCTTGAACCTGAAGAAAAGAAGAAGAAGAAGAAAGAATGTTGTGCTTGTAAAACAACAAAAAAAACAAAAGTTTATGTAGTAGATCAATATTTAATGGGATTAGAAAAATATAGATATTGCAAAAGATGTGCTAATATATGGCTGAATAATTTTTATAGTACAAAAAATGCTTATACAAAGAATTTAAATAGATATTAAATAATACATTTATAATGGATAACTCGATTTGTTATTGTAATGGAAATAAGATTTCCGATATTAATTATTTTTTATATTTATTATCAGTTACACCAACTGTTATATTTCTCTCCGTTTTTTTTAGTAGTTGGGTAGTGGCTAAATTTGTATGGAAACCATATGTAAAACAATGTATGGAATATGAAAATTTGGAAGAAGTGGTGGAAGAACCAGAAGCAAAAAAATATATAGAATCATATCCATTAGAAGAAAATATGGAATTTGATTTGGAATCTTTTGATGATAAAAATAAGTCTATAATTGAAGCGACGCCTGATGGTAATGTAGTGATGTGTTATAATAAAGATGATGAATTATGGGAATATTGGGCAGATAAAAAATATAAAAATAATATTAATTTTAACACATTAGATGTTATTTGTAGGAAATATTGTAATGTTTATCAATGTAGCCCTTTATATATAGATAGGCTGAGAAATATTGAAGATCAAAAACAATCACAAAAAGAGGAAGAAGAAAGGGAAAAAATGGAAAAAGAAGATAAAGAAAAAGATAAAGATAGTGATGATGATTTATTTGTAAAAGCAAAACCTACAAATAAAAAAAAAAAGATAATATGTGCGGAAAAATCAAATAACTATAAATATAAAGGCGAAGTGAAAGACTTTGAAGGATTTAACATGAAATATGAAGAGGAAGAAATTCACGAAGATATGTCATGGGCTAGTTGGAAATTATGGAAAAAGAAAGCCAATTAGTGTCTTTTTTTTAGTGCGCGTTTTTTAGTGCGTTTTTTTGTTTTTCTTTTACGTCTTTTTCTACGTTTTTTAGTTTTTTTTCTACCACCTTGTTGTGGTAATTGTTGTGGTAATTGTTGTGGTAATTGTTGTGGTAATTGTTGTGGTAATTGTGATCCGGGAACTTGTCCAGTCATTTGACCACTTTCCAATTTTGCTGCTAAATTATGTATTTTTTCGCTAATGTCTTCTTTTGCTTTTTTAAATTTTTTATATGATCTTATAGCACTCATTAATGGTCCGCCACTTTGTTTTCCCATCATTTCTTGTTGAGCATCGGCCCATTGTTCAAGTGTAGTTAATCCTACTTTCCCACCGACATCTATGGCTGTTAACATATTAGCTATAACATTTGATGCGGCATTAACTGCCTTAAGTGGTGGTAATGCTGTTTCTCCTGCATCATTTACTATATCTCCTGCTGTCCTAGCCATTTTTGCTCCTTTTTTTTCTAATGTGTCAAGATTTTTATCAATTAATACTTGAATTTTGGGCATGGCAACTTCAGTAATATCATCTAATAATGGAGAGATTTCTTCTTTTAATAAAGTTCTAACTAATTCTGTTACTATTGTGACAGCTTCTTCAAAATCTGGATCATTAACAGTTTTTACCCACCCCCTGGCTTCTTTTAATAAAGCTTGAGCCATTCTAGGAGCTTGTTCAGATACATTAGCATTTGGGTCACTAAAATTAATTCCCAATACGCCTTGTTTATTTTCAATCCAATGGTTAACTGCTTTCATATATGTTCCTACTAATTTTGGAAAAATTTCCATAACAACTCCTTTTGGTAATGATTTGAGTAATTTTGGCATAGATTCATCCAAATTTTTCTTATTATCATCAACTTTTACTTCGGAATCTTCTGTGGTTATGGGTTTATTTGCCTCTGCTTCTTTAGTTCCACCTTCCATATCTATTATTTTTTGAATTCTTTTAGTTAGACCTGGCATCTAATATATATTCATATTTCTTTTTTATTCTTTAACCAATTATTGAAACCAATACTTTTTCTAATATTAAAAGATGTTTCCAAGTCTTCTTCTGCTATTTTTAAAGCTATTAATTCTAATTCATTTAATGATGAAATATATTCATCTACTAAATCTTGTGGGTATTTATCTATTTCTTTTTGTGTGGGCATTTTTGATTTAATATATAAGTTATTTATTAAATCAATTTATTTTGATATGAAACAAAAAATATCACCTCTATCTTTTTTTTCCATTACTTGTAATAATGTAATATCAACTTTATAACCGGTATCTTGTATTATATTAAATAATATATCCGGATCTTTAGAAGTTAATAATCCTCCATTCGGATGTTTAAAAGCATAATAACAATGTGTTTCACGATTATAAAAATCATCAAATGGTGATAATTTTTTTCTGGGAATTTGTTGTAAATGTTTTGATAAATTTGTATCCTTGGGATCTCTATTTAATATGAATAGTTTTTCATATTCTAGTGTATGATGTTGAAGATGTATTTTTTCTAAAATTTGAAAGACTGGCATTATATATATTTAAATTGAATAATATTTTACAAAAAAATTTATTAAATAAATGTCAATATATAGATTTAAATTAAGTTCTCAAATAACTGATGAATTAAATTCATTTGTATCAATTAATAAATTTTGCATTCCACAGGACTTTAAAGATAATTGGGATAAATGGGTGAAAACAAAGTCAGAAATAATAAATATTGAAACAAAAAGATTAGAAAAACTAGGTTATGGTGGTGATATTAAAGAAAAAATGTATCGTAGTGCTAGATACTATTTAAAAAATAAAAGCGATAATAAAATAAAACCCATTAAAAGGAAAAAATATATAAGATTATCAAAACCATTGAGGGTATATATGGATACCCATATTGATAGGATTATACAATCATTGAAACCATCTGAAGGTTTAGAATTATTTATGAATATGAGTGAGATACAACAACTGATAAAATCTGAAATGACAGAAAAAAATGTAAATAAAGATGAAATGAATAATAAAATAAAAAAAATGTATAAAAATAGATATTATATAAAACAAAAGAAAAGTGATTAAATAATAATAAAAAAATATTTTTTTATTATAATATGATTGGTGGTAGATTATTATCAGAAGGAGGTTACGGCTGTGTTTATTATCCTCAAATTCCTTGTAATAAAAAAGATAAAATATCTGATAAACATGCTTCAAAGATACAAATATATGATAAAAGTGCGGAAAAGGAAATAGATATTGGGAAAAAAATCCAAGAAATAGCAGGATTCAAAAACCATTTTGCTCCTGTATTGAGTCATTGTTTTGTAAATGTTAGTCAAATGGAAATTGAAGATAAAGATAAATGTTCTATATTACAAAGAAAAGGACCTAATAAATTTATATTATTAAAAATGTTATATATTGATGGTCCGAATTTTATTAATTTTATGGTAAATAATAGAAATTCTAGACAAATTATTAATAATGTAATTAATAGTTATAATCATTTATTAACATCCTTACGTTTATTAATTTCACAAAATATAATTCATTACGATATAAAGGGGGATAATATATTATTTAATTTAACATTACAAGCTCCAACATTAATAGATTTTGGTTTAAGTATAGATTTCAATAGTATAAATGAAAAAAACATGAAAAAATATTTTTATGTTTATGCTCCAGAATATTATATTTGGCCTTTAGAAATTCATTATTTATGCTTTATTTTACATAAAAATAAAAATCCAACATTGATAGATTTACAAATATTAGCAAAAACTTATATAAAACATAATATTGCTTTGATAAAAAACTTCTCTCCAAAGTTCTTAGAACAATTTGAAAAAATATGTATGAAACAATTAATCGTTTATAAAAATATGAAATATGATATGGCAATAAAAAATATATTAAAATTATGGAAATATTGGGATAATTATTCTGTATCTGTTTTATTTTTAAAATTTATATCATATTTTAATATTGATGGATATGTAAAAAATCCTTTTATAATTTTTTTATCAGAATTGTTATTAAATAATATTCATCCGGATCCAAAAAATAGATTATCTGTAGATAATAGTATTCAAACATTTAATTCATTTTTATTAACCAGTGAAATTAATAAAGAAGCAACTTTTGATGAATTAACTGGTATATTTGTGGAAAATAGAAAAGAAATAAGTATTAATTTACAAAAAGATCAAAGGAAAGATAAACTGATAACAAGAAATATTGAACGTGAATAGTATAAAGACAAATAAGAATAGATGTATAGATGGCTAAATTTCCTTTTATAATTGGTATTGTAGTAATGGTTGTTTTATTTAATAATTATAATAAAAAGAAAAAGAAAAAAGATGATGATGATCCTCTTATGAAAACTAGATTTCATTTTTAATTTAATTAATTATTGATTAAATTAAAATATACTTATTTAACGTCTGCGTTTACGTCTGCGCCTGCGTGACTTTTTACGCCCTTTCCTTTTTTTAGTTTTTCTACGTTTGCGTCTACGTGTTTTACCAGGGGAAGAAGATTTACCAGATTTTTTGTAAGTTTTTTTTGCCATTTTAAGAACTTGTTTGAATTTTAAGCCTTTGTGCTTTTTCATAGTAGCTTTAACGTGGGCTAACCAAGGATTTGCCATTATGTACTCTAGTGAGAAAAAAATTGAATTAAACAATATAAATGATAATTATAACAATGTCTAAACAATCTCTAACGCGATATTTATATTTCCTAGAAGAAGTAAAAATAAGTTTTTTGGATGCCTTATTGAAAAAAAAAAGCCTAAAGGAATGTTATTTTTGGATATCGGAAATATTTTATAGTGGGTTTATTGATGAATCTTGGCAATTTATTATGAAAATCTATTATGATTTCTATTATCTGAATAATAATTATATTATTATAAAAATAAAAGCAAAATATAAAAAAAAGAACAATATAAAAAATATATTATCTATTGTGTCATTATTATATCAAATGAAACATGATCCTTATATATTTATATGCAGAACCAACAATAAAGGTAGAAAGACCAAAGATATTTCCAAAACATTATTAAATAAATTAAAAAAGAATGAATGTCAAAGTGTATATTATTATATAAATTTAATGATGAATATAGATAGTAATAATTGTATTAAAATAGTTGAGAAATTTAAAGGAGAAAAATTTACAGATTTAGGATTGTATAAAAATAAAACTCATTTATTATTTGCTTTTTCATGTAAAAAATATACCAATAATAATAATAATATATCAATAAAATTTATAAAAAAAAATCTTAATCATATTAATAATTTGAATGAAGCGGTATACCCTGTATATAAAACATTAAATGAACGCCGTATATATGATATAAGTGACGATATAGGTTGTTTTAAATTATTTGATAAAGATAAATTTGATAAAAAAGATAATTTTTGTTACAATTGGGAATATTATTGTCACTTCTCTCCAGTATGGAAAAAGAGATTTAATTGTGATTTCAAAAATAAAAAACCAGTATTTAAGAATATCGATATTAGAGAAGAATTTTATAATAAATATAATTATGAACCAGACGAAAAATGTATGTTATTTTTAAAAGATATTACACCTAACAAAATTTTCGTATGGTTAAAAAATATTTATGATCAAAATTATGAAAAATACTGCTATAATTCTCTAGTTATGTATTAAATTGAAATAAACATTAATCATTTTAATATATTATAATTAAAATGGTTAAAAACACAAAAGGAGGAAAAAGTCATAAAAAAATGGCAAGTAAAAATTTTAAAGCAAATCAAAGACGACCCAAATTGCGGAAAATCCGTGAAGAAGGAGAAGATTATGCTATTGTTATCAAAATTAGTGGTGGCGGTTGCTTAGTTTGTCAATGTAATGCGGATAAAAAAGAAAGAACCTGTATAATACGTGGTAAATTTAAAGGTCGTAATAAAAGAAGCAATCATATTAAAGAAGGTGGTATAATTTTAGTAGGATTACGCGACTGGGAAGTAATTAAACCGGGTAAATTACCCAAATGTGATTTGTTAGAAGTATATGGCGGTGAACAGATAGATGAAGTAAAAAAGTTGAAAGAATTTACATTATTAGATGAAGAAATACAAAAAGAAGAGGAAACAGTTATATTTACAAATGATGTTGATGATTATAATTATGCTAAAGTTACAGATGATACTACTAGTAATAAAAATATTGAAGCATTGAAAAATGATTTGGTTGATGGTGAATTTGATTGGGATGATATTTAAACAATTTCCTCATCAACAATTTCATCAAATACAACATTAAAAATATCTTCAATGTTTTCTTGAGATGATGAATTAATATTTTCTATTTCGGTTTCTGTTTGTAAAAGTGGTGGTGTTGAAGGTGGCGGTGGTGGTGGGGGATATATATGTTCTACTTCCATAATTTCTTCACCAAAAGAACCGTCTAATAAGTCTTCATCGTCTGAAGAAAATTCACCCCAAGAATCTTCAGTAAAGACATCTTCAATATCCTCATCAGAATTTATAGTATTTTCAACTTCCTCTTCCTCCCAAGGAAGAATACTATATTGATTTTGTAATAAATCTTGTTCTGTATTATTCTCACCTTCTTGATTATTTTCATTTTGAATACTGGCTAATATAGCCCTTTGCATATCAACATCAGTATTGATATTATTATTTAAAGGTCTATTAAAAATATATCTATTTCGTGTGTTAGGTAATATATTTTCTGATATATCTAGATCAAAATCAAAATCTTTTTTGATTTCTTTAGATAATAATTTATATCTACAAATGGGACATTCAGCTTTTTCATTCTCTAACCAATCTAATATTGCTTCAGATGTAAAAATATGAGTACAAGGTAATTCAGAAACTTCTTGTCCTTCTTTAAATTCTATATAAGTGATAGGGCAACGTTTGTCGGTAAATTTTTCTTTTGAATATTTTGTAATTTTAATCGTATCTTTTCCTTTTTCATTTAAAACTTTTTTATAGGAACCAGGATCTTGATACAAACTTTGCTCTAAAACCCTATTAGTTAAATTAGTAATCCCTGACATATCATCATTTATTATAGTATTAATAGCATTTAATATAACACTTCTATTATTCAAACGCCTAGATCTAGTTCTTCTTGTTTCAAAAAATCCACGCCTTCTAGGTCTAATACGTTCACCAGAAATAGATAAATTTATTCTGTTTGGCGGCATGGGATTATTATTCCAAGTAAATTGTAATTGATTACTACTAACTTCTGGTATAGAAAAAAGATTTCCATTACCCATATTGGCCCAAGCCGGCAAAGGTGGTGGTGGTGGAAATACATATGGAGAACGCAATTGTGTCTGGTGAGGAGTCGCTGGTAAATTTGGCAAAGAAAAAATAGATTCTAATAATCTTTGTTCCGGGGTTGGCTCAGGCGGACTAATAAGTGGTGTTAATATACTAGTTATAGATTCTTCAAAAATATCATTATTTGAAATTTCTATTAAAATATTATTACTGGTATCTTCATTCATGTATATATAAATAAATTATTTTTTATATATAAAATAAAAAAATTTTATATATAAATTCCATATTGATATTAGTTAAACATTTAATTAGAAATATATGAAGACACTATCTTTTGTAAAACATTATATCTATCAACGTTCAATAAATCTTCCAACATTTTTTGAGGTGTAGTGTGTTGTAATTCTTCAAACCCCTTTTCAACAAATACATTTAATAGTGTAGCATTATATCCACTTAACATCGTAACATTATCTTTTGTTGACAATGTAGGAAATCCAGTAGTGCTTCTTAAATTCCAAAACAAAATATGCGGTGGTTTAAAAGGAGTTTTATACTTAGACATTAGTCCAGCATTACGATACATATTATCAATATTATCCGTCATTGTTTGATCATTATTTCCTGCGTTGTCAATCTGCATGTCACTAAATATTGCTAAAACCATATTGCTAACTTCATCAGGTGAAATATCATTTACTAGTATAACATCTAAAATTTGTCTCATCGCTTTATAAAAATCTGTATTCATACCCCAACCGGCACCCTTTACTTGAGAAACTTTATCACAGAAACTCATATTTTCATTCAATTGGACCCAAATAGGATTGGCATCAAACGTCATGATGCGATTTTTAAATGCGGGATGGGTCTTTTCTGAAACTCTCAATCCTAGACCTATAGCATTATATAAAGGAATACAATTATCACTTTCCATTGAACCTGATGTGTCTACCATTGGAATTATATTTCCCAAACCATTAACATTATTTTTACCATTGTCTTCCCATTGAAGATTTACTGTATTAATATCTGTTTGAGTTCTAGTATTTAAAGCATCTCTCACCAACTCATAAACATTACAACGTCTTCCATGAACCTTTGTTGAACCGTCTTTTTCCATAGCTTTTTTAATATGATCATTAAAATTCTTAGCACCTTCAACTCTATCAGGGTCAGCACTTCTCTGTTCATTTTTCTTAGTTTTATTCTGAAAAGCTAACTTTTGTTTGCTCATTGTAATAGAAGTAACTTTACTATAATTAATTTCACTATATGCTTTTCTACATTGTTTCACCTGAGTAGTATCCAACATTTTATTAAGACCAACTAACATTTTAGTCAATTCCTTTTTACATTTAATTTTTGCTTTTAACATTGTGGTTTTATCTTTTTTAAGTTCTGCGGATTTTAAATATTCTGGATGAAGTTCATATGCCAATTGGGCGTGCAACCATTTGAATTTACTTTTTTCTCTAGGAAGCCATTTTCCAATTAAAGTTAAACTAGGTTCAACTAAATTATCTTCAGTATATTCTCCATCTTCTCTAGTTATATATTTTGTAAATGCTTCCCAATCCTTTTTCAATTGGCCCATTGCAAGCAAACAAGCACGCTGGATTAAAGGATGAACATGATTATTAGTGCGTGATTTTACATAATCACAAAAATATTTAAAATCTTTCCACGAACCATATTGATGTTCCAATACTCCACAGTCAAACATATAAGGTAAAAAGTCCATTGTCATGTCTGGATAAAACTGGTACCAAATATATAATTGCATATAAGTCAAAGAATATTCACCTTTACCTTTAATAAGATCCCTTGTTTGACCTATTAACTTATATAAAACCAATAATTCATTTTTATATTGAACTTCATTCCCTTTAATTATATTTAATAGATCATACAATTGTCTTTCAACATTAGTATGACAACTTGATCTTACCAATTGGAAGAACAATTGAACTATTTTCTCATTTAAATGATTACTCCATCCATATTCAACATTGGCATTTTCGCCAAATTGCTTGGGGGTGTGTTTGTCAAGTGCGGAAACGATTGAACTCATTGTGTTATTTTATATAAATGATTATTTAAGTCATTTATATATTCAATTTAATTAATAAATCATTTTTTTCTAGTTTTTCTATTATTTTTTAACTTAATTCTTTTGGTTAATCTACGTTTAAAATTTTTATCAACTTGATAATATAAAATATGTAAACTATTAATGTCTTTAAATAATGGTATGCTTTCGTTCCATTTTAAATTTTGAATATTTTTTTCACACGTCAAAAATTTAAAATCCCGGGAAAATTCTACAAAATGTTTTACTTCATTTGGTGATAAATCTATATTATATTTTAAAATAGACATTGGTTCAAAGTATAAACCATTTAATTTTTTATTATTTTTTAATAAAATGGATAAATCTATTTTATTCAACATTCCATTATTTATCAATAATCTATCATTTTTCATTGATATCAAATTATTATCTTTGTTAACATACATAAAAAAAATTTGTATTACATCAACTTCTTCTGGATAAAATTCATCATATGGAGTATCTTCTTCCTCTGCCGTTTTTAACCAAGTATCATCTATGCCTAATTCCATTATAATATTATTTTATAATAGATTTAAAAATTTAACTTATTTACCACGCACTATTATCTATGGATGGGGGGATATTTGATAATCCAGTGCTTAGCATTGTTTCTTCCTCCTCTTCTTCCTCCTCACTTTCAGTATAATATTGATATTTCATAGCTAATGCTAATGTTGCTTGTCTTTCTTCTTCTGTCATTCCTTCTTCTGTTAGTCTTTCTGCTTCTTTATCTTTTTTATTTAATTTTTCAAATGTTGGTTTTTCTACTTTTTCTATTTTATTTACTTTTTCTTTTCTATGATTCATTTTCATAAAACCATCTAAAGATCCTTGTTTAAATTTAGTTGGATCTCCCATTTTATTACTTGGAGGACCATAATTTCTTCTCCCTCTTCCTCTATTAAATGAACGTGTTTTAAATCTATTACCCTCTTCATTTCCACCAAATCTAGAATTGGATTCTCTTCTATCAAAATTTCCACGGTCTCTTTCTCCAAATCTAGAATTGGATTCTCTTCTATCAAAATTTCCACGGTCTCTTTCTCCAAATCTACTATTGGATTCTCTTCTATTATAATCATTTCCACGGTCTCTTTCTCCAAATCTACTATTGGATTCTCTTCTATTATAATCATTTCCACGG